>Ga0075426_10003133_pt1 | contig 11818 bp, 15 predicted proteins | sample SoiMethybrSBSTD5_FD_75304 | JGI IMG/M metagenome (GOLD analysis project Ga0075426, IMG submission 75304) | Bulk soil microbial communities from a Populus tree surrounding site in Tennessee, USA - Soil MetaG P. TD hybrid SBSTD5 | ecosystem: Environmental > Terrestrial > Soil > Tree plantation...
GCGAGAGTCCCGTTCATTATGTAGTCGCGGAGCGCGCCACGACTCGTTAGCTATCCGGCGATTCGTCAGCGTATCGGGAGAATACCCGCGTGTACCGTTCAGCAAAGTGTACCCGCGTGATTGACGCAAGCGGCACGACGCTCGGCGCCGGATCCAACTTCGCTGTCGGAGAGATGTCACGCATACCAACGGCATCTCGGGCCACTGCGATGACTGGGCCGAGAAAAAAATCCTGCTTCACCCGCCGACCCTCACATTCTACGATCACCAGCTCTCCAAGAGCGCCGAGGGCCTCGAAGAGTGTGCGCCAGTTTTCCAGGGGCAACTCGGCACACAGCGGTTGCCCGCGCGCAGGCCAGACCTCGCGAAGCCGATGCTCATCGCGGAGAACGCGTTCAAGAAATCGTTCACAGTCGCCGGAACGCACGTGGGTGATCTGATCGATAGGCAGTACGTGGAAGCCGTCCGGATCGAACTCGGGTACCGCATGTACCAACACGAGCTGCTGCCCAACGGCAAGCGGGAAGCCGTATATCGCCGAACGCTGGCGGCCCATGCGTTCTATTTTGACGCTTTCTCGGTGGTCAATCGCCCGCCGGAGCGCTCGTCGTGGTTGCATGCTCAAGGGCAAATGGTGCGTGTGGCCAGCTAACGCCTAAGCTCGGCTGCCGGCGAATACTTAGAGTGACGGCGCTGGCGCCGCAATCGGCAGATCGCCGGTCCGCACATTGATGATTGTCGGCGCTAATACCTTAGGCACTTTGCCAGCACTTCAATAAGAGCGCGCGGTACAGGCGCCCGCAATCCGCAAATGGCTTGGCAAGGTCAGCGATCGTTAGGATGGCGGTCGAGATCGCAGCCTATCGACAAAAACGAGAGCCACGATGGCGTGCTGGGTCGGCCGAACGGCTGCGAGCCGCCGCCTTGGCGTCCGTCCATTCCCGCGTTAGTGCCTTCGCTTCTTCACAACGAGCGTGCTCTCAGCCAGCGCAAGCTCTCGACGAGAAGTTTTCCCGAGACCGGTTGCTGGCACACCGCGGCCGCCCGACAGCGACCGTTCGTGCGTTGCGGACGCCGATTCGAGACACATGTATTCAAGCCGTTCATAGAAGTAGGCGGCTGACGCGGTGTCGGTACGCAGCCGCAGATAGGCATAGCAGGACGCAGCTCGCGCCTCGAGGCTCGCGACGAAGAACTCACATCGGGCGTCTACCTGAACCCCATCGAGAGTCAGATCGTCGCAGAGACGGGTGACGAAGCGAAAGCCATCGGCGTCGGCCAGGACGGCGAGTTCGTGTAGCGCAGCGAGGTCGGCGCGACTGAGCGGACGTAACGGCATCGCGTTCCTTCAAAGATGCTTTGTAGGAACCTAACGCTGTCCTTGGCGGCGTCTGAAGTGGATCTGCTCGAAGTGCCAGTAACACAGCGTCCAGTCGGACGCTGGCGCCCACACCGTGACGTCGTCCGACGACGGGTAGCAGAACGCATCCCAGTACCGGACGAAGGTTTCCCATCGCGTGAGCAGCGCCAGGCTCGGGCTCCAGCTGACGACGATTGCTTCGTCGGCCGCAACGCCCAAGGCTGCGAGGCGCTCCCGTACCGCCGACTCGCCGGATGCGGCGTCGATTTCGATTAAGTCATCCGCCTTCAATTCATCCCCGCACCGGCGAACTTCCTCGTGAGAGATGGCAGCGGCCGCCACGGCAGTGAACGGCCGAATCGTGGCCAGCGCCGCCGCCGGCAACACGTCGTGGCTTCGGCTGTTCCATCGCCATATCAGTGGGAAGTCGGCGAGCGCAGTGAAGGCGGCTGCGGGAAAACCAGTCATCCGAGTGTGTTTGCGTATCTAACGCGAAGCTGAGCGGCCAACGTCGGCTCGCCGGGCAGGAAGGATGCCGACGATGTTCTGAATCCGCCAGCCACACAACCACAATGACCGTGCTGCCCCTCGCGCTCGTCCACGCCAGCCATTCGTTAGGCTGCTGGTCCCGGGGCAAAACGATTACGTGAGCAGCTCTGTCAGCTCGTCAATACGGCGTTCCGGAAAATCATGTAACACCCAATGTTCCTTATATTCGGCCACGCCGTACTCGCGAAGCAGACGCTGCAATTCAAACAGCACGGCCGTCGCGAATGTCCTTAGCGGGACCTCCGCTTCAAAAATGGGTTGCCTAACCGTACTGTGCCCGACGAAGTGAATGCGGATCTCAATGCCCTCGAGCCCCTTGCGAACGAATTGCCATCGGTACTCACCCGGCTCCTCGGCGAAGATCGCAGTCGATTGTTCATCGCCGCGGAGCAACGCCACAACGGCACCGGCGAGATCATCGAGCGCGTCGGTTAGGTAGGAGGCTGTCAGCGTCGCGGTCGCCTCTCCGACTTCAATCATGCAATCAGCCCATCCGTAACCGGTGAGCTCGTAGCGGAGCTTCATTCAATCCTCGCTCATCGCCTAACGCACGTCAGACAGCGGCGCTCGTATGCACTCCCGGGTCAGTGCTTCTTCTTCTTCACGACCAGCGTGCTCTCAGGCGGCGCGAGCTCCGGGACCTGCCACGGGCTCACCAGAAAGCGCACGCCGCCAGTGTCCGCCCGCGCCGTCACCGCGCTGGAAGCCGAGTCCATCGTTAGGCCGAAGATCGTCCTGCCGTGGCGATCCCGCAGCGCCACGTGGATCGGCGCCGCATGCCCCGCCGTCGAGTCGCTCGACCGCGCCGCCGCAAAGCCCGACGCGCGGAAATCGCGATACTGGCCGAGCAAGCTCGACACAGCCGACGTGTCCACCGCCGCGCCCGAGGTAAATTGCCAGCCGTTAGGCCCGCGCCGCAAGACATACGCCGCCTTCCGGCGAATCTCGATCGCGCCAACGCTGTCCGGCACGACAGCCGCAATGCGCGTATCGCGCCATTCGTTCGCGTCGCGATGCAGCGCCGACGCCAACGCGCCGTGCAACGCATACACCGGATCCGCACTCGCCATCCGCACGTATACTCCGCTGCCATCGCCGGTCATCTTCCCCGTGACCAGATCGAGCGCCGTCTTGCCGCCTGCTCTGACCCGCAGCGATGTGCCGCTGTCCGGCGTCACGCCCAACTGGGCGTGCATGCCGCGCCCCTCCGATACCAGCTCCGTTTGCCTCGCCGTGTCGGCGACACCGCCTAACAACGACGCCACCGCGCCCGAATCGGCGCGATTGCCGTTCGCCGTCCACGCCGCCCGCGCGGTCGTGCGCGCGAGCACCGTCGTGTCCCGCCCTTTCGCCAACAGGATGGTATCCACGCGCGCGGTGTCGATGCGCGGCAGCGCGAGCGACGCCGGCCGGTCGGACACCGGGCCGTGCACGAGCGCCAGCGCGCCCCATGCCACCAGTGCAACCGCAAGCGCGACCGCGATCCGTACGAGGGCAGTCTTGCTCATACGGCCGCCTCGACCAATCCGGCCCCATGACGCCCGGGCGCCGCGCGCGACCGCCGCCGGCGTCGCAACAGGTGCCCAAGGCCTAACAATGCCACGATCGCCGGCAGCGCCACCATGTTCCCGTATTCGGCCGTGTCGTGCGCGGCCGCACTGGCGAAACTGAGCGGCGGCGGCGCCACGTTCTTCGAGCGAATGCTGATCAGCGATTCGTCCTGCGCCAACCAGTCCGTCGCGTTGAGCACCAGCTCGAGATTGCCCTGCGCGTTCTGGGCAAACCGGTCGCTCACGAAGTCGGAGTTCCCAACGACGATCACGCGACCATGCCGGGCGACGGCGCCTTTCCCCGTCTCTGTCGGCGCCACCTGCACCGCGAGCAAGCGCGACGCAAGGTCGTTTTGCGGCCAACTCTGGGACGGCACGATCGTCGCGCTCCCTGTGTCCGCGCCCGAGGCGCGACTCGAAACGAGCAACGGCGTAATGGTGTAGCCGGCCTTCTTCGTCGTGTCGATACTGCTCGTCCACGGTAGCAGCACGTCGCTCACATCGCGATTCACCACCGATGCGCCAGTGCTGTGCGCACGCACGAACAACGGATATCGCTGCAGCACTTCCACGCCGCCGGATGTCGACATCGGCACGATCGCGTTTGCGGCCAGATCGTACACCATGTCATTCTTGATCTGCACGCCGAACGGCTCGAGCACCTGATTCCACGACACCACTTGCGGCGACGCGATCGGATACCGGTCGTTGACCCGCATGCCGGATGCGAGCACCAGTGCGCTGCCGCCCCGCTTGAAGAACGCGCTGTACCGCGCCGCCGCGGCGGGCGTCAGCATCGGCGGCGACCCGACGAGCACCAAGGCCGTCACGTCCGGCGCCGGTTGCGTCGAGTCCGTGGCCGTTACGTTCCGCACGCTGTATGACTTGCCGAGCTCCTCCGTCAGCTCGCCTAACGTCGAGCCCTGCTGGCCGGTCGTGGCCGTGGCGTCCATCACGGCGACGACCGGCTTTTTCGGCTGCGTGAGGGCGCGAATGTCGCTCACGATTTGATACTCGAGGTCATCGGTGCTGCTCACGAACGGGATCGTCTGCGTTCCCGACCCGTACTGGATCGCGAGCCCCAGCCATCCGTTCTTCACCTGCAGCTCGGACTGTCCGACCACGTTGAACTGTACGGGCTCAATGCCTAACGACTCGGCGTCGTTGCGCGCGGGCACGTCGCTCGAGGGGTCGCGCCGTTCCACGCGGATCTTGTCGTGCGCGGCCGAGCGCAGGTCGCGCAGGAGGTCGTCCATCTCGTGCTGCATCAGGGCGACGCGCGTCGGCAGCTGGCTCGACGCGAACACCTTGATCGTCACCAGATCGTCGAGATGTCCAACGATCTGCTTCGTGGCCGGCGACAACGTATACGCCTTCCCCGGCGTGAGGTCGAGCCGGCCGCCGATGTATCCGCCCAACAAGTCGATGACCACCACCGTCGCGACGAGCAGCGACACGCCGAGCCGCAGGCGCCGCGCGGCCGCGCCCCGGCGGGCAAGCTTGCGACGCAGCACGGCGCCGTAGGCCAGCGCCAGGAACACGCCGATGAGCGACAGGAAGTACACCGCATCGCGCGCGTCGATCACGCCGCGGCCGATGTTCTCGAAGTGCGACAGCACGCCTAACCGCGCCGCGCCCGCGGCCAGCGTCGGCGGCAGCCCAACGAGCAGCTGGTCGAGTCCGACCAGAATGAGCACGAACATCACCGCGACCGCCGCGATGAAGGCCGTGATCTGGCTGCGCACGAGGCTGCTCGTCCACACGCCCACCGCGGCCAGCCCGGCCGCCAACAGGGCCGCACCCACGTATTGCGCTGCCACCGGACCCCACTGCACATCCGCGCCTAACGTTAGGCCGAGTGGGATGCAGAGGGTGAGGGCCAGGGCGATCCAGAGAAACAACACCGCCCCGAGGTACTTCCCTACCACGAACTCGAGCTCGGTGAGTGGCTGCGACAGCACCACTTCCATCACGCCGCTGCGGGCATCCTCGGCTAGCGTGCGCATGGTGACCGCGGGCACGAAGAACAGGAACACCCACGGCAGCAGCGCGAGCATGGGCCGCAGCGTGGCGACACCTTGCATGTCGATCTCGCGAAAATACAGGAACGCGTTGATCGCGAGAAATACCACGAGCAGCACGTACCCGGTCGGATGGTCGAACATCGCCCCGAGCTCTCGGCGCGCGATGGTCCAGATGCGATGCCAGGCACCGTGCGACGCACGCGTCATGATTTGTCCTCCGCACCCGTGAGATGCCGGAACAGGTCTTCGAGGGTTTCTGCTTCGCGGTGGAGCTCGAGGAGTGTCCAACCGCGTGACTTGGCCAGGTCGAAGACATCGGCGCGAATGTCGCGACCGCGTTCGGCGGCAAGACGGAACTTGGACGTGTCGCCCGCCGTGTCCTGTTCCTCTATGGATTGCACGCCCGCCAGCGCCGCGAGCGCGTCGCGGGCGCCGGAGCCGCGCAGCTCGACCACCACGTGCGCGCTCCCCGCGTCGCCGCTCAACAGCACATCGACTGCTCCGTCGGCCGCGATACGGCCGCGATTGATGATCACGACGCGCGAGCACGTGTGTTGGACTTCGGGCAGCACGTGTGTCGAGAGAATCACCGTGCGCTCGCGGCCTAACTCGCTGATCAGGCGGCGGATCTCGATGCGTTGATTCGGGTCGAGGCCTTCGGTGGGCTCATCGAGCACGAGGAGGTCGGGCCGGTGGAGGATCGCCGCGGCGAAACCGACCCGCTGCTTGAATCCTTTGGACAACTCGCCGATGGGCCGCTGGTAGACGCTGTCGAGTCCCGTCGCGTCAACCGCGTCCTCGATCGCGCGGCGCCGATCTTCGCCCCGCAGCGCGCGCAGCCGCGCGACGAAGTCAAGGTACTCCACGACGAGCATCTCGCCGTACAGCGGGTTGTTCTCGGGGAGAAAGCCAAGCCGGCGCTTTGCATCGCGGCCGGCCTCGGAGAGCGGCACGCCATCGAGCCGGATTTCGCCGGCGTCGGGCTCGTAGACTTGCGTCACCATGCGCATGGTGGTGGATTTACCGGCGCCGTTAGGCCCGAGAAATCCGACCACGTGGCCGCGGTCGATGGTGAACGACACGTCATCGACGGCGGTGATTCCGTCGAAGCGCTTGGTGACGCGTTCCAGGGTAAGCAGGGACATTTGTGGGCAATCGTGACGACGGCGGTTAGGCGCCGGGATATACGCTCCGCGTGGGCGCCCGTGCGGGGCGTCCTGAACGGTTAGGGACGTGGCGCCGCAGCGGGCGCCATGGTCGGATATGTGTATCGCTTTTTTAGACGCGTGCTCGCGTCTTGTCAACCTCTGCGGTGCTCACACGGCCTCGCGAGTCCCACGCGAAATGGAACACCGTCGGTCCGGCTGGCGCCCCAGTTCGGCTTGCGCGTCGGGTGTATAAGGCGCTTGGCCAAGCCGTGGCAATCATTCGATCGCTGTCAGCTGCAACGTTCGTTCGGCGGCTTGCTCAGCGGAGCAAACGAGGATCGAAGTCGTACACAGAGATGGAATCGACTGTAAGCCGGCCAAAGTGTGCGTGCTCCGGATTGATGAGAATGTTGAATCCTCCGTCAACAATCACGCTGGGGACTCGCAAGGCCAAAGAGCGTCCGGACGTGATCCACTCATCGCCGACAGTCTGAACTGACGAAGGGACTGGCGAAACCTTCCAGCCTTTCGGCAACGCACCTGGGGCGAGATCCTCCACAAGGGAGTCAGGCACCGTCGCCGAGATCAGCGAGCATCCAACTGGTGATCCTCCACTCAGATGAATCAAGACCTCCAGCACGGCGAGCGCAGAGTTGCCTGACGCGTAGGCGACACGCGTCCCGCGGCTGTTCCATCGCGCTCCGTACAGTCGAGCGCCCTCGCCGTTGAACGCGGTAGCGGCATACCGAGTCTTGGTTAGGCGCCACACCCGCATCGGCTAGGTCGGAATTCCGTGAGCCAACCGGCCAATCAAGCTCTCTACCTCAATGGCTCCAACATCGGTCGATGCAAAGTCGATTGGCGTTCGGCCTCCAAGCGCCTTGACAGGGTTGGTAAGCCAGCGTTGCGCGGCATCGGCGCTTCCTTCGAACAACTCGATGGCGCGGGCAGCGATTCGCGATACGCGAACCAAGCGATCTGTTTCGTCGCGCGCGAAGCGCCCAGTCTTCTTTCGTCTTGCAAGTGTGCGTTCAGGAATCTCGGCCACTTGCGCGAGAACGCGATATGGGAGGTCCGTATTGCGATGAAACCTCTCAAACGCGGCGTACGTCAGCCCGCGCCGAATGTGTTCGACAACGTACAGAGGATCGTAGTTTCGTAGACCGAATAGCGCGACGTAGTAATGGCCTGCTCGATGGCCTGCTTCCTGATGACTCAGAAGCTCGGCGATATCGGCTGGGATCTTATGGGCTGTGCTTACCATGCGGCCTCCTCCTGGCTGCCATATGGCGTAACTTACAATGCCATCTGGCAATTAGCAAGACACGAGCCGACCAACGTCCTAGCGTCCCCAACCCAGGGTGATCATCGACCGAAACGCTTAGCCATGGCCGCAGAGGTGTCAACCACTCTCCTTTTGAAACGGCAGCCAGTGTCTTGAATGGTTGTTTCGTGGTCGGAATAGCGCCGAATTCACCCGCGAGCGCAGATCAACAAGGGGCGGCCGCGCGGCGGCCGCCGTCCCTAACCGCGCTTGTCGGGCGCAACGCTTCGTTAGGCCTCAGCCAGGATGATACCTGCACGCACGCGCTCATGTGCACCCGGAAGAATCGGGCGAGCGCCAGCCTTCGCAACCGCGGTCCGCGCGACATAGTTGCGCAGCCTGCGCCCGATGGCGGCAACCGCGTTCCAATCCCATGCGGCAATCGGGCCGAGGCTAGTGAGATATGTCGACTCCCACTTGCGCGCTCGAGCTTCCGAGTTGAATGCGAGGCGCGACGGGGAAAGCGCGTCGTTCTTTATCGCTGCAAACTGAAGGTGAATAAGGCCCCAGCCTTCGAGGGCGAACCGATGGCTGTGCCCGGGCACCGCATCATCCGCGAACTCGATCCGCCGTGTCTTCGGCTCTACGCGAAAGGAGGGCAATCGATTCCAGACCCGGCAAGCCCACAGACGCGAAGGCGGCCCGCAACGTCATCGACGGCGCCGCTCCGTAGACTTCGATCGCGCTATAAGGTGGATCGTGCGCACACTCTCCATGATGCAGGTCGAGCGTCGAGAGAATGCCGGAACACCAACGTCACGTTAGACGGCACCCCTCAGTTCTACGCTGGCGCCGACTACCCGCGGAAGCGTGCGAAGCGCACGGGCAAAGCGATCAAGTTCCGCGGGCTCGACATCGATGTGCACCGTTGCCTCCCGCACGCTCACGTCCGCGCTGCGGGCCTCGTTGAGAATCGCCGCCTGCAAGACCACGTGGCCGGGGCGATCAGTACACACACAAGTGACTTCGAGCCACCCACCCGCGATTCGCTCGCTGCGTGAGCCGAACTCTCGATTCCGATGGTCGCTGTGGCTGAGCGGGAACCCCTCAATCAGCATCGCAAGGTCGGCCGGGAGTGCTTCGTCGTACAACTCGGCCGTCCCCGCGAACATGCCATCGGCCACCGTGACTTGATAAAGGACGTAGTCGGCGTCAACGCCGCCAACCTCAATCGAAATGCCGTTCGGGATCTGCATGACCATTGTGAATGTCGCGTCTAACGCCGAGTTCAGCGTGAGCGCTGACTACCCACGCGTGATGATGCAAGATCCGCGATGCCCCCGCCAGGCTCACACATGGTTGCCAATGCGCGCGGCTTTGAATTCACCTGCAACGCGGTCCAACGGGCACGTCGGACAGAATATGACAGCGGGCCCGCTTTGTCAGGTGCGATTCGACGTTCGGCAGTTAGGCTGCTCGTTCACGGACCAGCGAATCCGAAAAGGCTGACGTCGCGCCGACACGCCGCAGAGCCGAGTTGGCCCACGAGCGTTCGCGCGCGCACCGCGATCGAGCGGAAATGCTCGTAGTCGGCTGCTACCTCAGCGGGGCTCTTGTCGAGCGCGGGTCGGAGATTGCCTTCATCGGTCAGCACACCCAAGGTGACGAGGAGCGCGGCACGCTTATCATCGCCGCGGGCGGCTGCGCCTTCTGCGATGAAGAGCAGGTGCGGTTTGTATTCCCCAAGGCGATCCGTCTCGGCGAGGAACCATGCAGCGGCAGCCGCCTCGCTGATATTGGGCATGCAGCGCCGTCTGTTGCAGCGTCTCGTTAGGCAACCGTTCCAAGGCCAACCCTCGCTATTCGTCGTCGGGGATGCCGCGAAGCGCCTCGAGAAATGCGTGCGAACCAGCGCCGTCGGGCAGGCCCCGCAGGGCCTTGAGCATCGCAACGGGACCGCACCCGTGCTCAAGACCCCAACTGTATCCTCGAGCGAACGCGGCGTCGATCTCGTGACGCATCACCCGATGGATCTCCCGGCCGAGTTGGCGTCTGGCCCGCCGCTGACGCCAGTAGCGCTCGGGATTCGCTCTTGCCTCCGCCATCAGGCCGGCTTCTCTGCGCGATAACCGGCGGAGGGGGTGGCCTAAAACGTCGGCCCAACGGGCGCCAGGCTTGAGCGCCCGCATGCGTTGCAGCAACGCCTCGCGGCCATCACCGGCCATGGCGAGGCCGCCGAGGCAGTCCGAGATCAACCCAAGGCGCTCAGCTTCCGCGTCGAACGCCTCGATAAACTCCTCCGAAGTCATCTCTCCCTCAGCTTCTGCGTTGGTTAGGTCTCATGCGGAATCCATTCAACGCGACCACCCCGGCCGCGACAATCTCGATGGCCGGCGCCGTAAGTTGCCAGGCTTCGTACCCCGAAGCCGTGATGAACTCGAGCGGCCAGTCCGTTAGCCTGAGCGACAGATCAGCTTTCGCTTCGTCGACGCCGACTTGAGATAGCGCACACCCACGGATTACGCCGCGCGCCGAGGCACGAGCATCGCTCGCGGCCGGAAGAGCGTACTTCTGGCCATCGTCATAGGGTCGCGAGCGGCGGATTCGCCCACCTTGCGACGACCAGGCCAACGACCGCTCCGGCACCCATGAGTGTGCCGGATGCCTAACGTTCTCTCGCCGACTCGTTAGGCGGGGCTCAGCGCGGCTGGCTCTTCGCAATGAGCGCCCGCATGAGCGCCGTCGCCGCCGCCAGCACCGGCGCCGCCCGCGCGTCGCGCTGGAAGACGCCGAGCGCCCCTTGCCCGAAGTGCAATCCGCTCGGCGTCAGGATACTGATGCGCGCCTCGTGCGGCGGCAACGGGGGACGCTCGCCCACCCACGGCCCGACCTGGCTGACGAGCGTGCGGCCCGCCGCAAGCAGCGCGTCGGACTCGGCGTCCAGCGAGGTGTCCGGATGGTCCCATATGATCGCGCGACCGCCGTGGCTCAGGAAGCGCGCGGAACGATCCTCGTACGCGGCGAGCGTGTCCAGCCCGGCCGGCATCGGCATGTCGACGATGACCCCGTAGACGTGCTTCCCCTCCGCAGGCGCGGGGTCCTCACCCAGGCCGCGGAGGGCGTACCACGCTTGGAGGTAGTGGCGCGACTCGAGGCCGGGTTGGCGAAGTACAGCCGCGAGCGCGTCTCGGGCGCCGGCCGCGTCGCCTCGTCCGCGCCGAGTGAGCGCGTCGGCGAAGCGCGCCCATGGCTCGCCGCTCCCTGGCTCGTCGCCACCACGGGCCCACTCCTCGAGTGGTCGGTCGCCGAACAGGAGCTCGCGCAGGGGGTGCGCCGCGGGCGGCGTGAGTGGCGCACCGCGCGAGGGCGCTGCCGGCGCTGGCTTCTTTTGGAACCATCCCAATATGGAATCTCTCCTGGCGCCAGGCGATCGCGGTGAGGCCTAGCCTGCGCCTAACCATCGCGCAGCTATTGTTCACAGGGTGGACTCGATGTCTACGCGCAGGGAATCCCTCTCCATGCGACATAGCGCGGCGGCGCTGTGCGTCGTCGCCAATTCTCGCGCGACAATTGATCCGATGCAATGCCCGGTGCGTCGTGCGTCGCCCACGCGCGCGTCGTCACGTCGGCAGGGAAGGTCCTCGCAACGAGCGATGATGGCTCACGCGCGTGTTAGGCCCCAATCCCCCGGCGACGCTCACCGGCGCGCGCCCGGTTGGCAATCAAAAGAACGAGTAGAATCGCGTTCACGACGAGCCACGGCAACTTCATGTCGACGTGGTGGAAGTTGAGTTGCATGACGAACTGCAGCGCGGTAGTCAGGACGACGAGGATGCCGGTGAACCACACGCCGGACCTCCCGCGGCGGCGGAGAAGAAATCCGCCGAGGCAGTATGCGGCTCCGATGATGATGACAATCGACA
>Ga0075426_10003136_pt1 | contig 11813 bp, 12 predicted proteins | sample SoiMethybrSBSTD5_FD_75304 | JGI IMG/M metagenome (GOLD analysis project Ga0075426, IMG submission 75304) | Bulk soil microbial communities from a Populus tree surrounding site in Tennessee, USA - Soil MetaG P. TD hybrid SBSTD5 | ecosystem: Environmental > Terrestrial > Soil > Tree plantation...
GTTCGTCAATACTAAATGTTTTATAGGTCATGTCAAAAGAACACTGTGTGTAGTTCTTAGAATGAAGTTCATAGATTGGTTCCCTTATTATCAGAACATTAGGTGGCAATTTGGCTATAGTACTCAGAAGGATCAGGAAGCCGCAAATATGTTATCTAGAATGATCAAGAGAAAAGCCTTGGATACAATGGTATTGCAAAGAAAAATTGCAGGAAAACGCGTAATGGTTATAGCAGCAGGACCTAGCTTGGAAAAGAATATCGAATTTATAGAAATGAATGCCAATTCTGTAACTGTAGTTGCAAATGGGTCAGTGCAAGCTCTGATTGAAAGAAACATCAAACCAAATATCGTTGTCACAGATTTGGATGGCAATCCATCATTTTTACGAAAGGCAGAGAAAATCGGAGCAACATTAGTTGTTCATGCCCATGGGGATAATATCAACGAATTGAAAAAACTAGTCCCAAAATTCAGACATCTTATTGGATCAACACAGGTAATGCCTGTTGAAAACGTCTATAACTTTGGAGGTTTTACTGACGGTGACAGATGTGTTTTTTTGGCAGAGGAATTTGGAGCCAAAGAAATCATTCTTGTAGGAATGGAACTGGATAATAATATTGGCAAGTATTCAAAAGAAATAATAGCCGATATAGACTTAAAAAAGAAAAAAATGAGAGCTGGTAAGCGTTTGTTAGAGATGCTTGCGAAACGATCTCGTTCGCAGCTTTACGATACATCTAATAGGCCAATTAAAGGATTCAACCGTTTTATAATCGAGGAGAATAATTGAATTAATGTAATGCAAGCGGAAGCAGGATATTGATTAACAGCTAAGAAGCAAAAATGAGATGTTAAAATCGATGATTATAGTATGTCATCTACCAAAAAGCTATACATTGAAGAGAAGATAAATCTTTAAATTCTAATACTCTTAAGACAATAGCAGCAACATCGCTACTAGGGCAACAGCAGCTCATCAGAGATACGTGGCGCAGCATATAGAATATACAAATTGTTTAGATACTTCTAATTATTCCGCTTGATCTTCAACCCAGCGGTTGTATTTTAGGAAGTGTCTCCATATTAAAACAAATTGCCATTCACCATCAAATATCCCTTTACTACGGTCCTCTGTATAATCTATAGCCGTACAAACCTGTGAGCACAATGTCGCCAATTGCCTTTGTTGTGCCGCAACGCTAGTGTTAATTTTTAGAGTCACAATTTGCTCAGCAAATTGTGACTGTCTCATACTTATCTACCTCAGCATGATAAAATTAGAAGAGATGTCATTAATCTTCAAATCAGTTTCTCTGCGCGTTCCATCTGATGTGATTTATCGTTCTCTTAAAGATAGGCGCTTAGAACGGCTCTTTCCTGAATTCTTTACTGGAGTTACAAGAACTCTATCAGGAGATAAGAAGAATAATGAAGTGGAATTTACTACAATGACTAATGATGGACAGTTTCAGATCAAAGAAACCTTCAAATTAAAAATATCGAGCGAGGACTCTACTGAAATAACGTACAGAACTGAAACAAACGTTCAAGGTGATCTTGTAGCTAATTCTATAGTACTAACGCATATAGCAAATATTTTGTATGCCCTCCTTATGCTTGAGACAGGCTATATTAATGGTTTAACGCGAAAAGAAAAATAAAATGATATAGTATAATTTGGTGGCATCGAAGCATGAATAAGCCACAAGATTCTGTTGCAATTATAGGAAGCAAAGAAACTCGCTGCTGGAGAAATAATAGGTATTCTGACAATAACCTCCGTATATTATGGAGTATCTTGCGAAACTGCTCATGCACAAAAAACACAGTAGCATATTCAATAGTTTAGCCTTATTTTTTACCGATCTATGTATATCATTGTGCTTAATTTTTTATTTCAGCTAATGACCTCATAAACCCACATCAACAACTTAATTAAGTTGGCTGTTTCCTTCATAGGAAATAGGTTTTGGTGCCGTATGTGTTCTCTATTACCTTCTTTATACTGGTCTGAAAAATTATTATATCATTTTATGTAAAGATGAACTGCAAATGTCCAATTATTCTGAAGATGATGTCAGAAGTGCTGCTGAAATACGTGAATGGCTCATCAGACAAATTTCTGACAAACAAGATGAAGTTGAAAGGTTGCGTATTATTCTTTCACTTATCGATAGCCTTTTAAAACAGGGTAGCTTTAAAGCTGCTTCTAGTCTTGGTTCTTCATCTACTCTATTACCAAGAGTTAAGACATCTAATAATACTTCCACAAAAATTTCAACCCCTTTGAGACAGGAGAGTGCTACAGCAGATGCCAGTAACGACAACACAGAGGGTTTTGCTATTGACGGTCAACAAACCGATGCAATAAAATCCAGAGAAACCAAGCCATTAAAACGACTTAAAGACAATATGTTACTGGCCAACGCTGAAATATCGCCGCGCAGTGTCGAAATTTCTCCTGCAGAAGGGATTGATCTCAATATTAATACCCCGCCTTTCAAGTCATTCTTCTTAAATAGAATTTTGGAAGGGATGAAAACGAAGGATACGGAAAAAGTAAGTAACAGTCAAATTGAAGAGTCGGAGTCATTCAATTATCAGATCGAAGAAGACAGTAGTGGTTTAATTAAAAGAATTGTTATAAACAATTACAGAGAAAATGAACGGCTTACTGAGATATTTAATACATCTACTTGGGTTTTTACAAGGATGATGGAAAAGATTGGCAGATAAGATGATAACATGGACAAAATAGCAGTCCTAGATTTTGGTTCTCAGTATAGTCACTTAATATGCAGAAGGATACGTGAAGGGAATGTGTATTGTGAGCTTTTACCTTACAACACACCAGCCAAAGTAATCAAGGAGATAGGACCAAAGGGGATAATTTTCTCTGGCGGTCCTGCAAGTGTTTATTCAAAAGGTTCACCAAAACCTGACCAGGAGATCTTCCAATTAGGATATCCAATTTTAGGAATTTGTTATGGTCATCAGTTGATTGTAGATAATTTCGGGGGAAAGATCAAAAGATCGGTAAGCAGAGAATACGGACGTGCTGATCTAATTATTGATGACAAATCTGATCTATTTAACCGGTTAGATAGTAAAACAAAATGTTGGATGAGCCACGGCGACACTGCAGAGAAGATACCAGAAGGCTTCAAAATATTAGGCCATACAAATAACTCCTTCTCAGCTGCAATAGGGAATCAAGAAAGAAAATTCTATGGAATTCAATTTCATCCAGAGGTGATTCACACAGACAAGGGAACTGAGATCTTGAAGAATTTTTCTCAGAATATCAGTAGCGCAAAACCTACCTGGAATATGGAGAGTTTTATAGAAATGACTATCGAGAATATTCAAAAGGAGGTTGGAAATGATAAAGTTCTTTGTGCGGTAAGCGGAGGAATTGATTCTACTACTGTCGCAGCCTTGTTACACAAGGCTATAGGCAATAATTTGCATTGTGTGTTTGTCAACCATGGATTGTTAAGACATGATGAAGAAAAATTAGTCATGCAACTTTTCAAAAATCGACTAGGAATTCAGATAATTTATGTTGACGCAGCGAAACAGTTTTTTCAGAGATTAAAAGGAGTCAGCGATCCCGAGAAGAAACGCAAGGTGATAGGCGAAGAATTTGCAAACGTATTCGTGAATGTTGCAAAAAAGAATGGACCATTTCAGTGGCTTGCACAAGGAACTCTCTATCCTGATGTGATTGAAAGTGGGGTTTCAAAGGGGCCAGCAGCAATAATTAAAACTCATCATAATGTCGGCGGTCTTCCAAAATGGCTCAATTTAAGAGTCCTAGAACCATTGAGTAGTTTATACAAAGATGAAGTTCGAGAGGTTGCAAAATTGCTACATGTCCCAAATGAATTCTTAAAGAGACATCCCTATCCGGGTCCCGGTTTAGCGGTTAGAATAATTGGAGAAGTGACTGCCAAAAAGTTACGTATTTCCAAAGATGCAAGTAAGATCGTAGAAGAAGAATTGGAGGCGGCTGACTTATATAATAAAGTATGGCAAGCGTATGCGGCAGTAGGCGATGACAAGGCAGTCGGAGTCTTGGGTGACAAGCGTGTTTATGGCAAGATTGTAATAATTCGGATCATAGATTCTTTTGATGCAATGACTGCTGACTGGACCAGACTACCTTATGAATTAATTGAAAAGATTAGCGATAGAATTACAAACGAGGTCGAAGGTGTGACATGGGTTACCTATGCTGTTTCAAGCAAACCACCCGCAACAATAGAACCGCAATGAGCGTCTCTAAAACAAGAAGGATGTGTGAAATAAAAGTTAAATCTACACAATGCAGATGTTTGTCAATACCAGCCGAACTTAATCTTAAACTTAAAATATAAAAATAAAAGGTAACGTAATAGAACGTAGACCTTGTTTTTAGTTATCCTTCTTATTCTCATTAGCCGATATTTTAAGAACGACACGCTTTATTACACATCTAGTCTGCTAAGTATTGTATTAACTGATCTATAAAGCTACTTTTGTCCTTTGGCTTTCCGGCCATGCCATTAACAATTAATTCAATATGCAATTTTAATTAAATATCAAAATTTTTTAAGAATTCAAAAACATCTTTAACACTTGCTGGCTCTGCATAAGGATTTCCCATATAAAGTGAAGCATACGCATTGGAAAATACTAATCGTTCCATTGCATCGAATCCAGCCAAATATCCTATTATATCTGCGGCATCCCAAGAATCACCAGCGCCAGTTAGGGTTTTTGTTTCAACGTTGATTGCATTAGCAAATACAGTTTCCTTACCGTTAGACCATGCGGCACCTATTCTCGTGTGCAGATCAACGGTGACTCCAATTTTCTCTGCAAGTCTCGCTGCAGCATTTTTCACCTCTGCCGAATTATAATTGTTTGATAGTATGAGGGTATCCAAGCCTGCAGCATAGGCAAGAGAATTGTATTCATTTTCATTCAAGCTCAGAACATCAATAATATCGCTCATAGTTGATAATAAATCATAAAATTCTTTTCTTCTGATTTCAATATCTGCAGGATCAATAAAGTGAAGAGCTTTTGGTGAGTTTTTGAAAACATGTTCGATTAGTTGAGTTCCCTTCGAATTGCTAGCCCAATTCACAACAACTACCGCATCAGCATATCTCAAAATTTCTATGTCATCTTCAGTATTAATCCGCTCAGGACCAAAATTTACATTATCTCCAATATCACTTACCATTACATTTGCTTTAACATTTTTTTCATTAAGAAATTCAAATGCCGTAGTAAGGCCATGTTTTCCATTTATAATATGCAGATCTGCATTTTCTCCAAATTTTGAAAACATCTGTTTAAGCATAGATGTACCAATTTCATCTGAAATTGTAAAAAGAGTGACCCTTACACCCAGTCTAGCAAGACAGTATGCAATATTTACCGCATTACCTCCTTTGATATCAACAGTAGGAATGCCACGGATACTACCGCCACCAAACTTCGTCTTTTCAGTTAATGTGTCAATAAATCCCTCCCTTGATTTTAACTTTATAATCCTGTCAAGAAAGAAATCATGCATTACAACAATAGAGTTCATATAAGAGTAATACGTTTGAATTTTTTCCGAAATTGAAGATTTAATTTGCTAACACCCAGTATAGATAGTTTACGATTTTATCTTCTATATTGTGTTTGCGGTTACTTAATCTGAAATAGCTGAATTTAGCATATCATCGTTTTTAATAGCCGTATTACTCCTTGGGATCCTAAAAATACTCGTGGTCTTACGCAAGAGATTGTTATATAATTATTTCGTTCGATTTCAATAACGTACACAAATAGTTAAAAAAGATTTTATAAAAGATTGTTTACCAATAATCTGATATTTGAGATTGTTAATATGATTGAATCAGAAAAGACTGTGGGTATTGAAAGAATTCCTCTAGGTTTGTCTGTTACTTTACTTTTAAAAGAAGAACGTGTATATAACGTAACCGCAGTTGTAGTTGGAATATAGGAGGAGCAGTTAATAACCTTTATCTCATCGGGTGATAAAATGTCTGAAAATGATAAAAATACAACGAATATTAATGTATCAATAACGATTGGAGACGTAAGGGTACAATTCAATGGCTCTGTGGATTCGGTCCTAACATCCGTCATTACCTTCATAGCTAAACAGGTTCCAACAATAGATCTGGCAAGAAAGATTTCTTTAAATTATGCGGCTACTGAGCTTATTGAGATATATGCAAATCTAATTAAAATCACTCCGGAGGGTCCTAGAGTAATTCCAGATTTAGATGAATCAGGATTGAAAAAGCTCTCTGATAAAGAAATGGTTGCATTGCAACTGATAGCATCAAAAATCGCAAAAGATATTGGCAAGGTTCCAGATGATGCAATGCAAGTGTCTGAAATTCAAGCTAGTACGTCTCTCAATCCTAAATCAGCTAGCTCAAGACTATCTGAGTTGGTAAAGGCAGGACATGTGGTAAGAGCTACTACAAAAGACGGAATTGGATCCCCCGTCGCTTATAGAATTACTACATCTGGGATCCACTGGTTGAACTCTACTATAATTAAAAGAACAAAACCAATATCTTCTATAACACCATCATAGTGGTGATTCAGAGGGTGGTCTCTTTTGAGTATACCGGTAGGTTCTCATTGTTCCAATCCTGGTTAGAATACTTTCCCTTACCATATCTGTAAGTGAATGGGATACGGCCGTCCTATCGTAGTTGTATCCACGTCTTGACAACTCCTCATGAACTTCTCCTAGCGGCTTTTCTGTACCAAAATACCCTTCATACCATAGTTTTTCAAGTATGCCTCTACAGGTTGTCCCTCCCCTTGGCATATCGATGCGCTGCGTCCCTATCAAATTTACTTTGTGCGTTTGATCTATGTCCTTTGGGTAAATTTGCGTTTTTAAAGAGTTAATCTCTCTTTGAAATTCAGCAATCTGGGTATTCAAACCTTGAGTAACAGTTGTAGATATATCGATACCAGAAAGAACATCTTCTACTACCTGTTTAACCTTACTCTCAATACAGGTTATTTCAACCTCCCAGTCACGATGTTTTAATTTAATCTTGACTTCATTTGAGGAGGATGTTAATGATTCGCTCATAAAAGGGATATATAAGCTTGACAATTTGCCGTCAGATAAACTTGCTGCTGAGCATATTGAGCATGTTGCACAACATTAATAAAGGAGATTTAAATTATATTGTTGAACAACATGATTAGACAATTAAACCTTCGAACATGTGGAGTCAACCCTGATGAATTTGAGTGTGTATTTGAACGATCGTTAAGCCAATGTTTATCGCCCAACATAAAGGAGGCACTTAAGGGGAAAAAGATCATGTTTACTAGAGATGAGAAAAATCTTCTCCCAGTTGAGGGCTGGGGAATCAAGGCGAATCCTTATTGTACAACGCCTGTAACAACCATTCAGCCAATTGTGGGTAATACTATGGTATCTGCAATCGATTCTAGCACGATCCAAATTGCTGAGACTGAAGAGGGTTCCCTTTATGGTGTGAAGAGTGGAGTTGCAATTTCTATAGGCGGTCATGCGCTAATGCATTTCAAAATTGGTCCAATTCTATTTTACTTGAGCGAGCAAACTATTGGAAATTCTGAAATTGATCACAGGTTAGCCAAACTTATCTTAGCAGACAGTGATTTTGCAAAACGAATGATCAGGTTACGCGTTGAGAGAGCAATCCAAATGAAACTTTCCAGACGCCTTAGTAAATCTATACTCCTTGTCGATGGATCATTGAAGTCATCATTGTTAGAGGACAGAAGTCAGAACATTAAAACTGTCGCAGAAAATTGCTCGCTCCAACAAAATTCCATGATTGGAATCAGCAAGAATACAAGGTTTAAGATTCTCGATAGGATCTCAAATCCTCTTACAAAGATCCGAGTTCCAGCATACATGGATGTTGACTTAATCGTGAAAAGCTTGGTTCGAAATACTATTGGTAATAGCCTTCTTGTAAAATTTAGCAGTAACAATAGCCCTGTATTGCGTGTTGATGTTGTTACTCCTAATTATGATAAAGATGAATCACTTGGAAAATTACTTGGAAATGACTCGATGGTGCATGGCTATCCTGAAACATTGCAACTTGCACACCATATCTCTATTTTCACTAACACAGAGATATCCTGTCTTAAGGGTCACGTATTAAGCAACTGTGATGTCATAGAGCTTGTCTCTGAGGATATCCGGAAAACTTTGCTTGGCTCAATCCCGGTATGAAGATCCTGTCGAAAAATGGCAATGAATTAGTTATGCTTGCAATGAAAACAGAGGTAGCCAGCAAAGGCGACTATTTGATAATTGAAGACGAAAAAGCAAGAAGAAAGATGGTTGTTCAGATCTACGATGAAGAGTACCTTTCCTCTCAGTCTTTAATAGAAGATATTGTAAAGGATGAAGTGGTGATTGCATCAAGTACAGAAAACCTACATGATCCCCTCAATATCAGTAATCTTTCTAAGATGATAAGAGATGCAAGGGTGTTCAGAGTTAAGATAAGGGCTGCCATAGATTTATCAAATAAACTATCTAATGATGTCACATGGCTACCATCAAGAGTATACTCTAACGTGAGACGATTAAAGATTTCTGAATTGGATTTGCTAATTGAAAGAAAAGGGGTTTTTCCAATTCCAATAGGTAAAGCTGGAACAGATAGCGAAGATTTTGAAGTCTATGCCGAGGATCTTGATGGTAAATTAAATATCATTACTGGAAAGAAAGAATCTGGCAAGTCCCACCTTTCCAAGATCCTTGTGAAGACATTAGTCCAACACGGGGCATTTGTCATTGTGTTTGATTTGAACAATGAATATGGTGGATTGGCATGGAATAAAGATGGCTCTCCATCTTCAATTCAGGGACAAATCATGGTATTTGAACCTGGAAATGGTTTAAAATTCTCACTTGATTACTGTGGTAAGGCTGCCATATCCAATATGCTTAAAAATGCGCTTGACATGCCAGCTGCCTCATTACGTGAATTCTTCAGAATCTGGGATTCGCTTGAAAACAAACAAACTCTAGAGATCAGATCTTTGGGCAACGCGATTAATACATGGAATATCAATGAACTTGTACGGGACGCTCTCATTTCAAGATATCATGTGATTCAATCATCGCGTTTATTTTCAGTTGATGATAATGAAGACGGGCTGAGATTTGAAAAGGTGATCTCACAAAAATACAAGGGTGCTGTAATAGTAATTAGTATGGGCAAAGCAACACCTGTTGTGAGAAGGATGATTGTAGAAGTGGTTCTCAGTAAAATAGTTGACCTACTTGAGAAAGTCATAATTCCTCCTATCTTTCTGTTTGCAGAAGAAGCCCATCTTTACGTTAGGGACACATATTGGGAAGATATTGTCACAAGAATGAGGCATTTTGGAATCTATACTACATTCATCACAAACCAACCAGATGCTATAGGTGATGGAATTTACCGGCAAGTAGATAATATATTTCTGTTTAATTTTACTAATGACACAGATCTGGACAAAATATCGAAGGTGTCCTTAGCAGATAATGAAACTATCAGGTCAATAGTCAAGACCTTGCCTCAGCGACACTGCCTATCCATAGGAAAGGTCGTATATGATTTACCTATAGTTGTAAAAATAGCTGCGGCAGAAGTATTGACATTCGGAGAGACCAAAAAATTCTTTACAAGAAATAATACGTAGAATGGATGTTATTGTGTCTATTAGTGTTTGTTAAACTATAGCTACTTCCCCTCTTTTCTTTGTACCTATGTCAATTGCATCACTGACTGAGGATACAAAAATCTTACCATCACCTGCTGAACCAGTGCTTACCGTTTGTACTATCGTATTAATGATTTTGTCTACCTCTGAATCTTCCACTATTATGACAAGATCTGCTCTAACTGAAAATTCGGAGGCGAATCTTCCCGTCCCTCTGCTAGTTTCAACGATAGGCTTTTCTCCTTTGCCCCTACCTTTAGCATCAAGAACAGTACATCCGCCCACCCCAACTTTCTTCAATGCTTCATTCACGGCTAGAACCTTCTCGCTAGCGATAACAGCTTCTATGCGTTTCATATTCTGCTATAAAAAGATGTTAGAATATAAGGCTTTCAAATACTATTTCAGCATGTAACTTACTTCTTTCTTTCAAGCCTTAATAAATGGAGATATTAAAACAGCATATGTCTATTTCGTTATACTCAATCAATAATAACAGACACAAAACAAATATCGAATAGAAACCTTTGTCCGCTGTAATACCGGTTTGTGTAGCAACTATCTACCAACCAATCCATTGAGCGGTATTCCTAGAGGAAAAACTAGTTGACGACTTTACTTATTTCTATTTGCTGTAGTTTATGAGAAACATAAGCTCGCTTACAATGCTTTCCAATTCCTTCTTTTCGTGCGCAATCTTTTCAGCTTGCAATTTCTACTGAGATAAGACATATCAAGGAAGGATCTACCACTTAGTTGATACCTTTATTTGAGTGATAACTACACTATTTGAGGGAGTTAATATGAATAACGAACTTAAAAATAGAAATAAAGTCGATATTATATATGACATACTCGCTTCTGCTGTTGATGGGGGAGTAAAGAAGACGCACATAATGTATAGAGCCAATTTAAGTTCAGAACAAATGAAATTCTATTTTCACACACTTGTTTCCCACAGCTTGCTAAGTACCGATAAAGATAGTGAAGATAATTCAATTTACAAGACTACTCAGAAGGGATTCAAATTTCTCCAATGCTGTATTCAGATAAAGTCTTTGATTTCCCAACCAGCCAATGAGAAAATATATGGCAAAGCAACAACATCACTGTTTCCTTGAGCCCTTTCCTGTACGTTTGTCGTACAAAAAAAGTGAATGAGTGGGAATTAGAATCGTCTAAATGCGATGCAGTTATTATGAACTCGAGGCAGTTAGTTAAGAACATTGATAAAGAGGAATTAAATAAATATATCTTATATTGGCGGAAAATTCTGTCAGGCATATAGAAACTCTCAAACAAATGGAGTCTCTAAAACACGAGTTTCAGATCCGCTGCAGCCATTATGAGCTTGAATTTTCTTCAAGTGACAAGCATATAGGTTGTACAGTTTGTGGCAAAAGCTGGTCTTTTCTAGAAGAGCGTGGTTATTCAATGCTCAAAGAAATCTATACGGCTGATAAAGAATAACAGGTGTAGGGCTTATCGAAGCATAGCCATGAACTTGATGCATTTAACTCAATAATTTTTGCAATTTACATTTACCATTATCATTATTATCTACATTCTGATAATACATCTCCTGCAAAGATTCATGATAGGAAATGATATTGGATAATAATCGAAATAAAGGCGAGAAAGGAAGTAAATGCCGCCAGTTTGAATATTTGATAGCCAATCTCTTTTTCTGAAAGCGGACCATCTGCAAGGATTAGCCTTACCAGTGTAGTAGGTGCTTTCTTTTCTTTTGATGCTACTAACTTGAAATCATCCATCAGAACTGTAGGTCGTGATTTAACCTGTCTGTGTTCAACAATTTTTTTGACACTTGAAAGAAATAGAAAAGAATTCATTACCGCTGGTAAGAGAGCAATAGCTCCAATAACTTCAGAATTCCCTGCCACCGCGATCGCGCCATACATTGCTCCAATCAGTAAAGTACCGGAATCACCTGGAAATATTCTACTTGGAAATTTATGATATTTATAAAAAGCAACTGTTGCAAAAAGTAAAGGAAGTGAAGCGATGAACACTTCACTGCTGCCAAAGAT
>Ga0075426_10003137_pt1 | contig 11813 bp, 3 predicted proteins | sample SoiMethybrSBSTD5_FD_75304 | JGI IMG/M metagenome (GOLD analysis project Ga0075426, IMG submission 75304) | Bulk soil microbial communities from a Populus tree surrounding site in Tennessee, USA - Soil MetaG P. TD hybrid SBSTD5 | ecosystem: Environmental > Terrestrial > Soil > Tree plantation...
AAAGTCCGTCTCGACGGCTTCTCGTCAGACGGCTGCACAGCCTCCGCAAGAGGCTTGGCCGAAGGGCCCGCGCTGTGCTGAGCGCGATCACAGACTGCAATGTCAGTATTTGAGGGCCGCTCCCTCACTGGACAAGGTGCGCCTAACGGGAGAAAGCGCGCCGATCAGGAGAAAAGAAAAAAGGGCCCCGGCGGCGCCGGGACCCTTTGGAGTGAGAGGCAGGAGCCCTTACTGCACGTTCAGGGCGGTGTCGTCGATGACGAACGAGGTTTGCAGCGAGCTGTCCTCCACGCCGAGGAAGTAGACGCGGATCGTCTGGCCGATGTAGGGCGCCAGATTGAAGCTCTTCAGCGAGTAACCGGCCGCATGGTTCAGGTTGGAGTAGGTGGCGAGCGTCGCGAGGACGACGTTCGACGAGTTGCGGATCTGCACCTTCAACGTGTCGAAGGCGGTTATCGTGGTGGTCTCCGAGGTGTCGATGTGGAGCCAGAAGGTGAGCGTCGCCGTGGTCACGGTCGACGGGATGGTCACCTGCTGGTAGATGCTGTCGGTGTGGCTGACACCGTAGCCGTCGAGCCATGCATCCCAGGCGCCGGAGTGCGGCGGCTCGCTGGACGAGTTGTTGATGACGCCCGCCGTGGCCACCCAGGGAGACGCCGAGCCGGTCTCGAAGCCCGGGTTGCCGAGGAGCTGCTGCGCCACGGAGCTCGACACCGTGAGGGTGACGGTGGTGGTGTGGGTGATGCTGGCGCCGGTGCCGGTGATGGTGATGGTGTAGGTGCCGGTCGCTGTGGAGGCGGCGACGGTGAAGGTGGCCGTCGAGCTCCCGGAGCCGGGCGCGGCGATCGGGTTGGGGCTGAAGCCGACGGTCACGCCGGTGGGCTGGCCGGAGGCGGAGAGGGAGATGGCGCTGTTGAAGCCGCCGGAGACGGCCGTGGTGATCGTCGAGGTGCCCGAATTCCCCTGGACCACGGTGAGCGAGCTCGGCGAGGCCGAGATCGTGAAGTCCGGAGTGGGCACCGTGGTGACGGTCAGGGTCACCGTGGTGGTGTGGGTGGTGGTGCCGCCGGTGCCGGTCACGGTGATCGGGTAGGTCCCGGTGGCGGTGGACGCGGCGACGGTGATCGACATCGTCGAGCTGCCGGAGCCGGGCGCGGCGATCGGGTTCGGGCTGAAGGAGACCGTCACGCCGGAGGGCTGGCCGGAGGCGGACAGGGAGATCGCGTTGTTGAAGCCGCCGGAGACGGTGGTGGTGATCGTCGAGCTGCCCGAGCCGCCCTGGGCGATCGACACCGAGCTCGGCGAGGCCGAGATCGTGAAGTCGGGGGTGGTGGTCACCGTCGGGGTCACCGACACGCAGGTGCTCGGCACGCTGCCGCAGGCTTCATTGCCGCTCGGCTGGGCGATGACCTGGTAGAAGTAGGTGAGGCCGTTGGCCACCGCGCTGTCGGTGAGGCTCGTGGTGGCGTTGTCGTTGGCGATCTTGATGAAGCCGGCGTTGCAGCCGGTCTCGTTGCGGAACACGTCGTAGACCGCGGAGCCGGAGGACGTCCAGCTCAGGGAGACCGAGTTGTCGCCGGCGGTCGCCGTCAACGTCGGGCTGGCTGGCGCGGTGCAGCCGGCGAAGGTGGTGCTGGCGCCGGCGTCGGTGGTGCAGGCGATGCCGTGGCGGTTGAACGCCGCGAAAAGGGCGCCGCCGTGCGGCGTGCCGTTGGCCAGGTTGCCGTCATCGTCGTCCACGGCGCGCATGGTCTTCCACCAACTGCCCGTGTTGCAGCCGTCGCTGGTGAAAGTGCCGCCGATGTGGCAGGTGAACGAGCTGGTCGCCGTGTTGCGCGACAGATACCAGAGGCGGTCGAGGGTGGTCCACGCCGGGCCGGTGCCCGGGTTGGGCAGGTCGCGGTTGGCGAAGTCCCAGATCGCTTCCGATGGGACGTATGACTCGCAGTGGACTTCCTTGCCGCACGGGCCGGAGCCGGTGCCGCAACGGACCTGGGTGTGGTTGGCCACCGTGGCCGCGACACCGGTCGAGTGTTTGGCGAAGTCGACGTCTCGGACGCCGGTGCAGGACGTGCAGGCGTTGCCGTAGCCGGAGCAGTTGCTGGTCAGGAAGCCGGGTCCGATGCAGGAGTTGTGGGTCGCGATGACCGACGTGGTGTCGCCATACGCCTCACCGGTGCCGCCTTCGGGGGCGGTGCCGGTGCCGTCGTTCTGGTCGATACCGTGGCCGAACTCGTGCAGCGAGACGGCGGCGATCTCACCGGTGTTGGCGCAGCCGCCGCCCGACTTGAAGAAGTTCAGGGTCGAGCCGTTCCAGTAGGCGTTGCAGGTCTGGTTCAGGTTGACGTTGACGGTGAGCTGCTGGCCGAGCCAGGTGTTGGACGGCAGCCAGCCTTTGACGACTTCCTTGATGCGGTTGACCTGGTAGAACTGCTGGCGCGAGGCGTGGGTGTTGCCCGCGCCGCCGTGGCCGGGGGTGGTGCAGTCGGTGCCGGTCGAGGTGCCGAAGAGGATGTTGCCGTTGGCGTCCGAAGCCTGCGAGATCGCGCCGCAGGTGTCGGTGATCTTGACGAACTGGCCGTTCAGCGTCGAGGTCGCCGAGGCGGTGTTGTTGTAGATGCCTCCCGAGTTCGTGAACCCGCCGGTCGAGATGTTGGCGAACGGCATCGGACGGACGATCTCGCTGCCGGTCGCCGGTGAGTTCTGGTAGACGCCGCCGGTGGCCTGCGCCGAGGCGTATTCGTTGACGTCGGCGAAGTCGAGGACCTCGCCGCTCGTGGCGTCCACCCGGCCGCGCCAGGTGCCCATCACGCCGTCACGGTGGAAGGTGAAGTCCCACACCCGGGTGAGGGCGCGGCCATTGCCGACCTTGAAGCCCTCGTTGAAGCGGGCGTCGACCTGGCCGAGCGACCGCAGGTGGAGCGAGCCGGTGTCCCTGAAGGAGTCGGCGGCGGTGAAGCCGCCGATGTAGCGGGCCAGGCTGGCCAGGGCCGCGGCCTTGCTCACGGTCGCCTTGGGGGCGGCGGCGTTGGCGGCCGGCAGGTTCTCGCTGCCGAACTGGATCAGGTTGCCGTGGTTGACGCGGAACACCACGCGCGCACCCTCGATGGGCGTGCCATCGGCGGCCAGCACGTCGTAGTCGACGAACCAGAGGTAGTCCGCCATCTGGCCGGAGCGGCCCTGGTTGAGCACCAGAGAGGCGGGACTGAAGCCCAGGAGGCCCGCGACGCGCGGCATGAAGTTGCGCGCGATGGTGTCCATGGCTTTCAGATCGACCTTCGACGTGCCGATCTTGGCCGCCAGGTCGCTGCTGCTCATCTTGTTGCCGCGGCCCGGGATCCAGGGGATGCCGGCGCCTTCGGCGATTTCGACCCGCCCGGTCCGCTTGTCGAACAGGGCGCTCCACTCTCCGTCCGCGCTCTGGCGGAAGCTGTCCCATGCATTGGCGACTTCCGGTGCCATCAGGCTCCGCACGTCGTCGATCGTTTCGAGCGAGCTCCACGCCGTCATCCGCGGGCTGGCGAACGCGAGCCCGTCGAGGGACGTGTGACCTTCTTTCGCGACCTGGGCCGTCGCCGGCGCAGTCAGGACGGCCAGCGTGCCGATCAGCAGCAACAGGACCGGCAGGAAACAGAATCTACGGTTCATGACAGGGGCTCCTCCTTGAAGGGGCGAGTTGAACACGATCCTCTGCAGTGGCTCAATCCAACAGTGAAGCGAACTGTGAAGCGAAACGGAGGGAGGAATAGGGAGCGATGATAGCCGCCGGGGAGGGCCGCGCGGACGGCTGCTATACTCCGCCCCCGCCGATGGATACGCAAATTCCTTCTCGTAACCCGACGAGGGCGGACACGGGGGGCGATGGTGGCTCACTAATGGTGAATAGTGCCACGGATCGCCGAAAGCGAGCCTTCGGTTTCGGGTTTCTTTCTGCCGCCGTTCTTCCCGGTGTCATCGCTGTGATGACACTGGCCGGTGCGGCGCCGGCTCCACAATCCCACTCCCCGCGGCGCACCCTGGTGCTGATCACGCTCGACACCACCCGCGCCGATCATCTCGGGGCCTGGGGCTGGCAGCACGCGCGGACGCCCCATCTCGACGCGCTCGCCGCCCGCGGCACCCGCTTCGTCCGCTGCGACACCGCGGCCCCGGTCACTCTGCCGAGCCACGCTACCATCCTCACCGGGCTCTTCCCGCCGCGCACCGGAGTGCGGGACAACGGCACGTTCGTGCTTCCCGACCGCGTCGAGACGGTGGCCGAGCGCCTGGCCGCCCACGGCTACGACACCGCCGCGGTGGTGTCGGCCATCATTTTGGCCAGACGCCACGGGCTCAACCAGGGGTTCCGGCTCTATGACGACGACCTGGGAACGGGCTACGCCGCCGGCACCGAGGTGAGCGAGCGCCAGGCCGAGGCGACCACCGCCGCCGCCCTGGCCGCCGCCGGCAAGCTGAAACCGCCGTTCTTCCTCTGGGTGCACTACTTCGATCCGCACGAGGAGTACCGGCCGCCGACCCGCTTCGCCGACACGATGAGCGGCCCGAGCCGCCTCTACGACGGCGAGATCGCCTACGTCGACGAGCAGATCGGCGTGCTCCTGGCGAAGCTGCCGCAGGACGCCGACGTGGTGGTGGTCGGCGACCACGGCGAGATGCTGGGCGAGCACGGGGAGCTGCATCACGGGCTGCTGCTCTACAAGGCCGCCCGCCGCGTGCCGCTGATCGCCGCCGGCCCCGGCGTCCCCGCGGGCCGCGTCGAGGAGTGCCTGGTGCGCACCGCCGACGTCGCGCCGACCCTGCTCGGCCTGGCCGGCGTGCCGGTGCCGCCGGGTCTCGACGGCCAGGGCCTGCTGCCGCTCTCCGCGGCCGGCAAGGGCTGCGAGCGCACGAGCTACACCGAGAGCTTTCTGCCCTTCTTCGCCTACAAGTGGTATCCGCTGCGCTCGCTCTCCACGGAACGCTTTTTCTATCTCCACGCGCCGCAGAGCAGCCTCTACCAGCTCCCGTCGGACCCGGAGGAGAAGACCGACCTGGCCGCGCAGCAGCCTGCGGCGCTGCGGCTGTGGGAGAAGCGGCTGCGCGATCTGCTCAAGGCGGCGGGGGAGCCGCTGGACTCCGCGGTGCGCGCGGAGAACGTGCTCACCGCGGAGCAGCGCCGGCAGCTCGCCAGCCTGGGCTACGTGAGCGGCGGGTCGGGGGGCGCCGTGCGCCGGGATCTGCCGGACCCGCGGCGGATGGCCGACGTCGCCCAGGCGCTCCACGACGCCGCGGCGGACATCCAGAAGGGCAAGTGCAGCGACTCGCTGCCGAAGCTCCAGGCGATCGTCAAGCGGGACCCGCACAACTTTCCCGCTCTGAGCCTCGCCGGTTCCTGTCTCGAAGACGCCGGGCGTGTGGAGTCCGCGCTCGCCCTGTTCCAGAAAGCGAGCCGCGAGAACGAGCTGTCCGCCGTGCCGGTGGCCAACGCGGCCGGCTGTCTCAAAAAGCTGGGGAAGCGCGCCGAGGCGGAGAAGGAGTACCGCCACGCGCTGGCCCTCGACCCCAGCCTGGGCGAGGCGGCGAGCAACCTGGCGCAGCTCCTGCGCGAGCGGGGCGAGCGGGCGGAAGGGCTCAAGGTCCTCGACGCCTCGGTCGCCGCCGGCAGCTACTCCTCGGAAGTGCACTTGGAGCGCGGCCTGATCGAGGCGGAGATGGAACGCCTGCCGGATGCCTTGCGCGACTTCCGCGAGGCGGCGCGGCGCAATCCGGTCGCGCCGGTCCCCTTGGAGAATGCGGCCCGCGCCGCCTATCGCCTCGGCCAGAATCGCGAGGCGGTGCAATTCTATGAGCAGCTCCTGCGCCTCCAGCCGGGCCGCGGCGACGTCTGGAAAACCGCGGGCGCCCTCTACCTCTACGAGCTCAAGGAAGAGGCGGACGCCCTGCGCTGCTTCCGCCGCGCCCTCACCCTCGAGGTCGACCCCGCGGAGAAGCAGAAGCTCGAGCAGATGATCAACGATCTGAACTGAAGGCGCGGGCGTCCCTACTGAAAGTACCCGCTCACGTCGATGATGAAGTCGACCGGCGCGGTGCTTCCCGAGCGCACGACGATCGTGCCCGAGGCATCGGCGGCCAGAGTGAGGATCCCGTTGTTCGCCCGCACGGCGCCCGCCGCAAAGTCGATCGCGCTGGTCAGCGACGGCAGCGAGCCGCCGGGGAGAGCTTGCAGGAACCCCGGCGCGCCGGGCGCCACCACCGTGAGGTTGATCGCCAACGCCTTCGCCGACGCCGGGATGCCGCAGAGCCCGGTCACCGTGAACGTGCGCTCGGCGGCTGCGGCGAGGGAGGGGCCGCCCAGCGCACCCGCCGGGCCGCGCGTGTCGATCAGCCGGCAGGGAGTCACGGTGTAGTAGCTGAGCGGCGGCGTCGGCACGCAGGTGGTGACCTGGACGTCGTCGAGGAACCATCCCTTCGCGTCCTTGAAGCAGTCGGTGATCGCCAGGAACCCCGGCTGGATGGTATGGCCGGCGCAGCCGCCGGTGCCCAGGGTGGCCGCGTCGCAGATCGCGTCGAGATCCACCACTGTGTTCGTCAGCGTGTTCCGCGCCCCGCTGAACACCGAGACGCCTCCCAGGCCGCCGGGCGGGCAGGTCCCCGGGCCCGGACCCGCGATCGTGCTGTCGTACGTCTCGCCGCTCAGAGCGGAATCGGGACCGAGGTAGAAGGTGGTGCCACCGTCGAGAGCCGCGGTCACGCGGCCCCCGTCGTAGCCGGACTCGAAGTCCCGGCGATGCCAGAACGACAGGCGGGTGTTGCCGGCTCCCGGCGGGATGGCGATCGCGGGCGGCGCCGTCACCACGACCTCGTTGTCACGGTAGAAGGAGCTGCAGGTGGAGCCGCCGAAGCGGAAGATCGAGCTGCCGGAGTGCGCGGGGCTGCAGGTCTGGACACCGCGCCAGTCGTTGTTGGCGCCGCCGCCGGCGAGCGTCAGGGTGGACCAGCCTGCGAGGCCGGAGCCGGTCTCGAAATCCGCCGCATACAGTGGAATGGTCATGCACGTGGTCGTCGCAGCCGTCGCCACCGCCGAATCCGCGGACTCGCAGGCGTCGGCGAACGCGCGAACCGTGTAGAAGTAGGTGGTGGCGCCGGTCAGCCCGCTGTCGGCGAAGGACGTGGCGCCGACGGTGGCGCGGAAGATGAACGGCCCGCTCGCGCTCGTCGCGCGGTAGACGTTGTAACCCGTCGCACCGGGCACCGCCGTCCAGGAGACGTCAGCCTGCGCAATGCCGGCGCCGGCGGCGGCGACTCCGGTCGGCGCCGCCGGTGGCGAGCAGGTGGGCGCCGCCGGCGTCGCAGACTGGCAGGCGGTGGGCGCCGCGGCGCAGGCCGTGCCACCCGTCGGGTGGGCGACCACCTGATACGAATAGGCGAGGCCGCCGGCGACCGAGGTGTCGGTGATCGAGGTGCCCGCCACGCTGTCGGCGATGCGGACGAACCCGGCGCCGCAGCCGAGCTCGCTCCGGTAGACGTCGTAGACGATGCCGCCGCCTGAGCTCGTCCAGCTCACCTGCACCTGGCCGGCGCCGGGGGTGAGCGTCAGGGTGGGCACGGCGGGCGGCGTGCAGCCCGCGAAGCAGACGTTCGCCCCGGGGTCGGAGGCGCAGGCGATGCCGTGGCGGTCGAAGGCGGCGAAGAGCTGGCAGGAGTGCGGCGTGCCGTTCGTCAGATCGCCGTCGTCGTCGTCGGCCGCGCGCATCGTCCGCCACAGCGAACCGGTGGCGCAGCCGTCCGAGGTCCAGGTCGCGGGCGCCGTGTTGCACGTGAAGGCGCTGGTGGCGGTGGCCCGGGAGAGGTACCAGAGCCGCTCCACGATCGTCCAGGCCGCCGCGCTCGCCGGGTTGGGCAGGTCGCGGGCGGCGAAATCCCACACCGCTTCGGAAGCGACGTACGACTCGCAGTGCCCCTCGCCTCCGCACGGACCGGCATAGGTGGGATCTCCCGGGCAGTGCGTCTGGATGAAGCTCGCCACGGTTGCCGGCGTGGCCGCGGCGTGCTTGCCCCAGTCGACGTCGCGCACGCCGGTGCAGGAGGTGCAGGCGTCACCGTAGCCGGAGCAGTTGACGCCCCGGAAGCCGGGACCGACGCACGAGTCGTGCGTCATGATGACGGCCGTGGTGTCGCCGTAGCTCTCGGCCGTCCCGAGGTCGGTGGACGTGCCGTTGCCGTCGTTCTGGTCCAGGCCGTGGCCGTACTCGTGGAGGGAGATCGAGGCGATCTCGCCCGTGTTGCCGCAGCCGCTGCCGGACTTGAAGAAATTCAGCGACGTGCCGTCCCAATAGGCATTGCAGACCTGGTTCAGATCGACGTTGACGGTCAGCTTCTGCTGCAGCCAGGAGTTGGCGGGGAGCCAGGCGCGGCCCGCTTCCTTGATGCGGTTGACGTGGTAGAACTGCGTGCGCGCGGCGTGGGTGTTGCCGTGCCCGCCCGTCCCCGGCGTCGCGCAGTCGGTGCCGGCCGAAGAGCCGAACGCCACGTTCCCCGCCCAGTCGGAGCCCTGCGCGAGCGGGCCGCACGCGTCGACGATCTGCACGTATTGGCTGTCCAGCTTCGAGGTCACCGGGCCGCTGCCGGGAAAGAAGCCGGCCGCGTCGGCGACCCCGGCGTCGACGTCGGCGAAGGGCATCGGGAGCACGCTCTCCGGCGTCGTCGCCGGCGACAGGGGGAAGACGCCGCCCGTCACCTGGCCGTACTCGTTGGTGTCCAGCAGCTCGATCACCTCGCCGGTCGTGGCGTCGACGCGGGCGCGCCAGGTGCCGGTGACGCCGCGGCGGCGGAAGACGAGCTGCCACACCAGGGCGAGGCCGCGGCCATTGCCCGGCTCGAACCCTTCGGCAAAGCGGGGATCGCTGACGTTGGCCGGCAGCAGGTGGAGCGAGCCGCCGTCGAGGAAGAAGTCGCCTGCGCTCATGCCGCCGACGTAGGCGGCCAGGGCGGCCAGTGCGTCGTTGCGGCCGACCTGGGCGCTGGGCACCGCGGCGCCCGGGGAGGGCAGGCCCTCGGTGCCGATCTCGATCAAGTTGCCGTTGCTCACCCGGAAGACCACGCGGGCGCCCTCGACCGGCGAGCCGCCCAGGACGACGTCGAAGTCGGCGTACCAGAGGTGGTCCGCCTGCCGGCCCGAGCGGCCGTGATCGAGCACCAGCGAGGCAGGATCGACCCCCAACATCGGCGCCACCTTGGGCAGGAAAGCGCGCGCCACGGCCTCGAGACCCGCGAGGTCGGCCGTCACGCCGCGCATCCAGGGGATGCCGCCGCCCACCGCGGACTCGATGCGGCCGGTGCGCCGGTCGACGTAAGCCTGCCAGCGCACCGGGCTCAGGGCCTGGAAGCCAGCCCACTTCCCGTGCAGGCCGGCGATCAGCGAAGTGGGAGCCGCCTCCAGGGTCTGGGTGGCGGGCGCCGGCCGCAACCGCGGATCGGAGAACGCCAGCCGGCTGAGCGAGTCTCCGCCGGTGCGTGCCACCTGGGCGGACAGCGCGCCGGCTGCCAGCAGGAGAGCACAGAAGGCAGAGACGAACGGGGATGCTGGACGGGCCATCTAGGGGGGCTATTCTGGCTGAAACCCCCCTCCGCGTCCAGGATGTGTAAGGGCCGCCCCTACTGGAAATACCCCGTCACGTCGACGATGAAATGGACCGGACCGGCTGTCGCCTTCACCTGCAGGGCACCGCTGCCATCGCCCAGTCCCATGACCGTGTTGTTGGCCCGCGTCTGATTCACTCCGAAGCTGATGGCGCTGGTGGAAGGCGCCGCCTGGCCACCGGGGAACAGGACCAGGTTGCCGCTGACCGCGGGCTGCGTCACCGTGATGTTCAGCGCCAGAGCCTTGGCGGTGACCGGCACGCCGCAGAGTCCGGTCATGGCGAATGCCCGCAATTCCCCGAACTGCAGCGCCGGTCCACCGTACGCTCCGTCCGGGTTGCGCGTGTCGATCAGGCGGCAGGGGGTCACGGTGTAGAAGTCCAGGGGCGGCGGCGGCGCCTGGGTGCAGGCAGCCGTGGCGCCGACATCGGCCAGGGTGATCGAGTCGACGAACCAGCCGGTGAGCGCGACGACCGAATCCTCGCCGGCGTGCCAGCGCAGCCGCGTCTCCTGCCCCGCCCAGGAGGAGAGGTCGAGACGGACCCGGCTCATGGCGCCGAGCTGGCCCAGGCACCAACCCCGCTTGCCGGCGATGGGAGAGCCCGGGTACAGCGTCTGCGTGAAGCCGCCCTCGAGGAACGCGGCGTCCGGCACGACGCTCCAGGTGGCGCCGCCGTCCACGGAGACCTCGAGCGTTCCGCCGTCGTAGCACTGGTCGAACTCGTAGGTGTGCCAGAACGTGAGCGAGCTGCCGGCCTCGGGGACGAACGGCGGGCTGACCAGAGAGCGGTCCGCCCGGGTGCTCTGGCTGGCGGAGTACCAGGAGTGCGTGGGGCTCTGCGACCGGGTGCCGGTCCACGCCCAGTCGACCGCGCCGCTGCCCGGAGCGTGGTCCCATCCCCCGAGGTCGAAGCCGCCGCCCGACGACGTGCCTTCGAAGGTGTCGGTCAAGGTGAGATGCGTCGCCAGCGGACCGGCCGGCGCCGCGCTGAGCCGCACGAGGTTGTTTTCTTCCTGGCCGCTCGCCGCGTTCACGGCGCGGACGACATAGGTATACGGCACGCGGTCGAAGAGCGATCCGGAATCACGGAAGGACGTGCCGGTCAGGCCGGTCGCGATAAGCGAGCCGAGGCCCGGCGTGAAGGCGGGGTCGGTGGAACGGTAGACGTTGTACGCCACCGCGTTGCTGCAGCGCGACACGGCTGCCGCCCAGGACAGATCATTGGCGCAGGTCGTCTGGGCGGCGTCGGCCGCGCCCGTGAGGCCCGCGAAAGTGGGGGAGAGCGTGCAGACGCCGGTCGCCGTCGCCTCGACGCAAGCGGAGAGATCCGATTCGCAGAGGCCGGCGGCGTCGAGCCCGGCCACCCGGTAGGCGTAGGCCGAGCCGCCGGAGACGGTGGTGTCGACGAACGGCGAGCCCGACACGCTGCCGCCGACCCTCTCGAACGCGCTCGGCGCCGCGCAGGAGCCCAGGGCACGGTAGACGCGGAAGGCGCTCGAGGCCGGATTGCCGTTCGCCCAGCTCACCTGGATGCTGTTCGGTCCCGGCACGGTGGCGGCCCCGGCGCTGGGCGCGCCTGTGCAGCCGTGCCCCGGACACACCGTCACCGTCACGTCGTCGAGGAACCAGCCGAGACCGTCGATGCTCCCGTCCGAGCTGGCGTTGAAGGCGAAGACGATGCTGTGGCCGGCACACCCGCCGCTGCCTCCGGTCACCGCGTTGCACGCCGCGTCGAGGTCGACCACGGTGTTGACGAAATCGTTCTGCGTGCCGGTGAACACGAAGCCGTCGGTGTAGCCGGCGCCGCTGAGCGCGGAGCCGGGAACGATCCCGAAGGGACCGCCGTCCACCGCCAGGATCAACCAGCCGCCGTCGTAGCCGAATTCGAAATCCCAGTGATGCCAGAACGAGAGCCGGGTGCGGGAGACGCCCGCCGGGACGGCGATCGGATTGGCCGGCCGCGCGTACGCGTACTGGTATTCGATATAGGGATCGGTGCAGGCCGCGCCGCCGAAACGGAAGACCCGGCTCCCCGAGTGGGCCGCACAGGTCTGCGCGCCGCGCCACTCGTCCGTGGCGCCGCCGCCGAGGCTGCCGGCCGTCCAGCCGGCGAGGCCGCTGCCGGTCTCGAAGTCGGTCGAGTAGAGGGTCAAGGGGGTACAGGCCGAGGTCGTCGCCGACACCTCGGCGGAAG
>Ga0075426_10003138_pt1 | contig 11813 bp, 12 predicted proteins | sample SoiMethybrSBSTD5_FD_75304 | JGI IMG/M metagenome (GOLD analysis project Ga0075426, IMG submission 75304) | Bulk soil microbial communities from a Populus tree surrounding site in Tennessee, USA - Soil MetaG P. TD hybrid SBSTD5 | ecosystem: Environmental > Terrestrial > Soil > Tree plantation...
ACAGAGTTTAAAAATGGTGTGGCTAAAATAAATGTTCAATTCCAGAATTTCTTCTCGTCTATGTTTGGCGGAGGTTCGGCTTCACTCGCTATAGTGAAAGAAAAGAAGAAAAAGAAATCTGATACAAGTTTGGAAGTTTCTGACGATGGTGGAGAAATGAAAGATGAGGAAGAAGAACAAGAAGAGGGTATTGATATTGAAATTTCTCTGCCAAGAAAGAAAATAAGAGGTCTTATGATGCTTTCCGGTGGAGAAAGAGCTCTTACTTCCATCGCTCTTATTTTTGCGATCTCGCAGGTGAATCCGCCACCATTTATCATTCTTGATGAAACAGACGCTGCTTTAGATGAAGCTAATTCAAAGAAATACGGCGATATGATTACAGAACTTTCAAAATATTCCCAGCTTATTCTGATCACTCACAATAGAGAAACAATGTCCCGAGCTGGCACAATTTACGGTGTGACTATGGGCAACGACGGAGTCTCACGACTTCTTTCAATTCAGTTTGATGAAGCTGTAGCTGTAGCGAAATAATTTTTATTACTAAGGGACTATCTGATAATCCATAGTTTTCCTATCCAAGTCTGAAGCTATAAGCTTAATTTTTATTTTTTGACCAAGGGAGAATTTCTTTTTTGTCTTTTCTCCGACAATAGAATAGGTCTTTTGATCCAGTACATAAAAGTCATCTCCAAGGGATGAAAGCTTTATCATACCTTCGGCTTTTGTATCAAATTCTTCGGCATAGATGCCCCATTCGGTAACTCCTGTGATAAGCCCGTCAAAAGTCTTCCCAACTTTATCCTGCATATATTCTATCTGCTTATACTTTCTGCTGTCGCGCTCGGCTTCTGCAGCTTTGATTTCCTGGTCGGTGCTGTGCATACAAGCTTTTTCATAAAAGGCCAAATTCTTTTCCTCTACTACATGTTCAGAAAGTATTTTATTTAAAATCCTATGTACGAGAAGGTCCGGGTATCTTCTGATAGGCGAAGTGAAGTGCGCGTAATATTCAAAAGCTAGACCAAAGTGACCGATATTTTTTACAGAATAAATCGCTTTTGCCATGCTTCTGATCGCCGCGGTTTTCACTAGAGCTTCTTCAGCTTTTCCTTCCACTTGCGCAAATAACGCCTGCATATCTTTTCCTGTGATACTTCCATTTTTGCCGATTATAAGCTCATGCCCTAGCGCTTTTACAAATATCGCAAGCTCGGCAATTTTTTCTCTATTTGGTAGATCGTGGATTCTGTATGGAAGAGGGAAGATTTTGCCGGATTTCTTTTCAAATTTATATACAAATTCCGCAACTTCTTTATTTGCGAGAAGCATGTATTCCTCTACCAGCTTGTGAGTATCAAGTCGCTCTTTTTTATAAATTCTTATTGGCTTACCCGTTTCGTCCAGGTCAAAAGCGATTTCTTCCTGTTCAAAATCTATCGCACCTTTTTGCCACTTTTCTTTTCTGAATAACTTTGCGATTTTATTTAAAGTATCAAGAGTTTCAAAGTGTTCACCGGATTTTTTATCTATTATTTCCTGTGCGCTTTCATAAGTGAACCTTTTTGCGGATTTTATGACAGATTTTCCAAACCATCTTGAGTGAATCTTTGCTTTGCTATCAATCTCAAAAATTGCCGAGAAAGCTAACTTGTCTTCACTCTCATTCAAGCTGCAAAGGTCGTCTGAAAGCTCAAAAGGAAGCATGGGGATCGTCCTATCTGCTAAGTATACCGAGCAAGCTCTTTTATACGCCTCTTTATCAAGCTCGGTTTTTTCCTGAACATAATGTGATACATCGGCAATGTGAACGCCAATTTCAAAGTTTCCGTTTGGGAGTTTCTTAAATGAGATAGCATCATCAAAATCTTTTGCAGTTTTTGGGTCTATTGTGAAGGTCAGAGTATTTCTCAAATCTTTTCTTTTTGAGAGCTCTTCTTTCAAGATCTCATTTTTCCTGCTAAATATTTCTCTGGACTCTCTGAGCACTGCATCCGGGAAATCAATTTCAAAACCCTTATCAATGGCGATGGAATTCATCTCGGTAGAGTTGTCGCCTTTTTTACCAAGCTTATTTATTATTTCTCCTTCGGAATAATCCGGAAGGGGAGTCCATTTTGTAATTTTTACTCTGACTTTGTCATTATGTTCTATACTGACAGACTTTTCCTTTGAAAGTTTTACTGTAAGTTTGAATTTTCTATTGTCCGGTATGACAAGAATACCTTTGGGAGAAACTTCTACTACACCGACAAAGATTTTATTTAACCTTTCAATGACTTTTGAGATCTCACCCTCAAATTGTCCTTTCTTATTTTTATAAGCTGTAACTTCAACTTTATCACCAGCCATTACCGTACCGAGCTGTCTTGTAGATATTTGCACTTCTGTATTTTCTGGGTCAGACAAAAAAAGGGCTACATTTCCCCTGATTGACTTTATAGAACCTTTAAAAATTTTAGCTTTACCCGATCTATCCTGTCTAAAATGTTCCTTTCTATAGAATTTTCTCGATTTGCCGCCTTTTTCCATGTTTTCCAAACTATAGCAGAAAAGTTATGAAATGTCTTGCTTTTTTGGGATTTCTTGGTAGGATACGAGGACAATGTTAACGATAAGATTACAAAGAGTCGGCAGGGTTCATGAACCAACTTTTCGCGTAGTTGTAATGGATTCAAAATTCAGCCCAAAGAGCGGAAAGGCCCTTGATGTTATTGGTTCATATGACCCAAGAGAAGGAAAAGGTACTAATCATATAGATGGAGATAAAGCCAAGAAATGGATTGCAAACGGAGCTCAAATGTCTGAAACAGTTCATAACCTTCTAGTAGATCAGAAAGTTATTACCGGAAAGAAGATAAACGTCTTACCAAAAAATAAAATCATAAACGCTAAAAAGGCAAAGGAAGCCGAAGCAGCTGCAAAAGCAGCTCCTAAGGTGGAAGCAAAAGCCGAAGCTCCAAAGGAAGAAGTAAAAGCGGAAGCAGAGGTAGCAGCCTAAATCAAAAACCGCCTTGAAGGCGGTTTTTTAGTGTGATACTATTCAGTTAGCAGTATTTTTTATTAATTACCGGTCGAATTACTGCAAATATACTAAATCAGAATTATACAAAAACATGACAGAGAATGATGCAAAGTTTCTAGAATTTGTTGTTAAGGCTTTAGTTGACGCTCCAGAAAAAGTAAAGATCACAAGAACTGTAGATGAAATGGGAGTATTACTAACTCTTATCGTAGACAATGCCGATATGGGCAAAGTCATCGGAAGATCAGGAAATACAGCCAAGGCTATCAGAACACTTTTGAGAGTCGTCGGAATGAAGAACAACTCAAGAGTAAATTTGAAGATTAATGAGCCTGAAGGAGCAGCTCCAAGAATGGCTACTATGTCAAAAGAACCAGTTTCAAAAACAGTTGATGAAGCGATGGCAGATTTGAGACTCTAATTGAAGTTAGAAATATAAAATGAGAAAAGCCGTCATGTTTCCAACATGACGGCTTTCTTATTTCCCCGAACCGTTTGTAGGTTGAGGGCGCTGAATTCCACGATATACCCAGTTTGGAAGGTGTAAAAGCACAAGATACAACTGATACCAGCTTGTATCTTGATCCTCGTTTGCATTGGCGTATTTCCAAGCTGCATCGAAAAGAGTCAGGCATTCTTTTTTGGCAAGAGGCTTGATTTTCTCATCAATCAGCTTTAAGGCGCCGACAAAACCATTTATCTCAAGCAGCCGAGCAAAGTCCAGTTCATCTTGTCGTTCCTGGGTGACGGGATCTTTAGCCTTGTCTGTATCAGAGAAAGTTGAAAAGTCTAATTCAACTTTTCTTGCCATTTTAACCTCCTTTCTAAACACCAGAAGTTTAGCTCACAGTGTTTAATTTTTTAAGAGCTAGTTCTAACGACTATAATAGGCTATTTTTTAGAAAAGTAAATGATTTGTATTTTTGCATTTTTTGTTCTAATGTAAATATATGAATTTTCATATCATCACTCTTTTTCCGGATGTTTTCAGCTCATATTTAAATGAGTCTATTTTAGGTAGGGCAATCAAGGATAAAAAGATTAAAGTAAGTTTCTATAATCCTCGTGATTTTGTAAAACCGACCGAAAGACAGTCAAAAAATGAAAAACCATATTTGAGAGTGGATGATAAGCCATACGGCGGAGGAGCGGGAATGGTCATGCAGGCAGAGCCTGTAATAAAAGCAGTTGAACGAGCTTTGAAAAAAGTTAAGAAGAATAAAACAAAAATAATCTTTTTAAGCCCTTCAGGTAAACAATTTGATACTGTTTATGCTAAAACCGCAGTTAAAAAATATTCTGATGTCATCATTATCTCCGGCAGATATGAGGGAATAGATGAAAGGGTAAATAAAGTCTTAAAGACTGAAAAAGTGACTGTCGGTCCATTCGTACTTACCGGAGGCGAGCTTCCAGCCATGATTATTATGGATTGTATGGCAAGACAAGTGGAAGGTGTGCTCGGTAATTTCTCATCTCGTGAAGAAGAACGGATTTCATCAACTGAAGTATATACAAGACCGGAAGTCCTTAAATATAAAGGTAAAAAGTATAAAGTTCCGGAAGTTTTACTTTCCGGAAATCATAAATTAATAGAAGAATGGAGAAAAAATAAATAAGAACTATCTTTTGTGCTAGAATGTTTTTATGACTCAAAAGGATGCGATGGAAATTTTGAAGATGGGTTACAACTGCTACCTTACCGGAGCAGCCGGAAGCGGAAAAACCCATCTTTTAAACGAATATATAAAATATCTAAAAAATAACGGAGTAGAAGTTGGCGTTACGGCTTCTACCGGTATTGCAGCGACTCATATGGGCGGAATGACCATTCACTCCTGGAGCGGGCTTGGTATAAGAGACAATCTCACAGAATACGATTTGGAAGACTTGGAAACTAAAAAATACCTGCAGGACAGGTTTAAAGACACCCAAGTGCTGATTATTGATGAAATCTCAATGCTTCATCACTACCGACTTGACCTCGTGGAAAGGATCGCAAGACATTTGAAAAAGAATCAACTTCCTTTTGGCGGAATGCAAGTAATTCTTTGTGGAGACTTTTTTCAGCTTCCGCCAGTCTCAAGACCTGGGGAATTAGAATCTTTTTTCTCTTATAAATCAGAAACATGGAAAAAGCTAAACTTAAAAATCTGTTATCTGGAGGAACAATACAGACATAAAGATGATAAATTTCTAAAAATCTTAAACGGAATACGCAACAACAGTATTAGTGAAGAATCTTTGTCACATTTGAGATCAAGACATAATGCGAGTTTGAAGGACGGAATTGAACCGACCAGGCTTCACACACACAATATAGATGTAGATTCTATAAATGAAAGCGAGCTCAACAAATTGCCCGGGCAAATCTTCATGTATCAGATGGATGAAAAGGGCAGAAAACCACTTGTAGATGCTTTGAAAAAAAGCTGTCTTGCCCCGGAAGTTCTCCGGCTGAAAAAAGGAGCAAAAGTCATGTTTGTTAAAAATAATTTTGAAAGCGGTTATGCAAACGGCACTTTAGGCACGGTAATAGACTGTTCATATTCGGATCCGAAAATTATGCTGACCTCCGGCAAGATAATTACTCCGGAGAAAGTAAGCTGGGTTATAGAAGAAGAGGGCAAAAGAAAGGCAATGATAGAACAATATCCTTTGAGACTTGCTTGGGCTATCACAGTGCACAAAAGCCAAGGTATGAGCTTGGATGCGGTAGAAGTGGATCTTTCAAAGTCTTTTGAAGCTGGAATGGGTTATGTAGCACTTTCACGAGTCCGCTCGCTTGATGGTTTGCGACTCATTGGGCTGAATAAAAATGCGCTTGAAGTTCGGAGCGATATTTTAGAATACGATGAGGACCTGAGAGAAATGTCTGACAAAGATAGAAACTGGCTTTATTCACTTGATGATAAGGAGGTAAAATTAAAGCAGGAGCAATTTTTTAAAAAAATTGCTCCTGAGGGAGGTGCTGGAAAAAACAAAAATAAAAAGCGAAGAATATCTCCAATTGAAGAGACAAGAAATATGCTAAATGAGGGAATGGGAATAAAAGAAATTTTAAATATTAAAGGCGTAAAAATCGGCACTGTGCTTGATCATATTGAGAAAATAATTGCTAAAGATCCGAATTTTGATATATCGCATTTGAGAGGGGAAGTGCCGGCAGCAAAGTTCAAGAAAATTTATATGACATTTAAAGATCTTTATGGAGAAAATCGCGATTTCCTTCTTTCACCTGTAAAAAATAAATTAGGCGACAGTTTTACATACGAAGAACTACGCTTAGTCAGACTCTTTGTGAAAAGGATGTAATATGATAAGATAAAATTATGCCAACAAAAAGAACAGCTCTAAGGAGAAAAACTACACGTTCTCACAAGACAAAGAAGCGCCTTGCAATAAAGTACGCAAGACCAAACAAGTCTAAATAAGGTTTGTATTTACATCTATTAGTTTTAAAACACTGTTTTTATAGTGCTTGAAACTCTTAAATATTGTCTAGGAAAATAGCATGCAAACAAAAGGAGAAATAATATTGAGATTTGAGGATGTCTCATTTGAATTTGGTCACAATAAACCTATTTTAGAAGAGGTGACTATATCTGTGCGTCGGGGAATGAAAGTAGCACTCATGGGTCAAAATGGTGCCGGAAAAAGCACTATTTTGGGTCTAATCACTGGACATCATAAACCGGAATCAGGTAAAGTACATATTTCAAAAGGGATCAGTATTGCTATTGCAAAACAAGTAATATCAAGAGCAGATATGGACCTTACAGTTCGAGAGTTTTTTGAGAAATGTTTCAAACATAAGGTTTATGATATAGAGCCAAAAATTGACGAAGTTCTTGAAATCGTAAATCTAAAAGCTCCGCATGACAGACTGGTGAAGACTTTTTCCGGTGGTCAGCAGGCCAGACTTCTTCTCGCATCGGCGCTTATACAAGATCCCGATCTTTTACTTTTGGATGAGCCGACAAACAATCTGGATAAAGCGGGAATTGCGCATCTGACAAAGTTCCTCGTGGAATATGAAAAAACTTGCATTGTGATTTCTCACGATGCGGATTTCTTGAATGCATTTACATACGGAGTTTTATATCTGGATATTCACACAAGGAAAATAGAGCAATATGCGGGCAACTATTTTGATGTGGTAGAACAGATTTCCGCCAGAATAGAGAAAGAAAATATGAAGAACGCTCAGCTTGCAAAAGAGATACAAGAAAATAAAGACAAAGCAAACTTTTTTGCAATGAAAGGCGGACAGATGAGGCTTGTGGCAAAAAGAATGAGGGAAAAAGCTGAAACACTGGAAGAAGAGAAAGTAGACGTAAGAAAAGAGGATAGAACTATAAGACCTTTTAATATTCCCGCACAGTATATTCTTGGAGAGATTATGCATGTCTCGGAATTTGTAATTTTTAAGAATCACAAAAAAGTCGCCAGGAAAGCAAGAATATCTTTGAAAAAGAATCAGCATCTCCAGCTTGTCGGCCCAAACGGTATTGGGAAAAGCACTTTGCTTGAATCGCTTGCAAAAGGAGAGTCAAAAGGCGAGAAGATAGCTGACGGAGTCAAAGTCGGATATTACAGACAAGATTTTTCTACCCTTAATTTTGAAGACACAATATTTAATGCTCTGATTTCTGCAATGGAAAAACCTAATGAACAAGAAATGCGATCCGTTGCCGCGGGATTTCTGATAACCGGAGATATGATGAATACAAAAATCGGCTCTCTTTCGGAAGGTCAAAAAGGTCTTGTTGCTCTTGCCCAGCTTGTACTTTTAAAGCCGGGACTTCTCATACTTGATGAGCCGACCAACCATATTAACTTTCGTCATTTACCTATAATCGCAAAGGCTCTTAGTGAATATGAGGGGGCTATGATACTTGTAAGCCACGTGCATGATTTTGTAAAACAAATCAGAATAGACGAAGTTTTTGATTTAGAAAAGTAGATTCAAAAATGATATAATATTTGGAATGATCAAAGAAAAAAGCATATTTAGGATCTTTGAAATAAGTCTCATTCTAAAAGCGATAAATGCAGTGATAGAAATAGTCGGTGGATTTGTAGTCTTACTTGTCAGTAAGGCTTTTTTAATCACTTATTTTCTGAACCTTCTACAAGGCGAGCTTAGCGATGATCCTAGAGATTTTATTGCCAATTTTATTGTAAATTCAGCCACAGCTTATTCCATAGGTTCACAATATTTTTTAGCTTTATATTTACTTATACACGGTTTTATAAAGATTTTCCTTGTCATTTGTCTCTTAAAGAGGAAGCTCTGGGCATATCCGACAGCCATTGCGGTGTTTTCTCTATTTACAGCTTATGAAATCTATAAAATCAACATATCATATTCATTATGGCTCTTAGTTCTAATCATCCTGGACATCGTTGTTATCCTGCTGACTATTCATGAGTATAGATTTAAGAGAAAAGCAATTAAAAATTATAGGCAGAATTTTGAGGAAATAATGAAAGATTAGCCACTTGTTGTAAATCTAGCAGGGAGTATAATTATAGTCAGTCAAAGGTCGTTTAATATTTTTTTTATTTTAAAAAATAATATGAAAAAAATGAGTTCGTTAGATTGGGTAGCATTCGTGCTAGTTATTGTCGGCGCATTGAATTGGGGCCTAGTAGCTCTAAATTTCAATTTAGTTGACTATATCTTTGGTACAGGATCACTCCTATCAACGATAATTTACGCTCTAGTAGGACTCTCAGCTTTGTACTCGATATTTTCTATGAAGAAAATGTCAGGTTCTGGCATGATGTAGTCTGAATCAATAAAAGGCCGCGCCTGAAAGGGCGCGGCCTTTTATTGATTTTAAATGGTGTATAATTAAACATTATGCCTAGAGTTATTCATGGGTTTTATCTTACTAGAAAAAGAAAACACAGAAGAACGACTTTTTTGTTCCTGACTATCATAGTTTTAATTATCTTAACTATAGGTTTTTATTCCGGCAATTCGGCAAGTATGTTGCTTAATGCATTGGCACTTTCCTCATTTCGGCTTATTGTCGCTTATATTATCTCTTTGATTGTCGCCATAATCATTTCCGTTTTAGTCAGTAGTAATAGAATTGGTGATTCTCTTATTCCTCTTTTTGACCTCATGCAAAATCTTCCATCTTTTGCGCTCATTCCTATTTTTGTGTTGTGGCTTGGATACACAAATCTGATGATTATTGTTTTTGCCGCGACATCTATTGTATGGCCTATACTTTTTTATATGCTTCATGCCTTGAAGACCGTAAATAGAGACAAAGAAGATGCCGCAAAAATTTTTGGAGCTACGGGATTTAAAAAAATGATATTTTTCTCACTGCCAGTGGCTTTTCCCGCTGCAGTAACCGGTTCCATCGTCGGTTTTAGTATTGGTTGGGAAGCGATTATCGGTGTAGAAATTATCGGCCTCTCAAATGGTATCGGTACTTTTATAAATAACTCATCAAATGCTGGTGGCAAGGGTCTGATATTAGGTTTAACAGCACTTCTCCTTCTCGTCTTTGTAATCAACAGGGTCGTTTGGCTGCCGCTTTTAAAGAAAACACAATTATATGCAGAATAAAACACCAATAATAAAAACATCAAACATCTCTTATATATATAAGGATGAAGAGACTGGAGAAAAGCTCCCTGTGCTAAAAAATATTTCCATAGATGTTTATCCCGGAGAATTTGTTTCCATTATTGGCCCTTCCGGCTGCGGTAAATCAACATTTTTAAAGATTATTTCCAACCTCATAAGATCGCAAAAGGGAAGTACGGCGTCTGATTCAAAAGAAATGTCTATGATATTTCAAAACTTTGCCCTTTTCCCATGGCTGACAGTAAAAGAAAATATCGAATTCGGCTTAAAGATGAAGGGTATGAGTAAAAAGGACAGGGAGAAAATTGTCGCAGAAAAAATAGAAGAAGTGGAGCTTTCCGGATTTGAGAATAAATACCCAACTGAACTTTCCGGTGGTATGAAGCAGAGAGTTGGTATTGCGCGAGCACTTGCCGTGGATCCTGATCTCTTGCTTATGGATGAACCGTTCTCAAGTTTAGATGAAATCACAGCAGAACGTCTCCGAACGAAACTTCAGGAAATTTGGTTGAAATATAAAATGACCATAATCATGGTTACACATCTCGTAGAAGAAGCGGTGGAGCTTTCAGACAGAATAATCGTGTTTAGCCAGAGACCGGCTTCTGTAAAAGATAATATTACGGTAAATATGGAAAGACCTAGAAATAAAAGGTCAAAAGAATATTATGATTTGGTAGATCGGGTTGAAAAACAAATAGAAAAATAAAACCAATGCCGGGACAGACAAAAAACAGTATAAAATATTTATTTTTAGGACTAACAATATTGTCGGTATTTTTACCATTTCAAGTCGCAAGAGCTAGTATCCTTTCTGATTTTGACAGTGGAATGGCAGATATAAAAAAGTTTGTAAATATAGCTATAAATCAAATAAGAAACGATTTATGCACCCAGTATTCACTATCCATAGCTAATGGAAGTTGGAAGCCGACTGATATAAGAGCGAGAATCGGCAGAGATTTTTGTTTAGGATACAAAATTCAAGTAAGTACTAATCCGACAGATACATCTTCATTCTCTCCAATAGCTGAAGTTTCAAATACTCCTAAATTAATTATTCCAACAAGTTCTGCTCCAACCGGTTCTTTGCCGAGCCCTCTCTTGGGTGATACGGCTGCTGCTGGAAATAAATTAAATAGCAGCGAAATAATTTATTGGACGAATCTTGAAAGAACTAAAAATGATAATGGTTTAAAAACCCTTACTGAGAACAGTCTTCTTACTCAAATAGCCATAGCCCGTGTGCAGGATATGTTTGATAAAGGTTATTTTGCTCACATTTCTCCAACAGGAGATAGTGCAATAAAAATGGCTGTCAGAGATAATTACAGTTATATATCAATCGGGGAAAACATAGCGCTAGGAAACTTTAGCGGTTCAAGAGATCTTGTTAATGCATGGATGAATAGCCCGGGACACAGAGCAAATATATTAAATATAAATTATACGGAGATTGGCGTGGCTGCGATTGAAGGTATGTATAAAGGTGAAAAAGTATGGATTTCTGCTCAGATTTTTGGCAGACCTCTTTCCGATTGTGTGCCCGTTGATACCTCGATAAAAGATGAAATATCAAAAGACAAATCTTCTGCCGAAAGCTTGAACGCCAAACTAACAAGCCTTCAAGCAGAATTAAATACTATGGGAGGAGCTGATACCGATGTTTATAATGCAAAAGTTGCCGAGTACAATGCCACAGTCAAACTTTATAACAGTCTTGTGTCACAAATTAAAAGTCTAACTGCAACTTATAATCTAGAAGTGCAGACATTTAATAACTGCATAAAAAGCGCATGATTCTAACTACTCATTCCATTGTTGGCGCTACTATTGTCAATTTATTTCCAAATAATCCGACTTTAGGTTTTGGTCTGTCTTTAGCCAGTCATTATTTGCTGGACATGATTCCTCATAAGGATTATGAAATCAGCGGTTTTATAGATGGCAATACAAAAACAGTAAAATCAGTTTTTAATAACATAAAATCGACGGTGCATATGATATTTGTCGGCGTAGATTTTTTTGTTGGAATAATTTTATGTTTTTCAATCTTTGTCAGAGATGATAAGACGGCTTATCTGACAGCGCTCGGAGTGCTTGGGGGAGTATTGCCGGATTTTTTCCAATTTCTATATCTAAAATTTAAAAGACATCCTTTTACCGCTATTC
>Ga0075426_10003139_pt1 | contig 11810 bp, 17 predicted proteins | sample SoiMethybrSBSTD5_FD_75304 | JGI IMG/M metagenome (GOLD analysis project Ga0075426, IMG submission 75304) | Bulk soil microbial communities from a Populus tree surrounding site in Tennessee, USA - Soil MetaG P. TD hybrid SBSTD5 | ecosystem: Environmental > Terrestrial > Soil > Tree plantation...
CATGGGAGCACAGCGATGACCACGACTGAGATCACACGATGAGAAACGGATTCAACGCGATCCCGATCGACGAGTACACGGCCCTCTACCGCGTCTATCTCGCGTGCCTGGATGCGCGGTCGCGACTCCCGAAACGCGTGAGCGACACGATGAAAGATGTCAAGCGGGCGTACGCCGCGCAAGGCGCCGACGAGGCAGGACACACCGCAGGCCGCGATAACGGCGCCGAGCTCCCGACGGCGAAGTAGGCCGTTCGCCCTTCGCCATCGCCCTCCCGCCTGAACCGCGGAAGCGTGAGACGGATAAGCTGTTGGAGAAGTCACGAGAGCGTCGACGATCAAAGTAGTGAGGCTGCCTCGGGCGCCGGGGACCCACCGTCGAGGTGAGCGTGCGCGATACCGGCAAAGGGATCGAGGCCAAGCAGCTCTCACAGATCTTCACCTCGGCCGTGGTGACGCACAGCATCCGGCAGCCTCAGGAAGGTCTGGGGATCGGGCTCATCATCGTGCGCAATCTCGTCGAGCTCCAAGGCGGGGCCGTTCATGCCGAGAGCGCCGGGCCCGGACGCGGGGCAACTTTCACGGTGACCCTTCCGGTCACGGACGAGCGTCCCGCCGGCGAGGCGGAGGCGGTCGGGATCGTGGCCAGAGCACTGGCGTCTGGTCGACTTCCGTCGCTCAACAGCGTCCGGGTCCTCGTCGTGGACGACGCGCCGGACTCGCGCGAGCTGATGAAAGCGATCCTCGCCCAATGCGGGGCCGAGGTGAGGTCGCGGCGACGGCCCGGGTGGCGCTGGAGGCGCTCGAAAAGGCACCATTCGATGTCCTGGTCAGCGACATCGCAATGCCGGAAGAAGACGGTTACGATCTGATCCGCAACGTCAGGGCACTCGACGCGGGGCGTGGCGGACGGATCCCCGCTCTTGCCCTCACCGCCTATGCCAGGATCGAAGATCGCGCGGCAGCGATCGCGGCCGGCTATCAGCAGTTCGCCGCCAAGCCGATCGAACCGGCCGAGCTGGCGGCGGCGGTCGCCACCCTCGCCGGCCGCGCCGAAACGGTAGCACGCGAGTGAGCTCGGTGACGCGGCCCCGCCCATAGTGCGACAGGGGGCCGGTGCCAAGTCATCCCGCAGGCCGCGCTTGATAGACCTGAGCCTGGTCAAGCAATCACGCGGCCAATCACCATTACCCAGAAGCGCGCACGTCACCTAGAGGCGCGCACGTCCGAAGATCAGGCCTGACCGCCTGCCGCACCTACTACTGATTGCCCATCAGACGGTGCCGCGGAACTCGCGTCGAGGTGAGCACTTGCGGCCGCATGGTTCCAGACTGGTTCCACGCGAGATCGCATGACGATGCGCGGTTCACCTCGCGGCCCGGTCAGGGTTGACGCTGATCCGCCGCTGCCACCGGTCCTCGGCGAGGGTCCAGTCCTTCTGCTTCACGTCGGCATGTGGGCTATCGAGGGGGAGCGGCTTTGCCGGACGTGGACGACGTGGGACCACGGGATCCGGCGCTGCTACGTGATCGTGCGCGATGGCGACGCATATGTGTTCGACTTGCCGGAGCGCTTCGGGCGGTTCCCCGCGCGCCGTACAGCCGATGGCTTCGCACCGTGATGCACGCATCGCCGGCGGTGCGGTGTTCACGGGGGCTGAGCTAGAATCCATTCCAATTCCGTCAGCCAGTCACGGGCTGATCCTCAGGAGGGGCCGATGCTGGAGCGATTCACTGCCCGAGCGCGACGGAGCATCGTCTTGGCCACCAAGGAGGCTCGGAGCCGCCGACACGAGAGCATCGGCCCCGAGCATCTGCTCGTCGGCATCCTGCGCGACGGCGACGGGATGGCGGTCAAGGTGCTTGAGCGGCTTCAGGCATCACCCGAGACGCTGCGCTCGAGGTCGAACAGGTCCTGAATGAAGCGCCGCGCTCCTCTACTGACTCCGATCTTGTCTTCTCTCCGGGACTAGTATCGGTATGGGTGGTCCCGACGAACGAAGAACTGATGATCGCGAGACACGCGCTCGCATGCACCCGCCTATGAAACCGACGTTTCGCGGCCTGAAGGAGCTCCTGCTGCTGCGGCGGCCAAACCGCGGTTCAGCGAGCATCGCGGCCATTGGCGCGCGGGCGCTGTTCCAAGCGCCGGAGGGCGCCATAGCGAGACAACACGAGAGCCTGGTGGAATTCCTGGGGAAAGTCACCCTCTTCGAGGACCTCGCGCACCGCGATCTGGCGCGCGTCGGCCGTATCGTGCATGAGCGCGACTACAGTGACGGCGAGTACATTTGCGAGCAGGGTAGACCCGGCGCCGCGCTGTTCGTCGTGCGGCGAGGCGTCGTCGAGGTTGTGACGCGGGGCACCGGCGGCGAGGAGGTTCCGCTTGCGCTACTGGAGCCGCCGGCGTCCTTCGAGGAGTCAGCGGCCATCGGGACCGGAGTCATTCGCTGGTTCTCCGTCCGTGCGCGTGGTCCGGTCTCGTTGCTGGCGCTCAGCAAATCGGACCTCGACGAGTTGGTTCTGAATTTCCCGCCGCTCGCCAACAAAGTCCTGACCAAGCTGGCCGGCATCATGGCCGCGCGACTGCAGATGCTGATCGATGCCGAGATTCAGAGAGAATCCGAAGCGCATGAGGGTGGCAAGCCGTGACGGCCACCGCGAGCGCGAAGCGTGCGGACGTCGTGATCAAATCTGTCGTCACGGTCGCGGCCGTTCTTCTCGCGGCATACGTCGTGTGGGGCCTGAGAGGTTTCATTGTGCCGGCGTTCGTCGGCGGTCTTCTCGCGTACATCTGTCGACCGGTAGTTGCCCGCCTCGAACGAGGCCGGATACCGCGAGGGCTGGCGGTCGGATTGCTGCTGCTGACATTCGGAGCCGTCACGCTCGTCGGCTTCAACAGCGTTCGGGCCGTCATCCCGAGCGAGATCGCGGCTCTCGAGCTGCGCGTTCGCGCGCTGTACGCCCTCAACCACCGCTATCAGGCGGTGATGGGACTCGATCCCTCGTGGGCCCATGGCAATGGTCTCTACCGATTGACGCACCGCGATCTCGACCCGCTGATGGATCGCGTGAGTGATGTATTGGCTCTCACACCAGACGAGCGCGCGCTGTTCGTCGCGTCACGAGAGCGGCAGACTGAGACCGCAGCAGCAACTCGATCGGGCCAGCTGCTCGACTACGATCGGGCGAACGTCCGAGCGCTCGAGATGCGCGCGCGCCACACAGGACGCGCGGCACCGGCCACCACAACCGCCGGCGGATCAACGTCGACCTCGGCGGCGCGTCCCGTAACGAACAGCGAGCCCGGTATGCTCGGCGACATCCTCTCGACGTGGGTGATCGCGCCGCTGATCTTCCTTTTCCTATTGTGGGATACCGGAACTCTGAAGCGTGGCCTGCTCCGCGCCGTTCCGAATCGGCTCTTTGAGCCCGCGCTCGCCGTGCTCGACGATGTCGACGAGGCGTTCGGGAATTACGTGCGCGGCATCTTCCTCGAGTGCTGCTCGCTCGGGTTGACGGTCATGGTGTTCCTCGTCGTCGTCGGCGTCCCCGCCAGATGGGCGATCACGATCGGGATCCTCACCGGTGCGAGCAATGTGATTCCGTACATGGGCTTCTTTGCGGCGCTGCTCAGCGGCCTCGCCTATGCGCTTCTGGCCGAGGAAATTCATCCGCTCATCCCACTCGTCAGTGCCGACAGCTTCGCGATCTGGGTGGTGGCCGCGGTGGCGCTGGCGGAGCTGCTCAAGAACACCGTCTACGAGCCGTTCGTTCTCGGTGGCGCGGTCGAACTTCATCCGCTCGTCATCGTGATCGGCGTGGTCGGCGGCGCCACCCTCTTTGGAGCGGCCGGAATGTTCCTCGCGATTCCGACGATTACGGTCGTCAGAGTGCTCGTCGCAAGCAGTGTGAGACATCTCAAAGCGTATGGGCTCGTCTGAGAGGTTATTGGCGATGCGGCCTATCGAGCCTCCATCGCGCCGGTGACCTCCATTCTCGTCCCGATGCAGCCGACGCTCGCCTGCGCGCCGTTTCATCGACGGTCAAGGCGCTCGGCTAAATCCTTAGCCCCGCGCTGGCCCTCAGCGACAGAGGCGGCGTTCATAGGTCTCTGGTAGCTACCCGCCCCCACTTCGCTCCGCAAGAAGATCGGCAGACAGTGTATCATCCCGCGCCGTGGAATTGGACGCGAATGCCCTCTACTACACGCTGAGTACGATCGCTCAAACGCTTGCCGGCACGGTCGCGGTCCTCGTCGCGGTGGTCCTGTTCAATCTCACAAGAGCTGATGATTCGATCAATTCCGGACGAAGCCGTTTCCAATCAGACGCAGACTGGAATATCGTCCGCAAGCGCGGTCCGAAGGCGCTCGGCGACAAACTGCCCGCGGCTGATCGAAGGGTCGCAGAGAGAGCGTACAGGGCATGGCACGTTCGCCCCAGACTCCGCCGTGCCTTGGGGCTGACCGTTGCCGACATCTCCCTCTGTTTCATCGCCCTGCCCTCTTCTCGGTCGCTCTCATGCTCACGCGCCGCGGGGGTGGTTGTCTTCGTCGCCGTATTCCTCGGGATCGTTTGCCTGGGGCTCTACTGGCAACTCGTTGCGTCGCTCATGGATCCGCAGCCAGACTAACCGCTGGTCGTTTACTCAGATCACCGATCGCAGTCGAACCGTCGTCCGGGTCGAGCCCGACATCGCCGCCGAGCCCTGAGCTACCCCCCGGCGCGGATCAGCGCCAAGTTGCTTTTCGAGCGCGACGATCGCGAGTGGCGAGATCGAGGTGAGACGCAGTGTCGGGGCGCGCGTCGGCGTATCAACCCGCTGAACGACACGAGAGGGCGCGGCCCATCGTACATGCTAGACATGACCGACCCGGCCTCCGACGATCAGCCGACGAACCACGGAAAGAACCCGGAAAGTAGACCGCTGATAGCGGAGCGCGCGCGCCAACTCTGCGGAAAAAATGGCGGGCTCGACGGGACTTGAACCCGCGACCTCTGGATTGACAGTCCAGTGTGCTAACCAGGCTGCACCACGAGCCCGCACCGGAAATCGAGCGGTTAGCGTGGGGAGTGTACCACGACCACTCCCCGTATGCCGGTGGCTGCCGAGCGTCCCGCGAGCCTACTCGATCTCACGATCGGCTCGGAGCAGGAGCGCTGGGGAAATCGTGAGGCCCGTGAGGAGCTCGAACTTTGAAGTCCGCTCGATCGGTAGATCCCGCGGCTGCGCGCCGATCGATTCGGCACACTGATCGCGGCGTCCGCAACGGCTGCGGACAGAGACGTACGCCGATTCATCCGCGGCGAACGTAAGCGACGCTGTGAAACTGGTAAAGCGAGGACGCGGTGCGCGCAGAGACGGGAACGCGACGCTACAACGACAGCTGCCGACCGTCCTCAGCGGGTGGCAACTCGACCCGCGAGATCCGCAGCTTTCCTTCCTGCGCCAGCAACGACAGGACGGAGCAGACCGCCCCTTCGGACAGGCGAAGCTGACGGCCCAGATCGCTGGGACTCATCGGGCCGAAGCGCTCCAGACACCGGCGCACGTCGCGGTCGATCTCGGTCCACCAGCCGTCCATAACCAGTCCTCCTCCGCTGCTCCGGATTTGGTCACGTTAGGCGCCTGTGATGATACAGACAACCCGTGAAAATCTTTTCTCATTGTCGTGTCGAATGCGCAAAGCCGAGGCGAGGCACTCGCGGCCCAACTTTTGCTCTGGCAACTGGTATGACAAGCATTCCGCGCGACTCGGACATTCTCGGAGCTGCAGCACTCCTCGCCATCGTGCTCGTGAGCGGCCTGTTTCGCGTGTTCGGCCTCTAGGTCACTCACAGTCCCCGTGCGGGCGGCATCCGCGACTTAACCATCGCGCTCGCGGGTCGAAGCCAGAATCGCCGCGACGACGACCGCGACCGTCGTGACTATTACGCCGACGATCCGGGCGGTGCGGTGAACAGCGAGATCACCGTAGACGAACAGGCCCAGGCCGACGACCGCGAGCGATATGTCGATGGCGAATCCGAGCAGCCGCATTGCAACAATCTTCGCCGAAGTTGACCATCTTTGCCTTGCGGCGTGGGTCTTCGGCACCGAGATCATCACAGGATTGTCGAAGCCGCGGATCAAGGTGCCGCCGCGGCAGGACTGAGCTCTCGGAACGCGGTCAATCGAGATCGACGTCCGGGTGCATATTGAATTGCTCGGGAAGGGACTGTCCCTTCTCCTGCCGCTTCTTGACGCGCGTCTCGATACCTTCCCAGTAGCACGTGGAGAACGCCCGTATCTCGCTCTTCGAGTCCGCCGCCGTGTCGCCCTGCACGTCACCGTTGACGGCGACACGGGTCACGCGCACCGTGTGGTACTGGTTCGCGCATTCGCGAGCGGCCGTCGCGTAGATCTCGTCGGAGAGATCCCAGCGTAACCGCTCCTCGGGCGTCAGCGTGCACCCGCCAACGATCACGAATACTGCGGCGACGAGACCCACGCGCGATGCAACCGCCCACCGATTACGACTCAGCAAGATCGCGACCATGTCCGTGCACCTCCTCGTTTCCGTGGTGGTGCAGCGTACCTAATCGATCACGATCTCGCGCGCACTGAAATTCGGCTACGTCTTCTTGTCCGCTTTCAGGCAGTCGCTCATGAACGTCTTGCGGTCATCGCCTTTCAGCGCCTTCCCATTCGCGTCGGCGTTGCACTTCTTCATCTTTTCTTGCTGTGTCGCGGGCGTTGCGTCGTCTCCCTTCAAGCAGTCCGACATGAATGCCTTACGCTCGTCGCCTTTCTTGTCGCCTGCCTGAGTGTTGCAGGCCTTCATCTTGTCCTGCTGCGAGCTTTTCTTGTCGTCCGCCGCGAATGCGAGCGAGCTCGCGCCCACGAGAAATGTCAACGCTGTCATCGCTGCGATCAGTGTCTTCATGCGCCCCTCCACGCCTGCAGAAGAGGCCGTCATCGTGAATGCGCACAATCTCAGGATTCGACACCGAGGCAGGCAAGAGCCGAGTACGCGCGCGGATTGGCCGGACGGCCCTATCAGTGGCGTAAAGGATGGTGGGCGGTCTCATTCAAATGGCCGTCCGAATCGCTCCAGGTGTGCCACCTCACGCAGCGCCTTTCGCTGCTTCTTCCCGCGCCCGACGGCCCGGACTGGGTACCCGAACGGGAGGATCGCGAGCACGTTGAGCCCGTCAGGAATGGCGAGCACTGCGTTCACCTTGTCGAGTCCGCCGAAGCCCACCCAATTCGAGCCGACACCGTCCGCCCAAGCTGTTAACAGCATGGATTGGATGGCCCGACTCGCATCGGAAACAGCAAATCGCGTTTTGGAGATGGCGACCACGATCGCGAGCGGCGCCTCTGCTACATAAGGCCCACTCGACACCAGTTCTCCGAGCCGGCGAAGCGCGGTCCGATCGCGAACCACGATGAAGTGCCATGGCTGACTGTTCATCCCGCTGCCAGTGAGCCTCCCCGCCTCAATGATCCGCCGCACGACAGCGTCTGGTATCGGCGTGTCCCGGTAACTCCGGACGGCGAGCACGGTGCGAACGGCCTCGAAGACGTCCATCGGTGTCCTCCTCCTCATCCTCCTGCGTCGCGGAGGTTATACTCCCGGCTTCGACGGCGGCCTGGCGGAAAAGGGAGGTCGACACCTCAGTGACGCGGAGGACGTGGCGCGCTTACTTGGTCGGCCTGGGCGCTGATGCCTTTCGCTGTGCGGGCCTGCTGGTCGCCGCACCGGCGCTCCTCGCCGTCGGATGCGCGACGATTCAAAGGCTCGAGGCAACAGAAACGGAGCAAATGCTTGCGGCGGCCGGCTTTCACAGGGTCCTCGCGGACACGCCCGAGCGGCTGGAGGATCTCAGAGCGAGGCCGCCACATCGCATCGTGAGGCTGACCAAGGACAGCAACGTCGAGTACACGTATGCCGATCCCGACAATTGCCACTGTATCTATGTCGGTGGTGCGCAGGAGTATTCCGAGTACGAGCGTCTGAGGGTGCAAAAGGAGATCGCTCAGCGCGCGGGCGGGAGTTCACCCTCAGGCGGTGCACGAGGAGGGGCGCCGTGATCAGCGCGCCCAGTTGAGCGCGTCGATCAGGCCATTGGCGTCCGCGACGAGGCGGTTGTACTCCTCCGCGAGCCCGCCGCGGCGCTCGGCGAGGGCGTTGTGCTGTGTAACGAGGTCCGCGCGCCCGGCGTCGACCTGACGCCGGAGGTCGGCGAGCTCGGCGTCGAGGCGGCGGATTTCCGCGTCCATGGGTTCGAGGCGCGTGCGGGTGCCGTCGAGTCGGGACTGCAGCGCCTCGCGCTCGCTGCGGGTTTTGGTCTCGTCCTCCGCGTGGAATGCCGCCTGGGCGCGCTCGATGTCCGCCTGCGCGGCCCGCCACGCGGTATCGATCGCCTTCTCGAGATCCGCGCAGGACACGCCCGTCCGCGTCGCCTCCAGACGCGCCTTCATCGCCTTCGCACCCTCCAGATAGATGTCGACGTGACGCTGCTCGTGGGCCGCGACCCGTGCGACGAAGCGTTCCCAGCGGTCCCGGAGATCGGCCGGCAGGTCGTTCGGCGTCTCGTGGCGCGGCAGCATGACCACGAGGCGGAGCGTGACCGTCAGCGACGGAAAGACGCAGGGGACGGCGCGGACATCCACATCGCCCGAGGTCAGCTTCCATTCCGAAGACGTCAGACCCAGCGCGCGCTGGCCGCTCGTCTCGACGAGGCCGTTGGCGTCAATGCCCGCGAAGATCGTCGGCGTCGTCGTCCCGCCCACCGAATAGTAGCGGGTCGCGACGCTCGTCTCGATGACGACCGGCTGCCGCGAGGGCGCGGGCAACGGGCTCGAGCAGGCGGTGAGGCCGGTGCCGGCAAGCACTGCGAGCGCGGCGACCGTGCTCCGGGGGCTCACACGCGGCGCTGCATGAAGTCGATCACGGGCGCAGCGGACCTCTTTTGAATGAAGGCCGCGGTTATCCGCGGAGACGGCGTGCAGTCCTATTGTTTCTCAGCAGGAGTACTTCTCGCAAGGAGTTCGGTCAGCCAGGCCCGCACGGCTGGCACGCACGACTCAGGACGCCCAGCGCCCAACGACGATGTAGGCTAGGCGCCGCCATGCGTGCAGGAACGCGGCGCCGGCTCATACGTCTCGCCTACGTTGTGGCGTTCGGCACGTTGATTGGTGCCGCCTACGGCACCGTGCTTCACCTTATCGTTTACGGCATCCCGCCATTGGGCGCCCTCATCGGTGGCGTCCACGCCGTCTTGCTCAGCGTCACGCTCGGGTGGCTGGAAATCTTCGGAGTCCGGACGAGATTGGGACGCGCGGTTGAGCAGGCACCATTTTTAGTGACGCTGGCACTCAAGGCCGCTGTCTACGGCTCGATGATCGCGGTCGTGAACATCTACGAGCCGGGCACACGCCTCGTCGGCGTTCCGGTTGGGGGCGGCTCCTCACAGATCGTCGGACTGATCTTCTCGTTCCTGGTCACCGCCGTGTTCATCTTCGTGCTCCAGATCAGCCAGATCATCGGTGGGCGCACCCTGCGCGACTGGGTGCTGGGCCGCTACCACCGGCCACGGCAGGAGGAGCGCTTCTTCCTCTTTGTGGACCTCGCTGGTTCCACCGCTCTTGCAGAACGCCTGGGGCCGGCCCGCGTCCACCACTTCCTCAACCGAATCTTTCTCTTGGCCTCAGACCCCGTAGATGATCACCACGGTGAGATCTATCAGTACATTGGCGACGAAATCGTTGTCACGTGGACGGAATCTGAGGGACGGTGCGGCGCCCGTCCGCTCAGCTGCTTTTTTGACATCGAGCGAACCCTCGAGTCCGCGGCACGGGGCTTCGTCAGGGACTTCGGCGTCGTACCGCGTGTGCGAGGCGCGGTCCACGTCGGGCCGGTGATCGTCGGCGAGGTCGGCGGCAGCAAGCGCGATATCGTCTTCCACGGCGACGTGCTGAACACGACCTCTCGTCTTGAACAGCTGGCGCGCGAGTGGGAACGACCACTGGTGGCCTCTGCGGCGGCGCTCGAGCGCTGCCGGGACACCGAGGCATACGTGCTGGAGGATCTTGGCTCGCAAGTGCTCCGCGGGCGCGCGAGCCCTATGCTGGTCTATGCGGTGGCGCGGAATGGCCGCGTGTGATCACTCCGCCATCGGCGCGACCTTGATCCACGGCTCCGCGCAGCCTTGGACGGTCGGGTAGTAGGCACCGGTGGGCTGGCAGAAGTACCAGAAGTGTTCGGTACCCGGCTCGCCGCGCCGCTGTTCGATGTAGGCCGGAGGCTCCTCCATGACAACCGTTGGGGGATACGCATAGTACGGCGGCGGGTAGTACCACCACCACGGATCTGGGTCCCACCACCACCCACCGCCGCCGACGATCGCGTGATGGTGAGAATGGCCGTGGTGATGGGAGCCGCCGTGGTGGCCGCCGCCGTGACCACCGCCTCCGCCGCCACCCCGAGCGTCGGCGGATGATGCGGCCAGCAAGAGAATGATCGTTACGACCAGCAAACTACGCGCGATCAATCGCCGCATCGTCGAGGCACCTCGATCTGATCGGACGCTACGCCTGCCGCCGTACTTGGCCGACCGACGTAACGCCATTCGCGACAGACGACCCATTCATATGACGCGGCATGCAGCTGTTCGGTTATCGACGCTGAGGATTCTTGCGACCGCGGAACCTCCGCGCGCTGGCCACACGTCACAAAAGCATGCGAGCCTTCTACGCCGTGCTCTTCGCATTGTTCGTGGTGACCATGGGTGCCCTCGAGGTGGCATCGTCCCGGGCTACGGCGCGGATCGCTGACTACCCAGATCCGCCGTCTGTGTCCGGCTCGCCGGCTCTTTCCGGCCGTTGACCCGCTTCGGCAGGCGACTGCTCGGAGCGCCGGACGGTCGGCTCCAAATGACTTAGACGCGCACGTAGCAGGCCGTCGTCGACGCGCCGATTCGAGCCGCCCACGCGAGTTCCGCTGGCCACGCCGCTGCCATTCCGAGGGTCGATTGAGGGTGGGGAATTAGGTGGTGGGCGGAGCAGGGCTCGAACCTGCGACCCCGGCCTTGTAAGGGCCGTGCTCTCCCAGCTGAGCTATCCGCCCGTGCCAGAATTCTCGCGGACTTGCGCGCAGCCGTCAATGACCGGGGCGGCCGACGCGAAACCTTGGGCGAGGCGACTGACTGCCTCTCATCGTGTTCATGATCGTCGCATCGAGTGCGCGCACTTAAGTAACTCATCGCGGAGCGACAAGATTAGGACCCCGTGAGCGCGCTCGTGGCGAGGCGTCGGGCAACGTCCTGAAGATCCGGCGGCAGCATGTTTTGAACCGTCGGCTGGCTATAGCCGCGATGACTACATGCAGACGCCTGAGATGCGGTCCCAGGTCCGGCTCGCGCTCTCGCACTCGTTCTTCGTCGTGTACGAGCGCGGCGATGCGCCCGGATATGACGTGTCGTGCGACTCGTAGCTTGCACACCCGGCGATGAAGCCCACGACGACCAGGGCCAAGGCAAAGATTTTCATGGGTCCCCCTCCTGGCACATGGGGGATAGCAATCGCCGGGCCCCGAAGTCATCGTCCCGGGCGGGACCAATTCCTTCGCGCTGTCGCTGGAGCCTGGCCCGCACACGTTCGAGTTCGCCGTCGCACAGAGGAATCAGTCTGACAGCTGAGCTATCCGCTCACTCAGGACGCGGCGGAACCTTGACCCACGGCTCGTTGCACGTTGGGGTTTGCGGGTAGTACGCCTGCGCGCTTGGACAGTAATACCAGTAGCCTTGCGGCGCAGGTTGGGCCT
>Ga0075426_10003141_pt1 | contig 11806 bp, 10 predicted proteins | sample SoiMethybrSBSTD5_FD_75304 | JGI IMG/M metagenome (GOLD analysis project Ga0075426, IMG submission 75304) | Bulk soil microbial communities from a Populus tree surrounding site in Tennessee, USA - Soil MetaG P. TD hybrid SBSTD5 | ecosystem: Environmental > Terrestrial > Soil > Tree plantation...
CCGTGATCCTCGCCCACAACTACCAGGTGCCCGAGGTACAGGACGTCGCCCACTTCGTCGGGGACTCGCTCGGCCTCTCGCGCGAGGCCGCCGCGACAGGCGCAGAGGCGATCGTCTTCTGCGGCGTCCACTTCATGGCGGAGACCGCGAAGATCCTGTCGCCCGACAAGACCGTCCTGATCCCGGACCTCGACGCCGGCTGCTCGCTCGCCGCCTCGATCACGGCCGACCAGCTGCGGGAGTGGAAGCAGGAGCACCCCGGCGCGGTGGTCGTCTCGTACGTGAACACGACCGCCGAGGTGAAGGCCGAGAGCGACTACTGCTGCACGTCGGGCAACGCGAAGGCGGTGATCGAGGCGATCCCCGCCGACCGCGAGATCCTGTTCTTGCCCGACATGTTCCTGGGGATCTGGCTGGAGCGGGTCACCGGCCGGAAGCTGACGATCTGGCTCGGCGAGTGCCACGTGCATGCCGGCATCCGTCCCGACGACATCGAGCGCTGGCAGCGCGATGCGCCCGACGCGGAGCTGCTCGTTCACCCCGAGTGCGGCTGCGCGAGCCAGTGCATGGCCTTCGGCAACGAGCGGACGCACATCCTCTCGACCGAGGGAATGATCAACTTCTCGAAGGCTTCGCCGAAGAGCCGCTTCCTCGTTGCGACGGAGACCGGGATCCTGCACCGGCTGAACAAGGAGGCGCCTGGGAAGCGTTTCGAGGCCGTCTCCGAGCGGGCGATCTGCAAGTACATGAAGATGATCACGCTCGAGAAGCTGCGCGACTCGCTCCGCGACTGGAAGTTCGAGGTCGAGGTCGAGCCCGAGATCGCCGCCCGCGCCCGCGGCGCGATCGAGCGGATGGTCGCGATCAGCTAGGACAGGCCGCGGAGCTGTACTCCGGCGGCATGCGCCGCGGTAGCTCCGTGATGGAGTAAGCCGCGAGCGCGTCGGCCTGCGCGGGTGAGGCGCCGAGATTTCGCGCAACGAAGCCGATCACTCGGAGCGCGGCGCACTCGGTCCTCGCCTCGTTGCGAATGCCGGCCAGGTGAACAGACTCGTGCGCGAGCGTGTTCAGCGACCACGCGACGTCGAGCGGCCGCCGGCACGGCAGCAGGCAGTCCTTGCGCGAGCGCGCGTACGCGTGGAGCGTCTGGCAGATCCCCTCCCGGAGGTAGGAGACCGAGACCGGCTTGTCCCCGATGAACTCGGTGCGGCCGGACTCGCCGCGAGCCCCGATCAGGGCGCCCGAGAGGCCCTCGCAGCGGATCGTCACCTGCCGGCCGGCGAGCTCGCTCGCGATCGCGCTCAGCTGCGGGTCGGCGGTCTTTGCCGCCGCGGCGCCGTGATGCAGCAGCACCGTAAGGGCGCCGAGCAAAGCCAACAGGCCGTAGGCGATCCACCGCATTACTTCCTTGTCGGCAGCTCGACACCCCCCGGTTAGTGCGGGCGCAACGGGGAAGAACGCAACGGCCGCGGACGTTTGCGCTCGACGAGCGATCCAAGGAGGCTCGATGGCCCAGCTGACAGAGAAGCAACGCAAGTTCATCGCCGACCAGCCCTACGTCGCGACCGTGACGACGATCCGGCCGGACGGCTCGCCGCACAACACGATCGTCTGGGTGGACGCCGAGGACGACGTCGTCACGTTCAACACCGCGGTGGGGCGGGCCAAGGAGCGGCACCTTCGGCAGAACCCTCACGCCGCGATCACCGTCGTCGATCCGGAGAACCCCTACGAGTGGGTCTCGGTCAGCGGCCCGGTCGAAATCACGACCGAGGGCGCGGACGAGCAGATCGACCGCCTGGCGAAGAAGTACCTCGACAAGGACGAGTACCCGTGGCGCTCGCCGGAGGAGCAGCGGATCACGGTCCGGATCACGCCGGAGAAGGTGGACTCGGCAGGCCTGGACGAGTAGCCCTGTGCCCGGGCTCACCGCCGAGCAGGCCAGCCTTTTCGAAGAGCCGAACTTCGCGACCGTTGCGACGGCGAACCCGGACGGCTCGTCGCAGCTGAGCATCGTCTGGATCGACTGGGACGGCGAGCACGTCGTTTTCAACACGGCGGCCGGACGCGTCAAGCCGCGCAACATCGAGCGCGACCCTCGCGTCGGGGTCCTGGTCCTCGACCGCGGCGACGGGTACCGCTGGGTCGCCGTGCGCGGCCGCGCCGAGATGACGACCGAGGGTGCGGATGAGCACATCGACAAGATGGCCCGCAAGTACTCCGGCGAGGGCTGGACGGCGAGGCCCGGAGAGCAGCGACTCCTCGTGCGCGTCCGCGTCGAGCATGTCAGCGCGTACGGTTTCTAGGTGCGCATAATCGTCTGCGATGTCGGCCCGCGGGACGGGCTCCAGAACGAACGCGACAACCTGGCGCCGGTGATTCGCGCCGAGCTCGTCAACCGTCTCGCCGCGTCCGGACTGCCGCGGATCGAGGCGGTCAGCTTCGTCCGCGACGACCGGGTGCCGCAGATGGCCGGCGCCGAAGAGGTGGTTACCGGCATCGAGCGCCGCGACGGCGTCGACTACGCGGGCCTGGTCCTCAACGAGCAGGGTTTCGAGCGGCTACGCCGCACAGGCCTTGACCGTGTCAACGTCACGCTCGCGGCGACGGACACCTTCAACCGGCGCAACGGGAACGCGACGCTCGCGGAGGCCACGGAGCGCGTCCGGCGGATCCTCGCGCAGGCCGATCGTCCGACGACTGCGACGATCAGTGTCGCCTTCGGCTGTCCGTTCGAAGGCGAGGTGGATCCGGGCGCGGTCGTGGCGCTGGCCGCCAGGCTCGAGGCGGACGAGATCGTCCTCGCGGATACGATCGGCGTCGCGACGCCGTCCGCCGTCCGCTCGCTCGTCGAGCGAGTCGGCGCCGCGGGGTTCCACGGCCACAACACGCGCAACACCGGCTACGCGAACGCGCTTGCGGCGCTCGAGGCGGGCGCGACGGTGCTGGATGCGTCGATCGGCGGCCTGGGCGGTTGCCCGTATGCGCCGCGCGCGACGGGGAACATCGCGACTGAGGATCTCGTCTATCTGCTCGAGGGCGAGGGTGTCGAGACGGGGGTCGATTTGGACGGGCTCGTCGAGGTGTCGCAGTGGCTCGAGAGCGTGCTCGGCCGGACGCTCGAAGGCCAGGTCTACCGAGCCGGACCGCTCGTCACGACATGAACCGGCTGGCCGAGGCGACCAGCCCGTACCTGCTCCAGCACGCCGGAAATCCGGTCGACTGGTACGAGTGGGGACCGGAGGCGCTCGAGCGGGCCGGCGCCGAGAACAAGCCGGTCCTGCTCTCGATCGGCTACGCCGCCTGCCACTGGTGCCATGTGATGGCGCACGAATCCTTCGAGGACGAGGAGACCGCGGCGCTCATGAACGAGCGGTTCGTCAACGTCAAGGTCGACCGGGAGGAGCGGCCCGACCTGGACTCGCTCTACATGGACGCGGTCGTCGCGATGACCGGGCACGGCGGTTGGCCGATGACCGTCTTCCTGCTGCCCTCGGGCGAGCCGTTCCTCGGCGGTACGTATTTTCCGCCGGAGCCGCGGCACGGGCTGCCGAGCTTCCGCCAGGTGCTGGTCGCCATCTCGGACGCCTACCGCGAGCGGCGCGGCGACGTCACCCAGCAGGCCGGTGCGCTCGTGGAGGCTCTGCGGCAGTCCGCGGCGGCCCAGCCGTCCGCCGAGCCGCTAACCGAGTCGCTGTTGAGCGAGGCCGTGCGCGGGGTGGAGCGGCAGTTCGACCCGGAGTGGGGCGGCTTCGGCGGCGCGCCGAAGTTCCCGCCTGCGTCGGTGCTCGAGTTCCTGCTCCGCATGCACGTGGGCGGCAACCCGGCCGCGCTCGCGATGGTCACGACGACCCTCGACGGTATGGCCGCCGGTGGCATGTACGACCTGCTCGGCGGCGGCTTCCACCGCTACTCGGTCGACGAGCGCTGGCTCGTCCCGCATTTCGAGAAGATGCTCTACGACAACGCGCTGCTCGCCCCGGTTTACCTCCATGCCTGGGTCGTGACCGGCGAGGAGCGCTACCGCGAGGTCGCCGAGGAGACCATCGACTACATGCTGCGCGAGCTGCGGCTCCCCGAGGGCGGGTTCGCCTCGGCGCAGGACGCCGACACGGAGGGCGTCGAGGGGCTGACCTTCACGTGGACGGCCGACGAGGGCGTCCCCGGCGACCTCCTCGAGCCTTTCGAGCACGGACGCTCGATTCTGCGGGGCAGGCTCGACGAGGAGCTCAAGCGCCGGCTCTTCGAGGTGCGCGAGCGGCGGCCCAAGCCGCTGCGTGACGACAAGGCGATCGCGGCCTGGAACGGGCTGGCGCTGGCGGCGCTCGCGGAGGCGGGCCGCCGCCTCGACCGTCCGGAGCTGGTCGATGCGGGCCGCGAGCTGGCGGAGTTCCTCCTCGGGTCGCTCTCCGCTGAGAACGGCCGCCTGCACCGCAGCTGGCGAGCGGGCCGCGCGAGCAATCCCGGCTACCTGGAGGACTACGCCGACGTCGCGAACGGGCTCTACGAGCTCCACGTTGCGACCGGCGACCTGCGCTGGCTCCGTGAGGCGAACCGGCTCGCCCGGCTGGCCGTGGAGCTGTTCGCCGACGACGAGCGAGGCGGCTTCTTTCTCTCGCCGGCCGACGGCGAGCAGCTCGTGGCGCGCAAGAAGGAGTTCGACGACCACCCGACGCCCTCCGGGAACTCGATGCTGGCGTTCGTCTTGCTCCGGCTCGGGCGGGTCTGGGGCGACGACGAGCTCGAGCGGGCGGCGGCGGGCGTCTTCCGCCTGATCCGCGACGCGATCCCACGTGCGCCCAGCGCCTTCGGCCATGCGCTCTCCGCGCTCGATCTCTACCTGTCCCCGCCGCGAGAGCTTGCCGTGATCGGCCGGCCGGACGACGAGATCGCCAGGGCCGCTCTCGGCGGCTTCGACCCGAACGCGGTCGTCGCGTTCGGTCCCGCCGACGACGTGCCGCTGCTCGCCGGCAAGGACTTCGTCGACGGGCGGCCTGCGCTCTACGTCTGCGAGCGCTTCGCGTGCCAGGCGCCGGTCACGCAGCTGGAGAGGAGCCCGCAAGCGACTTAAGGTACGCCGCCGTGGCTCTGCTCTCGGTCGAGCACCTGACGAAGCGGTTCGGAGGCATCGTCGCCGTCGACGACGTCTCGCTCGCGGTTGGCCCGGGCCAGATCGCGGGACTGATCGGCCCGAACGGCGCCGGCAAGACGACGCTCTTCAATTTGATCACCCGTCTCTATCGCCCGGATTCGGGCGAGATTGCCTTCGCCGGCCAGAGCCTGCTGCGAACGCCGGCCTACCGGGTCGTCCGCAGGGGCATCGCGCGGACGTTCCAGAACGTCGAGCTCTTCCCGAGCATGACGGTGCTCGAGAACGTCGAGGTCGGAAGTCATGCGCGCGGCGACCGGCCGGCGCAGGAGCTGCTCGCGGAGCTCGGGCTCGAGAGCGTCGCGAGGCGACCGGCGGCCGGGTTGCCCTTCGGGACGATGAAGCGGGTCGAGCTCGCCCGGGCTCTCGCTTCCCGCCCGCGCCTGCTGCTGCTCGACGAGCCCGCCGGCGGCCTCGGCCACGACGAGGTCGGGGAGCTCGCCGGCCTGATCCGGCGGATCCGCACGTCGTTCGAGCTGACGATCTTGCTGGTCGAGCACCACATGAACCTTGTGATGGGCGTGGCCGACCGCGTCCACGTCCTCGACTTCGGGCGCAAGATCGCCGAGGGCACGCCGGCGGAGGTTCAACGCGACGCGGCGGTGATCGAGGCGTATCTGGGCAGCGAGCGGCCCGAGCATGCCCCTGCTTGAGCTCCGCGGCGTCGCCGCGCGGTACGGCCCGTTGCAGGCGCTGCACGGAATCGATCTCTCCGTCGGCGAAGGCGAGATCGTCGCGGTGCTCGGCGCGAACGGCGCCGGTAAGACCACGACGCTGCGGGCCATCTCGGCGACCGTCCGGACCAGCGGCGACATCGTCTTCGCGGGCGAGCGGCTGCCGCGGCACCCGGAGGCGGTGGCGCGAGCCGGCATCGCCCACGTGCCCGAGGGGCGCGGCACGTTCGCGCAACTGTCCGTGGAGGAGAACCTCCGCCTCGGCGCGCACGTCCGGCGGGACCGCGCCGGCGTCAAGGCCGACCGCGATCGCGTGCTGCGGCGCTTTCCGATCCTCGCCGAGCGGCGTCGGCAGGCGGCCGGGACGCTGAGCGGCGGCGAGCAGCAGCAGCTCGCGCTCGCGCGGGCGCTCATGCAGCGCCCCCGCCTCCTGCTGCTCGACGAGCCGTCCCTCGGGCTCGCGCCGCTGGTCGTCGCCGGCTTCTACGACGTCGTCAGCGAGCTGAACGAGCGGGAGGGGTTGTCCGTGCTCGTCGTCGAGCAGAACGCGAGGCTCGCGCTCGCGTCGTCGAGCCGCGCGTACGTGCTCGAGGTCGGGCGGGTCGCGGTCGACGGGCCAAGCTCGGCGCTGCAGCGCGACGAGTCCGTCCGACGCTCGTACCTCGGCTACTGATGCCTCTCGCGGTCGACTGGGCAGGCGTCGCGCAGCAGATCGTCGCCGGGCTCTCGTCGGGCGGAACGTACGCGACTCTGGCCGTCGCGCTCGTGCTCATCTACCGCGCCACGGGCGTCATCAACTTCGCGCAGGGCGAGCTGGCGATGTTCTCGACGTTCGTCGCGTGGACGCTGACCCAGCACGGCCTCTCGTACTGGTCGGCCTTCGCCGTGACGGTGGCCGCGTCGTTCGCCGGCGGCATCGCGCTCGAGCGGGCCGTCATCCGCCCGGTCGAGGGGAGGCCGGTCTTGACGATCGCGATCGTCACGATCGGGCTGTTCTTCGTCGCCAACGGCGCCGCGTTCTGGATCTGGTCGCCCGAAGTCAAGTCGATGCCGAACGCGTTCTCGACACGCCCGATCCGGGTCGCGGGTGTCGCCTTCTCGATCTCCGACCTCGGGATCATCGGCGTCTCGTTGCTCGCGGTCCTGCTGCTCTGGCTCTTCTTCCGCTTCACGAAGGTGGGCCTGGCGATGAGGGCCGCTGCGCTCAACCCGGAGTCGAGCCGCCTGACCGGAATCCGCGTCACCTGGACGATCGCGCTCGGCTGGGGGCTGGCCGCCGCACTCGGAGCCGTGGCCGGCCTGATGGCGGCGCCGCCGCTCGGCAGCTTCGACCAGAACTTCATGCAGCCGATCCTTCTCTACGCCTTCGCGGGGGCCGTGCTCGGCGGCATCGACAGTGCGCTCGGGGCGGTGATCGGGAGCCTCGCCCTCGGGGTCTTCTTGAACCTGATCGGCACCTACGTTTCCTGGATCGGGACCGACCTGCGCCAGGCGGCGGCCCTGGCGGTGATCCTCGTCGTCCTGCTCGTGAAACCCACTGGCCTGCTCGGCAGCGGCGCCGTGAGGCGGGTATGAGACCCGCGCGCATCGCGGCCGGCGCCCTCGTCGCCGCGGCAGCCGTCGCTCTCGTGCTCCTGCTGCCGCACTGGCTGAGCGACGCGCGCGCGGCCGAATTCGCACGCGCCGGCTGTTTCTTCATCGCGATCCTCGGCCTCAACCTCCTGACCGGCTATACGGGCCAGATCTCGCTCGGCCACGGCGCCTTGATGGCCGTCGGCGCCTACACGACGGCGATCCTGACGGCCGACCACGGATTCCGCGACCTCTGGACGATTCCGCTCGCGGGGGTCGTGGCGATGGCCGCCGGCTTCCTGCTGGGCCTGCCGGCAATTCGCCTCTCAGGCCTTTACCTGGCGCTCGCGACGTTTGCGTTCGGCGTCGCGATGCCGGCGCTTCTGAAGAAGTTCTCGGGCCTGACCGGCGGCAGCGCGGGGATCAACCTGTTCGACAAGGCGCTGAACCGGTCGACGGGCGCGCTCGGCTCCGTGCACGTCCTGGGCCGAACCGTCGCCACGAACGACTTCCTCTACTACCTGACGTGGGGGATCGGGCTCCTGCTAGCCGGGGCGGCGTGGCTGCTCGTCAGGGGGCGGGTCGGCCGCGCCTTCCGGGCCGTGCGCGACAGCGAGGTCGCCGCCGCCTCTTCGGGCGTCAACACGGCTTTCTACAAGACCCTCGCCTTCGGGATCAGCGGTTTCTACGCCGGTGTCGGCGGGTCGCTGTTCGTGCTGGTCTCGAACTGGTTCGTCAGCCCGAGCACCTTCCTCTTCGCCCTGTCGCTGCTGCTCGTTGTCGGCGCAGTAGTCGGCGGCCTCGGCTCGCTCGCCGGAATGGCGCTCGGCGCGCTGTTCATCCAGTTCATGCCGAGCTGGGCCGACAATCTCTCGAGCGCTCCGGGTGCCCCCTCGGTCTTCTTCGGAGCAGCGATCGTGCTGGTGATGATCCTGCTGCCCGCGGGCCTCGGCGGTCTCTTGGGAAAGTTGGCAGAGCCGCTAACAAGGCGGTTGTACACTCGGTCTCAAGAAGGGCAATGAGGAAAAGCCGTGTCCTCCTCGGCGCTATTTGCGCGCTCGCGATCGTCTCCGCCGCCTCGGCGGGAGGCTCCGCGACGCCCGGGGTCACCTCGAAGCAGATTCTGATCGGGGGAACGACCCCGCTCAGCGGACCGGCGTCCGCCTACGCGGCGGTCGCAAAGGGCGCGGACGCGTACTTCAAGTACGTCAACGCTCACGGCGGGGTCTTCGGGCGCAGCATCAAGTACAAGTACGAAGACGACGCCTACGACCCGTCACAGACGATCCAGAAGACCCGCGACCTCGTCCAGAACGACAAGGTCTTCGCGATCTACAACACGCTCGGAACCGAGCAGAACCTCGCAGTCCGCTCGTACCTGAACCAGCTGAAGGTCCCGCAGCTCCTGGTCGCGAGCGGCGCGAGCACCTGGGGGAACGACCACAAGAAGTACCCCTGGACGATCGGCTTCCAGCCGAGGTACTGGGGCGAGGCGGCGATCTACGGGCACTACATCGCGAAGACGCGGCCGAAGGCCCGAATCGGGATCCTCTACCAGAACGACGACTACGGGAAGGAGCTCATCGCCGGCTTCCAGCACGCGCTCGGCAAGAAGGCGAAGCTGATCGTCTCGAAGCAGGGCTACGACGTCACCGACACCGACGTCAAGTCGCAGATCGCGCGGCTCAAGGCAAAGCGCGTCAACACGCTGATGGTGTTCGCGACGCCGAAGTTCGCGATCCAGTCCTACTCTTCGGCGCGGGTGCTTGGATGGCGCCCGCTCGTCTTCGTCAACGCGGTTTCCAGCGCGACGAACACGATGACGATCGCCAGCCTGGCGAGCAGCAAGCTGCAGACGGACGGCTCGGTCTCGATCGCCTTCCTCAAGGACCCGCTCGACCCGCAGTGGAAGAAGGACAAGGCGGTGACTCTCTTCCGGACGATTCTCAAGAAGTACAACGGCGGCCAGGGACTGACCGACGTCTACAACGTCTACGGCATGGCCTCGGCCTACACCCTGGTCGACGCGCTCAGGCATGCCGGCAAGAACCTGACCCGTGCCGGCGTGATGAAGGCGATCACCCACCTGAACGAACGCAACAACCCCTTCGTGCTGCCCGGGATCGTCGTGCGGACGACGTCTGCCGACCATTTCCCGATCACGCAGGTCCGGCTCGAGCGCTACCACAAGGGGCACTGGGTCTACTTCGGGCCGCTCGCTCGGGTTGGGTAGGCCGGCGTCAGCCGATCTCGCCCGTTCCACTCGGGATTAAGCGGCCGCCTGGGCAAAGCCCAGACGGCCTTTAGACGGCATTCGCAAGCGAATGCCTTGGACCGCGTGGGCTAACGCGGCTTCGCGCGTAAGCTCCCCCGGGTGGGTAAGGGAGTCGCCGCCGCGGAGGCCTTCGAGCTCGTCGACGAGCCGTGGGATGGCCTGACAGGCGAGGCATGCCGGCTCCGGGAGCTCGGTCATGGCCGGCTCGTCACCTACTCCCCCAAGGTCTTCATCCCGCTGACGAAGCTCTGCCGCGACGTCTGCGGGTATTGCACGTTCGCGCGGCCACCTCGGCGGGGCGAGCGCGCCTACATGAGCGAGGACGAGGTCCTGGATGTGGCGCGCGCGGGGGCGACTGCGGGCTGCCGGGAAGCGCTCTTCACACTCGGCGACAAGCCGGAGCTGCGCTACCGCGTCGCGCGCGCCGAACTTGCGGCCCTCGGCTGCGAGACGACGCTCGAGTACCTGGCGCGCTGCGCGAGGCTCGTAATGGAAGAGACGGGGCTCCTCCCACACCTGAATCCGGGCGTGTTGTCGGTTGGGGACTCGCGCGCACTCCGACGCGTTTCCGCCTCGCAGGGGCTGATGCTGGAGACGACGGCGGGGCGGCTTGCGGAGCGAGGCGGGCCGCATTGGGCCTCTCCCGACAAGCTGCCCGCCGCACGACTTGCGACGATCGAGGCCGCCGGCGCGGCACTGGTGCCGTTCACGACCGGAATCCTGATCGGGATCGGCGAGACGCGGCGCGAGCGCGTCGAGGCCCTGCTTTCGATCCGCGAGCTCGGTGAACGCAGCGGCCACGTCCAGGAAGTGATCGTCCAGAACTTCCGCGCGAAGCCGGGGACGCGGATGGCAGCTGCGCCCGAGCCGGCGCTCGAGGAGCTCCTCTGGACGTGCGCGGCGGCACGCTTGCTGCTCGGGGCCGACTGGAACATCCAGGCGCCGCCGAACCTGAGTTACGCGGACTTCCCGAGGCTCCTGGACGCCGGCATCAACGACTGGGGCGGAGTCTCGCCGGTCACGGTCGATCACGTGAACCCGGAGGCGCCGTGGCCGGAGCTCGAGCGGCTAGCCGAAGCGACGCGGTCCCGCGGTTTGGAGCTGGCGCCACGGCTCGCGATCTACCCGGAATACATCGCCGAGCCTGAGCGGTGGCTCGATCCCGCCGTCGCGCCCCACGTGCTTGCGCTCGCGGATTCGGAAGGCCTAGCCCGTGAGGACGAGTGGGCGGCAGGGACCGCCGCTGCCGGCAAGCCTGCGCTCCCGGGCGCCGCGCTGTTGGATGGTCCACCCATCCTCCTCCCCGCGGCGAGCGTAACGAGCAAATCCGCACCGGTGGGAAACGGCTCGGGGCCGAAAGTGTCACGACCCGTGGCCGAGGCGCTCGCGAAGGTGGGCGAAGGAGTCGAGCTCGACGAGGACGACGCGACGGTGCTCTTCCGCGCCCGCGGGACCGATTTCCGTGCGGTCACCGCCGCCGCGGACGCCCTTCGGCGCGAGGTCTGCGGGGACGCCGTCACATACGTCGTCACGCGCAACATCAACTACACGAACGTCTGTTACTTCCGCTGCGGCTTCTGCGCGTTCTCCAAGGGCAAGCTCGCCGCCGACCTGCGCGGCGCGCCCTACCTCGTCCCGCTCGATGAGATCGTGCGCCGTTGCGACGAGGCCTGGGAGCGCGGCGCCACGGAGGTCTGCCTCCAGGGCGGGATCCACCCCGCCTTCACCGGCGACTTCTACGTCGACGTCTGCCGGGTGATCAAAGACGCCGTGCCGGGGCTTCACGTCCATGCCTTCTCGGCGCTCGAGGTCTGGCAGGGCGCTACCACCCTCGAGCTGCCGCTGCGCTCGTATCTCGTGCGGCTTCATGACGCCGGTCTCGCGTCGCTCCCTGGAACGGCGGCCGAGATCCTCGATGACGAGATCCGCGCCGTCATCTGTCCCGACAAGGTGACGACCGCGCAGTGGCTCGAAGTGCACGAGATTGCCCACGAAGTGGGTCTGCGCTCAACTACAACGATCATGTTCGGCCACGTCGATGGGCCTCGGAACTGGGCCCGCCACCTGCTGAGGCTGCGCGACCAGCAGCGCAGCTCGGGCGGCTTCACCGAGTTCGTGCCGCTTCCGTTCGTCCAC
>Ga0075426_10003142_pt1 | contig 11804 bp, 17 predicted proteins | sample SoiMethybrSBSTD5_FD_75304 | JGI IMG/M metagenome (GOLD analysis project Ga0075426, IMG submission 75304) | Bulk soil microbial communities from a Populus tree surrounding site in Tennessee, USA - Soil MetaG P. TD hybrid SBSTD5 | ecosystem: Environmental > Terrestrial > Soil > Tree plantation...
AGGTGAACTACACGTTTTGCGGCCGCCACGTACTCAGCCGTGGCCGACCGCTGGCTGGCGCAGACCCCAGATAATTTTCTCTTTGGGTTTCGCCGAACCCAAGCCGATCAGCCATTTCCCACCGCTACCGTTTGCGAAACGCGGAAACCAGGGTGGGCGAGTTCGGACTGGCGCTACGCCCGTTCCAGGATAAATCGCCTCGGACCGGTGCTGTTTCAACTGCCACGCACGTTCACTATCGACCCGGCAGTGCTCGAAGATTTCCTGCGGAACTGGCCTCGCGGCCTGCGCGTCAGCTTTGAATTCCGCCATCCATCCTGGTTCACCGATGCGACTTATGAAATTCTGCGCCATCATCGGGCGGGACTTTGTTTGGCCGAAAGGGATGAGATGGCATCACCGGGAGTTCTGACGCACCATTCGTTTATCTACGCCTGCGCAAATCCCATTACACCATCGGCGCGCTGCGCGAATTGCGTGGGCGGATCCAACGATATCCACAAGGCGGCGACGTGTTCGCGTTCTTCCGCCAAGACAATGTGGAAGGGCCTCTATGCGCACGAGAGTTGCTCCGAATCCTGGAATGGACAAGAGCTGCATAAGAATGCGACGCTCGCATGCTGATCGCCGAGTCGCATGGGCAGAAGCAGCGCTGGGATCCATCGTTGCGGGCTGAGAGAATAGCCGGATAAGTTGCTAATCAACTTCCGACATCTCACCAGAAGCGGGTCGAAACCGGCTATTTTTCACTTCTTGGTCGGATCTTGAGCTTTTCGCATTCACGGCCGAGCACGCTGCAGGTGACAGACGGTGGTGATGGCCAGCATCCGATCTCGGGATCGACAAGAATCGGATGGCGCGAACTGAACCCGCCGACGGAGGGAACGGTAGCGCCAATGACTACTTGGCTGATGCGTGTTTGACGTATGGCATAGGAACACATCCAGCACGGCTCGGCCGTGGTGTAGAGCAGGGAGCCGGTGAGATCGAGCGAATGTACATTGCGGCAAGCCTGTCGGATGGCCTCGATTTCGGCATGAGCGGTTACATCGAGGCGCGCTCGGACTCCCTCTACGCCTTCGCCAATGATCTGGTCGTTACGCACGATGAGAGAGCCGACGGGCGTGTCCCCACTTTGCCGCGCTATTTGCGCCAGTTCAATGCAGCGCTGCATGTAAACCCTCGATGGTTGCATCATCACACAAGATCGTACCTTAACAAAAGGTCATGCTGCGCAAATGCTTCCCAATTCCGCTGCGCCTTTTCGGAAACCCTCGTATCGGCACGCGGCCTCTCATGCTGCCCGCGCCCACTGCCATTATCGGTCTCCCTTCGAAGGCGCGAGAGTGGCAGGACTCAAGGGGAAGCGCTTGGTTGAGTTACAACCATCCTGAGTACCTGCAACATCAAGATCAATTGGAACTAAGGGTCGGTAGTGTCCTAAAACTGCGTTGATTGGGCTATTAACGTCCTATGGGCCGATTATCGATAGTCACATTGACGAGATCGGACCATTGCCGAGAGTCGGCCGGCGCCTCGCAACTCGTTTGGGCCTCTCAGCAATGCCATCCAGTTCATGAACGAAGATCATCGCTTCGAGAACAAATTGATGGGCATGATGGCTGGCATAACTGATGGCTTTGCGGGTCCACCTGGGGCTCCGGGCAGCTACGCCGATCTCATGGATCGCCTGAAGGCCATGAAACTCGACCTGGACGAGCACGTTCACAAAGAGGATGAGATGCTTTTCCCGGGAGCAATCCGCAGCTCCACATGGCACGTCTGAAGGTCCGGGAGCAACTGCTGGCGTGGAAAGCAGGCAAACATGCATTGTGCGAAAGGCATCTGGGGGAAACAGTCATGTCGTCTCTTTCCAGGCGAAAGGCTTGCCGCCCGCCCGCGCCAACAGGACTCCTCGAATTCGTTTATGGAGCGCAACTTGAAAGTTGCCCACCAGGGCCGCATGAGTCCCTCGCCTGGATGCTCCGAAGCTGCCACTGAAGTCGTCGGTCTAGCTACTAGCCCGATTTCTGAAGGAATCTCTAAGGACTCTTATGACAAGTGCTGCGAGTTCTGCAACACGGTTTCGGATACGCTCGCATTCGTGGCCAGGAGCTTTCGTTCACTGGCGGGTGCCTGAACTGAAAGATCTGGTGCCGTCGTGCAGAACCAAACTCAGGTCGCAGGAGCTCAATGATTTGCTCTCTTTTCAACTTGTCGGACGTCCAGCCGCTGCCCAACCCGTCTTACCGCCGGCCTGCATGCAGGCCTTGGGTGCCGAGAAATGAAGGAACGGAGTGTAGCACCCAGACAGACCCGCCCTACAAACATCTTGCAATCACGCCGGCCATTCCGGAGGCTCGCACTCAGGGCATTGGCTGTTAACGAACTCCAGCCAGTTCAGGAGATCCGCAACCGGAGGCAGCACCTGGCTTTCATGGGTGCGGTAAACGCCAAAGACCTCGCCGAACTTATCGGTGATATAGACCGCGGCAGTAGCACGCCCCTGCTCATCCAATGCGCCGACTTCGCGATGAATGCGGCCATCCTCATCCGCTAGGACGGGGAAAGGTAATCTGAGGTGCTCTTTCATGGTTGCACACTGCTCGCGCGAGCCTTGTCCGATGACAAGGATTTCGGCACCCTCATCCTTGACCTGTCCGTACCCTGTGACCAAATGACTGAGCAACGCTGCTGTCTGCTTCCGCCCATCTGTGAATATGAGAACTAGATTGGACCGGCCGCGATAGTCCGAGACGCGAATGCTCTGACCATTCGCCGATCGCAATTCAAAGTCGCGCATCCGTCGGCCTTTAGCCGGCAACTCGTGAGGCAGAGTAACTCTTCCTCCGGCAATTTCAGCTTGGGACATACTTCCTCTTTTGATCAGCTCGCTCGTTATTTCCTTTGCCCACTAGCAGCTTCCGTCCGGACAGCCGGCTGATAGGTTCCGGCCAGGGCACGGAAGCTCACCGCCAAGCGGTTCCAGCCGTTAATGGCAATGATGGCCATAGTCAAATCCACCAGCTCTTTCTCGCTGAATTGGGTGCGACCAACTGATATACCTCGTCGGGAACACCCGTCTGTGCAACAAGCGTGACCGCCTCGGTCCAGGCCAGGGCGGCACGCTCGCGATCGCTAAAGAAGGGAGCCTCCCTCCATACCGCTACCGCGTATAAGCGCTGCTCGCTCTCTCCGAGAGCCCGGGCATCTTTACTGTGCATATCAACGCAGTAAGCGCAGCCGTTAATCTGCGAGGCGCGCAGTTTCACCAGCTCTAGCAGCGATTTCTCTAGGCCGCAGTGATCCACATATCGCTGCACCTCATGCATCGCCGCTACAGCCCCGGGCGCTACATCAAGATAATCAATTCGAGATTGCATCATTGCCCCCCTAGCAACATCCACCATTAGCGTAGGTACTCCGCATTTCGCCCAATTGCCTGATAGAAGTCCTGAACGTATTTCTGGTCCGCGGAAAATACCCCTCGCAGGGCAACCGTGCTCATCGTCGCCTCCGGGCAACGTACCCCGCGAGCGGCTACACAACCGTGTCTGCCGGTGGCTTTTACCACGCAACCTAAAGGCTTGACCACGGACATGAAGGCATCGGCAATGTCGGCGACCAGGTTTTCCTGCACTACAGGGCGTGAAGCCAGTGCCTGTACCAGGCGGGGAATTTTAGAAATGCCCACGATCTGTTCGTTGGGAACGTAGCCGAAGTCAATCCTTCCGCCATAGATGAGCAGATGATGCGGGCAGAGCGAGAAGAATTGGATATCGGAAAGCGCAATGAGCTCATTCGTGCGGGAACGAAAGGTTTTCAGAATTTGTGCAGGATCGGCGTGATAGCCGCGAGTAAACTCACGGTAAAAATGCGCCACCCGCCTGGGGGTGTCGCGGAAATGTTCGGAGCTGGCATCCAGGCCCAGCTCCAGCAGTAGCATCTTGATAATCTCCTGCAGGCGATCTTCTCCAGATGTGAGTGTCACCGGAGCAGATATTTTAGGAACATTCTTCAAACGCGGCACAAGAATGTGTTCCAGCTCGAATGCAGGCATGACCACATGGCCATTGCCATTGCTCTTGCCGTTTGCTTTACCGTTTTCTTCCATGACAACTCCTTTCTAGGCCGCCTTGTACGTCACCACACGGCCCCAGAGGCTTGCCGTTCCCCAGATGCCACGGCGCAGGCACTCCAGCTGCACAATCTGGCTGTGGTCCACAAACAGGTTCACTTCAGGACCATAGTTCTTGATGTACCAGGCAAAAACTTCCGGATCGGCGGCTTCGAACATCACCTTCTCCAGGCCAAGGGCGTCAATGATGCGCGCCGGCACGTCCGTGCGCCATGTCTTCACGTTTTCAGTGATGCCTTCGCTCTCGATCATGATCATGTAGGCGCCAGCATCCAGAAAGCGCCGGGCCAGAGCGATGGGCCAGGCGGGATCGCGCGTGCCCTCCGCTTCCAGTTCTTCGGCGCGGGTCGCTCCGCCGGCGCCAAACTGGATGCCAACCTCGGGCTTGGCCTTCAGGCCGGCGTGTTGCACCAGCTCCACCAGGCGCGCCCAGTCATCCGGCGGGAGGGTAATGAATCCGCTGGAAACCTCAATGGTGTCGAAGCCCACTTCCTTGCATTCGCGGATGTAGCAATCCACGGCGGCGGGCCCCTGAGTCACGACGTATTCCATAAAGCCGCCGGTTGAGACCAGCACATTGTGCTGGTGGCAAGTTTCGATGAGCTGTTCCAGTGACTGGCGCGGCATCAGGGAGAAAGAGCCGCCGGCAAACTTCAGCGCATCAATGTGCTCGCCCATGGTTTCGAGCAAATCCTGCAGGTAGCGGCTGCCCATCGGCGTGTAGTAAGGACCGCGAATCTCGGTGATCCCTTGGGCGCGGGGCTTCTTCTGTCGTTCATTCATTCTCAGGAATTCAAATGCGCGCTCGACTTCGCCGGCCATATGCTTATCTCCTCCTGCCGCCGACCGCGATTGGCTGCGGCCGCCGCGCCGCGCCAATCCCGGCCAGAATTGCCGTCAAATTCGCCACGCTGATGTTTTCCAAGTGAGCGACCGCGTCCCTGATCTCGCCACGTTGTTCCTTGGAGGCGAATGGAGCCGCGAGCCGCTCAAATTTGGCGTAAACCGCATCCCAGCTCATCGGGTGGGCGAGAGAGCCGGGCCAATGGCACACCTCGCGTTCGACCATGCGACCGTCTCGCATATGGATGGCAACTCGCGCCGGCATTTCGTCGGGAAAGCGCTCGGAATACTCGCGGCTTTCTTGCACCCAGACTTTGGCCATCAAACTCTGCACGTCTGAGCGCACAATACGTTCCTCTGCGTACTGTTCGGGCATCACCTGGCCATCGAGCAAGGCCACGGCAACCAGGTAAGGCAGGCTGTGGTCAGCTTGCTCCTTGGTACGCGCCGTGCTCTTGTCGCCTTCTTCTCCGCCGCCGATGATGTGGTAGGCGACATCAAACACCGTCACATCCACATGCTCAATGTCCTGGGCGGAGATGTGGTGCTCGGCTCGCAGCGCGAGCGCCGCCTCGATCGTGGTTTGAGAATGGATTTCGGCGTTGTACTTCTTCAGGACGGTGTGGGTCACCCGGTCCAGGTTTTCTGTGGCCCAGTCGATGTGGAACAGCCCGCTGATAGCGTCGATCAAGCCCTTTTCGCCCTCGATTACCTCCAGCGGTCCCGTGATTCCGTGCCGGGCAAGCAAGGCATTGCGCAGGCAGTCGGCGGCCATGTGAGGATAGGCTAGCCCTTTCCAGTTGGAGAGCAGGCCGGTGCGGGTCACGCGCAGGGCGTTAAGTGCGGTGGCGCTGATGGCAATGGCATTGGCCAATTCCTGTGCGTTCAGGCCAAGGATTTTTCCAATTCCGGCGGTTGCGGCGTAGGCTCCTTGCACAGTGTGATCGAAGCCGCGGGCCCTCACCGGAGCTTCGTCGCTCAAGCGGCATTGCACCTGGTAAGCGACGGCTAAGGCGGTCAGCAAGTCGCGCCCAGAGGCTCCCGCATACTCGCCCGCCGCCAATATGGCGCCGAGATTGTCGCTGGGATGGCAGGTCTCGCCTTTGGCCAAATAGCTGTCATTGAAATCGAGGTAGCGTATGAGAGCAGAATTATCGAAAGCGACGGAATCAGCGCGGGCGTGACCGCCTCCGATCAGGGTGCATTTTCCTCCGCGATCCAGTTCCTCGACGTACTCTCGCACGCTGTGAGGCGGTCCGCCAGCCAGGGCTCCGATTGCGCAACCCAGCGAGTCGAGGATGCGAATTTTAACCTGCTCACGAACGGGAGTGGAAAGTCGTTCGAATGACGCTCGTTCTGCAAAAGCCGCGATCTGTTCTACGTGGGCCATACTCTCTCTTGTTACCTGATTAGATTCCATAACACCCTCCTCAGCCAATGATCTGTTCGTACCATTGCTGAACTCATCCGTCACTGGGCGTCCGGCTCTCAGCCGCTACTCGCTTTAAAAGCGATTTCCGGGTCGACTATCTCTTGGGCACCACAGTGGAGTTGCGAGTCCTGCCGGTGACTTTGAACTGGACGAGAATGGGATAAAGCCCGCGGTGTTTTTGGCCGACGGCATCGGCATAGCGCCCTTCCTCTGAATGATTCGGCGCAGTCCACGACCGAATCGAGCGTCCGATATACTTGTTCTATTCCAATCGCCCAAAAGCGGCGGCATATCTGGCGGCGCGAGAGTCGAAGCCTGCCACCTTTCCAGAGTGAACGCCATAGTTGCTTCAGCGATAGTTGCCTTCCAGCAATCAGAACATTCTCCTCGTATTGACCGGGCTCCATAGCGAAATTAGATGGGGGAACTCCACGAACTGAGGAGATTCGTGTCCTGCCACCCTACCCTGCCCACGATGACGAGCTGTGACGAGTGCAGGTCTGGCTGAATTGGCGAAACCGGGTACATCACTCCTGAAATGGCGCCGTGCCAGTTGACACGAGGCTATTTTCCATTTGCGGACCATCGCGCTTCGTAGCCGGTATGCTCTCAGTTACGACCGGCATGGACGTCTCCGAGCGGACGTGCAACTCGAGCCCTGAAAGGATCCGCCGGCTAGAGCGGCAATTGATCTGAGGAGAGTCGCACGCTCCGCACCGGGTTTGCCTCACTGGTTGATTCATGGGGGATGACTACCGGTGCCCTTTGCCGGGCTCCGCATCTGCAGCCTAAGGGCACGATTGTGATCCCGGTGTTAGGCTCAAACCGTAACGACAAATTGGCTGAACACTGTTTGCAGAGCCAGAAGAACAGCGTGGTCTGATCGTGCGCGGCCTCCGATATCCCGTTGCTTACTCCCCTCCCGCGACACTGCGGGGCTCTCAAGTCAAACCTATACAGTCGCCCGCCCCGCAGATAATGAAAAGGCCGATTGCAAGCTGGATTTGCGCATGCCGTAATCATGATAGAACTCCTCTACAACCCATCCACCAACTGCTTCTATTCCGCGCTTTCTGCGCGATAAGAACAATGGGTCGCGTGTACCACTGCGTATAACGTGTGTTTCACCACCTGCTGGCGGACACAGCTCAGATCAGCCTTCTTTGCAGAGCATGCATAACCGCTTCCAGGCGGTTGTGGGTACGCAGCTTCTGGTTGATGTGGTGCAGGTGATTGCGCAGCGTCTGCAAACTGATGTCCAGTGTCTCGGCGATCTCGGCCGAATTCTTCCCTTCGGCAAACAGGCGCAAAATCTGTTTCTCCTGATCGGACAAAGTAGGAGCAGGGGCCGCGCGCACAGCCGCTTCGCCGACCTCCCCTAGCTGCCGTGAGAGATCGAGCATTTTGTGCACTAATTCTTCGGACTTCTTCTGCTCCGTAATGTCGTGCGCCAGATGGATGAGGAGGCGTTCGCCGGTGCGCTGGTTGTCAAATACCACAGTGGACATATTGATCCAGATTCGCTGCCCCGAGCGGATTTTTGCTTTCATGTCGAAATTGGGAATTTCACCCTCTTTGCCGACGCACTCCATCACGCTACAGCCCTCATGGCATACTTGGGTTCCGAGCGGCCCAATCCCCTGCAGCACCTGGTAGCAAGTCTTGTGTAGGACTTCCTTGGCGGGATACCCGAAAAGCCGCTCTGCCGCCTTGTTCCAGGATTTGATCTGCCCGTCCGCGGCGATGGTGAAGGCGGCGTCTGCAGTCCGCTCCAGCAGCGCGAACAGCTCACTTTCCAGCATCCAGGTCCTTTCCAGTCCAGCAGAGTTGAATGGATCGCGTTACGATAAGTATATCGCTGGGAAGTCCTGCCGATCCGAAAAATGGTCTATGGACTCCCAAGCTTGTCGAAGGACATTACCATGGGCGTGTAAGGAGAAGGTGATGCCAGACACGTTTGTACTGAAGCCTGTACCTCCTTTTCGGCTGGATTTGACGGTCTGGGCTCTCAGGCGCCGGGCGCGCAATATCATTGACCGCTGGGACGGCACAGCGTACAGGCGGGTGCTCAGTCTGGGCGACACGCCAGTTGAAGTAGAAGTTACGCAGGCAGCCGGCGGCGAGCAGCCACGACTCGCCGTCACGGTCAGAGGCACACCGGCCGGTGTCCGAATCCGGGATGCAGTTCAAGACGCCATCACCCGGATGCTGGGGCTCAAGGCGGACTTATCCGGATTCTACGCTCTCGCCGCCCAGGATCGAAAGCTGGCGCCGCTGGCCGAGCGGTTCCGTGGCTTGAAGCCGCCGCGGTTTCCCACAGTTTTTGAAGCCTTGGTCAACGCCTTCGCCTGCCAGCAGCTGTCGTTGACGGTGGGAATCGAGTTGCTGGACCGTCTGGCCCGGCAGTGCGGTCCTACTGTTGCCGACGCTGGGAGTCCCTCCTACGGCTTCCCGCGCCCGGCGGACCTGGTCCGCGTCAAGCCGCCGACGTTCCGCAAGCTAGGCTTCAGCTACGGGAAAGCGAAATCCATTCTGACATTGTCGCGCAACATCGCAGCTGGAGAGCAGGATCTCAGGTCACTGGAGACAATGAATGAAAATGAAGCTGTTGCTCAGCTAACGCAACTGCGTGGGGTAGGTCGATGGACGGCGGAATACGTGCTCTTGCGCGGAATGGGAAGGATCAGTATGTTTCCTGGCGACGACGTGGGGGCGCGCAATCACCTAGCGGAATGGCTGGCACGCTGGCAGCCATTAGATTATGAGGGGGTAAGGCGAGCAGTCGCCCGCTGGCAGCCCTACGCGGGATTAGTGTACTTCCACCTTCTGCTCGCCGACCTCACTGAGTCCAGCGAGATGATCAAGCAAAATCAACCGCTTCCGCAAATTGCGTAATCGGCAAGGGGTTGCGCTTCTCAGCGCTATTTTGGCTGCGGCACTGGCTCGACGGCACGTCAGTGGCTTGCCAGGCCTTGAAACCCGCCGCTCCCACGCCACCCGGACCCGGTCTTTTCGTGGCTTCAAGTGCAGTACGTGATCAGGGTTCCTTTGCGCGGTAGGGATTTTATCGCCGTCTCAAACTGCTTCACGGGCACATGAAACGCGCCCGCCCTGGATCTGCAGCGGATTGCGGCTGAGCGCGGGAGCGCTGGGCTCATCTACAAAAACCAGCTCGTCCAATCCGGTTCCGGACTTCATCGATGCTCATTCGTGTCACTTGCGGTGGTGTTTGCACTGCCATAGCCACGAGCCCCCTTTTGGGCATCGCTTGATGCCAGGGCCACCAGGGAGACAATGTAACATCTGTACCATGGAGCTCTACACATGTGAGGTGAAGTATGTTGATGGACCTGACTGTCGTTCCTCTTGGCTGCGGGCGTTCGGTCAGCACAGATCTGGCGAAACTGATTGGACGGATTGACCAGAGTGATTGCTCTATCCCAACCGCCGGATTGGCCCATGACGGCTTCCGCCGCACTAGCCGGCCCTTCCGGACTGGGTCGGGCCATCACCCACGACGTGGAAGCAACCGGAGAAAGCACGCTTCTGCTGACGGTGACGTACCCGGAGAAGGGCTAGCGATAGCATTAGGAGACATCCGGTTGGCCCTACGAAATGACGATAATAGCGTGGCGGGTTTCCCAACTGCAACGGCAACAATGACATATAATATCGCTACACGAGCTAACCTCCTGAACAGTTCTGTGACGAGTCGGGAGCTGCGTTCAAACTATGGCAAACAGGAAAAGCGAGACCGAACGTTTCCTAATTGTGATCGATGAGTCGCTGGCGAGCAAACGCGCGCTCGACTATGCCGCCAGGGTGATTGGCGGGTGCCGACGGTTCGCCATTATCCTTCTACATCTGCTGCCGCCACTGCCGCCGGAGCTCCTGGAATCCGGTGGAGCAGAAAATCCGCGCAAGGAACAGAAAATCGAGGCTGAGCTGCGCGGAGAGCAGCGGACCTGGATCGACTCGGCCAAAAAATCCGCTAAAACATCTCTTGCCACCGCGGTCCGGCAACTGCACAAGGCGGGTGTTCCCCGTGAGGATATTCACATTACGTTTTCAGATCCCGGCACGGACCGCGACGCAGCCATTGCCGTCCTTGAACAGGCCCGCGGCAGGCGGTGTCACACGGTCGTGATCGGCCATGCTTCCCACTCCTGGTTCCGAGAGTTGGCGGGCGGCGATCTGACCGAGCATCTTCTTCGCCGCGGCAAGGGATTTACCGTCTGGGTTGTCCAGTGACAAGGAGTGCCTGATGGCTGACAAGACCGTCCGCTTCATTATTCGCCGCCAGCCCACGCCCGACGCCAAGCCCTACTGGGAGGAATTTAACGTGCGCTGGCGCCAGGGCATGAACGTGATCACCGGTCTTATGGACATCGCCGCTAATCCCGTGGATCGGTTTGGCAAGCCCACTACGCCTATCACCTACGAATCCAACTGCCTGGAGGAGGTATGCGGCTCCTGCGCCATGCGCATTAACGGCCGAGCGGCTATGGCCTGTTCCGCGTTGGTGGACAAGCTCAAACAACCCATCCGCCTGGAACCCCTCTCGCGCTACCCGGTGGTGCGCGACCTGGCGGTGGATCGCAGCACCCTGTTCGAAAATCTCAAGTTGGTGAAAGCCTGGGTGCCGGTCGATGGGACTTACGATCTGGGCGCTGGACCGCGGCTGGATCCCAGAACCCAGGAGACAATGTATCCACTCTCGCGCTGCATCTCCTGCTGCCTTTGCCTGGAGGTTTGCCCGCAGGTGACCGAAGCGACGCGTTTCGTGGGCGCGGCAATCATCAATCAGGTACGCTTCTTCAACGATCACCCCACCGGCAAGGCGCTCAAGACCGAGCGACTGCATGCCATGATGGGTGATGGCGGCATTCACGAATGCGCCTACGCGCAGAACTGCGTACAGATCTGTCCCAAAAACATCCCTTTGACTACCTCGATCTCCGTTGTGTACGGCCAGGTGATGAAACAGGCTCTCGGCGACTTGCTGCGCACCCCGGAGGTCGCCACACAAGGGGAGGTCGGCCACAGAAGGGCCACGCGTTAGAAGCTAGCTTCAACATCGGTGCGATTATCTCAACCATCAGACATTCCAGTCTGTGGTTTCTTGACGCATTTCGCGATCAGCCGCCGAGCTGATCACCGTGCCCCCTGCATATTGATGAAAGCCGGTGTCAGACCCGCCTTAGAACCTCGCCGACCTCAACGGTGGCACTCGTCGCAGGCGACTCGCGCGGAGATAAGCTGTGACTTTAGTCACGGAAACATCGTGCTCCGACATTTAAACTAACGATGTGGGGTGCTAATCATGGCTTATGTTATCGCCGAACCGTGTATTGGAGTGAAGGATACCGCTTGCGTTCAGGCCTGCCCGGT
>Ga0075426_10003144_pt1 | contig 11801 bp, 9 predicted proteins | sample SoiMethybrSBSTD5_FD_75304 | JGI IMG/M metagenome (GOLD analysis project Ga0075426, IMG submission 75304) | Bulk soil microbial communities from a Populus tree surrounding site in Tennessee, USA - Soil MetaG P. TD hybrid SBSTD5 | ecosystem: Environmental > Terrestrial > Soil > Tree plantation...
GTGCCTTCGGATGACGCCGGCTTCCACCCGGAGAGCAGACCCGCTTCCCATTACAATGTTTGCACCTACTCAGGACGCATGAACGAAAAATCATCTCAGAGTCCGCCCCACAGTCCGACCCACGGTTCGCCCCCCTCACCGGAAGCTGCAGGCCGGCGGGCCAAGATTATCTGCACCATCGGACCGTCGTGCAACACTGAGCCCGCGCTGCGCACGCTGATGCAAGCCGGCATGGATGTGGCGCGGTTGAATTTCTCCCACAGTTCGCTCAAAGAGCACGCGGCTGCCATAAAAGCTTTGCGCAGTGCGGCGAAAGCGGAAGCTCGTACCATATGCATCCTGCAAGACCTGCAAGGCCCCAAGATTCGTACCGGAAGGCTCAAGGAACATAAACCTGTCGCTTTGCAAGCCGGAGCGGCGGTGACCATCACCACGCGCCAAGTCGAAGGCAGCGCGAAGCTGATCTCGACCACATTCGCTGGGCTTCCCAACGAAGTCCGTTCTGGCTCCCGCATTCTGCTCTCGGATGGGCGGATCGAGCTCAATGTGCAGACTGTTGACGGCGAAGACATTCACTGCCAGGTGATCAATGGCGGGACCCTGGCTGAACATCAGGGCATCAATCTGCCCGGGGCAGCGCTTTCGATTCCTGCTTTGACGGAAAAAGACCGCACCGACCTCGAATTCGGCCTGCAGCACGGAGTTGATGCGGTCGCACTCTCGTTCGTGCGTTCTGCCGCCGACGTCCTCGAAGCCAAACAGATTATTGCGTCGCACCAGCTGGACACTCCGGTGATTGCCAAACTCGAGAAGCCGCAGGCGCTCGATCAACTGGAAGCCATCCTCGAAGCGGCTGATGGAGTCATGGTTGCGCGCGGCGACTTGGGCGTGGAGATGCCGCCGGAAAAAGTTCCTGTGATTCAGAAGTATGTAATCCGCCGCGCCGCGGTGTGGCGCAAGCCGGTGATCATCGCCACGCAGATGCTTGAGTCGATGATCGAGAACCCGAGGCCCACGCGCGCGGAGGCCAGCGACGTTGCCAACGCCGTCTTCGACGGTTCTGACGCGGTCATGCTGTCGGCGGAAACCGCCAGCGGACGTTATCCCCGAGAAGCCGTTTGCATGATGGCGAAGATCGTTGTGGAAGCGGAAAACAATATGGCGGAATTCACGCCGCCGCGACGCCGCCGCGAACGTCGCGGCCTCTCGATCTCGGAGAGCATTTGCGACTCGATAGCTCATGCCGCCGAAGACCTGCACATGTCCGCGATAGCTGTCTTCACTGAAACCGGCAACACCGCGCGCGTTCTGTCGAAATTCCGCCCCAAGGCCCAGATTTATGCTTTCACTCACATTGCAGCGGTTTGCAATCGCATGAACCTGTTGTGGGGAGTGCAGTCCGTCATCCGCGAGCATGCCCTTAACTCAGAAGAAATGCTCAACACCGCCGAGCAGGAATTACTGCGCGCAGGACGAGTGAATCCGGGCGACGTGTTGGGGGTGGTGGCGGGAACGCAGATGTCGAGCGGCTCAACAAACTTTATGCGGCTGCATGTGGTGAAGGGGACGTAGTGTTTGGTCGGCGAACGCTTCATGACCGCTGGGGTGAACCGATGACCGGAAAGCGCAAGCCGATCACAAGCCAGCCGGCGTCAGCGTCGCGACCGCCCACTCGTGCATGGGGTGCAAGCCGCCGCAATCTACGCACTTCGTAACTGAAAATCGCGCGCCACAGGTCGGGCAAGTTGCCCCCGACTGAAAAGTATCGAACGGTTGCTGGCACTGCGGGCACTTCCAGAAGTTTCCAACAGGCGGGGCCATCTTGCACCTGGGGCAAGCAAATCCATCGCGGCGCGGCAATTTGGCAATCTTTGACAAAGCCCGCGCGTGCTTCAGTCCGCCCCAGCAATTCAGCAGCATGAAAGCCGCCAGCACTCCCAGCCATTCGGATTTCTGCCAGACCGCCAAGCCGATGAATCCAGCGATGCCGAAGAATCCCAACACCGTCGTTACCATCAGGCTTCGGGCACGCCCCAAGGGGAACCACAGCAACGCGCGAAGAATCTGGCCGCCATCCAGGGGATAGATGGGCAGCATATTGAATATGAGCAAGCTGAGATCTATCCACCAGACCGCGCGCAGCAGAGCGTGAAAGTTCGGCATGCTGTGGACCCATCCAAGTGAACGGCTCAAATATCCAAGTCCGGTTAAGATAGGCAGGAGTGCGACGTTCACCAGCGGCCCGGCGGCGATGCTCCACAGGGTAGCGCCTGGGCGAGGCGGCGGATCCACATAGGCGACACCACCCAGCGGCCACAGCACGATTCGATTTGCCACGCCTCCAACTTGGCGGCAGGCCAGCGCATGGCCGAACTCGTGCAGCAGCACGATCGCGAACAGAGACAGATACTCGGCCACGTTCCAGGCAAAAGATGTGTATCGGCCATTTCGCGCATTGATCTCGAAAACTGCAATGACAAACCACGACCAATGCAGAAACACGTCAATTCCGGAAAAACGGAACAGGCGGACCGAACTTTGCTGGGAAAGAGCCACTGGGCAGAGTTATAGCACAAGCCATGCATGGAGAAGCCTGTTTCAGATAACCTGAAGTCTTCATGAACAGCGTCTCGCAATTTTCCGACGCCTCACTCGATCCCCCAGTTCGCGGTTTCCTTCACCGTCCTGAGTCCCCATCGGGAGATGCTCTCATCCTCACGCATGGGGCGGGCGGCAATGCTCAATCAGCCTTGCTTGTCGCTGTGGCGGAAGCCTTTGCAGGCACGGGATTCACGGTTCTGCGCTGCGATTTGCCATTTCGGCAATTGCGCCGCATCGGGCCACCGCGGCCGGGCGATGCTGCTCGTGATCGCGCAGGCCTCAACAATGCGATCGCAGCGTTCAGAAAACTGGTTAGCGGACGCATCTTTATCGGTGGGCAAAGCTATGGAGGTCGCCAGGCCAGCATGCTGCTGGCTGAACCAACCAACAGTAGGCAGGGCGCCGATGGTCTGCTCTTGCTCTCATATCCTCTGCATGCACCCAGTCGTCCCGATCAGCCGCGAACTCAGCACCTGCCCCAGCTTCAGGTTCCAACTATGTTCGTCCACGGCACCCGCGATCCGTTCGGCTCGATTGACGAAATCGAAGCCGCCCGTAAATTGATTCCCTCCAAGACCGATTTGCTGATCGTCGAAGGGGCAGGCCACGATTTGGGCTTCAAGGGGAAGTCAAAGCGGGAAGAATTGCCTGCGAAGATTTTGGAAGTGTTTCGTGCCTTGTTCGTTCGAGAATGACATAGCCATATTATCTCGATAAAATCTGCTTAGCGAGAACAGGTGACTATGGGCATCAGCATTTCACCCCGCCTTGAAACCGAACTTAGAACCCGAGCCGAGGCCGAGGGAATTAGCCTTGAAGCTTATATTGAGCGACTGCTGCGGGCCGATGAACAGGCCAAGAGCGAACTAGCCAGCCTTGCTCGCGAAGGGCTCGATTCGGGCGAGCTAATCGAGGCGGGCGCCGATTACTGGGATGACAAGCACCGCCGACTCGAAGCGCGTCTGAACGACCGGTGAGAGCACGGTATCTGATCCGCCCGAAAGCGGACCGCGATCTGGAAGATCAAGCTTTCTATCTTGCAACCCGAGGTAGTCCGGAACTTGGACATCGCTTTTTGATCGCCGCACACGAAGCATTCGTCCTGCTCGCCAAGCAACCGAATATCGGATGGCACGCCCGGCTCAAAGATCCAGAATTGGCTTCGCTAAGGATATTCAGCATGTCGGGCTTTGGAAAAAATGCTCGTGCTCTATCGCCCACATCGCCTGGGAGTGGAAATACTTCGAGTCGTACATGGTGCGCGAAACTTGTCTGCCCTGTTCGCGCGGGAGGGGACCGAGTAATTCGCGGTAGAGGACCCCTAATTTAACTAGTTCCTCACGGTATAATTCACCGTTTTACCTCTTCCTTAAGGAGCTGAAAATGGCGCAGCCCACAATGGCCGCGGTTCCAGGACTCAAAGATACCTATGTGCAGCTGAAAACGCGCATGGACAAGGCGGTCGACGATTTCCGCAAAGCTCTGGTGGCCACACGCACCGGCCGCGCCTCTGTGCACATGCTCGACGGCATTAGCGTCGAAGCCTACGGGTCGCAGATGCCGCTTAACCAGGTGGCCACGGTGCACGCTCCCGAGCCGCAACTGATTACCGTCCAGCCATACGATCCCACACAGCTTACGGCCATTGAGAAGGCGATCCGTGCAGGCGAACTCGGCCTCAACCCCATGAACGACGGCAAGATCGTCCGCGTGCCGATTCCTCCTCTGACTGAAGAACGCCGCAAGGATATGGTCAAGCACCTGCACAAAGTCCTGGAGGAGCATCGCACGGCGGTGCGCAACATCCGCCGCGACGGCAATGATGCCACTAAGAAAGCGCTCAGAGACAAGAAGATCACTGAGGACGAAGAGAAGCGGGCGACCGCCGAGATTCAGAAGCTCACTGACGACGAAATCAAAAAGATGGAAGACATGTGTAAGGCAAAAGAGAAAGAAGTGATGGAAATAAAATAAAGTCGGCTCTCGGTCGTTGGCAGATCGCGGCACTTCAGATCGCGGCATTAGGTCAAGCCGCAAAACCTACCAAACTGACATCACCCTGGGCTTAAAAAGCTGGCGATATAATCAGACATCGTGAAAAAAGTGGTTCATGCCGCCTGTCCGCATGACTGCCCAGACGCATGCGGTGTGCTCATCACCGTTGAAAACGGCAAAGCAAGCAGGATTCAGGGTGATCCCACACATCCTATGACCCGCGGCTTTCTTTGCGCGAAGGTCGCCAAATATCTCGATCGCGTTTATTCGCCCGAGCGGGTGCTCTACCCGATGCGAAGGATCGCTCCGAAGGGCGGTGCGGGTCCTGCCACACAGAACGACACGGCGTTTCAGCGCATATCGTGGGAGCAAGCTCTGGACGAAATCACGACCCGGCTGCGCAGCGTGGCTGAGGACTTTGGCACTGAGGCGGTTCTGCCGTATTCCTACGGAGGCACGCTGGGTAAGCTCGGGTACGGATCGATGGACCGCCGTTTTTTCCATCGCTTTGGAGCCTCGCAACTTGCCCGCAATATCTGCTCCGAGGCAGGCGCTGCCGGCGTCAAATCGGTTTACGGCGCCAACATGGGCACCGAGCCTGAGCAGTTCCGCCAATCGAAGTACATCATTGCCTGGGCGGCGAATATTCACGGCAACAACGTTCACCTCTGGCCTTTTATTGAGGAGGCGCGGAGGAAGGGCGCGAAGCTGGTGGTTATTGATCCGTATCGCACGCGCACCGCTGCCTGCGCCGACTGGCACATACCCATCAATCCCGGGACCGATGTCGCGCTTGCGCTGAGCATGATGCACGTCATCATCAACGAAAATCTTCATGACGCGGACTACGTTGCGAAGCATACCGAAGGATTCGATCAGCTTCGGGCAAAGGTTCGGGAGTATCCGCCGGAAAAAGTTGGCCAGTGGACAGGAATGCCGGCGGCAGATATCTACAAACTGGCGCGCGAGTATGCCACCTGCCGGCCTGCAGTAATACGCATGAACTATGGCGTGCAGCGGTCAGAAAACGGCGGCACGGCATCGCGTGTGATCGCCATGCTGCCCTGCATCACCGGATCGTGGAAGGAGGTTGGCGGCGGGTTCCAGCTCTCGACCAGCGCGGCATTTGGCTTGAACAACGGCGCACTCGAACGGACTGACCTGATGCAGAAATCGCTGGGCAGGCCGGCGCGGACCATCAATATGGTGGAGCTTGGCAAGGCGCTGAACGAAGTCAATGATCCTCCCGTCAAGGCGCTGTTCGTTTACAACTCCAATCCAGCGGCAGTTTGTCCCAATCACAATGAAGTGATTCGCGGCCTGCTTCGCCGTGACCTGTTTACGGTTGTGCATGAGCAGTTTTTTACCGACACGACCGACTACGCCGACATCGTGCTTCCGGCGACGACATTTTTCGAGCACAAAGAGTTGCAGGCTGCCTATGGCCATTATTATTTGCAAATTTCGAATCAGGCCATCGAGCCGCTGGGAGAATGCCGCTCGAATGTTGATCTCTTTCGCGCGCTGGCGCAGAACATGGGCTTCGATGACGAATGCTTCCGCGACTCGGTTGATGACATGATCGAGGAGGCGCTCGATGCGCCGAATCCGTGGCTCGAGGGAATCACGCGGGAAAGGTTGGAACAGGAGGGGCACATTCGGCTAAATTTCAACTCAAATGGGGGTTCGCCCACCGTCGGCAAAGAAGGCGGAAGCGTGGGGCAACATGATTCGAGCAGCCCTGTTCCGTTCCTCCCGTTCGCGCAGGGAAACTTCCGCACAGCCAGCGGTAAGGCATTGCTTTACAACGAGGCGCTCAAGTCCCAAGGTCTCGATCCCGTAGCCGCTTTCGTCCCTCCTCAGGAATCGCGTCACAGCGAGACGGCCAAGACATTCCCGCTCGAACTGCTTGCCCGCAAGGCGGATAATTTCCTGAACTCCACCTTCAGTAATCTGCCGGTTATTCAGGCATGGGAGTCGGTGGGTCTTCTGGAGATGAGTCCTTCTGACGCGGCGGCGCGCGGCATCACCAATGGCGACCCAGTAAGAGTGTTCAACTCGCGCGGTGAAATTCAATTGAAGGCCAAGGTGAACGGCAGCCTTTCGCCCGGAGTAGTCGCCGCCAAGCTGAACTGGGCAAAACTTACACTAGGAGGCCGCAACATAAACGTGCTCACATCCGAAAAACTCACGGACTTGGGCAACTCTGCTACGTTTTATTCCGTCTTGGTTGAAGTGGAGCGTTTTCAAACACCCTCATAAACTGACCTGCGCCCTGCCGTCCGCCATTTTCTGGTGAGCGGCGAAGGGGGAAATGCACTCGGTTGTGCGGATGAACTGGTCCATTTTGGACGCTCTCCACAGCTCTACCGTATAATTGCGGTTTTCCATACTTCCAGTCTGCTGAGGTAAGTTGGCGATTCTTCGCGTTCATCAGGATATGCCTGTAACTTGCGGGCATAATATCTCGACGCCTCCTACGGAGCCCCTTACCGTAGGCGCATGTCTATCATTTAGCAGATACTTACCCCGACGTATGCACAAAATCGGAGGGGCGATCTTACTGCTGGTGGCGTGCTCGCTGATGGGTCAGCAACAGCCGGATATCATCGTTGAAATCACACCCCATGGGAACCGCAGCGTCCCCAGCGATGTTATTCGCGCCCACGTTTTCACCCGGGTCGGCGACGTTTACGATTCCGCCGCGATCGAGCGCGATTTTAATTCGCTGTGGAACACGGGATTCTTCGAAGACATCCGCTTCGAGCGTGAGGCCACAGCTAAAGGCTGGATCCTGCATATTTACGTGAAGGAAAAACCTCGCATTAAGGAAATCAACTATGTGGGAATCAATGCGATTTCCAAGAGCGACATCCTTGACCGCTTCAAACAGGATAAAGTGGCGCTCTCGGTCGAATCCCAATACGATCCCACCAAAGTCAAGCATGCGGAAGTGACAGTCAGGCAGCTCGAAGCGGAGCATGGCCACCAGTTTTCGACCATAAGAACTGAGGTCCGTCCGATTCCGCCTTCGTCCGTTGGAATCACCTTTGTGGTCCGCGAAGGCCCAAAGGTCAAAGTGGGTAAGATCAGGTTCCAGGGGAATCGCCATGTGACGAGCCGCGAACTGCGCAGCGCCATGCACTTCATGAAGCCGATAGGAGTTCCCCACTCGATTTTCCTGGAGAACCTGTTTGCCAAAACTTACGACGCGACCAAACTTGATGACGACATAGAACTGGTGCGCGAGGCGGAACAGAACCGCGGATACTTCAAAGCCAACATTGGCGAACCGATCACGAAAATCCGTGACACCGGGCACACTGGCTTCCATATTCCTCTGGTCCAGCACGGTCCCGGCAAAGCCATGGACATCACCATTCCGATTGACGAAGGCGATCAATACCGGCTGGGCGCCATTACCTTCAAGGGAAACAAGAGCATCCCGAACAGCAAAGCCTTGCGTGGGCTTTTCGCGATCAAAGATGGCGATGTATTCGATCGCAAGAAGTTCGCGAAGGGCCTGGAGAATCTGAAAACAGCCTATGGAACTCAGGGCTTCATTAACTACGCGCCTATTCCTACGCCCAGCTTTGACGAGCAAAAGAAAATGGTCTCGTGGGAAGTCGAAATTGACGAAGGCAAGCAGTTCTCGGTTCGCCGCATTGAGTTTCAAGGGAACACCACAACGCGCGACAAGGTCATCCGCCGCGAGCTCATTCTGGAAGAAGGCCAGCTGTATAACGAACAGCTTTGGAAGCTCAGTATTCAGCGGCTGAATCAGCTGGGGTACTTTGACCAGATTAAGCCCGATGATCCGGCAGTCACGGATCGCCACCTCGACGAAAAAGGCGGCACTGTGGACCTGACTCTGAAGCTGAAAGAGAAAGGCAAGAACCAGATCGGCCTTTCCGGCGGCGTGAGCGGTCTGGCCGGCTCGTTTATTGGTCTGAGCTACACGACCAACAACTTCCTTGGCTTGGGCGAGACCCTCAGTGTTCAAGCCAATATCGGCAGCCTTGAACGCAGCATCATGTTTGGCTTCACGGAACCCTATCTGTTCGATCGTCCCCTGACCGCTGGCTTTACGGTCTATGGCAACAAAATCAGCTTCGACCAGGCGCGACAGAGCGCGCTGGTGTCGGGAACGGTCCTCAACCTTTCGCAGGCCCAGTTGCAGAGCCTGCAGAACTACACGCAATCGAGCAAGGGATTTTCGCTAACGACCTCATATCCCTTGCATCACTCATTCAAGCGCCTTGGTCTCACCTACTCCTACGACGTTTCCTCGCTGGTCGCGCTAACCACGGCTTCGAAGAACCTGTTCAACTTCCTGGCTTTCAGCGGCATCAGTGGGCCCAACTCTCTGAACGGAATTGTGACCAGCAAACTTCTGTTCAGCTACACAAAGAATTCCCTGGACGCGTCTTTGTACCCGCACTCGGGGAGCTCGATCTTTACTGGTGGAGAGATTTCCGGCCTGGGCGGTACCGTCCGCACCGTGCGTCCGATCTTCGAGTACAAACATTACATTCCGGTGCAGAACCACCGAAATGCGGTGGGCTTCCACTTCCTCGGTTCCTTCTTGTCGGGTTACGGCGGCCTTGTAGCGCCACCATTTCAACGCTTCTATGCAGGAGGAGAGAACGATCTCCGCGGCTTCGATATCCGCTCAGTGTCGCCGATTGCGTTTCTGCCCACAGCCACGAGTGTGCCACTTCGCAACCGTGACGGCACCATCGTTCCGAAAGATCCGGCGAACCCTTTAGCCGGCCCCTACACGGTGCGCATTCCCGTCGACCAGATCACGTTCCCTGGAGGCGATTTGGAGTTGGTGGCCAATGCGGAATACCGCATCACCATTGCCGGCCCGGTCGGCATAGCGCCATTCTTCGATTTTGGTTTTGATCCGATTGTTCGCCGCTCGCAATTGCGCATCAACAACGGCCAGCTAGCGGCAATCAATCAATTGCCCTATGGCTGCCCGGTTCAAGACCCAATCACCCACGAGTGCGATACTCGCTTCCAGCAAAATTTCCAATTCAGCCAGAATTTGGCAATTCAAGGCAATGCCAGCTGGCAACCGCGAGCTTCTACGGGAATTGAACTGCAGGTTTTCCTGCCGGTTGTGAACGCGCCTTTCCGAATCTACTGGGCTTACAACCCGGTGCGGCTGAACCAGCTTTCGCAGGCGCCGGTCCCGGTCACGCGCGGTATGTTCCCGGGGTGCCCAGGAGTGAACTGCGATGCGGGGGAATTCAGCTATCAACTTTATAAGAACTCCTTCTCGCCGCAGTACCTGCTGCACGAACCGCGCAAAACTTTCAGGTTTACCGTGGGAACGACGTTCTAGCCCGATTGACGCTGAGAAGAGTGTGTTTCTATAATGGTTAGCATCACACCCTTAGAGTTGCCGATGGTGCTTGTGCGTACACGGCGCTCCCAGTTTGAACGGATCAGCCTGAATCGGCTCGCCTCAACCCGGCGAGGAGTAGCGGTGTGACCAGGGTTCCGGTTCTGAAAAATTCGCGTCTGAAAAAACAGGAGCTTCTCCAAGGAGTTTAGCTAATCTCATGAAACCCAAGTTTGTGTTTTCCCTGATGGCCGCGGCTATGCTGATCGCGTCAGCAGCTTCGGCCCAAACCAGCACTGGCTCTTCTGCCGCTCTCCCGTCTGCACCGGGCGCTGCCAGCGACCCCCCGGCGGTTACGACGAATCCAAACGCAAAAGGAATTGCCGCTATCAACGTTGAGCAGGCAATTTTCGCCAGCAACGAAGGCCAGCGCGACATGGATACGTTGAGCAAGAAGTTCGAGCCCAAGAGCAACGAACTCAAAACCCAGAATGACGAGCTCGAAGCCTTGAAGAAGAAGGCTAATACCGCGACTGATGACACCAAGCCTGAGTTGCAGCGACAGGTCGAAGTCAAACAGAAAGCGCTGGATCGCGCCGCCCAGGATGCCCGCGAGGATTTTCAGACGCAGCAGAACGAAATCGGCCAGCGCATTCTGCAGAAACTGGCGCCGGTGATCATGAAGTATGCCAATGAAAATGGACTGGGAATGATTTTGGATACCTCTCAGCCCTGGCCACAAGGCCTGGTGCTTTGGGCTGGACCGGCCATGGACATCACCAAGCCGGTAGTCGACGCCTATAATGCGCAATCCGGTGTTGCGCCACCTGCGCCCCGAGCTGGTGGTGCGAAGCCAGCAGGCACCGGAGGAACTTCGAGGCCCGGAGGGTCGACGTTAAAACCCGCAGCTCCGGCGACAAGTAAGCCTGCGACAACCACTCCTCCAGCCAAATAGCGACACCAGTTCTCAGAACTTAGTTCCCAAAGCCGTGATCAAATCACGGCTTTATTTTTTTGCCGGCACGGTGCTCGCAGCGCCGCAGCGGTGTCTTTATCCGCATGCACGATTGAGGAGAAGACACCATGTTTGCAGGACTCGAATCTATTCGCGAGCACACTGAGCGCCGCTGGACGGCAATGGTTTCATTCACAGTACAAGCTACGATCGTCGCCGTCGGCCTGGTTGTCCCGCTGCTAAATCCAAAAAGTCTTCCTGAAGCCCTTGTGCCAAGGAGGATATTTTTACCCACACCGCTCGGAGATGTTAGTCCCGAGACGAGCCACAGTCCCGGTCGACCCGGTGGAATTTTTCACGCGAACGCAATAGTCGTGAACAGTTCGAGGTTCGTCTTCCATCAGACCCAGAACACCACTGAGAACGAAGTTACGCAGGCACCGCCGTTGGGCGACTTGATGGGGACGAGACAAGGCATCGACGGCTCAATTGAGAGCGTTCTCACTCGCCCGGTTCCGCAACCCATCGCAACCATCCGCCCACTTCGTATCTCCGCGATGATGGAAGGAAATTTAATCCATCGAGTTGAGCCTGTGTACCCGAGCATCGCGCGACAGGTTGGGGTCCAGGGAACGGTGGTAATCAGAGCATTCATCGGTCGATCAGGAATGATCGAGCGGGCCGAAGTTGTCAGCGGTCATCCGATGCTTACGCACGCAGCCTATGATGCGGTACGCCAATGGAAATACCGTCCCTATTATCTGAATGGAGAACCGGTGGAAGTGGAAACACAAGTCACGGTTAACTTCATCCTCAATCGCTAGGACAGAGCCTGTCGAGCTGGCAGTCTCGGCTTTGGCCAAAAACATAATCTTGAGTGGGGCCAGCGGGGGGCAT
>Ga0075426_10003146_pt1 | contig 11798 bp, 12 predicted proteins | sample SoiMethybrSBSTD5_FD_75304 | JGI IMG/M metagenome (GOLD analysis project Ga0075426, IMG submission 75304) | Bulk soil microbial communities from a Populus tree surrounding site in Tennessee, USA - Soil MetaG P. TD hybrid SBSTD5 | ecosystem: Environmental > Terrestrial > Soil > Tree plantation...
CCGGGCGCATTGAACACCGGGATGCCGCGCCTGGAGAGCGCGGGGACCGGGATGTTGTTGACGCCGGCGCCGGCACGTCCGACCGCGCGCAGCGACGGGCCGAAATCGTACTTATGGAGATCCTGCGAGCGAACGAGGATCGCCCACGGATCCTTCGACTCCTTGACCACCGCGTAGCGCTCCGCCGGGAAACGCTTCAGGCCCACGGGCGCGATCTGGTTGATCACCAGGATCTCGCACTTCTTCCTAGCCATGTTTGCGCTCGAACTCGCGCAGGTACTCGACCAGGCGCTGCACGCCTTCGATCGGCATCGCGTTGTAGATCGAGGCGCGCATGCCGCCCACCGAGCGGTGGCCTTTGAGCTGCACCATGCCGCGCTCCGCGGCGCCTTTGAGGAACGGCTCGTCGAGCTTGGCATCGTGCAGCGTGAAGGGCACGTTCATGCGCGAGCGGTCTTCCTTCGCCACCGGGTTGCGGTAGAACGGGGTCGTGTCCAGATAGTCGTAAAGCAATTTTGCTTTGGCGATGTTGCGCCGTTCGATTTCCGGCACGCCACCGAGCGCCTTCAACCATTTGAAGACGAGGCCGGCGATGTACATCGAGTAGGTCGGCGGCGTGTTCAGCATCGAGTCGGCCTCGGCCTGCAGCTTGTAGTCGAGCACGCTCGGCGTGCCTTTGGCGACCTGGCCGAGGAGATCGGCGCGCACGATGACGATGGTGAGGCCCGCCGGGCCGACGTTCTTCTGCGCGCCGGCGTAGATCAGGCCGTACTTGGCGACGTCGATCGCTCGCGACAGGAAATGCGATGACGCGTCGGCGACCAGCGGCACCGGAGCTTGGGGCACGTCGTGGAACTCGACGCCGCCGATGGTCTCGTTCGAGCAGTAGTGAACGTAGGCCGCATCCTTGCGCACGTTCCACTGCTTGGGCGCGTACGTGAATTTGCGGTCTTCCGAAGAAGCAGCGATGTGCACGTCGCAGAGCGCTTTCGCTTCCTTGATCGCCTTCTTCGACCACTCGCCGGTGGCGACGTAGTCGGCCTTGCCCTTGCCGGCGAGCAGGTTCATCGGGATCTGCGCGAACTGAAGCGTCGCGCCGCCCTGGAGGAAGAGCACCTTGTAGCCCGCCGGAATGGCGAGGAGCTCGCGCAGGTCCTTCTCGGCTTCGGCGGCGATGCCGATGAACTCCTTGCCGCGATGGCTCATCTCCATCACCGACATGCCGCTGCCGTGCCAGTCGAGGATCTCGTCGCCGGCTCGGGAAAGTACTTCCGCGGGCAGCATGGCCGGGCCCGCGCTGAAATTGAAGATACGCGACATCAGTGCACCGTGGGCGCAGGCGCCTGCGGCGGGAGATCCTCCACCGGCGGCTCGCCGGACGCTTCGCCGTGCCCGCCATTGCCGCCATTGCCGTTGCCGTTGCCGAGGTCGCGCTCCTCGATGCGCTCCATGCCGGCGAGCTTCTCGCCTTCGCCGAGCGCGATCAGGGTCACGCCCTGGGTCGCGCGGCCCATCTCGCGCAGCTGCGCGACGCTCGTGCGGATGAGCACGCCGCCCGTCGAGATCAGCATCACCTCGTCGTTGTCGTCGACCAGCACGGCGCCCACCACCTTGCCGTTCCTCTCGGAGACCTGGATCGAGATCACGCCCTGGCCGCCGCGGCCATGGCGCGGATATTCGCCGAGCGGCGTGCGCTTGCCGAAACCGTTCTCGGTGGCGGTGAGGACGCCCTTCGTCTCGTTGTTCGCCGCGAGCATGCACACCACGCGCTGGCCCTCGCCCAGGCGCATGCCGCGCACGCCGGTCGCCTGGCGGCCCATGGGACGAACGTCGGCCTCCTCGAAGCGCACCGCTTTTCCTTCCGAGGAGAAGAGCATGACGTCATATTTGCCGTCGGTGAGCGCGGCGCCCACGAGGTAGTCGCCTTCGCCCAGGCCCACGGCGATGATGCCGCTCGGGCGCGGCCGCGAGAACTCGGCGAGCGGCGTCTTCTTGACGGTGCCCTGCTGGGTCGCCATGAAGACGTAGTGGTCCTGGTCGAACTCCTTGACCGGCACCACGGCGGTGATCTTCTCACCCTGCTCGAGCGGAAACATGTTGACGATCGGCTTGCCGCGGCTCGCGCGGCTGCCGATCGGCACTTCGAACACCTTGAGCCAGTAGAGCTTGCCGCGGTTGGAGAAGCAAAGCAGGTAGTCGTGCGAATGGGCGACGAAGAGCCGCTCGATGAAGTCGTCTTCCTTCATCGTCGTCGCCATGCGTCCGCGGCCGCCGCGGCGCTGCGCCTTGTATTCGGTCAGCGGCTGCGACTTGACGTAGCCGCCGTGCGAGAACGTGACCACCATGTCCTGCGGCGCGATCAGGTCCTCGATCGAGATGTCCTCGGCGACGGTGACGATCTCGCTCTTTCTCTTGTCGGCGAAGGCGTCCTTCAGCGCGCGCAGCTCGTCGCCGATGATTTTCATGATGCGCGCCGGCTTCGCCAGGATGTCGATCAGGTCGGCGATGGTGGTGATGACCTCGCCATATTCATTGCGGATCTTGTCGCGCTCGAGGCCGGTCAGGCGCTGCAGGCGCAGCTCGAGGATCGCCTGCGCCTGCTCATCGGAGAGGCGATAGCCGTCGCTCTTGAGGCCGTAGGCCTCGTTCAGGCCCTCGGGCCTGAACTGCGCGGCAGGCTTGTCGCCGATCATGGTGCGCACGAGATCGGAGCCCCAGCTCTTCGTCATCAGGCCGCGCTTCGCCTCGGCGGGCGACGGTGCCTTCTTGATGAGATCGACCACCTCGTCCACGTTGGAGAGCGCGACCGCCAGGCCTTCGAGCACGTGGCCGCGCGCGCGCGCCTGGCGCAGCTGGAACACCGTGCGCCGCGTCACCACCTCGCGCCGGTGCGAGATGAAGGACTCGATCAGCTCCTTGAGATTGAGAAGCCGCGGCTGCCCGTCGACGAGCGCCACCATGTTCATATGGAAGGCGTCCTGCAGCTGCGTCATCTTGTAGAGGTTGTTGAGCACGATCTCCGGGTTTTCGCCGCGCTTGAGCTCGAACACGGCGCGCATGCCGGACTTGTCGGACTCATCGCGGATGTCCGAGATGCCCTCGAGGCGCTTGTCGTTCACGAGCTCGGCGATCTTCTCGAGGAGCACGCGCTTATTCACCTGGTAGGGCAGCTCGTCGACGATGATCGCCTGGCGATCGCCCTTGCCGACGTCCTCGAAGTGCGTGCGTGCGCGCATCACGACGCGCCCGCGGCCGGTGCGGTAGCCCTCGAGCACGCCGGCGATGCCGTAGATGATGCCGGCAGTCGGGAAGTCGGGCGCCGGCATCAGCTTGATGATGTCCTCGATGGCGCAGTGCGGGTGCTCGAGAACATGGAGCGCCGCGTCGACGACTTCGCCGAGATTGTGCGGCGGAATGTTGGTGGCCATGCCGACTGCGATGCCCGAGGAGCCGTTCACGAGCAGGTTCGGCACGCGCGAAGGCAGCACCGCCGGCTCGCGCTCCTTGCCGTCGTAGTTCGGCACGAAGTCGACGGTCTCCGCCTCGATGTCGGCGAGGAGCTCGGAGGCGAGCTTCTCGAGCCGGCATTCCGTGTATCGATAGGCGGCGGCGGAATCGCCGTCGACCGAGCCGAAGTTGCCCTGCCCGTCGATCAGCGTATAGCGCATGGAGAACTCCTGCGCCATGCGCACCAGCGCTTCATAAGTGGCGGCGTCGCCGTGCGGATGGTATTTGCCGAGCACGTCGCCGACGATGCGCGCGCACTTCACGTACGGGCGGTTCCAGACGTTGTTCGCCTCGTGCATCGCGAAGAGCACGCGGCGATGAACGGGCTTCAGGCCGTCACGGACGTCGGGCAGCGCGCGCCCCACGATCACGCTCATCGCGTAATCGAGGTACGAGCGCCGCATCTCCTCCTCGAGTGAGATCGGGAGGGTTTCTTTGGCGAAGGATTCCATGCGAAAAGAGAGATCGAATTTTATCATGCGAGCGTCGCCCGATCCTCGCGCAAGCGACGGTTTTCCCTCGAAAAAACGGCTTGTCGGCGAGCGGCCGCCTGTGCTTAAATCTCCGCCACTCGCGGCACAAAAAACCAAGGGGGAAGACCGATGAAGACCAGCACGCTCGCCGTCGTTTTTTCCATCGCGCTCGGCGCCTGCGCCACGCAGGAAGCGCAGAAGCCCGCGCCGACACCGGCGCCCGCTCCGGCGCCTGCGCCCGCACCGGTCGCCAGGCCCGCGCCGGCACCGGCGCCGGTGGCGAAGCCCGAGCCGCAGAAGCCGGCCGTGATCAACCTCGGCTCGACCGAGCTCTTCGAGTTCAACAAGGCGACGCTCACCACTGAAGCGAAGGCCAAGCTCGACAGCGAAGTGGTGAGCAAGCTGAAGACCGCGGGCCAGATCCGCTTCATCAACGTGAACGGCCACGCCGACCGCCTGGGCTCCGCGCAGTACAACCAGCAGCTCTCCGAGAAGCGCGCCGAGGCCGTGCGCGCCTATCTCGTCTCGAGGGGCGTGGATGCCTCGAAGGTGGAGACGTTCGGCTTCGGCAAGACGGCGCCGGTCAAGTCCTGCCCGGACAAGAAAGACCGCAAGGCGCTCATCGAGTGCCTCGCGCCCAACCGCCGCGTGGTGGTCGAGATCCAAGGCGCGCCGAGATAACTAAGAGCTTCGTCGTCGAGCCGCGCTGGCTCGTCCCGGTCGAGCCGGCCGGCGCAGTCCTCGCCGATCACGCCGTCGCCGTGCGCGACGGCCGCATCGAGGCCGTGCTCCCCGCCGCAGAAGCGGCGGCACGTTTTGCCGATTACGAGCGCATCGCCCTCCCCGAGCACGCGCTCATCCCGGGCCTCGTCAACGCGCACACGCATGCCGCGATGACGCTCATGCGCGGCCTCGCCGACGACCTGCCGCTCATGCGCTGGCTGGAGGAGCACATCTGGCCGGCTGAAAAGCGCCACGTCTCCTCCGAGTTCGTGCGCGACGGCACGCTCGCCGCGTGCGCCGAGATGCTGCGCGGCGGCATCACCTGCTTCAACGACATGTATTTCTTCCCGGAGGCCGCGCTCGAAACGGCGCTCGAGGCGGGCATGCGCTCGGCGCACGGCATCATCGTCATCGAGATTCCCTCGCCCTATGCCGCCGACGCGGCCGACTACCTGCGCAAGGGCCTCGAGGTGCGCGACCGCTACGGCGACGAGAGCCTCGCCAGCTTCTGCCTCGCGCCGCATGCGCCTTACACGGTGTCCGATGCGAGCTTCCGCAAGGTGGCGACGCTCGCCGCCGAGCTCGACCTGCCGGTGCACGTGCACCTGCACGAGACCGAGCAGGAAGTACAAGGCTCGCTCGCCGAGCACGGCATGCGCCCGCTCGAGCGGCTGCGGCGGCTGAACCTGCTCGGGCCGAACCTCATCGCCGTGCATGCGGTGCATCTCAACGCGGACGAAGTGACGTTGCTTGCGCACCACGGCTGCTCGGTCGTGCACTGCCCGTCCTCGAATCTCAAGCTCGCGAGCGGCTTCGCGCCGATCGCCGAGCTCGCGGCAGCGGGGGTGAACATCGCGCTCGGCACGGACGGCGCCGCGAGCAACAACCGCCTCGATCTCATGCAGGAGATGCGCACGGCGGCGCTCCTCGCCAAAGCGGTCGCGCGCGACGCGCAGGCGATGCCCGCGCACCAGGCGCTGCATGCCGCTACGCTCGGCGGCGCGCAGGCGCTCGGCCTCGGCGAGCGCATCGGCTCGATCGTCGCGGGCAAGGAGGCGGATCTCACCGCGATCACGCTGCGCGCCCCGGAGCTCGCGCCCTGCTACGACGTCGCCTCGCATCTCGCCTATGCCGCGGGACGTGAACACGTCTCGCACGTCTGGGTCGCGGGCCGGCTCGCACTGCGCGACGGAGAGCTGCAGAGTCCGGCGTTCTCGCGCCTGGAGTCGCGTTTGCACTTGTGGCAGAATGCGCTCGGCCGTCTGGCAGGGCATTGAAACCAATCGGTTTTCGACAGGGGGAGTCGTGACAAGACCAAGCGCTTGGCTACTGGCCGCAGCGTTCGCATTCGCCGCCGGCTGCGCGACACAGGAAGCGCCGAAGCCGGCGCCGGCACCAGAACCGAAACCCGCGCCGGCGCCCGCACCGGCACCCGCTCCGGTGCCCAGGCAAGAAGCGCCGAAGCCCAAGCCCGTCGCCGAGAAGGTCACCTTCGCGACCGATGTCCTGTTCGACTTCGACAAGTCGGTCGTCAAGCCGGAAGGCAAGAGCAAGCTCGACGATCTCGCGGCGAAGATCCGCGGCACCAACCTCGAAGTGGTGATCGCCATCGGCCACACCGACTCGATCGGCACCGACGAGTACAACCAGAAGCTCTCCGTACGCCGTGCCGAATCGGTGAAGGCCTACCTCGTCTCCAAGGGCATCGAGGCCAATCGCGTCTACACCGAAGGCAAGGGCGAGAAGCAGCCTGTCGCCGACAACAAGACGCGCGAAGGCCGCGCCAAGAACCGCCGCGTCGAGCTCGAAGTCATCGGCACGCGCCGCCAGTAGAAAAGCAATAGTCCGCTCTCACCGCACAGACCCCGCTTCGGCGGGGTCTTCGCTTGTGCGGCACGCCGTTTGCTCCTCCGAATGGACCATGCCGCCAGATCCGGTTGGCAAGGCAGTTTTTGCAACGTTTTCCACAAGGAGACGAGGATGGAGAAGCGCATCTTGGCCGTGCTAATCGCAGCGTTCGCCGGCGCTGCGTATGCACAATCGACACTGGCACAATCAAACTACGGTTCTTCGGCGCGCAGTGCAGCACCCGCACCCGCGGCGAAGTCCACCGAACCACAGCATGCCGGCGCCACCGCGACGATGGGCAACCCGCCGCCGCCTTCCGATGGCTATGTCGGCTCGGGGGCCGGCGTCGTGGCAACCAACCCCTTCGGCCTCTGCTGGCACGGCGGCGCAGAGTGGGACGCCGCGAAGGCGGCTCCGCCCTGCGACGGCGTAGCGCGCGTCTCCACCCCACCCGTCCCCGTCGTGAAGTCCGAACCGGCGCCCGCGCCGGCGCCGCTCGCCGCAGCGCCCGCACCGCGCGTGATCGAGAAGATCTCGCTCGCCACCGACGTGCTCTTCGCCTTCAACAAGGCCGAGCTCACGCCCGCCGGCGAGAAGAAGCTCGATGAGCTCGCCCGGGACGCGAAAGGCGCGGACGTCGAAAAGGTCGTGCTCGTGGGACACGCCGACCGCATCGGCTCCGAGGAGTACAACCAGCAGCTCTCCGAAGAGCGCGCACAGGCCGTGGCCGACTATCTCGCGAGCCAAGGCGTGCCGAAGGAGCACCTGCAGGTCGAAGCCAAGGGCAAGAGCGAGCCCATTACCGGCGACCAGTGCAAGAACATGGGTCCGGAGAGCAACAAGAACCAGAGGCTCATCGCCTGCCTGCAGCCTGACCGGCGCGTGGATGCCGAGCTCCTCGGCAGCCGCGAGTCGGCGTCGAGCAGCGGCAGCGCGCCCGCGGGCGCCACGAGCGGCAGCTCGAGCACGAGCGGCTCGGGCACGAGCGGCTACAACGCGAGCCCCGGCAGCGCGGGCTCGTCGTCGAGCAACTCGGGTTCCGCCAACACGAAGTAAGCGCGCAGCGCGCGAAAGAAGCCCCGCTTTGGCGGGGCTTTTTTTTGGGACAATGGCCCGGTGAACGCCGACCCGGCGGAACTCGAGAAATTCAGCCAGCTCGCGCATCGCTGGTGGGACCCGCAGGGCGAGTTCCGTCCGCTGCACGAGATCAATCCGCTGCGCCTCGACTGGATCGACGAGCGCGTCGGGCTCGCGGGCAAGCGTGTGCTCGATGTGGGCTGCGGCGGCGGCATCCTCACCGAGGCGATGGCGGCGCGCGGCGCGAGCGTCACGGGCACCGATCTCTCCGAGAAGTCGCTGCGCATCGCGGAGCTGCACCTGCTGCAGAGCAACGCCGCGGTCACCTACGAGCGCGTCAGCGCCGAGGACTACGCCGAGCGCCATCCCGGCGCCTTCGACGTCGTCACCTGCATGGAACTCCTCGAGCATGTGCCGCAGCCTTCGAGCATCGTCGCCGCCTGCGCGCGCCTCGTGCGGCCCGGCGGCCAGGTCTTCTTCTCCACTATCAACCGCAACCCGAAGTCGTATCTCTTCGCCGTGATCGGCGCCGAATACATCCTTCGCCTCCTTCCTCGCGGCACGCACGACTACCTGCGCTTCATCAAGCCTTCCGAGCTGTCGCGCCACGCGCGCGAAGCGGGCCTGCGCTCGGTCGAGCTCATCGGCATGACCTACAACCCGCTCACGCGCGAGTACCGGCTCGGGCGCGACTGCGACGTCAACTATCTCCTGCGCTGCGTGCGTGACTAGCCGCGCGGTGCTCTTCGACTTCGACGGCACGTTCGCCGACACGGCGCCCGACCTCGCGGCGGCGGTCAACACCATGCGCCGCGCCCGCGATCTCGCGCCGCTCGCACCGGAAACGGTGCGTCCGTATGCGTCCATGGGCGCGCGTGGACTCCTGCGCATCGGCTTCGACATGACCTCCGAAGACCCCGACTACCCGGCGATGCGCGACGAATTCCTGGACGCGTATTCCAAAGCGCTGTGCGTGCACACGCGCCTTTTCCCCGGCATGGCGAAGCTCCTGCTCCAGCTCGAAGCGCGCTCGATCGCCTGGGGCATCGTCACGAACAAGGCGACGCGCTTCACCACGCCGCTCGTACGCGAGCTCGGCGTCGCGCCCGCATGCCTGGTGTGCGGCGATTCCACGCCGCATCTCAAGCCGCATCCCGCGCCGCTCCTCGCGGCGGCCGAGAAGCTCGCGCTGCCGCCGGCCGATTGCATCTACGTCGGCGACGACCTGCGCGACATCCAGGCGGCGCGCGCGGCCGGCATGCGCTGCGTGGCCGTCGAGTACGGATATCACGGCGCCGACAACCCCGGCCCTGCGACCTGGAACGCCGACGCCATCATTTCCCATCCCACCGAACTGCTGGAGCACCTATGAAAGCCGTCGTCCATACCGCCCAGAACATCTCCGCGCTCGTCGACATCGAGCTTCCCACGCCGGCGCCCGGGCCCCGCGACCTGCTCGTCAAGGTGGAAGCCGTCTCGGTGAATCCCGTCGACACCAAGCAGCGCAAGACCGACACCGCTTCGCCGCGCGTGCTCGGCTGGGATGCGGCCGGCGCCGTCGCTGCGGTGGGCAAAGCCGTGACGCTCTTCAAGGAGGGCGACGCGGTCTTCTACGCGGGCGACGTCACGCGCCCCGGCTGCGACAGCGAATTCCATCTCGTGGACGAGCGCATCGTCGGCAGGAAGCCGAAATCGCTCGACTTCGCGCACGCCGCCGCCGTCCCGCTCACCGCGATCACGGCATGGGAGGCCTTCTTCGACCGGATGAAGATCGCCCGCAACAGCGCCGCGAGCCTGCTCATCATCAACGGCGCGGGCGGGGTCGGCTCGATCGCCATCCAGATCGCGAAGCTCGCCGGCCTCAAGGTGATCGCCACCGCCTCGCGCGCGGAAAGCGTCGCCTGGGTGAAGGACCTCGGCGCCGAGCACGTGGTCGATCACCGCAAGCCGCTGCGCCCGCAGATCGAGTCGCTCGGGCTCAAGCACATCGACTACATCGCCAACTTCAGCGGCGAGCTCGACCAGCACTGGGCGGCGATGTCGGACCTCGTCGCGCCGCAAGGTGCGGTCGTCGCCATCGTGCCCAATCGCAATGCGCTGCCGATGGACACCGTGCGCTCGAAGAGCGCGAGCGTCTGCTGGGAGCTCATGTTCACGCGGGCGCGCTTCCAGACGCCGGACATGATCGAGCAGCACAAGCTCCTGAACCAGGTGAGCGAGTGGCTCGATGCCGGCAAGCTGCGCAGCACGCTGCGCGAGAAGCTCTCGCCGATCAACGCCGTCAACCTGCGCAAAGCGCACGAAAGAGTCGAGTCCGGCACGATGATCGGCAAGCTGGTCCTGCACGGCTGGGCTTGATAAAATGACGCGGTATCACCACATACGACTCCGGGGGCGACCTGGTTTCGACGTGGGTCGCGAAGCAGCGCAGGGCATGCCGAGGACCAGATCACCTCGTAAATCCATTCTGGAAACACTACAAACGCCAACGACGAGCGTTTCGCTCTAGCGGCCTAATACCCGCTGGACGCTGCACTGGCTTGCTGATGGGCCAGGCCCGGAACATCGGGTGCAGCGTCATTCACATCAGCCTCTCTTCCGGGTGTGGCCGCTTCGCCCGGGGGATCCGTCGAAGCGGCTAGCCGAGCGCGAGCCTGCCGGTTGGCGCGTGCAAGGCGAAGCTCAAACAACCAGGCTAAGCATGTAGTCCTGACTGTGTAGGGCTTGCGGACGCGGGTTCGATTCCCGCCGCCTCCACCAATCATCGCAATGCAGTCTTCGAGAGCGTCATGAAGCCGGAATCGGATACGGGAGTGTGCGAGAAGTGCCGGCCGCTCTTGGGCGCCGGCGGCGGCAGGCAGCCGCATTCGAAGCTCGAGCCGATCGGCAAGTACCGCATCAAGCCGGCGCGCTCGTCGACCACGCTCGATTTTCGTTGCACCATTTGCAGCACCGAATGGCGCTACCACCGGATGGCCGGCTGGGACCGGCTCGGAACCTAGCTCGCTATTCCCCGCGCTGTACCGCGTTCCAACCGTGCGAGTACGGCTGTCCGCAGGTTTTGCTCGGCAGCCGCCTGACCCTTTTCGACTGCCATTGCGGCGAAGTCGATCATCCCAATGGCGCCGAGGCTTTCGGCAGCGATGGCGAGCGCCCGTAGCGAGATCTGCGGAATCTCCGATTGCAGGATGCGCACGCACAGAAACGGAACGTGCGGGAAGTCGCGGCGCGCGTAATCCAGCAGGTCGTACATGCGCGATTCATCGAAGTGGACGCCGCAGATGACCATCGCCAGATTTTCTGTCGTACGCATGAGCTCGCGAGCAAGCACAAGCGTGTTGACGAACGTGATGTCGACGTGCGGGCCGAGAGCGCGCTCAATCGCGGGCATTGCGAACGGCGGGCACGCTGCCAGTACCTTCGCCTTATCCGTGACACTCCCCCGAGTCGTGCGCGCCATCGTCATCCCAACGCTTGACGCTGCGCCTCGCGTAGCTAGGTCTTCGCCGGCAGAAGCAGGTCGGCGCATTGCTGGCCGACGCCGTACTGCGGCTCCTTCGCTCCAGCCATCGTCGCCCAGCCGCCTTTCGCCACGCTCTCGCCGCGCGAATACTGCTCGACCTTCTTCAGCGCCGCGAGCCGGGCGGGAAAATCGGCGCCCTTCGCGAACTGAGCGCGGCAGATCTCGGCGTACGCCGATATCACGGCCGACTCGGCCTTCTTGCTGGCGAGCGCTTGCGCGGTGCGGTCCAGTTTCCAGCCGAACGCGTCGAATCCGGCCCATGCCAGCAGCGCGGCTCCGGCGAGCGCGCCCAGGCAAAAGTGCTTCGTTCCGACGGGAAGCTCCGGCAATTTGAATTCCATGGCGACTCCTCCTTGTAGAGACTTCCGTTATACAGGACGGCCCGACGCCACGCGGCCGAATTGCTTCTGCAGGCGCTTCACGGCCTGCGGCTCGCCGCGCACGCGCAGGCGCGCGCCCTCGCCCTCGGCGCGCTCCTCAAGGACCTGGCAGCTCTCGAAGATCTCGCTGCGCGCTTTTTGCGCTGTCCACGGCAGGAAAAGCTCCGCCTCGACGAGGCCCTGCTGGAAAAAGGCGACGATCCGCTCGCGTAGCCTCGCGACATCGGCCTCGCTGCGCGCGCTCATCACCAGGCACTTCGGATAGCG
>Ga0075426_10003148_pt1 | contig 11793 bp, 14 predicted proteins | sample SoiMethybrSBSTD5_FD_75304 | JGI IMG/M metagenome (GOLD analysis project Ga0075426, IMG submission 75304) | Bulk soil microbial communities from a Populus tree surrounding site in Tennessee, USA - Soil MetaG P. TD hybrid SBSTD5 | ecosystem: Environmental > Terrestrial > Soil > Tree plantation...
TTATCCCGAATCTCCTCATGGACGCGACGCAGATTTTTCGCGGCCGCCTGTCGATCGCGATCTTCCGCCGCTTCAAGTGGCTGTTGTTGTGGACGATCCTCGGGGTTTTTCTCGGCACCAAGGTCCTGGTCATGCTGCCGGGGTGGGTCTTGAATCTCACGCTCGGCATCACGGTCCTCGCCTTCGTCGCCTGGAGCCTGCTGCGCGTCGAGTTCAACATCTCCGGCCAGCGGGAAAAAATCCTCTCGCCCGTCGTCGGCATCGTGGGGGGATTTCTCAACGGCATGACGAACGCGGCCGGGCCGGTGCCGGCGATCTACCTCTACAGCTTGAGGCTCCCCAAAGTCGAGTTCATCAAATCGATCGCGACGATCTTCATCGTGACCAAGCTCTCCCAGCTCGCCGCCGTCTCGACCTGGAACCTTTTCGACCGTGCGACGCTCGAGCTTTCGCTCGGCGTCACGCTCTTTGTGCTCGCGGGATTTTATCTAGGCTTGAAGGCGCAGGACCGCGTCAACCAGAAGACCTTCGAGCGCGCGCTGCTCGCGCTCCTCTTCGTGATCGGCGTCGTGCTGGTGTGGCGGGCGTTGGCGTGAGCCGCTAGACCTGAGCCGTCGTCTCGATCTCGATCAGTTTTCCTTCGGCGGAGTAGCCGTCGACGAAGGCATATTCCATCTGCGGAATATCGGCGGTTACGACCTTGCGGAACAGCGCGCTGAGCGCTTCGATGGTCTGGCTTCGGTGGAGATAGAAAGAAACCTTCGCGACGCGCTCCCACGACGCGCCAGCGTCGGCGAGCGAGCCGCCGATGCGCGCGAGGATGTTCCCCATCTGATCTTCGAGCGTGGGAAGCACAGCCGTCACGCCGGAGAGGATGACGACGGAATCGTAGACGAGATAGCGCAGCGGTACGATCGGCGGATCGTATTCCTTTAAAATCTTCTCGCATCGCCGCGACGGACGCATCGCCAGCAGGTCGACCGCGACCGAAGCGCCGGAATCGAATCGCTCCGGCGCGATGAAGCTCGAGCTCGCCGAGCGCGCGCGACCCGCCAAAGCCCGCACGCGCTCCTCGCTGCCCTGGTCGCGACTTTTGCGGTCGCGGCCCCAGAGGCGGCTCCGCACGGTATGGTCGAGCGACAGCCCGAGTGCCTTGAGCTCGCCGTCGAACCTCGCGAAAATCTCGCGCGCCTGCTCGGCCGGCGCGCCGGGGGATTTCGCCTCGGCGGAAAGCGCGACGAACTCGCGCCCGAGCCACGAAAAGATTTTTTTGGTCATCGCGCCGCCGCGCCGTCGCGCGCCCCGGAATCCATCGCGGCTACGATTAACCCATGCGCCGCTTTCCTGCAAGCGCGAATAAAAAACGCCCGCAGCCTTTTAAAGCCGCGGGCGTTTTGATCTGAGTTCCGGACGCCGCGTTTAGACGCGGAGGCCGATCATCCGGCTCCGCTCGATGCGGCGCGGCTGCGGTAGCTTGAGCCGTTTCACTTTCGCCGGCAGCGGTTCAAACGTCATCCGGGAAATCTCTTCGATCTTCATCTCGCGCCATTTGAGCAGTCCGCTGCGGATATACTGCGGGTCGAAGCCCACCACTTCGCAGATGTTCGTGAAGGAAAAGGGCCGCGTGCTGTCCTCGCGGAAAATCCATTCCTCCGTCTCGCGAAAAAGCCGCATGCCGCGGCCGCCGCGCGACGAGAAGTGCTTCTGGTAGCACGCGAGCGCGTCTTCCAGCACGGCGAGCAGGAGGCGCTGCTCCGGCTCGGTCTGGACTTTGCAGCGGAAATTCTCGAAGTACTGGACCGGCAGCAAACTATCGGGCTGAAACATGGATGCCATCTCATCGAGCATGATGCCGCCGCTGCTGACGTTGGTCTGCATTATGAAAGCCTTTCTTCCGAGCGGAATCCGCTCGGGTTGAGTCGCGTTGTCAGATCGCTACGGACGAAATCCTAATTAAATTAATCGTAGCGATGGGAATAATAGTTGCCGTAATAATACGGACGGTAATAATAAGGCCGGTAATAACCGCCCCCGTAATAACCGCCATAATATCCGCGGCCATAATAACCATCGTCGTAAACGATGCAGCCGCTGAGGCCGGCAAAAATGAGCGAGAGCAGCGAAAGGGCAAACACAAACTTTCTAAAATTGAGCTTTTTCATACAACCTCCTCTTCCGTCGGCGCTCAGGTATTTAACGGAGCAACCGTCATGCCAAAAAAATTCGCCCGAAACTCAAGCAGTTGTGCCGCTTCGGGCGTGACCCACCGGGTCAAAATGTAAGCCGACGAGAAATAATTACCTCCCCTCAGCTAGTGGTAGATTTGGCGGTCGGAAGGCGGTATGAGCGCCTCCTCCTCGCCCCGCTTGGCGAGCCTGGAAACGAGGTCCAGCACTTCCGCCGGGCTTCGCACGGAAAACCGGGCGCGTGTCGGCCTTTCTCCCACTCTGATCGAATACGCCCGGTCGGGCAGAATGCCGAAGGTGTCCTCGTCGCTCCGATCGTCGCCGACGGCGAGCACGAAATCGTAGCCGCCTTTGCCGAGCCACTGGGCCGCCGCGACGCCTTTATGAACTCCCGCCGAGCGCACCTCCACGGACTTGTTCGCCTGAACCACCTGAACGTCGATATTGGCCGTAAACGCCAGGAGGTCGTCCGACAGCTCGCTCGCGGCGAGCGCGCCGCGCTCGGGCGCCGCGTTGCGGTAGTGCCAGACGATCGAGAACTCCTTCTCTTCGACGGTGGTGCCGGGCACGCGATCGGCGTACGATTTGAGTATCGGCAGCAGCTGCGTTTTCCACCCCGCCGAGACCGGCTTGATCAATTCCCACGTTTTTTCCGCCTCTTTCAACCAGGCGCCGTGTTCGGCGACGAGGCCGATCGGCAGCGCGCCGAACCAATCCTCGACGGTCGCGCGGCTGCGGCCGCTGAGCAGCGCGATATCGTTGCGCGGATCGGCGGAGAGGCGGCGCAAAAGCTCGAGCACTTCGGCGCTCGGCCGCGCGAGGCCCGGCTGGGCGACGAACGCCGCGAGCGTGCCGTCGTAATCCAGCAGCAGCAGGCGGCGGCTGCTGCGCTGGTAGTGGCGCACGAGCGCCGCGCGCGTCGCCGGGGTGAGCGGCCGCGCCTCCACCGCCTCGGCGTTTTCCACGGACACGAGCTCGCGGATGAACTCCATCGCCCAGTGCGCGATGTCGGCGCGGCGCAGCCGGTTCTGCAACACGCGGTTCCGACGGATCTGCTCGCGCGGCGGCATCTCGAGCGCCGTCTTGAGCGCGTCGGCGATTTCGTCCCTGTGATTCGGGTTGACGATGAGCGCCTCGGTGAGCTCCTTCGCAGCGCCCGCCATCTCGCTCAAAATCAGCACGCCCGTGCCGTCGGCGCGGCAGGCGACGTATTCTTTGGCGACGAGGTTCATCCCGTCGCGGAGCGGCGTCACGAGCGCGATGTCGCTCATCGAATAAACGGCGACCAGCGTGTCGAACGGCACCGAGCGGTAGTGATAAATGATCGGCACCCAATCGATCGCGCCGAAGCGCCCGTTGATTTTCCCGACCAGCTCCTCGATGCGCTGCTTCATGCCCTCGTAATCCTGAATGCCGATGCGCGAGGGCACAACAATCATCAAAAGAATGACGCGGCGGTGCCATTCCGGCGCCCGCTCGAGCATCGCCTCGAAACCCTGGAGCCGGTGGAGGATGCCTTTGGAGTAATCCTGCCGGTCGACGGACAGGATGATCTTGTTCTCGCCGAACGATTTCTTGATCTCGTTTTTTTTCTTCCGGCCCTCGGCGCTGCGCGCGGCGCCGTTGAATTTTTTAAAATCGACGCCCATCGGAAACGCGCCGATGCGCACCACGCGGCTGCCGACGCGGACGTGGCCGACGCGATGCTTCAAGCCGACCACGCGCTGCACGCAGCGGAGGAAGTATTCCATGTAGTCGTGCGTGTGGAAGCCGACGAGGTCGGCGCCGAGCAGTCCTTCGAGGAGCGCGCGCCGCCAGCGCGCCGGCAGCAGGCGGTAGATCTCGAACTGCGGAAACGGGATGTGGAGAAAAAATCCGATCTTGAGTCCCCGCCGCTGCTTCCGCAAAAGCTCCGGCAGCAGCATCAGATGGTAATCGTGCACCCAGAGAATGTCTTCGGGGCCGACGACCTCCAGCAGCGACTCGGCGAAAACCTCGTTGACGCGCACGTATTGGCGCCAGTAGTTTTCGTCGTATGTGGCGTTCTGCGGAAAATAATGAAACAGCGGCCAGATCGTCTTGTTGCAAAAGCCCTCGTAGAAATGCTCGAAGTCCTGCTCGGAGAGAAACACCGCGTGCGAACGGAATTCCGACAGCGCGCGCGCCTGAACCTCCGCCTGGTCCTCGGGCGCGACCGCGCCGCCCGGCCAGCCGACCCAAAGATATTCGGGCTTCGGCGTCAAGAAACCCGGCATGCTGTCGAGCAGCGATTTGAGGCCGGTCGCGACGCCGCCGGCGCTCGCCTTGAACTGGATGGCGCCGTTCTCCCGTTCGATCGTGAAGGGAAGACGGTTCGAGACGACGACAATTTTGCGCGCCGGTGCGCCCGCTTCTTTCATCAGCGAATCCGAGCGAATCCTGTCATCGCCGGCGCGTTGCCGCGCCGGCGGTTTGAATGTGAGCTGCCGAAAAGTTGCTTAAACTAGCGTTCGAGAATCTTCACGGTGCCGCTTTCCTGCGGCTTGATCTCGACGACTTTGGGCTGGCCGTCCTTCTCAGTGTACTTGACGGCGACCCTCGATCCTTCCTTCGCGTGCGCGAGGCCTTTGCTGCTGCTGACGACGAACAGCGTCTCTTCGCCCTTGTCGGTCTGCAGCACGAGCTGCTTTTCGGCCTTGTCGAGCTTGAGGACCGTTCCGCGCATCTCTGCCTCGGCGTAGACGAGCGCCGGAAATGCCATCAATGCGAAGATGGTCATTACGATTTTCTTCACGGCTGCCACCGCCTTTCTTTGCTTCATTGGACGGCCGCCCCTAGGGCTTCTTTCGCTCCTCTTCGACGTATTTCAAAGTTTTTTTCCGCAGCTGCTCGTTGTTGTTTACGGCCGTAAAGGTTTTGGCGTATGAATCCGACGTAAAGCCCTGCTTTTTCAGCGCCGCCTCGACTTTCGCGTCGCCCTCGCGCCTCAGCCGCTCCTTCTCGCCGGCGTCGTTGGCGCGCTTAATGCGCCCTTCGTAATCGCCCTTGATCTTGTGAAAGTCGACGTACGCCCGCGCGAAGCTTTGAATTTCCCTGTCGCTCAGAGTTTTTCCGCCTTCTTGCGCGGGCGCGCCCGCCGCCAGGCCGAGAACGAAGGCGAATATGCCTGCGAAAAATAAACCGCGGATCATCGGCATGCGCTTATCCCTTGCCGACCGGGGCTTTTATGTCGGGGCTCTTTTGCTGGAGCCTGCGCATGAGCTCGTCGAACGACGCGTTCGCCAAAACCCGGTTGAATTGCGAGCGATAGTTGTTGACGAGGCTGATATCCTCAACGACCACGTCGTAGGCTTTCCAGTCGCCGCCGACCCGGTGCAGCTTGTAATTGATCGCGACTTCTTCGCCCTTCGGCGAGATGGCCTTGGTGAACACTTCGGCGTTGTCGCCGTCGATCTGCTCGCGCGTGTACCGGACCTTTTCCCCCTCGGAGGCTTCAATCTGCTCGGCGTAGGAGTTCTCGAGCAGGCCGGTGAAGACCTTGGTGAACTCCTGCTGTTGCTGCGGCGAGAGCCGACCCCAATGCGGACCGAGCGACCGCTTGGCCATTTCCGCAAAATCGAACCGCGGGTAGATGACCTGCCGCAGCTTGTCGCGCCGCTCCTGCCGCTTGGCGGGCGACTTAAGGCCCGGGTCGCTGATGATCGCGAATACCTTATCGACGGTCTGGCGCGTTTGATCCGTCGGCGCCCCGGCATGAGCGCCGGCGGCGAAGAAAAAGAGGACTATCAAAGCGGAAAAGATGCGAACTGCTGATTTCATTGTCGAGTCTCCCTAGCTCGCGCTTTATTGTTGAAGGCGCGGCCCGCCGCTCCGGAGAGCGGCGGGCCGCGCCGCCGGGCCATACTGTTCGTCGGCGATCGCCGGATTCGGGAGATTTACCTCCTACGAACCGGTCGCGATGCGTCGCGGTCGAACCGATCGGTAGTAGTACGGTCGACTTGGTCGTTCATCGCGATCGATGCGTTCGCCGTGTCCTCAGCGAGGTCCTTCGTCTTCTCCACCTCCGCCACCCGTGCCGCGAGGACGCGCACCTGGCCCACCTGCTTTGTATAAGTCTTCACCATCCAGACTTTGCCGGTGATCCGGTTCATCACATAAGCCGTGTCGACCGGGCCGTTCGGGGGCGTTATCGTGTAGAGGCCTCCGGAGATAAGAAACAGGAAGAACAACACGACTACGCCTGCGACCGCCCAGAGAACGCGATCGGTAAACACTTTCCCGAGATTGCGGCGGAACCTGTCCGCCGGCCGTTCATATTCTGTACCGGCCGTCCTTTCGTACGCCTCGTACGCGCCGGTATGCTCGTCATGGGGAAGCATCAGTATTCACTCCTTTCACGCCGCAAGCGGTCGATCTCATACTGCTGGCGGCGAATTTCTTGGTCCTGCTGATAATTGCGGTTTTCCTGCGCCTGCATCTGGTCGCCGATCAGCGCGCCGGCGCCGAGGCCCAGGCCGCCGCCGATCAGCGCGCCCGCCGCCGGATGGCCTACCGCCGCGCCAACCAAGCCGCCCGCCGCCGCACCGCCTAGACCGCCGACCGCCGCGCTTTTTTCCCTCGTCGTCAGAGGCCCGCTCGCGCAGCCGACGCCGAGAGCCGCCGCCACTCCAACCGCCGCAATACCTTGAGTCCACTTTTTCATTTGCATATTTTTCTCCTTTCGCAATACATCCCCTCAATGCCACGTGCCTGTATGGCTCAGAAGGTCGCTCAACATATCGGCAACCAGCGCATTGACTTCGTTTTCGTCCTCCGCAACTAAAAAAGCCTCTTCCGTCAGTGTCGCGAGAAGTTCGCCGAGCGGGTTCTTAATGCTTTTGGGACGCAGTGTCGATTCCATCTTAGTACTCCCAAAGGGTTTGATCTTTTTCGTTTTTCACGCGGGAATTATCCTTGCGATTGCGCGCGTCGGCGTTCTCGTTGCGGTCGCGCTCCTGCGGGCGGATCCAGCCGCGCTCGGGGTCGGGAAACCATTCGGCCGACGCCGCCCCCTCTTTTTGCTTTTGGGCACGCTCTTTTACCCCGGCTTTGTTCTCCACACGGCCTTTCCCGTCGGGATCGGCGCCCGTCCGCGGGTTTATGGCAAGGAAAAACAGCATTAGACCGAGCAAAAGCGTTCCCATTGCGACTCTCATCACGGTATCCAAGCTTGGATGAGAGCAACGCCCATGCCACGGCGGCCGGCGAAAAAAGGCCGAGCCAGCGTGCACTTAACGGCTAAGGCTCTAACCGGATGTGAGTAAAAAGGTGGGAAGGGCGGAAAAAATTACTTGGCGCCCTCGGGGCCGTATAGCGCGAGCTTGGCGTTAAGGGTCTTGGGCGTGATTCCGAGGATGCGCGCCGCCTGCGTTTTGTTGCCTCCGGTGGCGGCGAGCGCGCGTTCGATCGCCTGACGTTCGGCTTCGGCCAGCGATACCGGCTCGCTGTCGGTCGGCTCGGCGAGCAGCGTGCTGAGGCAGAACTGCTTCACGTCGGCGGCCGTCAGCGTCGGACCCGAGGCGAGCACGGCGAGACGCTCGAGCGCGTTGCGCAGCTCGCGCACGTTCCCGGGCCAGGCGTGTTCCTTCAGCGCGGGGGCGAAATCCGGCGCCCACGGCAGAACCGGGCGGCCGTACTTTTCCGCGAACTGCTCAAGAAAATAGCGCGCCAGCAGCGTGATGTCCTCGCCGCGCTCGCGCAGCGTCGGGAGCTCCAGATGAAAGACGCTGAGCCGATAGAAGAGATCGGATCGCAACCGCTCCTCTTTCACCGCCTGCGCCGGCGCGCGGTTGGTCGCGGTGACGACACGCACCGAAACGGGTACGGTGCTGGCCGCGCCGATGCGCCGCACCTGCTTTTCTTCGAGGACGCGGAGAAATTTTGCCTGCACCTCCGGCACCATTTCGGTGATCTCGTCGAGAAAAAGTGTCCCGCCGTCGGCCTGCTCGAAGCAGCCGAGCCGGCGCTCGAGGGCGCCGGTGAAAGCGCCTTTTTCGTGGCCGAGGATCTCGCTCTCCATGAGCGTCGGCGGAATCGCCGCGCAGTTGAGCGCGAGAAACGGCCCGTCGCGCCGCGGCGAGAGGTCGTGCAGCGTGCGGGCGACCAGCTCTTTGCCGGTGCCGCTCTCGCCGCTCACGAGCACCGGCGCGTCGGTGGCCGCGACGCGGCCGATGTTCTGGTAGAGCTGGCGCATCGGCGGCGATTTTCCAATCAGGCCGCCGTAGGAGCCGAGCGGCGATTCCAGCCGCTGGCGCAGCGCGGTCGCCTCGCGCGCGAGCTCGACCTGTCTAAGCCCTTTCTCCAGCGCGGTCCGAAGGCGGTTCGCCTCGAGCGGCTTGGCGAGATAATCGTAGGCGCCGAGCTTGATCGCCTGAACCGCGCTGTCGATGGTCGCCTGCCCGGTCAGCATGATGACCGCCATCTGCTGGACCTTGTCGCCGAGCGCCTGGACGAGCTCGAGGCCCGTCATTCCCGGCATGATGAGGTCGAGCACCATCGCGTCGGGCTGCGATTGCTCGCAGGTTTTCAGCGCCGCCTGTGCTTCCGACGCCGTCAGGCTTTTGTAGCCCCAACGCTCCAAGAGCGAGGCGAGGCCGGTCCGGCTCGCGGAATCGTCGTCGACTACCAATACGCTCGGGCGCGGTCGCGTCACTGGATACCCCCGTTGAGTGGCAGGCTCAGCCGGAACGTCGCACCGACATTGCCGTTTTGTTCGTATTCCAACATTCCTCCGTGCGCCTCGACGATCAGCTGGCTAAGGCAGAGGCCGATGCCGCTGCCGCCGGGCTTCGTGCTGTCGCCGAAGTCGAAGATCGTGGCGAGCCGTTCGGGCGGTATGCCGGGCCCGTGGTCTTTGAAGCGCAAAATAATCTGCCCGCCGCTGCGCTGTCCGATGACCTCGATCGCGCCGCCGTCGGGCTGCGCCTCGACGGCGTTACGCAGCAGGTTGTCGAACGCCTGGCGCAGGCGTCCCGGATCGCCTTCCATCACCCATGGCGCCGGCGGGAGCGCGGCCTTGATATCGATCCGTTGCGCGGTGCATTGCGCCATGATCGCTTCGAGGCTCGCCTCGAGCACCTGCGCGAGGTCGAGCGTCTCGCGGTTGAGCGTCACCGGCGTGCTGTAGTCGGCGAAGTCGCGCAGCAGCTTGTTCACTTGCCGGGCGCTCGTCTCGATCGTGTCGAGTTCCTGCTGCTGCTCTGGGCCGAGGCTCTCGCCGCTTTGGCGGAGCAGCTCAAGATGTACCGTCATCGCGTTGAGCGGCGTGCGCACTTCATGCACGAGCGTGCGCGCCGCCATCGAGACGCGCTGAACGGGCGCGGTGAGGCCGTTGCTGTCGCGCTGCTTCATGACCAGCCGGTCGATCAGGTCGAGGCTGGTGCCGATCTCGTCCTGGCTGCCGTACGGCGGCCGGGCGAGATAGGTTCCCGCGGCCGCCTCGCGCAGCGTCTGGTTGATCAGGCGAAAGCGCCGCGTATAAAGCGCCGTGGTCAGAAACGCGGCGAGCAGCGCGACGTCGGCGCCGAGAAGAAACAAAAGCGTGAACTGCCGCCACAAGCCGGAGACGAGGCCGGTCCAATCCGTCGGGTCGATCCACAGCCGAAGGCCGCCGGGGCCGCGCACGCCGGGAGGCATCTGCAGCGGCACGAGCACGTCGTAATAATTCGCGGCGCCTTCCCGATGGGCTTCGATCGTCGTGATGCCCTGGCTGAGATTCGCCTTCAGCGCCGGGTCGCTCATCGTCTGTCCCTGATCGCCGCTATGCGATGAATACAGAATCATACCGTCGGGATTGAGCACCCACATCGCCTGGATGCTGGCGTTGCGGTTGATGTAGGCCTTGATCAGGCCCTGTACCTGCGTCCGGCGCGAGGCCGCCGTGGACGGCGCGCTCTTCGCCCGCGGATTCTGAGCTTCCGGCGCCGGAGCGTTGCCGGGATAAAGGCGTCCGAGAAAATCCCAGAACGACGAGCGCGGCGTCTCTTTCGGCGAGTTCGCGGCTGGCGGCGGAGAAGTCGAAGGCGCCTGCTGCAGGCTCTGCGCGAGGGCGATCTCGACCTGCCGCGCGAGCAAGAGCGCCGTCTGCAGCGTCGCTTCGGTCGTGAGCCGCTTCGCGACGAAGACGATTCCCGTCGCGAACAAGCCGAAGATCACGACCACGGTGCCGACGAAGACGAGAATCTGGTGTACGCGAAGGCTCATAAAAAAACCGGTACTTACCATAGCAGATGGACATCGACGGTCAAAGACAGTGCCCTTGCGGCCGGCGTGGTTTTTCATGCATACTGAAAGGTGATGCTGATCGACAGCTATCGACGCCCGCTGCGGGACCTGCGCATCTCGGTGACCGACCGATGTAATTTCCGCTGCACCTACTGCATGCCGCAGGACGAGTACGATTGGATCGACAAACGGGAGATCCTGTCGTTCGAGGAGATCGCGCGCGTCGCGCGCATCTTCGTATGTGCCGGCGTCGAGAAGCTGAGGCTTACGGGCGGCGAGCCGCTGGTGCGCACGAGCGTCGAGCGGCTTGTCGCGGAGCTGGCGCCGATCGAAGGTCTGAAGGAGCTCTGTCTCACGACCAACGGCTCGCTCCTGGCGGAGAAAGCCGCGGCGCTCAAGGCGGCCGGCCTCAAGCGCATCAACGTGAGCATCGACACGCTCGCCGCGGAGAAATTCCGGCGCATGACCAAACGCGGCGACCTCGGCAAAGTGCTCGAAGGGCTTTTCGCCGCGAAGAAGGCCGGCCTCGATCCGATCAAGATCAACGCCGTCGTCGAGCGCGGCGTCAACGACGGCGACATCCTCGACCTAGTCGCGTTCGCGCGCGAGCACGGCTTTACGATGCGCTTCATCGAGTACATGGACGTGGGCAACGCGAACGACTGGACCTCGAAGAAGCTCGTGCCGAAAAAGGAAATCGTGGAAGCGATCCACGCGCGCTTTCCGCTGAAAGAGATCGGCCGCAGTCAGGGGAGCGCGCCGGCAGTCGATTACGAGTTCGCCGACGGCGGCGGACGGGTCGGCGTGGTCGCCTCGGTGACCGAGCCCTTCTGCTCGACGTGCAACCGCGCGCGCCTGACGGCGGACGGAAAATTAGTGACCTGTCTTTTCTCTTCGGTCGGCCACGATCTGAAGGCGGCCCTTAGAAACGGCGCGAGCGACGAAGAATTGTTCGATTTCATCGCCGGCATCTGGCGGGTGCGAAATGACCGCTATTCCGCCGAGCGGCTCGAAGCGATGCGCTGCTCGGCCTACGACCCCAAGACCCATAAGAAGATCGAGATGATTACGCTCGGCGGGTAAGCTAAGTTTCAGGTTTCTGGTTTCAAGTGCTTATTCGCCCGCTTAGCGCAGAACCACGCCGCGGCGCTCGAGGTCGGCGCGCTCCGCCGGAGTCAGCCGGTCGACGGGCACGTAGCCGTCGGGCTCGTAGCGTCGGACGCAATCGTCGACCATACCGCTCGCCGCGGGGGCGAACAGCCCCCAGCCGGATGCGCCGCATTCGAGCGTCGCGCCGGTGCGCGGGTTCGCCAGCATGACCCTGCCGCTCGAGCATGCGCCTAATAAGATGCCGAAAAATAAGAGA
>Ga0075426_10003151_pt1 | contig 11792 bp, 10 predicted proteins | sample SoiMethybrSBSTD5_FD_75304 | JGI IMG/M metagenome (GOLD analysis project Ga0075426, IMG submission 75304) | Bulk soil microbial communities from a Populus tree surrounding site in Tennessee, USA - Soil MetaG P. TD hybrid SBSTD5 | ecosystem: Environmental > Terrestrial > Soil > Tree plantation...
ACGATGAGCTTCCGCATGGTCCCCCCCCCGGAATCAATCCACCCGCAAAGGTAGCATCCTCCGGACTCACCCGCCACCGGCTCGAATCCGGCCGCCGTTAACCTCGCGCTAACCATCCACCCGGCAAATTTTGCCCAACGGGGCGCCCCCTGGTCGGGGCGCGGGGAGGCGTTGCGCATGACCGACGTGACGGCGGGGCAAGGCGGAGGCAGAGGCCTCAAGCTGCCCGCGTTCGCCGACGTGGCGGCGCTGCTGCGCCGCGGCGACATCGCGCTCGCGATCGGCGTGCTCACCATCCTGGTGGTGCTGATCCTCCCGCTGCCCCCGCTCCTGCTCGATTTCGCGCTGGCGATCTCGATCACCTTCTCGGTACTGATCCTGATGACGGCGCTGTTCATCCAGGCGCCACTGGAGTTCTCGGCCTTTCCGACCGTGCTCCTGATCGCGACCATGCTGCGGCTCGCGCTCAACCTCGCCTCGACCCGCCTGATCCTCGCCCACGGCCACGAGGGGACCACCGCGGCCGGGCATGTCATCGCCGCCTTCGGCAACTTCGTGATGGGCGGCAACTTCGTGATCGGGCTGATCGTGTTCACGATCCTGGTGATCGTGAACTTCGTCGTCATCACCAAGGGCTCTGGCCGCATCGCCGAGGTCGCGGCCCGGTTCAACCTCGACGCCATGCCGGGCAAGCAGATGGCGGTCGACGCCGACCTGTCCGCCGGCCTGATCGACGAGAAGGAGGCGCGCCGGCGCCGCAAGCAGCTCGAGGACGAAAGCGCGTTCTACGGCGCCATGGACGGCGCCTCGAAGTTCGTGCGCGGCGACGCGATCGCGGGCCTGCTCGTGGTGTTCATCAACATCATCGGCGGCATGATCGTCGGCATCGCCCAGCAGGGCATCAGCTTCTCGGAGGCCGCCGCGAGCTACACGGTGCTCACGGTCGGCGACGGCCTGGTCACCCAGGTGCCGGCGCTGATCGTCTCCACCGCGGCGGGCCTGCTGGTCTCGAAGGCGGGGCTCGGCGAGGCAGCCGACAAGGCGCTGCTGCGCCAGCTCTCGACCTATCCGACCGCGCTCGGGATGTCCGGTGGCGTCATGGTGGTGATGTCGCTCCTGCCCGGCATCCCGATGCTGCCCTTCCTGCTGCTCGGCGGCGGCGCCAGCGCGCTCGCCGTCATGATGGACCGGCGCAGCAAGGCGATGGCCGCCGCGCAGGCTCAAGCTGCGGTCACGGAAGCCAAGGCGGCGCCGGCCGAGGAGCCGATCTCGGCCGCGCTCAAGATCGACGACCTGAAGATCGAGCTCGGCTACGCGCTCCTGCCGCTGGTCAACTCGCCCGACGGATCCGACCGGCTGACCGAGCAGATCAAGGCACTGCGCCGCTCGCTCGCACTCGAGATGGGATTCGTGATGCCGTCGGTGCGCATCCTCGACAACGTCCAGCTCGACGCCAACACCTATGTGATCAAGGTCAAGGAAGTGGAGGCCGGGTCGGGCCGCGTCTGGCCGGGCCAGTACATGGTGATGGATCCGGCCGGGGGCCAAGTGAACATCGCCGGCATCCACACGACCGAGCCAACATTCGGACTGCCCGCGACCTGGATCGACGCCGGACTGAAGGAAGAGGCGGCGGTACGCGGCTACACGGTGGTCGATGCCGCGACCGTGCTCGCCACCCACCTGACCGAGCTCCTGAAGATGAACATCTCCGAGCTCCTGTCCTATGCGGAGGTGCACAAGCTCCTGAAGGAGCTGCCCAAGGAGCAAGGCGACCTGGTCAAGGACATCGTGCCCTCGCTGATCACCATCACCGGCATCCAGCGCGTGCTGCAGAACCTGCTCGCCGAACGCATCTCGATCCGCGATCTCGCAACCATCCTCGAGGGAATCGCCGACGGGCTCACCTTCACGCGCAACCCGAGCACCCTTGCGGAGCACGTCCGCGTCCGGCTGGCGCGGCAGATCTGTGCCCAGCACACCTCGCCCAACGGGTATCTGCCCCTCATCTCGCTGTCGCCCAGATGGGAGCAGGCCTTCCTCGAATCGCTCGTCGGTCAGGGCGACGAGCGCCAGCTCGCCATGCAGCCGTCGCGCCTGTCCGAGTTCATCGGGCTGGTACGCGACCGATTCGAGGACGCCGCCCGCCAGGGCGAGAATGCCGTGCTGGTCACCTCGCCCGGAATCCGGCCATTCGTGCGCTCGATCGTCGAGCGCTTCCGGTCGCAGACCTCGGTCCTGTCGCAGTCGGAAATTCACCCCCGCGCCCGGCTCAAGACAGTGGGCAGCATCTGACGGACCGCGGGGCGGTCGCGGGGCTTCACGGCCGATCAAGGTTCCGTGAAAGCCCTAGGAACCAAAGTCGGCCTCCTTACGTTTAATGCCTGGGAGCGGGGAGTTTGTGCGCGTCCGGCCCAAATCGTTAATTTTTCGCCACCAGCGTGAACCTAGAACCCGGCCCCCGTGACCTAAGGGAAGAGCCCGGGAGGTGATCGATGAACAACTCCTCGTTCTTCACCGCCGACCGTACCACCCATCTCAAGATCGTGGTCGTGTCGTTGCTCGCGTCCATCGCCGTCATGGTCGTCGGCATCGCCGCGCGTCCGACCGCCACCGATACCGGCGGGATGCAGGCCTACAAGCCCCAGAAGGCCATCATGGCGACCCAGGACACCGGGCAAGAGCTCCGCTGACACGTCCGTTCGGCGCGCGGCGGCGCCGCGCGCGGTTGAATTCGGCAATATTTCCAAGAGGCTGCGCGAGTCTCGGCGGCGCCGTTGTTTTTCCCGCCAGCGCTTTGAACCTGATCTCGGTCGGGCGCGACCAATGATCGAGCTTAAAGACCTATTTCGGACGGCGGGGACGCCATGAGCCATTCCTCCCTCAGGACCGCGGGCGCCACGACCCACCTCAAGGTCGTGATCGTTGCCCTGATCGCATCGCTCACGGTGATGATCGTGGGGCTGACGGCGCGGCCGCAGGTCGACTCCGGCGCCACCCAGGTCGTGCGGGCCGGCCAACTCATGCTCGTGGCCGGCAACCCGGCGAGCGCGGTCCGCTAGTCGTTTCGTTTCAGTTGAACCTCCAGACCTCGGCGCGCCTGACCGGCGCGCTTTTTTTCGAGGCCGGATTCGACCGGACCAGGCGCCTACGCTACGGCGCCGCGCGTCCGCAACAGGCCGATGGCATCGAGCTCGTTCTGCTCGCGCGCATTCTCCTCGGCGCGCTCCCGCGCCTGGTCGCGCTCGTCGAGCAGCTCGACCTTCTTGAGCTCCTCGAAGGCTTCGCCGAGCGCCGCGCGCGCGTCGTCGAGCTGGACCTTGAGCTCGTCGGCCGAGCGCTTGAGGTTCTCTTTCCGCTGCATCGCGGCCTTGGCGTAGGTCGGATAGGCGAAGTGCGCCGGATCGTGGATGCCGGCCCGCTCCTGCTCGGTCTTGATTTCGCGGTCGAGATCGGCGGCCATGCGCTCGAACTCGGCGATCATGCCTTCGATCTGGGCAACTCTGCGCCGCTTCTCGTCGACCTGGAATTTCTTCAGTCGAATAAGCGTGTCACGTGACTTCATCTACACATACTCCCCTGAAGTCGCGCGACCATCGAGGGTCAGGGCATCCCTGGGCGTGGTCGCTCCGTCCGTTATGGTTTGGGGAGTGTCGCAACATATTGTTAGTTTTCGGTTTCCGGGATCGCTAAAATTTCAGCCAACCGCCGGTAGCCCTCGGGCAGACTGGTCGACTCCTCCTTTTCCTGGGCCAGGAACGCCTCGAGCGCGGGGTGGAGGCCGATCGCCTCATCGACCTCCGGGCTCGATCCCTTGCGATAGGCCCCGAGGCGGATGAGCTCCTCCATGTCCGCATAGGTCGCCATGACCTGGCGGGCCCGGATGATCACCGGCAGGAAGGTGGGATCGGCCGATTTGGGCATGGTGCGCGAGATCGACTTGAGGACATTGATCGCCGGATAACGGCCGCCCTCGGCGATCGCCCGCTCCATCACGATATGCCCGTCGAGAATGCCACGCACCGCATCCGCGACCGGCTCGTTATGATCGTCGCCGTCCACCAGGACGGTGAAGATGCCGGTGATGGTCCCATCCGCGGTCCCGGGTCCGGCGCGCTCGAGCAGCCGCGGCAGCTCGGTGAACACGGTCGGGGTATAGCCCTTGGCGGTGGGCGGCTCGCCGGCCGACAGCCCGATCTCGCGCTGGGCCATGGCAAAGCGGGTGACCGAATCCATCAGCACCAGGACGTCCTGGCCCTCGTCGCGGAAATATTCGGCGATGGCCAGCGTCAGATAGGCGGCCTGCCGACGCATCAGGGCCGGCTCGTCCGAGGTCGACACCACCACCACCGAGCGCGCGAGGCCGTCCTCGCCGAGATCGTCCTGGAGGAATTCCTGTACCTCGCGGCCGCGCTCGCCGATGAGCCCGATCACCGACACGTCGGCCGCGACGTTGCGGGCGAGCATCGACAGCAGCACCGATTTACCGACGCCCGACCCCGAGAAGATGCCGACGCGTTGTCCGCGGCAGCAGGTCAGGAAGGTATTGAGGGCGCGAACCCCGAGATCGAGCGGGGCGCCGACCCGTCGCCGCGCATGGGCCGGCGGCGGCGCGCTGCGATAAGGGAACGGCGAGGGGCCGGCGGGCAGCGGGCCCTTGCCATCGATCGGCAACCCCATCGCGTTGACGACCCGGCCGAGCCAGCCGGCGGAGGGCCGGACCGCAGGCGCGACCGAGGTCACCACCGCCCGGCAGCCCCGCCGCACCCCTTCCAGCGCCGCAAAGGGCATCAGAAGCGCGTTGGCACCGGAAAAGCCCACGACCTCGCAGGGAATCAGCCGGGGCGCCGCCTCGATCGTCACCCTCGCGCCGACCGACATGGCGTGTAAGGAGCCCGCCACCTCCACCATCAGGCCGCGCACCCCGACGACCCGGCCATAAACCTCGGTGGCGTCAAGCTCGTCGATCTGCTCGGCCAGGGCCTTCATCGCAGCCCGCCCGCCGCCCGGGCCGACGCAGAGGCAAGGAAGTCTTCACCCTTAACCTCGTGTTTACTCGCGTCATTAATCATTGCGTCACCGTCCTTGGGACAACCGGAGGTCTCGCCCGCCAGGACGGAGGGGCGAGTCGCCAGAATCGGTTAGCGCCGATTCTTAACACCAACCATGAACGCTGACGTGTCGAAAAAGCTGCTTCTCCGCAACACATTAGGCCGATTCGGGCAGTTCTGCCCAGGCGGCGCTTGCGCGCGGGAATCAGGTTTTGTTAACCATCGATTCGTTAGCGTCCGAATCAGTTTCCCAAGGCGTATTCCAAGGCCCGCCGGACGGCTGGCCCTCCAGAGCCCTTCGGAAGGGGACATGGCATGCGCGTACTACTGATCGAAGACGATAGCGCGACCGCGCAGTCGATCGAGTTGATGCTCAAGTCGGAGAGCTTCAACGTCTACACGACGGATCTGGGCGAAGAGGGCGTCGACCTCGGCAAGCTCTACGACTACGACATCATCATGCTCGACCTGAACCTGCCGGACATGTCCGGCTTCGAGGTTCTTCGGTCACTGCGGGTGTCCAAGGTCAAGACCCCGATCCTGATCCTCTCCGGCCTCGCCGGCATCGAGGACAAATGCAAAGGTCTCGGCTTCGGCGCCGACGACTACATGACCAAGCCGTTCCATAAGGACGAGCTGATCGCCCGCATCCATGCCATCGTGCGCCGTTCCAAGGGGCACGCCCAGTCGGTCATCCAGACCGGCGACTTGGTGGTCAACCTCGACACCAAGACGGTCGAGGTCAACGGCGCGCGCGTGCACCTGACCGGCAAGGAATACCAGATGCTCGAGCTGCTCTCCCTGCGCAAAGGGACGACGCTCACCAAGGAGATGTTCCTGAACCATCTCTACGGCGGCATGGACGAGCCGGAGCTCAAGATCATCGACGTGTTCATCTGCAAGCTGCGCAAGAAGCTTGCCAACGCGTCGAGCGGCAAGAACTACATCGAGACCGTCTGGGGTCGTGGATACGTCCTGCGCGAGCCGTCGGACGACGAGGCGCGGATCCCGGCCTGAGGCCACGGGTTTTGTAGCGTCGTTGGGTTCCTCCCAGACTCGGATGTCTTCCGGACCCCGCCGCAAATGGCGGGGTTTTTTCTTGCTCTAGCGGCGAGACTTGCGCGCGACCGCCGCCTTGCGGCCCTGCCCCCGCTTGCGCGCGGCCGGTCGCTTTTTCGCCGGCGCCTTGCGGGCGGAGGCCTTGGGGCGGGACGGCTTGCGCGGCGCTGGCTTTGGCTTCGCAGATGCAACCTTGCGGGCCGAGGAGCGCCCGCCCCCGCCACCTGAACCGGCCGGAGGCTTGGTGGCGGCCGCCGAGCCGCTCGCTGTCGGGGCCGATCCGGCCACGCCCGCGCCCGCCGCCGCGAGCCAGAAGCGCAGCTCCGGCGCCTTGAGGGCAGGCCCCAGGATATATCGCTCCTGCCACGTGTCGTCGGCGGCGAGCGGCTTGCCGAACACGTCCGGCTTTTCCTTCAGCCAGTAGCGCCATGCATAGTGGTCGTAGATATCGAGCACGTGGCACGCATAGGCTTCGGCCAGCCCGCGATGGCCGCGGACGATCACCAGGTTCTCGTCGTTGTTGTGCGAGGCGCGGAAGCCGAGATTGTGCGAGCCGGTGACGACCGTGCAATCCGGGCTGAACGGATCGATGACGACGATCTTGTTATGAATGATGGCGAAGCCGTATTTCTGCAGCTCGGCTTCCCAGGCTCCGAAGGCGTCGTGGGCCGTGACGCTGCCGGCCGGAATCGAGCGGTAGTCGATCGGAGCCGCCGGCTTCTTCCCCTTCGCGGCGCTCGTCGCCGGCTTCGCGCCCTTCTTTTTCGGCGTCCCGACCTCGCCGACGACCTTGATGCCTTGCGACCCCTCGCCTTCGTCGGCCGCGCCGCCCTGATGCAGCGCGGTCGAAAAATTGCTGGCGCGCTGGGCACTCGTCAGCGCACCGCGCACGAAGAGATCGGGGTTCTTGGCGAGCGCCTGGCCGGCGGCGTCGAGGATCGAATTGTTGCCCGGATCGAATGCGAGGAACAGCACGGCCTGCTTGGCGCCGCCAATCAGGTCGAAAATCCGCTCCATGTCATTGGGCTTCTCCTTGGGCGGGCTCTTGAGCAAATGATTGGTATTGGGCGAGAACATCGGCTCGATGCTGACGCCGTTGCCGAGATCGATCGGGGTGCTGACCGACTTCTCGTTGTTGTCATGGTCCCAGGTGCGCTGGGTCGGCGATTGCAGCTTCTTCTGATCGCCGCCGGCGGCGGCGATATCCGCCTCGAGCGTGTTCCAATAGTCGATGTAGCGCTGCGCAAGGGCGGCCGACTCGATCACCAGCGCGTTGTTGGTCTGCGTGCACAGCCCGGTGCTGGTCCAGTTGGTTGATCCCGTCAGCACGGCAACCGGTGCGTCGCCCTGGCTCAGCACCATGAACTTGTTGTGCGGGATGCTGCCCTTGCCGAGAATGCGGTCCATCACGTTCACACCGGCCGCCTTGAGATTCGCGCGATTCTTGGCATCCGTGTCCTCGATCGGCTGCTTGTCAGGACCGACGCCCTGCTCGTTGCCGAGGATCACGTTGCGGCTTTTCGGATCGCCCTCCCCGTCCGCCTGCAGCCGCTTTTCGAGGCCGTTGGGATCATTGAGCTCATAGAGTGCGGCGTGAATGGTGCCGCCCTGCTGCGTGTCGGCGCGATCCAGCAGCGAGGTGACGCCTTCGAACAGCTGCCCCTGCAGGCTTTGCCGGATCGGGTCTTGGGGATCGAGGATGTGCGGGGTCAGCGCGTCGATGCTCGGCTTGTCGTTGAGCGCATGGCTCAGCGCCTGCGTCGCCACAATGCCGCGGTTGAAGTAGGCCCTGAATGGCGGCCGATTCGGCGTGAGCGTGACCGGATTGCTCACCAGCGGGTCGACGCCGGCGAGCGGCTTGAGCGCCCCGGGCGTGCCGCCCATCGGAACGATCTTGTAGGTGTAGGTCTCGCCGCGCTTGGCGTAGAGGTCCTTCCACCAGAACTTCTGCACCGGGGCCTGTTCGGTCGTGCGGTTGGGGTCCTTCGGCTGGCCGGCAAAACTCGCCAAGGCCGGGAGCGGGCGCTCCTTGCCGGCCGCATCGATCTGGATGACCGCAAAACCCAGGCAGCCGTCGAGATGTCGGTCGAACGTCCATGCGACGACGGCGATATCGTTGTTGGAAAAGGCAAGTGCAGGCATCGGTCTCTCCTTTGTCAGGACAGCCAGCGGCCGCGATCATGCTACGATGGATTGCAATGATCATACCTTCGCGCAAAAGAAGCAAGCCGCATTCGCACGATCGAACGGCGGAAACGATCCCGCCGCGCACCGGGCTCTATCGCGGCCAGCCCAAATGCGTGTCTAATCGCGCGGGCACCACCGGAGGAAAACCCATGGCACGATGGCTGCGTGTGGTCACCGCGTGCATGGCATTCGTCTGCGCCGGCGTGGCATGGGGCGAGGAGGCCTATCCGACACGGCCTGTGCATCTGCTGGTGCCCTACCCGCCAGGCGGCGCGGTCGACATCGTGGCGCGCACCGTCGGGGACGAGCTCTCAAAGCGCTGGGGGCAGCCGATCGTGATCGAGAACCGGCCGGGCGCCGGCGGCACGATCGCGTCTGCGGCCGCCGCGGAGGCGGCGCCGGACGGCTACACCCTGATCCTGGTCGCGGCCGGCCACGCCATCGTGTCCTACCTCTATCCCGGCCTGCCCTACGATCCGCTGCACGACTTCACGCCGATCTCGCTCGTCGGCTCGTCGCCCAACATGCTGCTGGTGCGCGCCGACTCCCCGTTCAAATCGGTCGCCGACGTGCTTGCGGCGGCGCGGGCGAAGCCGGGCGCGCTCTCCTACGGCTATCCGGGCAACGGCACCTCGCCGCATCTCGCCGGCGAGCTCCTCAAATACATGGCCAAGATCGAGATCACGCCGGTGCCCTACAAGGGCGGCGCGCCCTCGCTCAACGATCTCCTGGGCGGACATATTCCGATGTCGATCAACAATATCCCGGAGTCGATCGGGCAGGTGCGCGCCGGCACGGTGCGGCCGCTCGGCGTCACCACGGCGCAGCGCTCGCCAGTGCTGCCGGACGTGCCGCCGATCGCCGAGGCGGGCCTGCCCGGCTACGACACGGGCGTGTGGTGGGGTTTCCTGGCGCCGGCCGGGCTGCCGGACAAGATCACGGCGAAGCTCGCCAAGGACTGCGCCGACGTCGTGCAGGTCCCCGCCGTGCGCGAGCGGCTGCTCAGTCTCGGCGCGACGCCGATCGGCAGCTCGCCGCGGGAATTCGCCGACCTCATCCGCGGCGACTACGAGAAATGGGGGCCGGTGATCAAAGCGGCGGGCATCAAGGGCGACTGACGCGACAGCCGATCAGCGCATTGATTGGCGCATGTCCTTATCGGCGAACCGGCGGCCACTTCGCCGGGACATGCGCTAACGCATCGCCGCGACCGCGGCTGCCTTGAGGGCGGAAAATCCGTTGCCTGCGGCCCGCGCCGTCGCGGCGTTCGGGACGTAGAGGCCGCGCCGGTCCGCGAGCGGCCTGAAGCACTCGGTCAGCCCGACGACCGTCTCGGCGGCGCCGAGCACGAGGTATCCGTCCGGCTCGGTGATGCGCGCGAGCCGCTCGAGCACGCCGATCTTGGTGGGCTGGTCGAAATAGATCAGCACGTTGCGGCAGAACACCACGTCAAAGGTGCCGAGCTGGCTGAAATCGGACAACAGGTTGAGCGGACGGAACTGGACCATCGCCCGGATCTCGGGCGAAATCTGCCATGTGTCGCCGGACTGGGTGAAGTACTTCATCAAGAGCTGGATCGGCAGTCCGCGTTGCACCTCGAACTGGCTGTAAAGGCCGGCCCTGGCCTTCTCGAGCACCTCGTTGGACAGATCGGTCGCGATGATCTCGGTGCGCCAGCCGCCGAGCGGCCCCGCCATGTCCTTGAGCATCATCGCCAGCGAATACGGCTCCTGACCCGTGGAGGCGGCCGCGCACCAGATCCGAATCCGGTGCTGTGCCGCCCGCGTCTTGAGCAGGCTCGGCAGCATGAACTCGCGAAAGTGATCGAAGGGAATCTTGTCGCGGAAGAAAAAGGACTCGTTCGTGGTCATGGCTTCGACAACCTCCACGATGAGGGGTTCGCTGCCCGGCGTCTTGAGCTTGGCAACAAGGTCGGAGAGGTTGCGCACGCCGACCCGGCGCGCAATCGGCAGCAGCCGGCTCTCGACGAGATACTGCTTGTCGGCCGAGAGCACGAGGCCCGAGCGGTCCTTCAGCAGCTTGCGCAGATAATCGTAGTCCACAGGCGTCACGCACGCTCTCCAGAAAACAGTCGGACGATCTTGGAAGCGATCTGATCCAACGGCAGCACCGCCGAGCAGATCCCGGCATGCGCCGCCGAGCCCGGCATCCCCCACACGACGCTGGTCGCCTCGTCCTGCGCCATCACGCAGCCGCCGCGTGCAACGATCTCGGCGCCGCCCTTGGCGCCATCCGAGCCCATTCCGGTCAGGATCACCGCAAGCGCGGCCGGCCCCCAGACTGCCGCGGCGGAGACGAACATCGGATCGACCGCGGGCTTGCAGTAGTTCACGAGCGGCCCGTCATCGAGGGCGATGAAGACGTCCTTGTCGTGCCGCACCGCAAGCATGTGGCGGCCGCCCGGCGCCACATAGATGTTGCCGGGCAGCACCGGCTCGCCGTGCACGCCCTCGCGGGCCGGGATCGCCGCGGCGCGTGCGAGGTGCTCGGCCAGGATGGTCGTGAAGGTCGGCGGCATGTGCTGGGTGATCAGCACCGGCACGCGCGGAAGCAGCCCGCGCATCCGGCCGATCACGTCGGTCAGCGCCTGCGGGCCGCCGGTCGAGGATCCGACCAGCAGGACGCGCGGCGGGGTCGATGGGAAGGGGCGCAGCCTGATCGGAGCGCCATGGTCGGGTGCGCGGTAGGGCGTCGGCTGCGGGACGGGAGGCGCCGGCGCCCGCGCCGCCGGACCGCGCCGCTTGCGACGCCGCCGGCCGAGCTCGCGGACCTTCTCGATCAGCTCGCGCCGGAAGGTCGCCGACGTGGTAACGCCGCGATTGCTCTCCGGCTTGGGGATGTAATCCGCCGCGCCGAGCGCGAGCGCCCTGAGGCTGATCTCCGCGTTGTGACGGGTGAGCGTGGACGCCATGATGACCACGAGGTCGCGCCTCTTGGCCAGCATGAGCGGGAGCGCGGAGATGCCGTCGAGCTCCGGCATCTCGATGTCGAGGACGACCACGTCGGGATCGGCGCGCTCGAGCTGATCGACCGCATCGCGCCCGTTGCGAAAGGACGCGGCAAGAACGAGATCAGGCTCCTCCTCGATCCATCGCGACACCAGTCCGCGCACGACGACCGAGTCGTCGACCACCATCACCCGGATCGCATGATCCGCTGAGGCGCGGGCGGATGGCACCGAGGACGCTGCAAGACCCATGTACCCCTACTCGGACCAACGCTACCGACTCAGGCGACCGGCACCGCTCAGATGAGCCCGACCTCCTGGAACTTGGCTTCGACAATGTCCTTGTCGAACGGCTTCATGATGTATTCGTTGGCCCCGGCGTGCAGCGCCCGCGCAATGTGCGCGACGTCATTTTCGGTGGTGCAGAACACCACCTTCGGCTTGTCGCCGCCGGGCAGACGCCGCAGCGCCCGTAAGAACTCATAACCGTCCATTTTCGGCATGTTCCAGTCGAGCAGAATCGCGTC
>Ga0075426_10003153_pt1 | contig 11787 bp, 19 predicted proteins | sample SoiMethybrSBSTD5_FD_75304 | JGI IMG/M metagenome (GOLD analysis project Ga0075426, IMG submission 75304) | Bulk soil microbial communities from a Populus tree surrounding site in Tennessee, USA - Soil MetaG P. TD hybrid SBSTD5 | ecosystem: Environmental > Terrestrial > Soil > Tree plantation...
GCTCCGGAATTTTATGGTAGGGTGGGCAGTTTCTAGCGCTTCCCCAACCGTGTGAATTCTCGCGGCAAGTACGGGTGTGTCCTAATGTGAGGTGCTTTTATCAACCCTTTTATGCAGCGATTACCCATGCGATCGACGCCGTCAACTTGCCTGATTCAGACCTCGCGGTTGAGCCCCGCTGTTCGTCCGGTCACCTCTCGGCGACACTGCCGGCCAGTCACCTCTCCATGTGTCAGGGCCTGTGGCGTTTAGGTATCTGATGCGTACTGGCATGGCCGCAAGCCGGTCGGAAAGCAGTGCCTCATTGCGAATCGGCCACCAGTCGTACAAGAAGATCTCAAGCGGGCGCCGCATCGAGACCCAACCGCCGATGGTAAGGCTTTCGCGAACGATCTCGCCAATTCGGCTACCCTTCATCAAAGCAGCTAGAAAGTCGCCCAGGGCAATCGCCGATGCTAACGCAACCAGGCCAATCGCAAGGCTGGTTCGGCCCAGTCGAAACAATTCACGTAGACGGCGGCGGTACGCGAGAGCGCTCTGATTGAAAAACTCGTGGATCGCGTCGCGTAAGACAGCAGCCTCATCCGGTAATCCGGCCTCGCGGTCAAGATCAATCACCAAAGCAAGGGTTGCATCGCGAGGCAGGTCCCGCCCACCCCACGATAAACTCTTCAGCCTTAGGGTCGATGTCCTTGTCGCGAAACGGAGACGGATCGATGGCGTTGAACAACTGCCTCAATTCGCCTACGTGCACTTCGATGACAGAGCACTTGGGCGGAATCGGGTCGCCCGCGGAGGGTTTGTCCTGTCTCCCGGAGACGTTTGTCATCGCGCCAGAATACGCCATTGTGCCTGGCTCATGCACAAGTTCCGCAAGCCGAGCGTCGGAATCTCTGTGCTCACCTCGAAACTCAACCTAACGCGAAGAGACAGTCGCGAGTTCTTCCCGGAGAATTGGAGCAACACTGGTCCCCAGTAGCTCGATCGACCGTAACATCTTCTCGTGAGGGAGAGCCGAGACACCCATTTGGAAGGTAATTCGAGAGAGGAAAGGCAATCGTGAAGTTTCTTTTCTGACCAGAAACAGAAATCACTCTAAGGAGATAAATCAAAATGAAAATGCATAAAAGTTATATCGTTGTTGGTCTGATCATTGCTTTTAGTCTGTTCTTCGAACTTGCTGCTCACGCCGATGAGAGCCTTCAAGAGACCGAGATTACCTTTAGTCAACCGATCAGTATACCTGGGCAAACGCTTCCGGCTGGTACATACTTGCTCAAGCAGGCGAACGTCGATGACCTGAATCTTATTCAGATATTTAGTTCGGATCGGATACACCTGTATGCAACTCTGCAGACGATCCCAACCGAGGCCAATCAGATACCTGATGACACCACGGTTACGTTTGCGGAACAGGGAGTCGGGAAGCCAAATCTTTTACTGAAGTGGTTTTATCCCGGAGAACAGACCGGCCACGAGTTCGTTTACTCCAACCAGGGGGAGAGGCAAATTGCTCAGGACCGGCAGCAAACGGTCGTGGGCAATCAACCAATCACCGGTACTGAGGCTGGTGGATCGAACTAACCGCATGCCCTGGCATTCGCTGGTTTATGCAGCATTCGAATTACATGAATGCCAGCGAATGTCAGGCGCACTGCGAAAAGATTGAGAAGGAGGTGTTATGAAATCGGCGAGTTCTAAGCTGCGCAATGTACGCGAAAAACTTGGGCTGACAATGGGCGATGTTGAAGAGGCAAGTCAGCGGCTTGCTCGTAAATACAACAACGAAGCGTACCTGATCACCCCTGGTCGCCTCTCCGACTTCGAAACTAAAGGGGCGATCCCCAGCATTGTCCGCCTCTACTCGCTGGCGATTATTTACCGCCGTGAGTTTGGCGAATTGTTGAGTTGGTTTGGAGTTGACCTGAACCAGGTAGCTTCTGACATTGAGGTCAGTAAGCCACCCAGAACTCACTTCTCTGAGGCGCTTCCAAAGAACGGGGAACTCAAAGACCAGGTGCGCATTGATCCCGGTTTGGATCCTCGCAGAACATCAACTTTCGCGCCGTTGATCGAGCCGTGGGGCCCCCTTTCAGCAGGGTATCTAGAGCAGTTGCCAACCAAGCGACATAGCTATGGATATATCGGCATGGACGATTTCACAATGTACCCCCTTCTGCCTCCGGGCAGCTTCATCCAGATTGACGAGTCTAGAAAGCGGGTACTCAGAGCAGGTTGGCGATCGGAGTATGAGCGCCCTATCTACTTGATTCAGACCCGGGACGGCTATATCTGCTCCTGGTGTGCCCACGCCAATGGTGAACTTGTCCTTCTGCCGCATCCGCTGTCACCGATGGCGCCACAAACTGTTCGCGTGCCGGAGGCGGACGTCATTGGGCAAGTCATTGGAGCGGCCATAAGGCTTGGCGACCCGCGAAAGGAGGACGGGAAAGCTGAAGGTTACGAAACTTGACACCACAAGTAAGGCAAAAGCTCATTTTCGAGGCATGGCTCACGAGCCTTGGATCGCGGACTTTAGATCCCATATGAACGAAACCGCCGAACTCACCCAGATCGCAACTTACGGTTGATGTCAGGGTTTATTCGAATTAAATGGTCCTGTTGAAGGCGACAAATGATAGCGCACAATACGGTTCTTTACATATCCGATGACGCAAACGATAGCAATCTACTCGCTGCTCTCAAGGAAGCAGGCTGCGAGGTTGTGACGACCAGTCTCGCTCAAGCGGTCGCCCTGCTTTATGTCATGCATGCAGTCATTGCCGTCGTGCTCGATGAGCGTTCGAGTGAGCACGCCAGCTTTGACGTGGCGCAGAGCTTGAGGAAAATTCGCCCGAACATTCCCGTAATGATCGAGTGTCGTGACCAGATTGACGGCTCACCCGTATCAGACTGCATGAGAGCGGATGACCTTACCTCCCAGTTGCACCATTTACTGACGGAACAAGCTACCGTCTAAACCGAAATCCCTTCTGCCTACGCCTGCGGTCTCAAACCAGCCACAAGACCCGTTCAGCTCTTGGCCAAAGTAAAGTCGCACTGACGCTACTGCGGTATCATGTCCTCAGATTATGCTTGGGAGGTGGCTAGTATGGCCGGGTCTGCACCCACCACCATACCCGCGAAGAAGTGCGCCATTTGTTCGAACCCGGCAAGAATTGGCGAGAGTGCTGAGGAAGACGGATACATCTAATTGAAGCGCTGGGCGACTGTTTCCGCTTAGAAACCGGATGGAGTCACATGGCTGCCGTCAACTTGATTGGCTCGTACAACTACTCGCTGGTGGCACTCTCGGTATTGATTGCCATCTTTGCGTCGTACGCCGCTCTGGATCTTGCAGGCCGTGTAACTGCCGCCCGCGGTTGGACTCGAGCGGTCTGGTTGCTGGGTGGGGCCGGCGCGATGGGAACTGGCATTTGGTCCATGCACTACATGGGGATGCTGGCGTTCGTCCTGCCCCTTCCCGTGGCCTACCATTGGCCGACCGTTGTCCTGTCACTCTTTGCGGCCATTCTCGCGTCGGTCATTGCGCTGTACGTGGTGAGCCGACACAAAATGGGTCCACTCCGAACGTCTGCAGTGATCGCTGAGTTTGGGTCGTCCCTATGGCCACGACGCAGACATCGCCGCCGCTGTTCACACGAGTCCAACCTTTGGCTTGCAATTGGGTATCGACTGCACTCTTGATTCGCGTGTCCCACAGGGGATCGGCTGACTTCACTTGTTCCCAGGAATAGGTTTTGTACTGAGCGAAATTGGTTTGATGGTCAAAGTCGGTTGAGACCTGCTGCGCAAGTGCGGTTCCCAGCGCAGCCAGGAAAAGTAGTGTGCAAACTGCTGTGCGGTTCATTGGCTTCATGTAAGCCTCCTTTTCGGGTTTGAGGAATGCATTCGCATTTCCAAACACCTTCGCCGCCGGAATATCGACTTTTGGCATTGTGGCAATGAGCTTTGTGAATTACGCAATCGAGCGCGCGACAGTGCATTCGAGCCGGCGCCGTCGAGCAACTGACTCACTGTCCACATGTCGAGGGAGGAACCCGTCATTTTTCCGCCCTTCTTGCGCCCTTCTTTCAAACTCAAGTAAATCCGAGGCTTTATGCGGAAGCGGCTTTGGAATAACGGATGCAGGTATGGAGTCATGTATGAGGCAAGGAGATATGAAATGTACCGCACCCGCGATTGGAGATCGCTCGCCGAACAGGTCCAGGTGGAAATGGATCCCGAGAAGCTGATGAATCTTGTCTCAGAGCTTGACAGCGTGTTGGAGAGGAACGGTTACAGCTTCGATTGCGAGTCTTATGAAAATCGAGAGTCTCATGAAAATCGATCAACTGAATGGCCCTCAAATTAGAACTTACGCTGCGTGTGTCACGCAGGTAATCGATCGCGAACGGACCGATCGAAACCTGACCGACCGTAATTTTGACGCGCTGCGAGCGCATGTCCGGGAACGGTCTGTCTGGGCCGTGCGGACGCAGCGCATGCAGGAGATCACTGTGACCGTCATGGCGCTCGTGCTGGGTAGCATCATGGGATGGGCACTGATGAGGTGACGGGTTTCTTGAATCGGCTACTGCGATTTGCTCTGTTCTCTCCTACCGGCACGCCCAGGTTTGCGAGCGTGGGACTCGGCTCTCCCAATAAAGAAAAAGGCACGGTGTCACCCGTGCCATTGCTGGTTATCGTTGGTAGTGGTTACGAAGCGATCCGTCGTAAAGGCCGATTCGCATGCAGCAATTCTTGAAACCGGCGTCCAGATCCGCACGGACATGGATCTTTCCGTCCTAGCTTCTCGAATAGCTCTTTGTCAGAATGAACCTCTCGGAAAGCCGCGCTTGACTCTTGTCTCCGACGGGAATCCCTTGCGCCGTTTGCTGCTGCGCTCGAAGTGGAATTCGGTTTTCATGGCAATATCTCCTTTGGATGGACTTGCCCGTCACATCCCGAAGGGGAAATTGCTTCAGGGATCTTAGCGCATTGAAGCGTTCCACGATCAAAAATCTCAAGTGCTGAAAATTTCTGCTTCCACCCTGTGACAATCGCAAAGCGTCGGGCAGCTTCTCGGGAGCGAAATTCGATCGCACGCAGCATGGAACTCCCAATCTTGCAGGGCGGGCTGCTTACCGTAGTTATACCGCCTCCAGTTCTGGAAAAGCTGTTGGCGGCGACTCTGGATCCTGCAGCATAAATTGCAGCACCTCCTGCGGAACGGGCGCATTCCACACCGGCGCGAACGATTGCCGATGCAACGGCGAAGGGCCGTGCTCACGCAGCGCTGCTAAGTGTTTGGGGGTGCTGTAGCCCTTGTTCGAGCGAAGCCCGTAGAGCGGATATACCGGGTCCCACTCGGTGATCATGCGATCGCGCTCGACCTTGGCGAGAATTGACGCGGCTGCGATAGAAGCCGATAGTGCGTCGCCGTGAATGATCGGCTGCTGCGGAACGTCATGATCGAGTCGCATGGCATCGATCAGCAAATAATCGGACGCAGGGTTCAGAAGCAAGACTGCTTCGTGCATGGCTGCGCGCGATGCGTGGTAAATATTGATTTGATCGATGCGGGCAGCGTCGACAGCGGCAATAGCCCACGCGACCGCGTGTTCGCGAATGCGCCGCGCCAGAACATCACGCCGTTCCGCAGGCAGCAGCTTCGAATCGCGCAGTCCGCGAATGCGATAGCAAGGATCCAACACTACCGCCGCTGCGACCACTGGGCCGAAGAGCGATCCCCGGCCAACTTCATCGACTCCGGCGACCAGCTTTGCGCCCGAAGCCCACGCGATCTTTTCGTATTTCAGAGTGCAGCGCAGGCGCTTGAGCAGGCGCAGCTTGGCTGCAGAAGACGAGATTCCTTCTTCCGGACGCCGCGCGTTACCACGAGGCTGAGTTGGAGCGGACACGACTACTAAAGATGTTGGGCTATTGGGGGCTGTGGGTGCAAGAGGAAAACCAAAATTCGCCCTCGCGGCTTATTCCGCCTTGATCAACATGCAGGTGATGTCGTCATGCTGCGGCGTCGTCCCGACAAACGTGTTCACTTCCGCAATCATTCGTTGCAGCAGCAGTTCAGGCGTTCCGGCGACTCCCGATTCCAATACGCCCACAAGTCGATCTTCGCCATATGCTTCGGCACGCTGGTTCTCCGCTTCGACCAGGCCATCGGTAAAAATCACGAGCCAGTCCCCGGAAGCCAGAACCACTTCCGCAGCGGCATAAGGCGCGTCCGGTTGAATGCCTAAGGGCAGTCCTCCTGCACTCAATCGCTCTATTTGCCCCGAACTGCGCCACAGAATGGGATGGTTATGGCCGGCGTTGACATATCGCAGCACACGCGTGACCGGACCGAATTCCGCAACGAATGCGGTAGTGAAACGAAGTCCGCCCTGGCTATTGCAGCAAGCGTAGCGGTTCATTGCCACAATCAATTCGAGAAGCGTGCAGGGAGTCGCCGAAAGAGTTTTAAGGCTGGCCTGAAACGTCGCCATCAACAACGCAGCCGGAATGCTTTTTCCGGCAACATCGGCCACTGCCAAAAGAAAACCATCTTCACTGGGGCTGGTGGTCTTTCGCGCAAAGGCATCGTAGTAGTCGCCGGCAACGGTATTGGCAGGTCGAGTTGCAAACGCAATTGCAAGGCCGGGGATGACGGGCGGAACTGCAGGCAAAAGCCAACTCTGGATGTCTCGAGCGATTTCAAGATCGCGCTTCATAACCACGCGATCGGCAATCTCCAGCATAAGCAGTATGAAAAGCAGCGCTCCGCCCCAGAATTGAAAATTCAGAGTGGTAAATTCTATGTCGTTCGCGCCCTTATGGAATTGAAATCCGCCGCTTGGAAACAACAGCAATACGGTTCCGATGAGCAGCAACACCCGACGCGCCGGGCTGAGTTTGCTCAGAATCGCCCAGACAATTTCGTGCACTCGCCGAAGAAAGCCCTCGCTTTTGCGCTGCTCCGCTGCGGCTCCGGACTCGTAGTCGCGGCGATAAAACTGAAAACCAACCTTTGCATCGCGTTTGAATTGTCCCCAGAGCTCGCTGACCTGAAGGCCTTCAGTCACGCGCATCCAGAACCGGTCGAGTTCAGTGATAATTTTGGGCCTTCGGCCGTTTGGTCCGGGCATCGGCGGGGGAGGCAGGGACGGAGCGCCAGCGCGGGCTGAAGTTGTCGTAGATGGTCCCGAGGAAGGCATTTCGCAGAATGGAAATTATAGTCCTCGCACGACCCAGGTTCCGCGGCTTGAGTCAGATGCAAAGCCAGATGCCCACTCCAAACATTTGGAAGTGGGCATCCTTCACTTCGCTACTACGTTTCGGGCAAGGTTACAGTGTGGAATCCGCCGGTAAATTCGCGGTTGGAGTAAGCCGCCCTCTTCTCCGATAAACCAGAATGCAGATCACGAGCCCACCCAAGAAGCCGGTTGCATAGGAAGCGCTGTGTGCCCACCAATCAGCGACAAATCTTCGATGCGCAGAGGCCGGAATAGCGGCGGCCCAACTGGAAGGCATGCCACCTATGAAATATCCCAACACACCGAAGAACAAAGCGCTGCACGCCATCCCCATCAGCAACCAAACGATTGGTCGGACCACCTCCCGGATTGTCAGCTTTGGCCTTGGGCCGAATCGTGCAGCAATACATAGCAGGGCGCCGAGGAAAGCTCCGACCCACCAAGTTGCGATTACACCCCATCCAAGCGCCAGCAATGTTGGAGACCTGGTAGCAAAAACTGGAGGATGGAAGACGGTGAAGTATTCAACGCAGATCCGCGCCGTGAACTGGTCGTGGACAATGCCATACACGATCGCCGCTGCGATGGAACCCACAATGATTTTCAGTGATTCCACAGTTACCTGCGGTCGCGTTCCACCACTAGCGACTCAGAAATGAGTTAAGTTGTCGCAGCAGTCGCGTGCTCACGATCCACATCTTTCAGACGCGCAGCTTTGCCGCGAAGATTTCGCAGATAATAGAGCTTCGCGCGGCGCACCTTCGACGAGCGTATCAGTTCCACTTTGTCGATCACCCGCGAGCTCTCGGGGAAAATGCGCTCGACGCCCTGGCCAAAGCTCATTTTGCGCACGGTGAAGCTGGCTTGCGGCCCGCGGCTGCGCGCGATCACGACGCCTTCGAACGCCTGCAGGCGTTCTTTGTCGCCTTCTTTAATCTTGACCTGCACACGAATGGTGTCGCCGGGAGCGAACTTGGGGAGGTCAGTGCGCTTGGTCTTGGAAAGAAGTTTTTCGATGATCAGGTTCGACATGGTGACTCTCGCTTCCTAAATTGATGATGTCCTAAATTCAGCTTTGAGCTTTGAGCTATGAGCACCGAGCAAACTCAGTCATATTGCTCGCTGCTCATCGCTCACGGCTTCCCAAGCAACTCTCTATCTTCTTCGTTCAACCGCACTCGATCCAACAAATCAGGACGGTTGTGCAACGTCTTCTCTAGCGCCGACTTTCGCCGCCAGCGCTTGATCTCTTCGTGGTTCCCGTTCACCAGAACTTCTGGAACCTTCATCCCGCGAAAATCTGCCGGCCGCGTGTAATGCGGATAATCCAGCAATCCGCCGGAACTGCAAGTTGAATCTGCTCGTGTGGGGCGGACCTGCCCTGAGCGAAGCCGAATGGGGCCCTCGCCCGCCAAGTCATTGCCACCCAGTTCCGCACCAGCCACAAACGACTCCTGCCGCGTCGAAGCTTCGTTCCCGACAGCGCCTGGGATTAACCGAGTGACCGTGTCTACGATCACTGCCGCGCCCAGTTCGCCGCCGCTTAGAACGTAATCGCCGATTGAAATTTCGCGATCAGCCAAGTGCGTTCCCACACGCTCATCTACACCTTCGTACCGGCCGCAGATCAGAACCAGACGATCGAGTTCTGATAGCTCAGATGCAAGCTTCTGATCAAACCGCTTGCCCTGCGCCGAAAGCAGCACAACCGATTGCTTCGTCGTGTCACGCTGCTCACGGGACGGAACGTTCAGCGACTCCACACATTCAAAGATCGGTTCCGGCTTGAGCACCATGCCCTCGCCGCCGCCAAATGGGCGGTCGTCCACCGTGCGATGCCGATCACGGGTAAATGCCCGCAGATCGTGAATCTCAATCTTCACCAGCCCGGCTTCGCGCGCCCGCCTGACGATTCCGAAATCCAGCGGCCCGCGAAAAAAATCGGGGAAGATGGTGATGATGTCAATCTGCATCGCGTTCCTTCGTGGATCTTCGTTTTCCTTTGCGGTTCATGTACTAAATCCTCAACCACGAAGGACACGAAGTTACACGAAGGAAGTCAAAACCTTTCACCACGGAGAGCACAGAGTTTCACAGAGCAGCAGAGGAATTGGTTGATCTTCGCTCTGATTTCCTTTGTGTACCTTCGTGTCCTTCGTGGTCAATGCCCTTGCTGCTTCTTCTCTTCGTCCGTCAGCGGCGCGTTCACTTCCAGCAGGCCTTCGGGCAAATTCATCTCGATGCGCTTGTGCTCAAGATCAATCCGTACCAGAAATTCCTGTGCGTAGGGAATTTCAATCTCCGACTTCCCTGCCCCGATCACTAGCAACGGCGCCTCACCTGCACCGAAGCGGACATCAGTCACAACGCCCACTTCCCGGCCCCGGACTTCTGTCCGGCAATCCAGCAGCGTGCAACCGACTAAATCACTGACGTATGCCGCTCCCGGATCCAGCTGCGCACGTTCACTCAGCGGAACCTGCAATTCGCTACCGACTAAAACTTCAGCTTCTGAAATCGAATCGACTCCGTTGAACTTCAGCACCAGCCAATCTTTGTGCGGCCAGGTGTCTTCGATCTGCAATTCGCGACGGCCGCCAGCTTCTGTTAGAGCTAAAACTCGCAATCCGGCTTTCAGGCGGTCCGGAATATCAGTGTGCACTTCGACGGCGACTTCGCCGCGCCGCCCTTGCGTTTTGACCACACGGGCTAGAGTGACGAAGGCGTCGGACATCCCACGGTCCGCTATTCCAGAATCTCCAGCTCGTAGCGCCGGCCAGCCTTCACGCCCGCCGCGCTCAGCAGATTGCGCATCGCCCGCGCGATCTTGCCAGATTTCCCGATCACCCTTCCCATGTCATCTTCGGCAACTTCGAGCTCGATCACCACTTCGCCGTCTTCGCTTACTTCCTCGACGAATACCTGGTCCTGCGCCGCAACCAGTGCCTTGGCTACATGCTCAATTAATGCCTTCGGATTGGGAGTTTGGTCAGTCATGCTCTTGATTGTGTGGGGCGGACGCCCTCGTCCGCCAATTCTATATTCAGTGGCGGGCGGGGGCGCCCGCCCCACACAGGATCTTGCGAATCCAGAGGTGTTACGAAGCCACCGGCGCAGCCGGCGCGCTCTGCGCAAATCCCAGAATCTTGCCGACGCGCTCCGACACTTGCGCGCCCTTCGAGCGCCAATAATCAATGCGCTCGCGCTTGAGCTCGACGCTGGCCGGGGTGGTGCGAGGATTGTACGTCCCCACAATCTCCACCGGACGCCCATTGCGCGCCCGCTCTTTTTCTATCACCACCACACGGTAATGCGGTTGTTTCCGCGCACCTACGCGCGACAGACGAATCATCAACACTGAACTGGTTTCCTTTCTTGCGTTGCTGTTTTCTTGGTCCTTCCGAAAGGAGGCCGAGGGTCAGGCTTGCTGACACTACCGGCGGGAACAAGACAAGTAATTATTATGCTAGAGGTTAGCCGGATTGGCAAGCACACCGGTAGTGCGTGGGCGGCTTCTTGCGATTTTGCGCGGCAGGGTAGCGCGCAGAATCAGGTGGCTGCAGGGTCTATGGCGGCAGCACCAGCGGCTTCTGCGTCGTCGTCAGCGACGTTGGCGGCTCGCCGGCAATATCGCCGTCGGCGGAACTCATCATTAGCTTCCAAGCCTCGCGGTACTGGTCGACGGGTGATCTTTTCAAGCCAGGGGTCAGACAGAGCGACTTCTTGTTCTCGACGACGTGAGCAGGAATGACGTACCAAATGTCGACGGCAAAGATGTAGGCAACGAGAAAGTCGATGTCTTTGGCGGAGTAGGTCTGCTTCCGCGAATTGGCGGTCTGGACGCGATAGTGATCCCTTGAAGGGGACTTGCCCAGAACGGATTTGATCTGGACGCGCCAGAAAGTGTTCTCAAAGCGAACGACTATGTCATATCGGTCGCTGTCTCCCCAAGGTTTGGCGACGGCGAAACCTAAGCTAGCAGCTTTACGCATGAAGGCAAGTTCAGCAAGTTCTCCGCGGTGTATTGCGTCGAGTTTGGTGGCATGAGTCAGTTCATCAGATCGATTTTGATCGGACATTAAGGGGTTCCCAGTTGCTAATTGTTAGTGGCTAGTGCTTAGTGGTCAGTTGAAAAAGGTGCGAATGCGGGACGGACGGAAGGCCGTCCATGCGAAACGCCCGAGTTGAGGCCGAACAGTGGGTACAAACAAAAAGCGCGGCCTTTTAGGGCCGCGCTCTTTATTTACTCTCTATATCTAGTATGGCAGGTTAGAAGGGAAATTGTGCCAAGGTTTGAAAGTTTATATTTGGAAGCGAATCAGGTACTTAGGCAAAAATGAGGGTGTCAGGGGGCTTGACAAGAATTTTCCACAGATCCCTCGACTGCGCTCGGGATTTCGGCGCGGCCCGAACACCGCAAGCGCCGGAACTTGACAAGATTTTGGGTTGCGCATGGAGTGGTGCAAATCGGTGTTTCGGAGCACAGATGGATCGCAATGTAAATCCCCACTTCTCGAAAACCGCGAGAAGT
>Ga0075426_10003154_pt1 | contig 11787 bp, 8 predicted proteins | sample SoiMethybrSBSTD5_FD_75304 | JGI IMG/M metagenome (GOLD analysis project Ga0075426, IMG submission 75304) | Bulk soil microbial communities from a Populus tree surrounding site in Tennessee, USA - Soil MetaG P. TD hybrid SBSTD5 | ecosystem: Environmental > Terrestrial > Soil > Tree plantation...
CTCCGGTCCAATCCCATGCGGCCTGCTTGACCATGGCGAGGGCGTTGTGACCGTCGGCCAGCTGGTCGTCGAGCTCGATCGCCTTCTCGGCCCACTTGCGCGCGAGTCCGTGAGCCTCGCTAAAACCGGCTTTCTGTATCGTCAGCGAACCGGCGCCGCCCGTCCACATATAGAGTTCAGCAAGACTGGCGTAGGCGGGCGCGTATTTCGGATCTGTCGCGACCGCTTTCTCAAAATACTCCTTGGCCCGCACCGCGTTCATCGCGGTTCGCGGCTTGTAGAAGTAAGCGCGCCCGAGCAAATAGGCTTCATACGCTTCTGGATCGACGGAGCGCACGGTGCTGAGGCGCCTTTGCTCATCGGGCGTCAACTTCGCGCGAATGTGGCTCACTACTTCGCGCGCGACCCGTTCTTGCACAGCCAGGACGTCGCGCCGGTCTACCTCATAACTCTCTGCCCATAGATGCCGTTCGGGGGCAACCTGGATCAGATTCGCCGTGATGCGCACCTTGTCCCCCGAACGCAGCACCGTGCCTTCCACGACTGCTTTCACGTTCAATTCACGCGCGATGTCAGGCAGCGGCTTAGTCGCGCCGCGATAGCCAAGGATTGATTGGTGCGAGATCACATCCAGCCCGCTGGCCTTCCCTAGCTCGGTGATGAGCGCTTCCGTCATGCCATCGGCGAAGTAGTCTTGCTCGCGATCGGACGATAGATTCTTCAGCGGCAGGACGGCGATGGAACCGATCTGCCCGGTTCCACGACCGCTGAACAACCGCTCCTGCAGCCCACCTACATTGAAGCCGACCAGCGCGATCGGCAAGGCCGCAGCAGCCACGGCGATCCACCAACCGAACGTGCGGTGTCGGATCTTGGTCGCGGCCTCTCCTGCTTCCAGACGTACGCGGTCGCGCTGCCACCAAGCGTCGATTTCGGACTTGAAGGCGTACACCGAGGCTCTGCTTTTGTGCATGTGACGATGGACGGGCAGGCCTTCTCGTTCCCACCGACGCACCGTGCGCTGAGCGCGCTTGAGATAGCCGGCGATCGCCTTCCAGGAGTCGAGCGATTCTCGGGCGCCGTTCGCCGCCTTAGGCTGCGACTGCGATGTCATCGCGTCCATAAGGCCCTCCCCTGAGCCACTATGAAGCCACGGGCATTCTATGCCGCCGGTGCCAATGCCGCACTTGACCGCATGTGGCCGCAGCCGCCTGTTGCGACGGGATAGCCCGATATCTACGGTCGGTTATGGCCGGCGCCGGCGAGCGCGGCGGCCTGACAACCTAGATATGGGAGACCTGTATGAAGGCAAGCGCGGGCTTACTGGTAGCAGCAGGTGCATTCCTTTCAACCGGCACGCTGGCCGAACCCAAGTTTTCGCCTTGGGGGCCAGCGGTTAACTTGGCGGCGGACGAGTTCGGCGTTCTGCACTGCGGCGGCATCAATACGGAATTCAACGACGCCGGGCCGGCCGTCAGCAAGGGCGGGCTGAGTCTTTACTTTTCCTCCGGTCGGCCAGGCAACGTCGGGGACGACCCGGATCATCCTCTTAGCGACACTAACGACATTTACGTGGTGCAGCGGCGGTCAGTCGACTCGGCTTGGGGCACGCCGACCAACCTTCGGAACATCAATTCGTCTTCCGTCGACAGCGTTCCCACCTTCTCTCGCGATGAGCACTGGATGTTCTTCAATAGCACTCGCGGACCAAACTGCAGCAACGCCGCTGAGGCGGCGCCTTACTGTGGTCACGGAGACTTCGATATCTGGGTGTCTTACCGAAGGCACGTGCACGACGACTTCGCTTGGGAAACCCCCATGAATCTCCCGGCCGGTGCCACATACGGCAGGCCTGTAAATACCGACCAATTCGACGCCGGCCCCGGTTATTGGGAAAGTGAAGAGGGCAAGGCATTCCTCTATTTCAATCGTGGCCGTCCTGGGCCGGCAGGAGCGACCAACCCTTCAGCCGACATCTGGGTCGCCCAACTCATGCCGGACGGGACGTTCGACAACGCGCAGCCCGTTCCGGAGCTGAATAGTCCCGAGCTGACCGTCCCGGGCTCGAACCCGACGATCCGCTACGGAGGTGATCAACGCCCGACGGTCCGGTTCGACGGACTTGAGGTCATCTTCTATTCCAATCGCGACGGCTCATTGCTCGCACCTGACGGTAAAACGCCTAGTACCGACCTCTGGGTCTCGACGCGGAAATCGGTGGACGATCGGTGGGGGAAGCCGGTTAACCTCGTCGAGGTCAACACCCCGGCCGGCGAATTCCATCCTCAACTTTCTTCCGACGGTCTAACGCTTTATTTCGCCTCGAACCGGTCCGGCGGTTGCGAGTGTAAGGAAAATGATCCGAGGCCCGCTTGCAAAGCCCCCGGCACAGGCCCCTTCGACATCTGGATGACGACGCGTACGCGGATACGGGGCAACGATTAATTGAGACAGCGCAGGGCAAGTGGTTGAGAGGCGGCGGACGGCCGCGCCGATGAATGCACGCGCGGTGCTCAAAGCCACGTCTGCCCTGCTTTCGCCTCATCCGTCGCCTTGGGCGGCGAACGCGATGTCATTGCGTCCATAAGGCCCTCCCCCAGAGCCACTATGAAGCCATAGACATTCTATGTCGGGCTGGTGGGCGCCGACGCCGGCTACTTCTTCGCCAACGCTTCCTTACGCGAAGGCAGCCCTACACGCCGCACGAGGTCGGCAAAGCGCGGATCGGATCGCAGCGGCTCCAAATTTGGATCCGTGTTCAGCCAGACCAGCCGGCCAACACGCTCGTGGTAGGCCTTTTCCAGATACGCGAATGTCCGCTCCTTGTCATCGATGCCCGCGTAGGCCCAGATCATTCCGAACGGCGCATACCCCGGTCTTTCCGCTTCGATTCGCTGCAACTCGCTGATCACCTGCAACGCTTGCTTCCGCTGGCCGGCGCGGGCGTAAGCGTGAGCGAGCGCTCCCAAAAGATACGGCTGCTGCTCGTTGAAGGCCAAGCCCTTTCGAAGTTCCGCGATGGCCTGCGGATATTTGCCCAATGCCACATATGCCCTGGCGAGTTGTTGACTCGCGTCCGAAAAACTCGGGTCCAGTTCCAACGCCTTTTGCATGGACGCTATCCCTTCGTCGACCCGTCCGGCGACAAAGTAGGCCCACCCGGCAAACGTATTGACGTACGGCGACACCGGATCCAGTTGCTGCGCGCGTCGGGCTTCGACTACAGCTTCATCAAAACGCAGCATCCCGTAGAGGTACATCGCATACCAAAGTCGGGCGAGCGCGTAGCTCGAGTTCAGTTCGATGGCGCGGCGGAACCCTCGCTCGGTGCCGCCCCAGTCCCAGTCCTGCATCGCGCTCCGGGCCAAGACCGTGTGTGCTTCTGCGAGCGTATTGTCGAGCTTTAGCGCCTTTTCTCCCCACCGGCGCGCCTCGCGCCGATCATCGCTGTGTTGTCCCTTCCATTGCCGCTGAATGATGTAAAGCTCGGCCAAACCTGCATAGGGTGCGGCGTAGCCAGGATCTCGTTCAATCGCTTTCTCGAAGTAATCCTTCGCCCGGTTCAAGTTTGCCGCTGTCGGCGTCTTGAACGAATACGCGCGCCCAAGCAGATAGGCTTCGTAGGCTCCCGGATCGACCGGACGCGCCGTGCTAAGACGTTGGCGCTCCGTGGCCGTCAATCTCGCGTGCACGTGACTCGCGACCTCGCGCGCCACGCGTTCTTGCACAGCCAAGATGTCGCGGTGCTCGAACTCGAAGCTCTCCGCCCAGAGGTGCCGCTCCGGCGCGGCCTGAACGAGATTTGCGGTGATGCGAATCCTGTCTCCAGAGTGCAGTACCGTGCCTTCGACAACGGCCTTGACGTTCAACTCCTTGGCGATCTCCGGTAGCGACTTCGTCGCACCGCGATATCGGAGCATCGACTGGTGCGAGATCACGTCCAAGGAGCTGATCTTGCCCAACTGCGTGATCAGCGCCTCGGTAACCCCGTCCGCGAAATAATCCTGCTGCGAGTCGGGGGACAGATTCTTCAGCGGCAGTACTGCGATCGAAGCGTTCTCCATCGCGGACCACCTGCCCAATAACTGATCTCGCAGCCCGCCGGCGTTGAGCGCGAGAAGCAGCACCGGCAGCGCCAAAATCGCCCCCAGGAGCCATTTCGGGACGTGCCGTGTCTTTGCCGCGGCGACAGCTGCCGCTTCTGCGGCTTCGATGCGGGTGCGATCGGTCCGCCACCACGCGTCTATTTCCGATTTATACGCGTAGACGCTCGCCCTTTTCTTGTGCACATGACGGTGGATCGGCAGGCCTTGGTCCTGCCAGCGCCGCACGGTGCGCTCATCGCGCTTGAGGTAGGCGGCGATCGCCTTCCAGGAGTCGAGCGATTCCCCGGCGCCGTTCGCCGCGTTGGGAGGCGATTGCGATGTCATTGCGTCCATAAGGCCCTCCGCAGAGCCACTATGAAGCTATGGGCATTCTATGCCGGGCAAGCGGGCGCCGAGCGTCGGCTACTTCTTCGACAATCCTTCCTCACGCGAAGGCAGCCCTACGCGCCGCACGAGGTCTGCGAAGCGCGGGTCGGAGCGAAGCGGCTCGAGCAGGGGGTCCACGTGCAACCACACTAGCCGCGCGCTGCGCTCTTCAAAGACTTTTTCCAGCCACGCAAACGCCTGCTCGTTGTCCCCGAGACCCGCGTACGCCCAGATGAAGCCCCAGTCGGGAAATGCTCCGCGCGTGCCCGGACTCATGACCTTCAATTGCTCGACCAATAGAAACGCTCTCTCGCGATTGCCCGCACGGCCGTGGGCGTGTGCGAGCACCGCGATCATCGCGGGATCGGTCGGGTTCGCGGTGAGCGCCTTTTCCGCCTGCTGTATGGCTTCCTGATAGCGCCTCTTCACGACATCATTGCGCGCGAGCACCAGGCTCGCGTCCGCGAAACTCGGCTCGAGCTCGAGTGCCCTTTGCAGCGCTGCCGCTGCTTCGCGCTCACGCCCGGCAAAGAAGAAGGCGGCGCCCGCCCACGTGTTGATATAAGGCGACGCCGGGTCGAGTTGCTGTGCGCGTTTTGCGTGCGCCACGGCGTCATCGAAGCGCAGCATCGCGTAGAGATACATGGCGTACGTGATATGACCGATCGCATAGCTGGGGTTCAGCTCGATCGCACGCCGGAGTTCGCGCTCAGTGTCCTGCCACTCCAACGATACCTGTTTCACGATCGCGAGCGAGAGGTGGGCCTCGGCCAGCGTTTCGTCGAGCTCGAGCGCTTTGTCCGCCAACTGCTGCGCCCGGCGGATGACCTCGACGCGCCCCACACCGCCACGTGTGCGGATAAGGAGCTCGGACAGGCTCGCGTAAGGCGGCGCGTAGCCAGGGTCCTTTGCAATCGCCTTCTCGAACGCCTCTTCTGCCCTAAGTCCATTCGCCCGTACGCGCGCGCTGTATAGATAACTCCGGCCGAGCAAATATGCTTCATGCGCTTCCGGATCGACCCGCCGCGCGGTCGTAAGGCGTTCGCGCTCCGTGGCCGTCAATGTTGCGTGAATGTGACTCGCCACCTCGCGTGCCACGCGTTCCTGCACGGCCAAGATGTCGCGGTGGTCGAATTCAAAGCTCTCGGCCCAGATATGGCGTTCCGGGGACGCCTGAACCAGATTGGCGGTAATGCGGATTCTGTCTCCGGAGCGAAGCACCGTGCCTTCCACTACGGTCTTGACCTTCAACTCACGCGCGATCTCCGGCAGTGACTTCGTCGCATCGCGATAGCGACGCATCGATTGGTGCGAGATCACGTCCAGGGACCTGATCCTGCCGAGCTGCGTGATGAGCGCCTCGGTAACGCCGTCGGCGAAGTAATTCTGCTCCGCATCGGGCGAAAGATTCTTGAGCGGCAGGACAGCAATCGAGGTGTTGTCCGCGGTAGGGCGCGAGCCGAAGAATGGGTTCCGCAGACCTCCGGCATTGAGACCCAGTAATACGACCGGCACGGCCAAAACGCCCGCGGCGAACCACCACCAGCGCTGCCGCCCCCTTGCGGCACCCGCAGCCGCCTCTGCCGCCTCGACGCGCGTTCGATCAGTCCGCCACCAAGCATCGATCTCGGACTTGTACGCGTAGACGCTCGCCCTTTTTTTGTGCACGTGCCGATGGATCGGCAGGCCCTCCTCCTGCCAACGGCGCACGGTGCGTTCATCGCGCTTGAGGTAGCTCGCGATTTCCTTCCAGGAGTTCAGCGACTCGGGAGCCGAAGGCTTCCGGGAATTCAGCGAGTCGGTAGCCAAAGGCTCCTCCCGCTGAGGGGACGACTGTGATCTGCCTGCCTCCATAAGCGACCCCGGAGAGGTCCGAACCGGCTTTCGGATTGTACGTCCGCAGGTGCCCGCTGATGTCCTTAAGTGCCTGTTGTGAGCTCAGGACCGCGGCCCTACCGTCCATCCCAGGCATGAGCCTTTGTAGAGGAGGTAACAATGAGACGGCATGGAACGCTGGCAGCTCAAGCACTTGCCTTCGCGCTTGCAGCAGCATGGCTAGCAACGAATGCGTCAGCTGAACCGAAATACTCGGAGTGGGGACCGGCGATTAACGTCGATCCGACTTGCCAGGGCATCAACTCGAGCGACGACGATGCGGGCCCCGGGATAAGCAAAGATGGCCGCAGTCTGTATTTTGGTTCGACTCGTAAGGTTGCCGGTGTGACGCAAGGCTTTGATCTTTGGGTGGCGAAGCGCAAGCACACCGGCGCGCCGTGGGATCCGCCGGTACACCTCCGCGGGGTTAAGGGAAGCGAGGTTAACTCGACCGGTACCGACAACGTCGCCACCCTCACACGCGACGGACATTGGATGTTCTTCAACAGCAATCGCACCGGCAGCGTCGGAAGCGTTGATATTTGGCTGTCTTACCGGCGCGACGTACAAGATGACTTCGCTTGGGAAACCCCTTTTAACGCCGGTTCGATCAACACGTCCGGGTTCGACGGCGGAGCGACTTACTTCGCGAATAAGCGCGGTGCGGCGCCGCAGCTTTTCTACGGCAGCGGCGGGTCGTTAGCCAGCACTCAGATCTGGGTGGCCGAGCTTCTGCCCGATAGTGCGTGCGGCCAGCATCCCTGCTTTGGCAATGCCCATGCGGTGGAGGAACTGAAGAGCGGCGCCGCCGATCAACGTCCGTCGATCCGCTTCGATGGCCTGGAGATGTTCTTCTCTTCCAACCGGCTCGGCTCGATCGGCCTCCAAGACATCTGGGTTACCAGCCGAAATAGCATTGAAGAGCCATGGGGCCCGCCCACACGACTCGTTAGTGCAGGAGACCCTGCGCTCAATACAACGGTGAATACAACGGCGTTTGACATGAGTCCCAACCTCTCCGCCGATGGACTGACGCTTTATTTCGCGTCGAACCGAGCCGGCGGGTGCCTTGACGCGAAAGGTAACCCCACCTTCGACATCTGGATGACGACGCGGACGCGTCTCAACGAAGACCAGAAAGAAGAGGACGAGGACGACGAGCGAACCGACAGCGATTAAGCGTGCCGAGGATCGGCGGGAAGTCGCCGTTTTGCGACTTTGCCGCGGCAAGACGTCCGACGTTCACCGTATCACCAACATTTCATCGTGTTGTCACCTTCGTTGCATTGACGCTCGACGGGGCCTTCGGCGCAATAGGCGAGCACATTTGAGCGTCATGTGGGGGTTGAAATGAATGCCTGCAAAATGCCGGTCGCGGCACTGCATAAATGTCCATTCAAGACGACAGGCTTTAGCCATCTGGCGATTATCAAATTGCACGTCACGACGCAGCAGCGCGGTTTCACGCTCATCGAGCTTCTAGTAGTCGTGTTGATCATTGGGCTTCTCGCTGGTTTTGTCGCGCCGCGCTATTTCGCCCAGATCGGAAGATCGGAGGTCAACGTCGCCAAGGCGCAGATCGACGCGCTCGAAAAAGCGCTCGACCAGTATCGCCTCGACACCGGTCGCTATCCGAGCACCGAGCTCGGGCTCAATGCGCTGATGGAGCGCCCGGCGAACGAACCTAGCTGGGCCGGGCCTTATCTACGCAAGGCCGTCCCGCTCGATCCTTGGGGCAGACCTTATATCTACCGCATGCCGGGAGAGCGAGGCGATTACGAACTCGTATCCCATGGCAAAGACGGCAAACCGGGAGGGACCGGTGATGCTGCCGACATAAGCAACGACGTCGTCAGCCATGCGCTTCGAGCTCAAAGCGATCGCGCCGGACGATAGCGTTCGCTCGATCACTATCAGCGCGCCGGGTCGATGCAGCAACCGCCGACCGGGCGCCTGCACATTGCCATGGAGACACGCTATGACGACACATGCTTTGGTTTCTAACGTCGCACCGCGTATGTGGCGGGCGTTGGCCTATGTGTACGAGGCAGTTACGGCGGCGCTGCGGCTAGGAACATTAACCGCACCGCTCTACCGAGGCAAAGCTTGCCAGAAGCGCGCCATCTTCTACGCGCTGAAAAGGAGGAGCCGGATGTTAGCTAAGGGGAAGGTCGCTTACCGATTCAAGAGGCTGAGCTTCGGACTCTTCGCTGGCCTTGCTCTAACTGTGGCCGCAGTGGCGCCGGCCGCCGGCGACGTCACCATCACCGACCTCGGCACATTGGGCGGCGGCTACAGCATAGGGACCGGCATCAACGACGCCGGCCAGGTGATCGGATTCTCGTCGACCGCTCGCGATGCTGCCGAGCATGCATTCCTTTGGCAACGCGGCGTGATGATTGACCTTGGCACACTTGGCGGCACCACCAGTCACGCCCAAGGAATCAACGGGACGGGTCAGGTGGTTGGTTGGTCGCAAACCAGCGGCGATGTCGCCACGCACGCCTTCCTCTGGCAGAACGGCCAGATAGCAGATCTGAACAATCTCATCCCGCCGGGCTCCGACTGGTCGCTTGAGGGAGCGGCGGCCATCAATGATGCCGGCCAGGTAGTGGGCTGGGGTGTACACGACGGCAAGTCTCGGGCTTTCGTCTGGCAACGCGGCATCGTTACGGACCTTGGCACACTAGGCGGCACCTTTAGCTCAGCCACCGGCATCAATAACGCCGGTCAAGTGGTCGGCTTATCGGCTACCGTGGGAGATGCCGCCTACCACGCCTTCCTCTGGCACGACGGCGTGATGAAGGATCTTGGGACGCTGGGTGGCGATAGCTATGCTTTCGGTATCAACAACCTCGGGCAGGTAGTCGGTGCCTCGGCCGTCCCCGAGGTTGTTGACGACTACGGCAACATCGACGGCCCCCATGCCTTCCTCTGGCAGGACGGCCAGATGTGGGATATGCACTACAACATCGGCTACTACCAGCGCAGTAGCTGGGCTATGGCCTTAAGTGACAGTGGCCCGGTGGTCGGAATGTCGACCGACAACTTCACTTATAGCCCGTTTCCCGAGCTCAATGATCTCATCACGTGGCAGCAGGGCTGGAAGTTGGACGTGGCTGTCGCCGTCAACAAGGCGGGCCAGATCGTTGGAAGCGGAAGTCACAACAGTAAGACGCGTGGGTTCCTGTGGAGCCCGAGTCTTCCGAAATAGGACGCAATTTCGGTATCACGTCGCTGTCGCGGCGCTGGGTGCGATTAGGGGCCGCCTACGCCGCACATGGGCGGCCGAACATTACCGTGCGAAGCAGCAGCCGCGGAATCGCGAGCAGCATCGTCATTAAGAAGCGCACCGCGACTGGACGCAGCCGCCGCACGCGCTCGGCGTCAAGCGCGGAAGAAGCCGCGCGGCGCCGTGTGCAGCCGCTCGAAGCCGCTCTTTGTGACGCGGATCAGCTCGCCGACCTGCACGCCGGCGGGCTGGTCGCGCGCGATGACATTCGGCTGCACGACCACGGTCATGTTCTCTTCCAGCGTCATCTGCGGGAGCGGCCCCGCGGGCCGACTCTTCGTGCCGAGGATCGGCGGAAAATAGCCGCCGCCGAAGCCATGCATCAGGTCATCGCACACCGTAAAGCCGCGCTGCTCGATAACACTGGCCGCGTCCAGGATCTGCTCCATCGTCGTGCCGTGGCGAACAACGCCCACGACCGCGTCGAACGCCGCTTCGGCGGTCGCGTGCAAATCGCGGTATAGCGGAGTCGGCTCGGCGCCGACGCTGAACGTGCGCAGCACTTGGCCCGAATAGTCCCAGAACGAGCCGGAGAGCTCGCAGAAGACGACGTCGCCGTTTTGCACTTTGCGAGACGAGTGGAATTGCGGCGGCACGAAGAGCGCGGGATTCGCCATCGACGTGACGCCGATGTAGTGGATGAACGTGGTGCCACCCTCGCCCACGTACGCGCGCTCGACGAGGTTGCCGAGCTCGCGCTCGGTCATGCCGGGTTTCGTGCCCGCAAGGAGTGATGCGAAGCCGGCGTCGCTGAACGCGGCGCCAATGCGCAGCCAGTCGATCTCCTCCTCCGATTTGATGAGCCGCAGGCGTACGTATTCGGCGTCGAGCTCGACGACGGTGAATTCCTTTTCCAGCTCGCGCTGCTTGCGCGCGAGAAGCGGACCCATCAGGCCGATGCGCTTCGCGCCGCGCTTTTTCAGCTCCGCGATCGTGAGCGCCATGCCGCGGTGCTCGCCCCAGCGCACGTCGCAGCCGCGCGCGAGTTTTTTCGCGAGCGGGAAATGGTTGAACCACTCGACGTGCATGGTGATCGTCTCGCCGGGCCTGAATACGACGTAGGCTTCCACGGTGCCCGGCCAGCCGGTGACCCATTGCGGTGCGTTGCCGACGCGGTGGTCGGTGACGATCAGCAGGTGATCGACGTCCGCGCGCTGCATCACCGCTTGGAGCGCGCGGTGGCGTCGCTCGAATTCGGTATCGGAAAAGCGCGGGTATTCCTGCGCGACAATCGCGCGCAGGCGCGGTTCGAGTTCGAGCATCGCTAGCGGGCCGCGGGCGTGGTCTGGTGATCGACGATCACCCATTTACCGCCGCGCTGGCGGTAAACGAGCGTGTAGCGGGCGGGCGTCACGGTCGCTTCGCCGCCGCGCATTTCGAACATGTTGTATGTGCCGCTGTCGATCGCGGTGTCGCCGTACAGGCGGATGGCGTGCTCGCCGAGCGCGACCCGCTGCGTCGGGCGCTCGCGGGCGCTCTTGTAGTAATCGGCGATCGCGCTCGCGCCGACGCGTGGCTTCGCCTCGCTCGCATCGGAGAGCACCGCGTCCGTATCGTAGAGCGCACTGATGCGCGCCGGATCGCGGCTATTGAAGGCGCTGACCCAGGCCGCCGTTGCCGCGGCGACGCTCGCGGCCGCATCACCGCTTGCGCTCGATGGAGCGGCGGCAGCGACTGGCGCCGTCGGCGATGCGGCTTTCGCCGCCGTGCGCGGCGCGGGGTCGTATTCCATGGGGCGAGCGATGCGCGCGCGCGTCTGGCGCATGAACCCGGCAGCCGCGGACGGTTCTACCGGCTGGATGTTCACGCACTCCGGCCTCGCGGACAGCGTGAAATAGGCTTTGGGATGGGCGCTGAAGTCGTATTTGATGCGGCTCGCCTCGTAGCCGCCCATGGCTTTCGGGCAATGGATCACGAGCGCGCGCGTCTCGGGCGGCACCTGGAAGGTCACGCGCTCCCCCGAGAGCACATCGGTGACCGGCTTGCCGTCGACCACGACGTAGTACGCCCATTCCTGGCCGATGAAGGCGGCGGGGCGGAACACCGTTACCTCTGCGCCGACGGCGGCGGTGCTGGCGAGCGCGAGCGCCAATGCGGCGAGCCTCATGCCGCCCGCTCCTCGCGCAGGCGCGGCATCCAGAAGACGAA
>Ga0075426_10003155_pt1 | contig 11786 bp, 10 predicted proteins | sample SoiMethybrSBSTD5_FD_75304 | JGI IMG/M metagenome (GOLD analysis project Ga0075426, IMG submission 75304) | Bulk soil microbial communities from a Populus tree surrounding site in Tennessee, USA - Soil MetaG P. TD hybrid SBSTD5 | ecosystem: Environmental > Terrestrial > Soil > Tree plantation...
GATGATACGCGCCCTCCTCGCCGCAGCCGTCCTCGTCGCGCTCGCGGCGTGCGGCCAGAAGGGCCCGCTCAAGCTTCCGGAGCCCGCGAAACCGGCCTCGCTCGCGCGCTCATGAGCGGTCTTGCGCGCATCTCGGGCGCTCTCGCCCTCGACGGCGTTCCGCTCGCCTCCATCGCGGCGCGCTTCGGCACTCCCTGCTACGTGTATTCCCGCGCCCTCATCGAGGAAGCGTTCCGCGCGTTCGACGAGGGATTGGAGGGCGTAGCGCACACGGTCTGCTACGCCGTGAAGGCGAACTCGAACCTCGCGGTGCTCGACGTGCTGGCGCGCCTGGGCGCGGGGTTCGACATCGTCTCCGGCGGCGAGCTCGCGCGCGTGCTCGCGGCGGGCGGAAAGGCCGAGCGCGTCATCTTCTCCGGCGTCGGCAAGTCGGAAGCGGAGATGCGCGCCGCGCTCGCGGCCGGCATCCGCTGCTTCAACGTCGAGAGCGATCCGGAGATCGAGCGGCTCGCCGCCGTCGCGCGCTCCGTGGGCAAGGTCGCGCCGGTGTCGCTGCGCATCAACCCGGACGTCGACGCGCGCACCCATCCCTATATCTCCACCGGGCTCGCGGCCAACAAGTTCGGCATCGCGCACGCGCACGCCCTCGATGCCGCGCGCAAGGTCGCAGCCTCGGCGGGGCTCAGGCTCGCCGGCATCGGCTGCCACATCGGCTCGCAGATCCTCGAGAGCTCCCCGCTCGACGAAGCGCTCGACCGCCTGCTCGCGCTCGCCTCGCGGCTCGCCTCCGAGGGCATGGCGCTCGAGCACCTCGACCTGGGCGGCGGCTTCGGCATCCGCTATCGCGACGAGAAGCCGATCGACGCGCGCGCCTACTGCGAGCGCCTCGCCCGCCGCCTCGGGCCGTCGGGCTTCACCGTGATCCTCGAGCCGGGCCGCGCCATCGCCGGTCCCGCGGGCGTGCTTGTGACGCGCGTCGAATACCTGAAGGGCGACAAGGCGCGCCGCTTCGCGGTGGTCGACGCCTCGATGAGCGAGCTCGTGCGCCCGGCGCTCTACCACGCGTGGCACGACATCGTCGAGGTCGCGCCGCGCGGCGAGGCGCAAGCGACCTACGACGTGGTCGGCCCCGTGTGCGAATCGGCCGACGTGCTCGGCACCGACCGCGCGCTCGCGATCCGCGCCGGCGACCTCCTCGCCATCCTCGGCGCCGGCGCCTACGGCATGGCGATGGCGTCGAACTACAACTCCCGGCCGCGTCCCGCCGAGGTGCTCGTCGACGCGGGCGGGGCGCGCGAAGTGCGCGCGAGAGAGAGCGTCGAGAGCCTCTTCGCGCTCGAAAAACGCGCCGATCCGCCGCCGCCGCGATAAGCGCGTTCCACGGGCCTCATTTGGTATCGGGGCGACACCAATTCAGGGCGAGTCGATTCAAATCATCACGCTTGACATGCGCATTTCGCGCAGAATCGGTTCACCAACCGTTTTCGATGCGAATCCGAACGCTTGGTAGTGCGTAACCAAAGGCCGCCCGCCGGGCGGCGCGCACGACAGACAATCGGTCAACATTGAAAGGAGCAACACATGGCTGCGAAGAAAAAGGCGAAGAAAAAAACCTCCAAGAAATCCAAGAAGAAGTCGTCAAAGAAACGCTCGGCTAAGAAACGCTCCAGCAAGAAGCGAGTAGCCAAGAAGTCGAAGAAGAGAGCGGCAAGAAGGCGGCCTGCACGCAAAGCCAAGAAGGCCAAGAAAAAAAGGCCTGCCAGAAGGAAGGCGGCGGCGCGCAAGCCACCGATGAGCGAGGCGGCCCCGATGAAGCCTACGGCTCCCGCGGTCACCCCGGTCATCACGCCGCTGATCAAGCCGATGAGCTGAGGAGAGCCCTGCTCTCCTCGCCCAACGGCGGACCCGACAACGAGGCGCGACCTGACCGGTCATCCGCGCAAGCGGCCAGGCAACACGGCCGGGTAGCGCCTCGCTAGCGGGTTCCCCCCGCCGCTTCCAGCGGCCACCTTTCCATCACCACGTAGCGCCCGGTTCCGGTCTCGGAGCGGACCAGCGTGAGCTCGCTCACCCGCCACGCGATCAGGGTGGCCGGCGCGTGCGGTACCGGCTTCACGATGCCGCGCACGAGCGTGACGTGCGGCGCGAACGGTCGTTCGTCGGGTGGGAAGCTGCGTGCGGCGAGCGCGAGCGCGAGGGTGGACTGCAACGCGGCGAGGCGCGGCGGTGTGCTGCGGCAGCCGATCCATCCCACGCCGGCGCGCCGGAACGATCCCACCTCGTCGAGGGGCAGCCGGAAGGACTTCGTGCGCGTTTCCGCGCCTGCCGCGGTCGCCTCCGCGACGCGATCGTCGGCGACTTCGCCGAGGAAGGCGAGCGTCAGGTGGATCTTCTCGCGCGGCACGGGCTTGCCGCCGGCCACATCGGCGAGGGCGAGCGCGAGAGTCTCCAGCGTGCGCGCCGCTTCCGCGTCGGGCCAGAGTGCGAAGAAAAGGCGCATCGCTACAGCAGGAAGAGCGTGGCGAGCCCGAGGAAAATGAAGAATCCCATGCTGTCGGTGATGAAGGTGAGGAAGACGCTCGAGCCGACCGCCGGGTCGCGGCCGAAGCGCTCCATGACCAGCGGGATCACGATGCCGGCGAGCGCGGCGACCACGAGGTTGAGGAGCATCGCGAGTGCCATCACGCCGCCGAGCGCCACGTTGCGGTAGAGCGCCCACGCCGCCACACCGAGCACGCCGCCCCACACGACGCCGTTGAGGACGCTGATGCCGAGCTCCTTCGCGACCAGGCGCCGCGCGCTCGCCGCGCCGACCTGGCCGAGCGCGATCGCGCGCACGATGAGCGTCGTCGTCTGGTTGCCGGAATTGCCGCCGATGCCGGCGACGATCGGCATGAGGGTCGCCAGCGCCGCGAGCTGCGCGATCGTTCCCTCGAAGAGACCCACCACGCGCGAGGCGACGAACGCGGTGCAGAGGTTGAGCGCGAGCCAGGGACCGCGGTTCTTCGCGCTCGCCCAGACGCTCGCGAAGATGTCCTCCTCCTCGCGCAGCCCCACCATCGCGAGCTCCTGCTGCGCCTTGTGGCTGCGCACGTACTCCAGCACCGCGTCCACGGTGATGCGCCCGACGATCTTGCGCCCGGCGTCGACCACCGGAGTGCTCACCAGGGTGTAGCGCTCGAACGCCTGCGCTGCCTCTTCGGCGTCGCTCTCGGCCGAAAGCGCGATCGTCTCCGGCTCGTAGAGCTTCTCGATGGGAACGTCGGGATTGTTGACGACCAGCTTCGCGATCGGCAGCAGGCCCTTCAGGCGCCCGAACCGGTCGACCACGAAGAGCGCGTCGGTCTGCGGCGGCAGCTCGTCGTACTTGCGCAGGTACTGCAGAGCGTTCTCGCACAGCGCGTCGTCGCGGATGCTCGGCACGTCGAACTCCATGAGCGAACCGACGGTGCCCTCGGGATAGGAGAGCGCCGCCTGCAGCTGCGCGCGGTCCTCGACGTCCTGCGCCTCGATGATGTCCTGGACGACCTCCTCGGGCAGGTCCGGCGCGAGGTCGGCGATCTCGTCGGCGTCGAGCTTGCGCGTCGCGGCGACCATCTCCGCGTTGTCCATGTCCGCGAGGAGCGTCTCGCGCACCGCGTCCGCGGTCTCGAGGAGAACCTCGCCCTCGCGATCGGGCCGCACCAGGCTCCAGACGAGCAGCCGGTCCTCGAGCGGAACGCCCTCGAGCACGTAGGCGACGTCCGCCGGATGCAGCGCGTCGATGCGCTTCTGCAGCTCCGCGAGATGCTGCTTGTGGACCAGGTTCTCGACGAGCTCCGGCCGGCGCGGGTCGTTCTCGCCCTGCCGGTGCACGAGCCCTTCGACGAGCTTCAAGCGCTCGAGGAACGCCTGCACTTCCTCGAGGGCGGCCTGCGGATTGACCGACGGAACGAGCTCCGCCTCGCGTTCGGGCACCGCGTTCATGGCAGCTCCGCCGCCGGCATGCGCGCGAGGATCATCTGCGTCTTGCGCGCGAGCCAGGCGGTGTTGCGATGGCGGTCGTAGTAGCGCGGATTCGGGACCATGGCGGCGAGGCGCGCGGCCTCTTCCGGGCCGAGGTCGGAGGCGTGCCGTCCGAAATAGTGGCGCGCCGCGGCCTCGGCGCCGAAGACGCCGTCGCCCCATTCGATCACGTTCAGGTAGATCTCCAGAATCCTGCGCTTGTCCATGAGGTGCTCGATCATGACCGTAATCAGCGCTTCCTGTCCCTTGCGCCACGGCGTGCGCTCGGCCGACAGGAACAGGTTCTTCGCGAGCTGCTGCGAGATCGTCGAGCCGCCCGCGACGACCTTGCCCTTCTGCCGGTTCTTCTCGCGCGCCTTCTCGATCGCCTCCCAGTCGAAGCCTTCATGATCGACGAAGCGCGCGTCCTCCGCGGCCACGATCGCGCGCTTGAGGTGCGGAGAAAGGCGCGCGTACGGGATCCACGCCTGCTGCAGCGTCGCCCCGGGATCGTGGCTGCGAATCTGCTCGAGCCGCGCGCTCATGAACGCCGTCATCTCCGGGTTGTGGTCGCGCCACCACCACAGCCGCGCCATGTACGTGAGCTGGACCACGAGGAAGACCGCGGCCGCGGCCGCCGCGAGCCACGCCCCGAGGCGAACGAGCTTCTTCACGCGCGGGAGCTTCTCAGCTCGCGGATCACCGGCGCCGTTTCGGGCCGCTTGCCGCGCCACAGGAAAAAGGATTCCGCCGCCTGCTCGACGAGCATGCCGAGGCCGTCGGCGGCGCGCAGCTGGCGCTCCCTCGCGCGCGCGAGGAATGCATCGGCCGCCGGACCATATGCCATGTCGTAGACGAACGCGCCGGGTGCGAAAACCGCCTCGGGCAATGCGGCCGCCTCGCCCTGCACCGAAGCCGAGGTCGCGTTCAGCACGAGGTCGAATCGCTCGCCGGATATCGCGTCGAGCGCGACGGCCTCGACCGCGCCGCGATCGCCGAAGCGCTGGGCGAGCTCGCGCGCGCGCTCGAGCGTGCGGTTGGCGATGACGAGCGCGGCGGGCAGCCGCGCGAGAATCGGCGTGACCACGCCGCGCGCGGCGCCGCCGGCGCCGACGAGCAGCACGCGCGCGCCTGCGATCGCGATGCCGAGATTGTCTTCGAGATCGCGCACGAGGCCGGCGCCGTCGGTGTTGTCCGCCTCGATGTGGCCGTCGCGCGCCGCGAGGAAATTCGCCGCGCCCGCGGCACGCGCGCGCTCCGAAGCGCTGTCGGCGAATTCGAATGCGTCGACCTTGAACGGCAGCGTCACGTTCGCGCCCGCGCCGCCTGCGGAAAAGAAGCGCCGCGCATGCGCCGCAAATTCGCCGCGCGGCACGAGCATGCGCTCATACGCGATCGCCTCGCGCGTCTGCTCGGCGAAGCGCGCATGGATCGCGGGCGAAAGACTGTGCGCGATCGGATTGCCGATCACGACATAGCGATCGATCGATGACGAAGCGGGCATGTCGGGAAGGGAGCGCGGCGGCGCCACATGATAAGGCACCGTATTAATAGTATGTCTGCGGCTTGCCGCGAAGCCGCGCGGCACTATACTGGTGCGCACGGTAGACGCACGCACAACGATTGGGCGTCGGCCGCCGCTACGATACGACAAGCCAAGTCAGATCAAGGAGTTACTGTCCCCGCGGCTCGGCACGGTTTTCGCTGTTCGAGGGCCTCGCCCACCGCTTGCGCCGGGCGCATTCGCCATTTCCAAGCACAACCACACCACCAGGAGAGCATCGATGGCAGTTGCGGACGTCTTCAAGACCATCAAGGAAAACGAGGTCAAGTTCGTCGACCTTCGCTTTACCGACACCAAAGGCAAGGAACAACACGTCACGGTTCCCGTGAAGGCGTTCAGCGAGGACAAGTTCAAGGATGGCCACTTCTTCGACGGCTCGTCGATCGCGGGCTGGAAGGGAATCGAGGCCTCCGACATGCTGCTCATGCCCGATCCCGATTCGATGCGCATGGATCCGTTCTACGACGAGCCGACGCTCGCGATCTCCTGCGACGTGATCGAACCGTCGACGGGAAAGGGCTACGAGCGCGACCCGCGCTCCATCGCGAAGAAGGCCGAGGCCTATCTCAAGTCGAGCGGTCTCGGAGACGTCGCGTACTTCGGCCCCGAGCCCGAGTTCTTCATCTTCGACGCGGTCGAGTGGAAGATCGACATGTCGGGCTGCTTCGTGAAGATCCATTCGGAAGAGGCGCCGTGGTCCTCGGACCTCAAGATCGAGGGCGGCAACCTCGGCCACCGGCCGCCGATCAAGGGCGGCTACTTTCCCGTGCCCCCGGTCGACTCGCTGCAGGACATCCGCTCGGCGATCTGCCTCGCGCTCGAGGAGCAGGGCGTGGAAGTCGAGGTGCATCACCACGAGGTCGCGGCTCCCGGGCAGAACGAGATCGGCACGAAGTTCAACTCGCTCGTGAAGCGCGCCGACTGGATGCAAATCCTCAAGTACACGGTGCTCAACGTCGCGCGCTCGTACGGCAAGACCGCGACCTTCATGCCGAAGCCCGTCGTCGGCGACAACGGCTCGGGCATGCACGTGCACCAATCGGTGTGGAAGGGGGGGCAGAACCTTTTCTCCGGCGACCTGTATGCGGGGCTCTCGCAGTTCGCGCTCAACTACATCGGCGGCATCATCAAGCACGCGAAGGCGCTCAACGCGATCACCAATCCGGGCACGAACTCGTACAAGCGCCTCGTTCCGGGATTCGAAGCTCCGATCAACCTCGCGTACTCGGCGCGCAACCGTTCGGCCGCGTGCAGGATTCCGCTGGTGTCGAGCGCGAAGGCGCGCCGCGTCGAGGTGCGCTTCCCCGATCCGACGGCGAACGCGTATCTCGCGTTCGCGGCGATGCTGATGGCGGGACTCGACGGCGTGCAGAACAAGATCAACCCGGGCGACCCGCTCGACAAGAACCTCTACGACCTCGAGCCGGAAGAGGCGGCGAAGGTGCCGCATCCGTGCGCGTCGCTCGACGAGGCGCTGGAGAACCTCGACAAGGACCGCGAGTTCCTCACGCGCGGCGGGGTCTTCACCAACGACATGATCGACGCGTACATCGCGCTCAAGTACGAGGAAGTGCAGCGGTTCCGCATGACCACGCACCCGATCGAGTTCGACATGTACTTCTCGGCATAAAGCCGGCGGCCCGCGACCCAGGGGCGGCTCGCCGCCCCTGTTTCGTTTGCGCCACAGGCAGCTCGCCCGCTTGTGGCCACGGCTGTCGCAAACCACAACCTATAGCGGCCCGCACGTTGCATGTCCTTGATCTTGTTGCAATTCCAGTGAGCGCTGCCTATCCTGTCCGTCCCATCTCGCGAAGGGGAACGCGACATGAAGGCCGTCTGGATCGCGGGCGTGACGCTGGCGCTGGCAGCCGGTGCGCAGGCGCAGACGACGATCTACAAGTTCGTCGACGAGAGCGGGCGCGTCACCTATTCGAACAAGCCGATGAAAGGCGCGACGGTGCTCGAGCTCGAGCCGCTCACCGTCATGCAGTCGACGCCCGCGCCGGTCGCGGCGAAGACGGCGGCCGCGATCGAGAAAGCGGACGCGGTGCCCGTGCGCGATGCGAAGCCGGCGATCGCGACGGTGACACCGGTATCCACGCTCGCCGCGGTCGATCCGCAAGTGCAGCGGCGCCGCGACGGCGATCGCCGCCGCATCCTCGAGGACGAGCTCTCGCACGAGGAGCAATCGCTTTCGGGCGCGCGCGACGCGCTCATGCAGGAACAGCAGAATCCGCAGCTCGTCGCCGCGGTGCGCAGCGCCCAGCAGGCGGTCGATCCGACCCCGGCTCAGCTCACCGAATTCCGCAACACCATCGACAAGGCGTCGGGACGCATCCGCGGTCTCCAGGCAACCGTCGCCGAGCACGAGAAGAACATCGAGGCGCTCAAGAAAGAGCTCGGCGCGCTGAAGCCCTAGCCTCGCGCAGTCTCCTCTTCCGGCAACTCCGTTCCGCCGACGCGCCAGCTCCACTGGCTGGCGCGCTTATTGCTCTTTTCGTGGAGCGCAGCGCGTGACCGCGTTCTCGGTCCTCGAGCTGCTATCGACCGCCGTGCTCATGCTCGACGAGAGCTTTCGCGTGACCTACGCCAATCCAGCCGCCGAGACGCTCCTCGTCCACGGGCGCAAGCACCTCATCGGCGCGGAGCTGCCGAAGCTGCTTCCCGGCAACTCCGCGTTCGTGCAGCGCCTGCGCCAGTCGGTCGATTCGGACGCGGGCTTCAGCGAGAACGATCTCGAGCTCGACGTCGGCGGCGAGCGCGTGCACCTGCATTGCGTGATCAGCCCCGTCGAAGCGGGTGAGGCGCGGCTGGTGGTGGAATTCCGCGAGGTCGAGCAGCAGCTCAAGATCGCGCGCGAGGCGAAGATGCTCGAGCAGCAGGAAGCCAACCGCGAGCTCATCCGCAACCTCGCGCACGAGATCAAGAATCCGCTCGGCGGCATCCGCGGCGCGGCGCAGCTGCTCGAGCGCGAGCTCGATGCCGCGGAGCTGCGCGAGTTCACGCAGGTGATCGTGAAGGAGACCGATCGGCTGCAGACGCTCATGAATCGCCTCCTCACGCCGAGCCGGCTGCCGCGCGTCCAGCCGCTCAACGTGCACGAGGTGACCGAGCGCGTGAGGGCGCTCCTCGCGGCCGAATTCCCCGACGGGCTCGTCGTGCGCCGCGACTACGACACGAGCCTGCCCGATCTCATCGGCGACAAGGAGCAGCTCATCCAGGCGGTGCTCAACGTCGCGCGCAACGCGGCGCAGGCGACCAGCGGGCGCGGCGAGATCCGGCTCACGACGCGCATCGCGCGCCAGGTGACGATCGCGCGCCAGCGCTATCGCCATGCGATCGCGATCGGTGTCGAGGACGACGGGCCCGGCGTGCCGGCGGAGCTCGCCGAGCGCATCTTTTATCCGCTCGTGAGCGGCCGGGAGGGCGGAACCGGGCTGGGGCTGTCGCTCGCGCAGAGCTTCGTGAGCCAGCACCACGGCCTCATCGAATTCGACAGCGTGCCCGGGCGCACCTGCTTCACGATCCTGCTGCCCGTGACCGAAAGGAACGAATGAATCCCGTCTGGATCATCGACGACGACCGCTCGATCCGCTGGGTGTTCGAGAAGGCGCTCGCGCGCGAAGGCATTGCACACCGCACCTTCAGCGCCGCCAAGGAGGCGCTCGACAGGCTTCCCGACGAGACGCCGCAGGTCGTCGTCACCGACATCCGCATGCCCGGCGTCTCGGGCCTCGACCTGATCCAGCAGCTGAAGGGCCGCATCCCGTCGACGCCGGTGATCATCATGACCGCGTACTCGGACTTGGACAGCGCGGTCGCCGCGTTCCAGGGCGGGGCGTTCGAATACCTGCCCAAGCCCTTCGACGTCGATCACGCGGTCGAGCTCGTGCGTCGCGCGCTCGATGAAAGCCGGCGCCAGGTCGATGCGACGCCTGCCGCCGACGAAGCGCCCGAGATCCTCGGGCAGGCGCCGGCGATGCAGGAGGTGTTCCGCGCGATCGGGCGGCTCGCGCAATCGCACGCGACCGTGCTCATCACCGGCGAGTCGGGCACCGGCAAGGAGCTCGTCGCGCGCGCGCTCCACCGCCACAGCCCGCGCTCGGCGAAAGCCTTCATCGCGATCAACACGGCGGCGATTCCGCGGGATCTGCTCGAGAGCGAGCTCTTCGGCCACGAGCGCGGCTCGTTCACCGGCGCGCAGGCGATGCGGCGCGGACGTTTCGAGCAGGCCGAGGGCGGCACGCTCTTCCTCGACGAGATCGGCGACATGCCGCAGGAATTGCAGACGCGATTGTTGCGCGTGCTCTCGGATGGCCAGTTCTATCGCGTCGGCGGCCACACGCCGCTCGCCGCCAACGTGCGCATCATCGCCGCCACGAACCAGGATCTGGAAGCGCGCGTGAAGCAGGGGCTCTTCCGCGAGGATCTCTATCACCGGCTGAACGTCATCCGGTTGCGGCTGCCGGCGCTGCGCGAGCGGCGCGAGGACATTGCGGTTCTCGCGCGCCACTTCCTCGCCGCGAGCGCGCGCACGCTCGGCGTCGAGGGCAAGCGCCTCACGGAAGCGGCGCTGCAATTCCTCGCGGCACAGGATTGGCCGGGCAATGTCCGCCAGCTCGAGAACGTGTGCCACTGGCTCACGGTCATGGCGCCGGGACAGGTCGTCGACGTGGCCGACCTGCCCGCCGAAGTGCGCGGTGCGGCGGCCGCGGCGCGGGCCGACGACTGGCGGCGGTTGCTCGAGCGCGAGGTCGGGATGCGGCTCGCGCGCGGCGAGTCCGGCATCTCGGCTGCGCTCACGCGCGATTTCGAGAGCGTGCTGATCACCAAGGCGCTGCACCACACCGGCGGCCGCAGGATCGAGGCGGCGGGGTTGCTCGGCATCGGCCGCAACACCCTGACCCGCAAGGTGCAGGAGCTGAAGATCGAAACGAAGGACTAGGTTTCGGCGCGAGCGCGGTAGCGCGCTTCGAGCTCGGAAGCGGGAAGCGCTTCGGCTTCGACGAATCCCTGGTAGGCGTCGCACCCCAGCGCGCGGAGCTCGTCGAGCTCGACCGCGTCCTCCACGCCTTCGGCGACCACCGCGAGGCCGAGCGCGTGCGCCATGGCGATGGCCGCCCGCGCGGCGCGCGCGCCGCGCTCGTCGCGCACCGAGGCCGCGTCGATCTTGATCGAGTCGAGCGGCAGCGCGTTCACGCACGCGAGGGAGGCATGGCCGCTGCCGAAATCGTCGAGCGAGACGCCGATGCCGAGCGCCTTGAGCGCGCGGATGGTGACGGCGCGCGCGTCGAGGTCGTCGAGGATGTCGGCCTCGCGCACCTCGATCTCGATCGCATGCGGGTCGAGGCGCTGCGCCTGCAGCGCGTTGGCGATGGCCGCGTGCAGGCGCTCGCCCTGCGCGAGCTGCGGCGCCGAAACGTTGAGCGACAGCGCGAGCGAGGCGCCGAGCGTGCGCTGCCACGCCGCGAGCTGCCGGCACGCCTCGGCGATCGCCCACTCGCCCATCGGCACGATGAGCCCCGACTCGGCGGCCACGTCGATGAAGGCCTCGGGGCCGAGCACGCCGCGGCGCGGATGTCGCCAGCGCAGCAGCGCCTCGACGCCCACGAGCGCGCCGTCGCGCATGCGCTTGCGCGGCTGGTAGTGGAGCGCGAGCTCCTGGCGCTTGAGGGCGAGGCGCAGGTAGCTCTCGAGCGCGAGCCGCTCCTGCGCGCGCACGTTCATGCTCGCCGAGAAGAACTGGTAGTTGTTCCGCCCCTGCTCCTTGGCGTGGTACATCGCGACGTCCGCCGCCTTGGTGAGCTCGGCTGCGCCGCGCGCGTCCGCCGGATACATCGCGATGCCGACCGAGCACGAGGTGACGATGGCTTGGCCGCCGATCGCGACCGGCGCGGCGAGCGCGGCGACCATCTTCTCGGCGACCTGGCGCGGTCCCTCGTCGTCGGCGCGCAGGTTCTCCAGGATGACGGCGAACTCGTCGCCGCCGAGGCGGGCGACCGTGTCGGAGGCGCGCACGCACGCCGAGAGCCGCGCCGCCACTTCCTTCAGCAGCGCGTCGCCCACCTGGTGGCCGAGCGAATCGTTGATGGTCTTGAAGCGGTCGAGGTCGATGAACATGAAGGCGAAGCCCGCGCGCTGCCGCGCCGCGTTGATCACCGCCTGCTCGAGGCGGTCCTCGAGCAGCAGCCGGTTGGGCAGCGCCGTGAGCGGATCGCGCGTGGCGAGGTACTCGGCG
>Ga0075426_10003156_pt1 | contig 11782 bp, 10 predicted proteins | sample SoiMethybrSBSTD5_FD_75304 | JGI IMG/M metagenome (GOLD analysis project Ga0075426, IMG submission 75304) | Bulk soil microbial communities from a Populus tree surrounding site in Tennessee, USA - Soil MetaG P. TD hybrid SBSTD5 | ecosystem: Environmental > Terrestrial > Soil > Tree plantation...
TCTTTGCGATTGACCCACCAGGTGAAGTTCAAGAGCAATTTTTGAAAGACACGCTTAAGAAAAACGGTGTCGCCGACGCCGCGTCGCTTCTTCTCAATCTTGTAAACGCGCCATGCGGCCCACGCGTGAACCGGAGGATTCACATCGCCGAACGCCCACTCATAGGCCGGTAGCTGGCCGTTGGGATGCATGTACCACTCGCGCAACATCAAGATGAGTTGTTCCTTTGCGAACTCTGAATCAACCAGCGCCAGCGGCACGCAATGAAACGCGAGGTCCCATGCCGCGTACCACGGATATTCCCACTTATCGGGCATCGAGATGACGTCGGCGTTATAGAGGTGCTTCCACTCGTGGTTACGACCGTTTACCCGTTCCGCCGGAGGCTTCGGCGCCGCCCGGTCACCATCAAGCCACTGCTCGATCACGTAGTGATAGAACTGCTTGGACCAGAGCATGCCGGCGAACGCCTGGCGCATCACCAGTCGCGCATCCTCGGAAAGATGTTTGGGAATGACAGTTTCGTAGAACTCGTCTGCTTCGCGAAGTCGATCGACGAACGTCTGGTCAAACTGTGCGAAGGCGGTTCGGTGGTCCAACTGCGCATTTGTTAGGCGCAAGCGGATCGTTGCAGTCGCGCCGGGAGCAATCGTTAGTTTGTAGTTTGCCGCGGCTTTCGTACCCTCTTGTTCGGGATTCACCGCCTGCTGGTTGCCGTGAACGATGTATTCGTGGATGCCGTCTTTGAAGTAGTGCGAACCATTCGTGAAATTGAAGAGCCGCTGAGTGTTGGTATCGTTTTCAGTAAAGAGCAACTCAGACGCACTGTCACAGTACAACCATCGCTTGCCTACACCGGCGTGGTTAAGCTCAATGACCCCTTCGTTCGTCCTGCGTAACGATGGCTTCGCCGTTCCATTCTGGTGCCAGGACCACGTATTGCGAAACCAAATCGTCGGCAGCAGATTCAACGAGGCTTCTTCCGGCCCGTGGTTCGTGACTGTGACGCGTACGAGAATATCGTCGACATCAGCCTTCGCGTATTCAACAACGACGTCGAAGTAACGGTCATCGTCGAAGATGCCGGTGTCGATCAGTTCAAACTCCGGCGCCAGTTTTCCTCGTTGCCGGTTCTCCGCTACTAACTGGCCGTACGGAAACTCTGCTTGCGAATACTTGTAGAGATACTTCATGTACGAGTGAGTCGGAGTTGAGTCGAGGTAAAAGTAGTATTCCTTGACGTCTTCGCCGTGATTACCTTCATTGCCCGTCAAACCGAAGAGGCGTTCTTTCAAGATCGGGTCGCGGCCGTTCCAGAGTGCAATGGCGAAACAGATGTTTTGATGCCGGTCGGAAATGCCGGCGATTCCGTCTTCGTTCCAACGATAGGCGCGCGACCGCGCGTGATCGTGCGGGAAATAATCCCAGGCTGAACCGTAAGGACTGTAATCTTCACGCACCGTGCCCCAGGCGCGTTCGCTGAGATACGGTCCCCAACGCTTCCAGTGCCTGGTGCGTTTTCGTGCTGCTTCTAATCGTCGCTCTTCCGCAGTCATAAACACTCCGCTGGTCGTAGTTCAGTTCGCCCGCAGTCAGGACACGTATGCACTTCCCGCAGTTCAGGAATTTCCCTGCGGTAATCGACTTTCGTCGCGTGATGATTCATCTCAGCGCCGCAATCGGGGCAATTAAATCGAAACGTTTTGTCGTCCATAACGCAAAACCTTGCTCATCCAGATTAGTTCGCCGAGAAACTTGTCGATACGCCTCTCATGCGTCTCGCGCTCTTTCATATTTCCCGCGTCGTCGAAGAGCGCTTGTGCGCCTGAGAAGTTTCCGTCCCAAAAAATCGTGACGAGCCCGAGCTCGCGCAGCACCGGTAACAAACTCTGGATCACACGAGTGCCGCCGAAGCCGCCTGCCGAAACACCACAAACACCAACTGCTTTGTGGATGTATTCCTTCAGATTGGAATCGAGCACGTGTTTGAGCATGCCGGGATAGCCGTGGTTATATTCGGGCACTACCACGACCAGGCCATCCGCGCGTTCGCAGGTTGCCGAGAATGCTTGCTGCTTGATCTGCTCGCCCGCATCGTCTCCCGGAAATTTCAAGTCGCAGATATCGATCAGTTCCGTTTCAACGCCTTCACGTTGTTTCACCTGTTCGAAGACAAACTTCGCTACGTTTTCACTGGCGCGCCCTCTGCGTACCGTGCCGAGCACAACTGGAATGAAGAGCGGCCGGGCATTCATGACTTTATCTCTCGATCAGGGCCATCACGTGGCCGTCGGGATCTTTCGCCAGCAGGCCTTTGCTAAAACCCAAACTCTTATCGTTGAGGGCAACGACACCGGACGAAACGAAGCGAGAGTTGTCCGCCAGCAATCGCTTCGCAAACAGTTCGGCTGTATTAACGATTAGAGTCGTTTGCCAGTGCAGTAGATCCGGCGCACGCGCATCAGATGGAACCGGCCGCCCGTCACGCGGCGCAAGGTATTCGAGAAATTCGATGCCTGGCCCCCCGCTGCCGGCCCGAAGACTCGTAATGCGCAACCTTGCGCCGAAGACGTTGTTGAGATGCTCCTGCTCCGTACCGTAGTTCTCACTCGTGCCCGCGATGTGCAGCCCAAGCGCATCTCGATAAAACTTCAAACTCGCTTCCGTATCGCTGACGACGATCGCCGTGTGATCGATTCCCAGGAAAAGCCTGTCTTTCCGCTGCCACTTCGCGTCGCCCTTGTCAGCAGGGAACTGAAGAATTTCCAGCCAGTGCTTGTCCGGATCGCGAAAGTAGAAGGCTTTGATCCCACCCGCGTTCTTGTTCCAATCAGGCAAACGCTGCGGGCCAGTCGAGGCATGTTCGACTTTGTTTTGCCGCAATAGCGCATAAGCCTTGTCCATGTCGCTCGTGATGATCGCGATATGCTGAAACCAACGATCGTTGCTGCGTGAATCGACGGGAATGGGCCGGCCCCTGGGCGCGAGATATTCAGTCAATTCAATGAACTCATCACCCAACCGCAGGCGCACGACGCGCATCCGCAAACCAAACACACCCTGTAAACGTTCGTAATCCTCGCCCGTCACTTCAACGTCCGAAACCTTCTCGAACGAAAGCACTCGCGAATAGAAATCGACTGACCGGTCCATGTCCGAAACTGTCATACCGATTGCGCCGACCTGCTCGACCAGCGGAACAGTCGCTGGTTTCTCAGCGACGGAGCTAAGGAGGGGGACGCGCGTGCTGCTAAGTGCACGCGCGTCCGTCGGCAGGAACTGGGCAGTGATCGTTTGCGCGAAAGTGCCCAGCGCAAGCAGTAAGCCGAGAAGAGTGATCCTGGTCCGGTTCATCTCATTCGCTCCAACAGGTGATCGCCTACGCGCAACGCGTTGGCCATAATCGTGAGCGCCGGATTGACAGCGCCGCTCGATGGGAAGAAGCTCGCATCAACCACGTAGAGATTGTCGAGCTCATGAGCTTTGCAGTTGCGATCGAGACCAGACGTCTTCGGGTCGTTACCAAAGCGGACCGTGCCGTTCTGGTGCGCAACTGCCGCCAACGGCAGGCGCTGACCGACGTAAAGATTCCGTGCGAACAATCCCTGGTGACAATCGTGACCGTGAACGTCGCAGTTGGTCTTCTTCATCGCTTTCTGCAACTGCGCTTTCAGACGATCGTGACCTTCTACGTTGTTCAGTTTGTAACTGACGCAAATCTGGCCATCGCGATCGACAGTCACACGATTGTCGGCGTCGGGTAGATCTTCGGAAGTCAGCCAGAAGTCGAGCGAGTGTTTGGCCATCAGATCGAGTGTCCAGCCCGGAGCAATCGCCGGCGCGCCGGCCTTTAAAGTGTCGGCGTCAAATTTGCCGACGAAAGAGATGTGGCCCATCGGGTAGTCCCATTCGCGGGAAGCGAAATAGAAGTCGTTGACTGCGAGTGTCTTTTGGAAAATGGTTGGATTAGGACATTTCGAGAGGGCCATGAGCACTGAATTGATGTGGCCCATGTAGTGACGACCAACAATGTCGGAACCGTTGGCGAGTCCGTTTGGGTGACTGTCGTTAGCCGAGCGCAACAACAGCGCCGCGGAATTAACTGCACCGCAGGAGACGACGACGATGTCGCCCGAGTACATTTCGCGCACGCCATTTCGATCCACGATCACTTTGCTGACTTCGCGCGCGTTACCGTTTGTATCGAGCCGCAGCACCTTGGCGTTGGTTATCAGCGACACGTTTTGATGTTCTAGTGCGGGATCGACGCAGATGGTTTGGGCGTCAGACTTTGCGCCGATCAAACACGGATGACCGTCGCAGGTGTTACAGCGAATGCACAGGCTCTTCCGCGGGTTCTCCTCATCAAGGCGAATCCCTAGTGGTACGTGAAATGGCGTAAGTCCGGCGCGTTGGAGATCGTCGTGCAGATGCTGAATGCGTTGCTCGTGGCTGACAGCCGGATGCTTATATGGCGCGCTGGCCCATGGCTCGGTCGGATCCTCGCCGCGATTGCCGTGAACCTGATAAAGATGTTCGGCCTCCGTATAATAAGGCTCCAACTCGTCATAATTGATCGGCCAGGCGGGTGAGATGCCGCCGTGATGACGAATCTCGCCGAAGTCTTCCTTGCGCAGACGAAACAGTGCGGCCCCGTAGAACTTCGTGTTGCCACCGACGAAATAATTCGTATGCGGATGCAGCTCATTGCCCTCGCTGTCGCGCCACGCTTCTTTGGTGTTGTATTTCGCCTCGAGATTTACGGCGCGCGTGCTCCAGTTGTCTTTCTCACGCGGAACATAGTCGCCGCGTTCGAGGATCAGGATCTTCTTGCCCGAGGGCGCAAGTTTGTAGGCCAGCGTTCCGCCACCCGCGCCCGAGCCGATGATGATTACGTCGTAGTGATTGTTGCTGGTCATGATGACACTCCAGTTTGGAGTTACTGCGTATTCATCGATTGCATTGACGACATGAGCGGCGCCGTGCCGAAGTTCACACTGAAGCGCTTGCACCAGATCGTCACTGCCTGATATTTCGCCAGGTCTGCGTTCGCCGGCAGGTCATAGTTCTGGTCGCCGATGTTTCCTTTCAAAGAACCAAGATCGACAAACTCAGACTTCGTGACCGTATCGTTATCTTTTGCGTCTGCCGCGGCGACGAGATAGACGTGGACGTCGGGACCGTTCGCGGTCGAAAATTTTGTCAACCGCAGCATCTTTTTGTTGTCGGCAAGTTGAAACACTGTGGCCGTGCCTTTGGTTTCATGCGCGCTGCTGTGAAACTGGCCTGAAGCGACTTGATTACTGGCCGCGGACGCAGTCGGAAACTGTTCATTCACTCTGTGATTGATAAAAAGCCGCTCGGGCCGGAATGCGTACCAGGCGCCCAAACCGGCAACGACCATGACCAACAAAGTCACTTTCAATCTGTTCGACATGTTCCAAATTCCCCTCTTCAGATTTCGTAACCATCTGTTGGTCGCGGACGCGGGGAAATCCTTACAACCTGATTTCAAGCGGCGGCAGTGCGATAGGAAAGCCAGTTAGCTTCGAGCAGGTGTCTTAGCTTCGTGCGGCTGCGATGAAGTAATACCCAAAGGTTGTTTGGTGTGATGTTCAAGATCTCGCAAATCTCAGTTGAGCTGAGACCGTCGATCTCTCTCAAAGTGAAAGCAATGGACATCTGTGACGGAAGCTGAGATAAGCAGTGTTCAAAGCTCTGCCAAAACTCCTGCGACTCCGCAAGGCTGGCCGCATCGACGGACCAACTGAGCGGCGCACGCTCTTCACGCCAATGGCCACGCCATGGTCCAGACTCTTCGAACCATTCGCTGTCGTCCTCGCCGCGGGCGGTCAACTGAAATTGTGCGGTCTTCGCGATCCGGCGAAAGTGATCGATCACCTTGTGTTTCATGATTCCAACCAGCCAGGTGCGTTCAGAGCTGCGGCCGGCGTGAGCTTGCTGAGCACCGACGGCTGCGAGCAGAGTTTCCTGCAACATGTCCTCTGCCACCCCTGCATCGCGCACGCGCACCAGCGCATAGCGATAAAGATAGTCGCCGTGACAATCCAACCATTTGCTTGGATCAAGTCCTTGCTGTTTTTCGGTTGTAGATTGCAATGGCTCGCCCTCCGGGCTGAAAGCGCTTAACTGAGTTTGGGAACTGATGCCTTGACTGGTTCTCTGAGTGATTAGACGCGACGGTTGCTGTCGGGATGCAGAATTTGTGAGCCAAATGGGCTGGTGAGTGTTTTTGCGGTGGAGTATCCTCCGCAATAAGAAATCTTCGAAACCTCCTGGGAGAGTCTGTAGTGGGCTTTTTGCCCGAAGTTGACGACGCGTTAACCGCGGAAAGTCTGACGACGCTGAAACGAAACTTCGGTTTGGCGCCGAGGGTTTATCGCGCCCAACTCCTTAGACCAGATCTCGTCAACGCGCAGGTCCAACTGCTGGATCGGTTGCTGTTCGGTACGGGCGCGTTAAGCCGTGTGCAAAAGGAGTTTATTTTGCTCGCGGTATCGGCTGAGAATAACAACTCCTACTTTGCGGCGCTGCATTCTCAGACTCTGCAGTTTTTGGGCGTAAAACCTGAACAATCGCAACAGGTGGCAATCGATCATCGCGACGCTAATCTGCCGGCGTCCGACGTTGCGTTGCTCGATTTCGCGCGAAAGCTGGCCGCGAGTCCGCACTCATTTACTGAGCTCGACGTTGAGTCGTTGCGCAAGTCGGACTTTAATGATGGACAGATTTTGGAAGCCGTGTTGATGGTTGGGCTCACTCAGTTTCTTAACTCCGTGCAGATGGGCCTGGGCACTGAACCGGATTTCAAACCCCGGCTAAACTTTCCACTAAAAGAAGTGAATCCGGCGGTTGCTCCAGAGCGTCAAACACCTGAACCCGAGTTGTTAGGCGACTTTGTGTCTGACGATCCGGACTTTGAGATCGTCGCGAGAGTGCGCAACGGCGAGACGGACGCGTTCGAAGAATTGGTGCGCAAGCACGGGCGTCGAGTTTACCGCAGCTTGCTCGGTATTACTGGCAGTGCAGAGGACGCTGAAGATGCTTTACAGGATGCGTTTCTGAAGGCTTTTCAGCATCTTCCCGACTTCGAGGGTCGTTCGCGATTCTCGACCTGGCTGGTCCGGATCGCTATCAATACCGGACTACAGCGGGTCAGAAGTCGAAAAGAGTTTGACAGTCTTGATGAAGAGAAGGAAGAATTCAGGCCACGAAACATTCAGCCGTGGTCCGATACTCCGGAAGCATTCTATTCGCGTGAAGAGCTCAGGAGACTCGTCGAGAAGGAAGTAATGAAACTACCGGCAAAATATCGCGTCGCTCTGATGCTTCGGGATTTGGAGGAACTGCCGACTGAGGAAGCCGCGGCAGCGCTCGGTCTCAGCATACCGGGATTGAAGGCGCGCGTTTTGCGAGGACGATTGATGTTGCGCGAATCGATGATTCCTTACTTTGCGAAAGCCGGCACAAGTAAACCATGATTAGCTGCCAGGATTTCATCAGCGAGTTGGGAAACCTTCTCGATGACGACATAGCGAGCGAGATTCGCGAGCAGCTCGAGGCGCACCTGGTCCACTGCAACACGTGTCAAGTGCTTTATGACTCGACGCGCAAGACGCTCCGCATCGTCACGGAAAGTGGATCGTTTGAATTTCCGGAGCCGATCTCTGAACCGCTCGTGAGTAAGGTTATGGATCGAATTCGTGCTCGTTGTGAGTTAGGCTCCAAGCCGCAGCTCGACAGAGACTGACGCCGATCAGGAAGCGATCTACTAAGCCGTGACCGCTTTGCTCTTCTCCAAATCAAGTCGAACCTGGTAATCCGGGACCGTCCCCAGACCGAAGCCAATGAAGTTCGCAAACTTCGCCAAGCCAACGCACATCACTGCTTCCAGGATCTGCTGATCGTTGAAACCGTAGGCTTTGAGGTCGTCGATATCTTCCTGAGTGACCTTTAGTGGATGATTGTTCAGTTTCAACGTGAAGTTAAGCAGCGCCTTGTCGACGATTGGCAGGTCCGTGGCCATGTGATCCAGTGCGATCTGCTCCGGTTCAGGTCCTTCGATCTTCAGCATGCGAATGATCTCGCAGTGCGCGGTTACGCAGTAAGTGCTTAGATTCGCCGCCGAACAAACCAGAAAAACGTATTCCTTCAACGGGCGCGAGAGCGCACCTTCTTTTAAGAGAGTGGCATCGACCAGTTGCACCTGGGCGTCGATTAAATCGGGGCGGGCGGTTTGTGCCTTGAAGAAATTCGGAATGAAACCGTAGTCTTCTTTGATTAGTTTAAGAGTAGGAAAGTCTTCTTCATTAAAGGGGGCTTCGCGAATGTAAGTCATGGGGGTCACTCCTTTGGGGGAAGTCCGGAGCGGGCTTCGACTGGCTGTTCGCAATGCTACGACCGGGTTAATGGAGCGTCAAGGGGCAACACTCGTGAATGGACCAACATCAGTGGAGTCTTTGCGAATAGCCGTCTTCGGAACAGGTGGAGTTGGCGGATACTTTGGCGGCCGGCTGGCACAGGCCGGCGAGGAGGTTACCTTCATCGCTCGTGGCGAACATCTGCGTGCGATTCAAGCGACGGGACTGAAGGTTGATAGTACCGGTGGAGACTTCACGATTTATCCAGCCAAGGCGACGAACGACGTTAGCGAAATCGGTGCGGTCGATCTGGTGATTGTCGGTGTGAAGGCGTGGCAAGTACCTGCGGCTGCGCGCACGATGAAACCCCTTGTTAGTAAAAACACGACTGTGCTCCCGCTGGAAAACGGTGTCGACGCGGTGCCGCAACTCGTCAGTGAACTCGGGGCAGACAACGTCGTCGGTGGACTGTGCCGGATTGTCAGCTACGTTGTGGAACCCGGGCACATTCGGCATGCCGGATTCACGCCTTCGATCGTTATCGGCGAGCTCGACAATCGACGCACCGAACGCATTACCCGCATTGAGCAGGTGTTGAAGCGTGCCGGTTTGGAAGTGACGATCGCCGCAGACATTCAGGTCGCGTTGTGGATGAAGTTTCTTTTCATCGCTTCGTTCAGCGGTGTGGGCGCGGTGGCCAATGCGCCTGCGGGCGTTCTTCGCAGCGACGCAAGGCGGCGGCCTCAAATATTGAGTGCGATGGCCGAGATTTATGCGCTGGCGCATGCGCGCGGGATCAAGTTGCCGCCAAATGCAATTGAGACTGTAATGGCGAGTGTCGATGCATTGCCTGACGACGCAACCAGTTCAATGCAACGTGACATCGCCGCGGGAAAACCATCTGAGCTCGAGTCACAGAACGGCTCAGTCGTACGGATGGCACGCGAAGCCGGCGTTGATGTGCCGACGCATGAACTCATCTACCGGACGTTGAAACCACTGGACCAGAAAGCTCGTGAGACTTCCGCATAACGATCGTTTTCGAAGATCAGATCTGCGTTCTCACGCGGTTTGTCCTGGGCCAGGTGGATTCTCTGTGCGGGAAAGTAGATCGTATCGTAGGCTGCAATCGTGTTTGCCGGCGAGAGTCCTTCTTGTGCGCGATCGATTGCGCGCGCCAGTGCGGTCGGAAATGAACAGTCAATCCAGATAGCCAGATCGAAATAGTTCCGGTATTGCGGCTTAAATAGAAAGATTCCTTCGACCAGCACTACTGAAACATCCTCATAATTGTAAGTGTGCTTGCGGTAGTTTGAGGCCGTCTCTTCAACAAAATCAGCCACGAGATGAATCGAGCGCCGATCTCTTAGAGGCAAAACGAGTTGATTGAAGAATTGATCGAGACGAAAGGCGTTTTCATAAAAGTTTGCCGCCGGCGCGTTGTGATCAAATCTCTTTTCGGACAGATTCAGCCAACCGTCGACATTAAGTATCGCTGGAATCACACCGTACAGAGTGAGATGTGCCTGGAGTTGTGCGGCAAGATATCCCTTCCCGCAGCCGTCGATGCCGCTCACGCCGACAAGAAGGCTGCGGGTATCCGGGACGTTCGCCCGCCGCTCGATAATTCTTCGGACTACTTCATCAATACTAGTCATAACTCATCGTCACTTTGTCCCGCCGCGCTAACGCGCGTGCGTTTCCCTAACAATTTCGGGTCGCACGCCGGCGATGTTCAGCCGAATGCGATACAAACCGGAGCGAGCGCAGAGATACAGCGTCTTGCCGTCTTCATCACCCCAGGCCATGTTGTGGACATGACGTGGCGTAACGATCGTCCCAAGATGTTTGCCCTCGGGTGAGATCACCCACAGTCCACCGGGAGCAGATACGTAGAGATTGCCCTTTTGATCGACTTTGATTCCGTCGAGACCGTCTTCACCTGCAGCGTTGGTAAAATCGAAAAAGAGCTGTCCCTTTTTCAGCGTTCCGTCGCGCTGAATCTCGTAGCGCATGATCGCCTTGTGCTTGTCTCCGATCTCGCCAACAGCTTCGTCTTCCTTGCGCAACTGTTGACCTGTTAACGAGCGTGGCCAGTTGCCGACGTAGAGATACTTTTCATCCGGCGACAACGCGATGCCGTTTGGGCCAGTGAAGGCTTTGCTCACAAGCTGCAACTTGCCGTTGTAGATCGAATAGACACCGCTAAACGGAAGCCGCTTTTGCGGATCGTTGAACAACTTGGGGAAGCCAAACGGCGGATCGGTAAAAAAGAGTGTGCCGTCGGATCGATAAACCAGATCGTTCGGACTGTTCAGACGTTTACCCTCGTAGCTATCTGCCAAAACCGTCTGCGAACCGTCGCTCTCGTCACGCACAACACGATGATTACCGTGCTGATTGATCGTCAGGCGTCCTTGCGGATCGAGCGTCAGTCCATTTGAACCAGGCTGACCATACTCGGCGATGTCCGCGCCGGAATAACCACTCGGCGTGCGAAACACTTCCAGCTTGCCATCTTGATTTCCATTCGGTGTGTAGCTGTAAATCGTGTTTGCGTTCGGATCGCTGAAGAGTAAATAGCCACCATCCTGATTGATCCAGATCGGCCCCTCAGTAAACTTGAATCCCTCTGCAAGTTTGAAGACTTTCGGATTAGGCCCGACGACCTCATCCATCTTTGGATCGTTGCGCACGACTTCGACATTCACTTCACTCGGCGTCAGTGATACCGGACCAGGTTCAGACTTAAAGAACGCGAGCCTCGCGTAACGAATGTAGATAAAGTTCGTCGGCGGATTTGAAAGTGGACCATTGACACCGAAGATCGCGAGCTGGATCTGTTGGCCCGGTTTGACGTCGCGGCCGATCACCAAATGATTTTCTGCGTTCCACCCGGCGATTACGGATCCTCCGGATTGGCCCGGCGCGCGCGACAGCTCGCCATCAACCCAGATCTCGGCATAGTCGTCGAGCGAGGTCTCAAACACAACCGTCGTTCCGGTCGGATCGAAATCACCGATGCGTTCCGGCACTGTCAATTTGATTCGATACCAGTTGAAGCCCAGCCGGCCATTGCCGCGTCGCTGGTCCAAAGTTGCCGGGCTAATGACTTCCCACTTTGAATCCTCGAAATCGGCCGCACCAGCATGTGGTGTGTAGTCGTACGTTTTGACAGGCGCGCCGGTCGGCTGCTTATCTGGTCCCGGGCCGCGAAAATCAGCTTCGACGATCTTCGTGTCGCTGTAACGCCATTCGCCTTTAACCAGACCCACTCCACTACTGGAGGCCAAATCGATCGTCGCCACTGGTTTGCCGTTCGGAATATCAGCGGCCGTCTTGGCGATGGACGCCGTCACCACCAGGAACAAGAAGATCGCAGTCGGAATAAGTTTCTGTAG
>Ga0075426_10003158_pt1 | contig 11780 bp, 10 predicted proteins | sample SoiMethybrSBSTD5_FD_75304 | JGI IMG/M metagenome (GOLD analysis project Ga0075426, IMG submission 75304) | Bulk soil microbial communities from a Populus tree surrounding site in Tennessee, USA - Soil MetaG P. TD hybrid SBSTD5 | ecosystem: Environmental > Terrestrial > Soil > Tree plantation...
GGCCTTCTCGCCCACGGCGAAAGAATAAAGAGAGAGCGCGAATTGGCGGATATTCTGAACAGGCTTTTCGTTCACTGACAGGACGATGTCACCCGGCATTAAACCGGCCCGCGCCGCCGGACCGCTTGGAACTACATCCTCAATTAGGACACCTTCTTCGAGATCGAGACCTAACGCCGTGGCCAAAGCGGGGGTGACATTACGCGCAGAAACACCAATCTGATGATGGTGCACGTGGCCTTCGGTTCGAACCTGGTTGAAAACATTGCGCACTACATTGCTCGGAATAGCCAGGCCGATCCCTTCGCTGCCGCCTGACTGCGTAAGAATCAGGGTATTAATGCCGACGATGCGACCGTTTGTATCCACTAGCGGCCCCCCACTATTGCCGGGATTAATGGCCGCATCCGTCTGCACATAGATCGTTGGACTGTCTGGATCCAGCTGTCTAGCGACGGAACTCACAACCCCCATGCTCACAGAATTATCGAAACCCAAGGGGCTGCCAAAAGCCAATACCAATTGTCCTTGTTTTAGATCACTCGAATCAGAAAGTTCCAATGTCGGAAGATCGGTGGCCTCAATTTTGAGCACTGCGAGATCGGTGTCACGATCAGCCATCTGCAGTTTGGCTTCAAACAAGCCGTGACGGGATCCCCCATTCCGTGCCGCCGACATCGCCGCCCTCTGATCAAGTCGAACCTGAATCCTGCGTGCCCCTTGGACGACATGCGCATTTGTGACTATCCATCCGTCAGAAGCAATTATGATCCCCGATCCGGAAGTCAGCCCGCGTGACAACAGATCTGTGTTTCTACGGTCCCGGTCAGTATCCAGGTTGTAGCCGATACTAAAGACCTGAACTACACTGAGGCTCACTCGTTTCGAGAGGACCTCCAAAGAGGTACTTAACTGCTGAAGGGAATCAACACTAGTGTCGGAGCCATGGTGTTTGCTCTGGTCCCAGGTTGACGCTTTGCTGAACTGGGCCTCTAGGGGCGGCGAACTGGTCAGTAGCCCCAAGCAAAACAGTACTGGCGAAATCAGGCTGGCCTGCTTAAACAGTGTTCGCTGATAGCTCTTCATGGAAACTCCTGGTTCTGATGTCGTCGTAAGTTCGCTAGAAACACAGAAGACACCCTGCTCGATTCTTCGTTGATTGCTAACGAAAGATCTGCAGCTTTGGCGGCTGGCTCTGTTGATGCTTCAAGGTCGAGAATCCACTGTTGTGTGTGACGGAGAAGCGTCTTTCTTGGATTTTCCGAACACGAGAGGAAGGTCTAACTTTTTCAATGATGCGGGTAACGGAGGTGACTACGACTAAAGCCACTACGAGTATCACGAGCCATACTACGATTGTTGTTCTGAACATCGCTAATCCTTTCCAAATCTCAGCCATGCCGGCATCGAATTTCTAAAGCCCTTAAAAGTCCATTCATCTCTGAATACTTGCGACATGAGTGTTCTATTCCACGGAGTGAGGAGGGGCGGCACCAAGAAACGAAAGACCTAACGCATGAGTTTCGGATTTTGTGCTTGCGATGCGCAGAATTATGCTCGAATTCGATGCTTGCGTTAGCGTTGGCTCAGACTGCTCGCAATTTATTTATGTATTGGAATGAATTAGCTGGCGGAGCTGCTCAAGGTCCGCAGGGTTCGTGTCTGAGACCGCACAGAATTCCATTTTGTTCTGGCGCCAATCAACCCATTGAAAGCCTCGCTGAAACCCGCTGCGGGCTGACTTGTCCGGTCCTTGTGTCGGCCACACGAACACATTGATCAGACGTCCATTGCGCTCGTACACGAGCGCTGCGACAGATCGGCCTTCAAGTAGCTCCAGGCGCCCACCCTTTAGCGCGAAACCCTGGTTCGCGAAATCGTGGACCGGGAGAGCAAACTTGAGTTTGGAGTCGAACCATCCCTTGACAGCCCGCTCATCGTTGGAGGCGATGCCAGTCACGTCGCCTGGCTGCAGCGAGCGCAGATGGGCGTCGACAATCTCTGCGGCAAGCTCCGCTTGATAGTCATCGTTGCGAAGCCCGGGACTCATTCTCCAAAGAACGATCGAAACAAGGAGCAGTGCCGTCGCCGCAGCCAACCAGTGCCAGAGGAGCGGCTGCGACCTAAGAGTGGTCTGCGCCTTCGGACGGATTTGTGCATTAATCTTCCGACGCAACGATGGAGGTGCAGGCTCATAGAGTTGAGCGAGTTGCAGCCTGTCCCTTAACAGATCCAGACGCACTAGCTCAGAGCCACAGACAGGGCACTCTTGGACGTGCCTTCCGAATTCCGCTGCGTCTACGGAACTCAACTCAGTGTCGAAGTAGCTGTGAAGAAGAGAGTCAGCAAAATCACATCTCACGATTAGCCTCCTCACTACCGGGCGAGCCATCGAGAACGACAAACAACTGACGCCGGGCACGGGAGAGCGACGACATTACCGTGCCAATGGGAATCGACGTGATGGCAGCTATCTCTTTGTAGGAGCACCCTTCAAGTTCCCGAAGCACGAGGACCTCTCTGTAACGGGGTGGCAACGTCTCGAGGGCGCGTGTGAGGCGCTCTCGCTCATCGCCAGCGATGGCCAGGCTTTCCGGTGTGGCATCTGATTGTTGATGCAATTCTTCGTTGAATTCCACGCTCAGCTCCCTCGGACGATTCTTTTCCAGCCACGTGTAGCAGGTGTTTCGCACAATCTGCAGGACCCAAGCGCGCGCATCCCCGCCGTGAAATCCGCGGATAAAGCGGCAGGCTCGGAGGAGAGCTTCTTGGGCGACATCTTCGGCATCTTCGCGCCTGCGCAGTAGCCAACGCGCCAAGTTGAAGGCGGCGTCGACATGGGGCAGCACAAGCTGCTCAAAGAGCATCCGGTCCTCGGGATCCAACTCGCTCAAACTTCACCCCGCTTAAATGAGACTCATGATGAGGAACCATCTCAAGCACGGTTTTATTCTGTGTCGTGGATTACTGATGAAAGAAAAAATAGAAGAAAGTATTTCTGAGTTTGGAATAAATGAAATACCCCGACAGTCTGGACGGACGAAATGCATTTGAATGGCACGCGCGGGCGGCCCCCACCAGCCCGCGCCGCTGTTCTTCAGTGACATAGCAGGAAGAGGACAACACCAGGAGAGTGAGAATGTCAGGGAAGAAAAAAGACGAAATTATCTACGACCATAACAACGATGGAATTGACCGACGAGGCTTCTTGAAGTGCATGGCCTGGGCGGGTACGGGCGCCTTCTGCGTGATTCAGGGCGGAGTGTTGAAGTCCTACGCCTTGAGCCGAATGCCGGAAATGAATCCTAAGGACACCATGGGTGAGCTGAGCTTCGTCCAGATTAGCGACAGCCACATGGGGTTCAACAAGCCTGCGAATCCGGACGTCGCGGCAACGCTGAAAGTGGCGGTGGACAAGATCAACGCTCTACCAACAGCTCCAGAATTTATGCTGCACACAGGCGACATCAGCCATCTCTCGAAACCGGAAGAATTCGATACCGTCGATCAGATTCTCAAGGGCGCAAGGCCCAAAGATGTGTTTTACGTCCCGGGCGAGCACGATGTGTTAAATGATGACGGAAAACAATTCCTTGAGCGCTACGGGAAGGCCAGCAAGGGCACTGGATGGTACAGCTTCGACAAGAAAGGCGTGCACTTTATCGGATTGGTGAACGTAATGAATCTTAAAGCGGGAGGACTCGGCACGCTGGGACACGAGCAGCTCGAATGGATGGAAGACGATGTGAAGCACTTGAAGTCCAGCACGCCTATTGTGGTGTTCGCGCATATTCCGCTTTGGTCCGTGTATCCCGAATGGGGATGGGGTACCGAAGATAGCGCTCAGGCACTGGCTTACTTGAAAAACTTCGGTTCGGTGACAGTGCTGAACGGGCATATTCACCAAACGTTGCAGAAGGTGGAAGGTAATGTAACTTTTCACACAGCGGCATCGACGGCATTCCCACAACCACAACCAGGCAAGGCGGACTCGCCGGGGCCAATGAAGGTGCCAGCAGAGCAGCTCAGAAGCGTTCTAGGAATAACGGATGTCCACTACGTCCAAGGGCAACATGCGTTAGCGGTTGTGGACTCGACGCTCAATTAGGCGGCGTGAGTTCCATTTGGGGAGCCAAGCAGATCAGAAATCCATGAGAAAGGAAGAAAAAGTATGAGGAGAAGTGTGTTTGTTGTAATTGGAAGTGCCCTGCTCGCGATTGCATTTGTGATGAGTGTTGAAGGTCACAGAGGTTTCGCCTTGCGCGCGCAGGATAAGACTTCTACGACGGAAGTGAGGATCGACAACTTCAGCTTCGGGCCTGCCGCTCTAACGGTGGGGGTGGGGACCACGGTGACATGGATCAACCGCGACGATATCCCCCACACCGTTGTGAGTACGGACGATCCAAAGACGTTCAAGTCCAAAGTGCTCGATACGGACGAGAAGTTCTCCTTCACGTTCACCAAAGCTGGGACGTTCCCCTATTTCTGCTCGATTCATCCGAAGATGACCGGCAAAGTTATCGTGCAGTGAGCGAGGAGAGATCGTGCACCCGTTCGACCTAAGGGCCGTACTTTTCGCGAAGCACGCGCAACATGTCGTGCTGATTCACTTTCCGATTGCGCTGTTTATCATTGGTGTCCTCTTTGATTTCCTTGCGCAGTGGAAGAAGCAACACTTGCTGGTGGCCGTGGCCTACTACAACTTGCTCGTCGCGGCGATTTCAACCATACCAGTCGTGGTAACCGGGATTCTTGCGTGGCAGTTGGAGCTTGAGGGGCAAAGGCTTAAAGGCATTCTTTTGATGCATCTCGTGATGGGTTGCATATCGAGCGTCCTGATTTGGCTGGTGTGGTTCATCCATCGGGAAACCCGCGGAAAACAGGGGAACGTTTTGCCGGGATACCGTCTGCCTATCGAGGCTGTGGCCGCAGTCTTTGTCGCAGTGACGGGACACCTGGGCGGCTTTCTGAGCGGAGTAAATGGACCTGGATAGAAGCTCTTTTGAGAGGCGGCGGAATCGCGCGGGCAGAAGCGCGAGCGGAATTACTTTGAACCTCGGGAGAGCCAGAAAGGGAATCTAAAAATGAAACTCATATTTGTGGCTGCAGCGTTGTCATGCTCCCCGTTGGCTATTGCAGAGGATAAGGCGGCGTACCCGACGGAAAACGTAGCCCAGTTTGTTGTGGAGAAGTTGGATGTTACTTCGCTGCCTTCAGCGTTCCGGCCGAAGAAGGAAAAAGCAAAGAAGACGTTCGCGGAGTACGGGTTCACAGCAAAAAAGCTGGACGAAAACGACGCTATCATTGAGGCTGCGGATGGAGTGAACAGGCTGGCAATCAAGGCCCTCGACCACACATCCAAGGGCATTTACGTGTGCTTTGCCGAGCTTGGTCAAAACGGCGGCGAGGCGAAGACGCAAGGTGCGTTCCTCTTGAAAAGGAAAGATTCGAATGCGCTGCTAAAGGGACACGAGTCCTTTCGCGAATTTGCGGCATGCCCAGTGATTGGCGGAAGCGATTCGACGGCCGATTCTTGTTGAGGAGACTGAAAACGTCGAGCCGGTGCATTCTGTGCGGAGTCAGTCTCTTGAAAGGAGATTCCCGCGCCGCAACGCTGTCGGGAATTTCTGGGCCATCTCATATTCCTTGACAAGAACCTGGTCGTGGACGGCCGCTTTGATCATGGCCTGACCAAGACTTCTACCCAGTGGGAAACCTTCCTCGGATTCACGTACTCATTACCACCGCGCCGACGGCCCCACCCTGGTTGTCGCTCAACCGCCCTTTCCACCTTTCTGGGCTTTCCCTATTGAGTGAGAGCGTTAGATACAAGTTCGGAATAAAGCAGAAATAGACTTGGTCTAAACAAGTGCAAATGCGAACGATCGCGATAACGAGCACTTGCAAAGCTGAGACCGAGGACGCTAATGGCTGAATATCAAATGACACTCAAAGATCGGCAAAGAGTTGCTAGGAATACGATGGCGTTCTGGTTTGACACCAATGGAGTGCGCTACGAATTTCGAGCTGGGCAACATGCGGATTTTGGCCTGCAGGAGCCATCGTCGGAACAGAAAGGCGACAATTCCCGAACGTTTTCCTTCGCAAACTCTCCTCATGACAAAGGGATGGTCATGATCGCGCTGCGCATGCGCGAGACTGGATTCAAGACGGCCCTTAAGACGGCTGCGCTTGGTACCAATTTCAAAGTGAGCCGCCCCAGGGGATCGTTCACATTGCATCAGGACGTTACCAGGCCTGCCGTATTTCTCGCAGGCGGCATCGGAATTACACCGATTCGCAGCATCCTTCATTGGGCCACCCAGGAACGCATGCCGCACAAATCGTATTTGTTCTATTCGAACCGAGATGTGGCGGACGCAGCCTTTTTAGAAGATTTGGAAGTTCTCGCAGTGCAAAATCCTCGCTTCAGACTCATTCCAACAGTCACGCGACTCAAGAGCGCAACTTGGACTTACGAGATCGGGCACATTGATCGCGGACTGCTTATGCGCTACTTACGAGGCCTCGCTGAACCTATCTACTACGTCGCCGGCCCGTCTGGAATGGTCGGTGCAATGACGACACTACTCCATGGTTGGGGTGTGAGCGACGATGACATTAAGACCGAGGAATTTGGAGATTATAAGCAGAGCGTCTTGGCGAAGCCATGAACCGCTCACGCTTACGGCAAGATTTTGTTGTGGTCAACTCAGCAAGTTTGAAGTGAGGAGGGGCGAAACCTTTCCGCTACTCGTGACTCTCACTTAATTCAGACCGCAGTTTTGCTGAGAGTTGAGGCAGCGACAAAGAGGCAGCTTTTATGAGCTTGGCAGTGGACGTTGAGTATCTAATAGAAGATAAGGTTGAGAGCGCCGGTATCACTGGTCAGTCGCAGCAGACGCACCAGGATCTCGTGGGCCCGAGAAGGACAGCCCTTGGTCGCCAGCCTTCCTCCGAGAAGTCAAAGCCCCACACTTTCGATCAAGCATCTCTTAACGAAACCATCCTGCAGGCGCAGATGGGCGACTCCGCCGCCTTCGAGAAGATTTATCGACTCCATGCGGCGCGCGTGTACGCACTTTGTCTCCGGATGCTGCGCGACCCGGTCGAAGCCGAAGACTTAGCCCAGGAAGCCTTCATGCAGTTATTTCGCAAACTGAATACATTTCGCGGTGAATCAGCTTTTTCTACTTGGTTGTACAGGCTGACGGTCAATCTTGGGCTCATGCGTCTGCGTAAGAAGTCGCCACCAACCATTTCGATTGACGCGACCGCGGACCAAAACGATGACGCCGACTCCACGAACATCGATGTTGGTGCGCCCGACTTGCGGCTCGAGGGGTTGATCGACAGAGTGCGCCTAGAGCGCTGCATTGAACAGTTACCTTCAGGCTACCGCGCCATATTTGTCTTGCACGATGTCCAAGGGTACCAACACACCGAAATTGCCGAGATAGTAGGGCGCTCGGTTGGGGATTCCAAGTCGCAGTTGCACAAAGCTCGCAAGCGCCTGCGTGAACTGCTTCACGAAGTTCACCGAGAAAAGGCGCGAGACGATCGCTTGGCAGAACGGAAAGTAGGCTCCCAGTCGCGTGCAGGCTTGGTCCCCGTGACGAGGGATGGAGCTTGAAAGGGAGCGAGGATTGAAAGTGATAGCCGAAAGATTAAGCCTTAGGGCCCGGAACTTGTGCGTTCCATTTCTCTCAATATTGATCGCTGGAGCGAACATCGTGGGCCCAGCCGCTCGCGCTTTCCAAGAGTCTCTCACCCCCGACGACGTAAAACACGACACGCCGGCAAGGCCTATTGGCGACGGACAATCGGTCCGCATTGACGTAGAGCTGGCGCTAGTCAACGTTACCGTCACAGACCCTTACAACAGGCTGGTCACAGGGCTCGATCCTGATAACTTTCGTGTTTTTGAAGACAAGGTCGAGCAGGAGGTTGTTACCTTCTCTTCCGAGGACGTTCCGATCTCCATAGGCGTAATCCTGGATCTCAGCGGCAGTATGTCCAACAAAACCGGCAAGGCAAAAGAGACTGCGATCGAGTTTTTCAAGACCGCCAATCCCCAGGACGAATTCTTTCTCATCGGTTTCAACGAGCACGCTGAACTCCTTAGTCCGTTCACAGACAACATCGAGGATTTACAGACCCGCATACTCACAGCTTCCTCGAAAGGCCGCACTGCATTGCTCGATGCCATTTATCTCGGCCTGAGTGAGATGAAAGGAGCTCACCATGCGAAACGGGCGCTCCTCATTATTTCCGACGGAGGCGACAACAGCAGCCGGTACAACGAGAAGGATATCAAGCGGCTAGTTCGAGAAGCAGATACGCAGCTGTACTCCATTGGTATTTTCGACCCATACGAGTACCGCGGCCGAACGCTTGAAGAGCTTAATGGCCCTTCCTTGCTGTCCGAAGTGACAGAGCTGACGGGTGGGCGCGCGTTTTCCGTTGAAAACCCGAATGAACTGCCCGACATTGCCGGAAAAATCGGTACGGAGTTGCGCAATCAATATGTTCTGGGATACCGCCCAAGTAATAAGTCGCATGACGCGCGCTGGCGGAAGATAAAAATTAAGTTACGGGCGCCAAAGGGCCTTCCCCCTTTAACCGCATACGCAAAGACCGGTTACTACGCGCCGAGCCGTTAGGACGGACAAAGGGATTCCGACGGTCTAACCGAATACCTCGCGCGCCGATCAGGTCAAGCTCGGGCGAGGTCTTCAGGAAAATCAAGCAACGCGAACTGGTTCTGGAACGAGAAAGAGGTTGCAAAGTTGGCGATTGTGCAGGCGTCTCATTTCAAAGCAGGGGCATTTCTTGAAGTGAGATCTGGGCCTCGGAAGGGCGTAGATCAGCAAAAATGGGAATTGGACCCTTCTACGAGATAGACCTGTTCAAGAATGTCGCCGAATCGCGTCTACAGCCGGTTTTGGAAAATAGCCGGATTTTGGAGGTGGGAGCTGGCCACGTGTTCTTTAGCGCGGGCCAGACGGGGGGAGACCTGTTCTTGCTGGAGAAGGGTTCTGTCCGTACTTTTAGAGTCTGCGGAGATAGAAAAATAGCAATCGCTTTGCTTCGGCCTCCTGCACTGTTCGGAGAAATGGCCTGCTTCGGCCACGGCACGCACTATCTTTCCGCCCAGTCTGTGGATGATTCGCAGGTTCGATTGATCTCTTATGAAAGCATTAAAGCTTTAATCGAGTGCTCTCCGGATTTCGCGCATGCAGTTATCGGCCTTATAAGCAAGCGATTCGACGGATTTCTTCGTGAACTCGAGATTCACGCCCTTGGCGGTACCCTTCCGCGCCTCGCGACACTTTTACTGGCAAAAATGGAAGAAGACGTAGTGAGCGGACTGACCCACAAGGACCTTGCACAAGAGCTTGGCATTCACAGGGAATCCGTAACAGCAGCGTTGGGCGAATTACAAAAAGCCGACATTATCGAGATAAGACGAAAGAAGATACGCATTCTGCACCGCGCGCGGCTTGAGCGTGCCACACGCGAATAACAATTCTAGCCCGCCACTCGCTGCTCTTGACCAAGGCTTTCAGCTCCCAAGACATCATGAATAAGGCAACCCCTCGAACAGTTGCAGCCTAAGCCAGCCAAGCAACGCGATCCACACTCTGTAATGCCTATTACAACATGAGCTAGCAACCTTTACCGTAAACAACCCTTATATCCAAGTAGCGGCTTTGGGGGGACTGCGCTAGGTCTGATAACGCGCTTGTGTTGATCGAACAGATCAACTCCCGGATGGTCAACTCGGAAGCTCCCTAGAAAACGGTGTTCTAGATAGCATGCACGAGCGATCGTCCTGGATTTCGGTGACCCAAGCGTGCCCCAATAATTTGTGCCAGCTTAGGGGTTCACCCCAGGACCTAGGGTGCTATTCCGGCCCCACAATCGAACTGGCGGGGACGCAGTTGATGCATGGAAGTTGGTCAGCCCGTTTTTATCAGAGGAAATCCTCTGATCGGTCGGTTGGGCGAGTTGGGCATTTCACGGCCTTTTCAAAAAAGCTAACTGATTGTGGCGACGCGTCTTAGCTTTAGTGATTCCCCGTTCGCAACGAGGAGGCCGGGGGTTCGAATCCCCTCTCGTCCACCAACATCATCAATGTTTATGCTGGTTTCCGCAAAGTCGTGAAAATCGGCGCGTCTCCGTTCCGATGGGCACCGTAGCGGAGTGGGTGGATGGACATTCCCAATCGGCACGTCTTCTCCGCTTGCGCTATATTAAGCCTCCTGAAGGGGAGGTCCAATATGCCGCGCTTCGTTTCGGGGTTATGCCTGTTTTTGGCGGCGACGGTTTGCGCCGCTCAAGAGAATTCGCCTCTCCTCCTACAAAAGCCTGCGCTCAGTCGCACGCAGGTCATTTTTGCCTACGCCGGTGATCTGTGGAGCGTTTCACGCTCTGGTGGCGACGCCACACGGCTCACGACCGGAGCCGGCGTGGAAACCGATCCGATGTTCTCGCCGGACGGCACACAAATCGCATTCACTGGCGAGTACGACGGCAATGTGGATGTTTTTGTGATGCCCGCGGAGGGCGGTTTGCCTAAACGGCTTACCTATCACCCCGGCGACGATACTGCGGTGGGCTGGACGCCTGACGGCAAACAGGTGCTCTTCCGTTCCGCACGAAACAGCTTCTCCCATTTCGACCGCCTGTTCACGGCGCCGGTCCAAGGAGGACTTCCTGCCGAATTGCCGCTTCCCATGGCGCAAGAAGGTTCGTTTTCGCCGGATGGCTCGCGGATCGCCTACGTCCCGATTGCGCAGTGGCAACGGGCGTGGAAGAAGTATCGCGGCGGGCAAACCACTCCTATCTGGATCGCCACTCTTTCCAGCGGACGAATCGAGAAGATTCCCCGGGACAATTCTAACGACTTCAACCCGATGTGGGTCGGCGACAAAATCTACTTCCTGTCGGACCGGGACGGGCCGGTGACCTTGTTTTCCTACGATATCCGTTCTAAGCAGGTCAAAAAGGAGTTGGAGAATCGTGGATTGGATCTCAAGTCAGCTTCCGCCGGTCCCGATGCCATTGTTTACGAGCAATTTGGCTCATTGCATCTGTACGATTTTAAGTCCGGCACACCAAAGCAGGTGAATGTCCGGATGGCGGGCGACCTGCTAGAGCTTCGCGATCACTTTGTGAACGTGGGAAAGCGCCTACAAAACGCTCACATTTCTCCGACCGGCGCGCGTGCGGTTTTCCAGGCGCATGGCGATATCCTCACAGTCCCAGCTGAAAAGGGCGACGCGCGCAACCTCACCAACAGCTCTGCGGTGATGGAGCGCGATCCTGCCTGGTCTCCCGACGGCAAAACAATTGCCTACTTTTCCGACGAAGGCGGGGAGTATGCGCTCCATATCCGGGACCAGAATGGAAGCGGCGAGGTGAAGAAGATCAGTCTCGGAACAGGTTTCTTTTTCTCTCCTCGTTGGTCGCCCGACAGCAAGAAGGTCGCCTATCGCGACAACCACCTCAGCATTTGGTACGTCGACCTAGAGCAGAAGAAACCTACCAAAGTAGATCACGATATCTTCTGGACATTCGGCGGGCCGCCGCCGGCTTGGTCGCCCGATAGCCGCTGGCTGGCCTATGAGAGAAGACTTCCCAGTCATCTGAGCGCCATCTTTCTCTATTCCATCGAGGATGGAAAACACACACAACTCACCGACGGCATGAGCGACGCCAGAAATCCAGTGTTCGACAAGGACGGCAAATACCTCTATTTCACAGCCAGCACA
>Ga0075426_10003160_pt1 | contig 11774 bp, 11 predicted proteins | sample SoiMethybrSBSTD5_FD_75304 | JGI IMG/M metagenome (GOLD analysis project Ga0075426, IMG submission 75304) | Bulk soil microbial communities from a Populus tree surrounding site in Tennessee, USA - Soil MetaG P. TD hybrid SBSTD5 | ecosystem: Environmental > Terrestrial > Soil > Tree plantation...
GCCGCCGCCGCCTTGACCATCGCGTACTCGCCGCTCACCTGGTAAACGAACGTCGGCACGCCGAAGCGCTCCTTCACCCGGCGCACGATGTCGAGGTAGGGCATCGCCGGCTTCACCATCACATAGTCGGCGCCCTCGTCGAGGTCGAGCGCCACCTCGTGCAGGGCTTCGTCCGAGTTCCCCGGGTCCATCTGGTAGGTCTTCTTGTCGCCCTTGAGGCTCGTGCCGGAGCCGACCGCGTCGCGGAACGGGCCGTAGAAGGACGATGCGTATTTCGCGGAATACGCGAGGATGCCCACGCGGATGAAGCGGCGCGCATCGAGCGCGCGGCGGATCGCGCCGATGCGCCCGTCCATCATGTCCGAGGGCGATACGATGTCGGCCCCGGCTTCGGCGTGCGAGAGCGCCTGCTTTTCCAGCACCGCCAGCGTCTCGTCGTTCACCACGTAACCGCCGGCGTCGACGAGGCCGTCCTGGCCGTGGATCGTGTAGGGATCGAGCGCGATGTCGGTGATGACGCCCATCTCCGGGAAGCGCTTCTTCACCTCGCGAATCGAGCGTTGCACGAGCCCGTCCGGATTGAAGGATTCCTCGGCGCCGGCGGTCTTGAGCGGCGCGTCGATCACGGGGAAGAGAACCAGTGCCGGAATGCGATAGGTGAGCGCTTGCTCCACGAGTTTCAACAGCTCGTCGATGCTGCGGCGGGAGACTTCGGGCATCGACGGCACGGCCTCGACCGCGCTGCGGCCCTCGCGAACGAATACCGGCAGGATCAGGTCCTCGGGAGCGAGCCGCGATTCGCGTACCAGGCGGCGCGAGAAGTCATCGCGGCGCGACCGTCGCATGCGGCGATCGGGAAAACGGCCCAGGACCGGCGGCATTTCGACTCCGTGAAAAGGGCGGGAACTTTAGCACGGGCTCCCGCTCACACTCCGTGAAGGGTTACTCCTTCCCCGCTTCTCCTCCCTGAGCGGGTGCCTTAATCCCAATTAAGGCTTTTTTGGCCCCGGCTTTACTCCCCTTTAGCCGGGGCTTTTGTTTTTGTCGTGCGCACTTGCGTGTCGGCGAGACGCGTGAGGGCCTCGATCGCCTCGTCGATGCCTTGGGCCTTGAGGCTGGAGAAAAGCTGCACGCTCGCGCCGGGCAGCAGATGTCGCGCGCGTTCGCGGACCTGCTTGAGCGTCACCTGCGCCGCCTGCCGCGACAGCTTGTCCGCCTTGGTGAGCAGGATGTGCGCCGGGCGCCCGGCCGCACGCAGCCAGTCGATGAGCCGCTCGTCGAGCGGCGTGAGCGGATGGCGCGCATCCATGACGATCACGACGGCGGCGAGAGAGGGGCGTGCGGCGACGTAGCCGCCAACGAGGAAATCCCAGTGACGCCGCACGTCGGCGGGAACGCCGGCGAAGCCGTAGCCGGGCAAGTCGACGAGATAGGCTCGATCGCCGAGCGCGAAGAAATTGATGAGCTGCGTGCGCCCGGGCGCCTTGCTCACGAACGCGAGGCGCCGCCGGCCGGTGAGGGCATTGATCGCGCTCGACTTGCCCGCGTTCGAGCGGCCGGCGAAAGCGATCTCCGGAACGCCCGGCGGCGGCAACTCTCGCGGATCGTGCGCCGAGAGCGCATAGGCGGCCCGCGCCATATCCAGCCTGCTAGAATTCCGGCCTTTGCCGCTTCGCCCACCTTCCGAAGGCTTCCGAATGCGCTTTTCCGCAGGTCTTGTGGCCGGCTTCATGGCCCTAGTCTACGCATCGTTCGCCACCGCGGCCGCCGCGCCCGCACCGGAAAAACCCGATATCGACCGCGGTCGCCAGATCGCCACGACGGTGTGCGTGGCGTGCCACGGCGCGGACGGCAACAGCACGGCGCCCGCGAACCCGAAGCTCGCCGGCCAGCACGCCGACTACATTGCCGCGCAGCTCGCCGCATTCAAGGCGGGCGCGCGGCCGAGCCCCATCATGCAGGGCATGGCCGCTGCGCTCACGCCCGAGGACATGCGCAACGTCGGCGCCTATTTCGAGAGCCAGAAGCCCGCGCCCGCATTCGCGCGCGACAAGGCGCTCGCGGCGCGCGGCCAGCAGCTCTGGCGTGCGGGCAACAAATCGCAGGGCGTCCCGGCCTGCGCCGGTTGCCATGGCGCCGCCGGGCACGGCATTCCTTCGCAGTACCCACGCCTCGCCGGCCAGCATCCGGAGCTGAGCCTCGGCTGGCTGAAAGCGTATGCGACCGGCGAGAGGCCGCAGCAGGTCATGGGAGCGGTCGCCGCGAAGCTGTCGGAGAACGACATGCGCGCGCTCGCCGAGTACATCTCCGGCCTTCGCTGATCAGTCCGCGGACTGGCGCCGGGGCTGCGCGCGCTGCGCGAGCGCTTCGGCCAGGCGCGTGAGATCCTTGCCTTCGCGTTTCGCCGCATAGAGCGCCTGGTCCGCCGCGCGCAGCAGCGCATCGGAATCGCGCCCGTGGTCGGGAAAGACGCTCACCCCGACGCTCGCCGCGAGGTGCGCGGTGCCGGCCGGGATGGGATAGGGCTCGCGCAGCCGCTCGCGTAGCTTGTCCGCCACCGCGACCGCGCCCGCCGCGTTCGCTTCCGGAAGGATCGCGAGGAATTCGTCGCCGCCGATGCGTCCGATCGTGTCGGATGCGCGCATGCAGGCGCGCGCGCGCACGGCCACTTCCGCGAGCACGACGTCGCCGGCGGCATGGCCGAAGGTGTCGTTCACCGCCTTGAAGCCGTCGAGGTCGATGGCGAGCAGCGCGAACGAGCTCGCGCCGCGGCGCGCGCGCGCCGCCTCCTGCGCGAGGCGGTCCGAGAGGAGCGAGCGATTCGGCAGCCCCGTGACGACGTCGAAGTGCGCGAGCCGCTCGATGCGCGCCTGCGCTTCCCGCTCGCGCACATGGACTCGCCGGTACATGGCGAAGAGGCCCACCAGCACCGCGATGGATCCGGCCAGCAGCCACGCCACGTAGGAGCGCAGCCGCTCGGCGAGCGCCACCTGCGCGCCCGTGCGCTCCGAGATTCGCGCCGTTTGCGCAGCGAGCGCGCGATCGAGTGCGGCGACCGCGTCGACGGCGAGACGTTCGGCCTGTTGCGACAGCGCATCGGCGGACGCGGCGCCCAGGGCTGCGCGCACCGATCGCACCGAGCGCGCGTGCACGACGAGCAGTTGCGCCGCCTGGGCGAGCCCGTTCGCTCCCGCGACCATGGCGCGCGCGTGCGCGTCGATGCTGTGCAGCTCCGTCTCGACGTCGAGCGCCCTGCGCTCGATGTTGCGGAAGGCTTGCGCATCGCCCGTGCGCGCGCCCAGCCGCGAGGCCGAGCGCAGCTCCTGCAGCGCCGCGCGCAATGCGTACAGGTGGTCCTTCACCTCCTGCGCGACGACGACCTCGGCGTTGAGCTGCGCCTGGCGCGTGAGGTCGATGAGCACGAAGGCGGCGAGCGCGATGATGGTGACCGCGGCGATCGCGAGGCCCGCGGCGGCGAGCCGGGCCCGCGAGATGACCACGCGCATGGCTAGCGCGCCCGCGCGAAGGATTCGCGCGCCGCTGCGAGCGTGGCGTCGATCTCCTGCGTGCCGTGCGCCGCGGAGACGAATCCCGCCTCGAATGCGGAGGGCGCGAAATAGACGCCGCGCTCGAGCATCGCGTGGAAGAACCGGTTGAAAGCGGCGCGGTCGGCCTGCATCACCTCGCGGAAGGACGCGGGCAGGCGATCGCGGAAATGGAAACCGAACATGCCGCCCAGGCTCGCGGCGCTCACCGCCACGCCCGCCTCGCGCGCAACGCGCTCCAATCCCTGCACGAGCGCGCTCGTGGTGCGCTCGAGCTTGTCGAAGAATCCCGGAGCGAGCACGTGCCTGAGCGTCGCGAGGCCCGCGCTCACCGCGACCGGATTCCCCGAGAGAGTTCCGGCCTGGTACACCGGGCCCACGGGCGCGAGCTTCTGCATGATGTCGCGCCGCCCGCCGAAGGCGCCGACCGGCATGCCGCCGCCGATCACTTTCCCGAGCGTGGTGAGGTCCGGACGGATGCCGAAGACGCCCTGCGCGCCCTGGGCGCCGACACGAAACCCGGTCATGACCTCGTCGAAGACGAGCACGGCGCCCGATCGCGTGCAGCTCTCGCGCAGCGCGCGCAGGAACTCTGCCGTCGGGCGCACGAAATTCATGTTGCCGGCGACCGGCTCCACGACCACCGCCGCGATCGTGTCGCCATAGCGCGCGAACGCGTCCTCGAGCTGCTGCGGATCGTTGTAGTCGAGCACCAGCGTGTGCGAGGTGAGCTCGGGGGGCACGCCGGCGGAGGTCGGATTGCCGAAGGTGAGCGCGCCCGATCCCGCCTTCACCAGCAGGGAATCGCTGTGGCCGTGGTAGCAGCCCTCGAATTTCACGATCACCGGCCGGCCGGTGAATCCGCGCGCGAGCCTGAGCGCGCTCATCACGGCTTCCGTGCCGGAGCTCACGAGCCGCACCTGCTCGATCGACGGCAGGCTCTTCGTGAGGAGCTCCGCCATCTCGAGCTCGAGCGCGGTCGGAGCGCCGAACGACAGGCCGCGCTGCGCCGCCTTCGAGACCGCCGCCAGCACGTCGGGATGCGCGTGACCGAGGATGAGCGGGCCCCACGATCCGACGTAGTCGATGTACTCGCGCCCGTCCTCGTCGACGAGACGCGCGCCGCGGCCTTCGCGGAAGAACACCGGCGTGCCGCCGACCGCGCCGAAGGCGCGCACGGGCGAATTGACGCCGCCGGGAATCAGCTCCCGCGAGCGCTCAAACAGCGCGCGGCTGGTCTCGTACATCGTGGCGGGGCGAAGCTGCGTAGAGCGCGGCGAAGGCGCGCGCGGCGGCACGCACGTCGGGCGCGTCGAAGAGCGCGGAGATCACCGCGAGCATGTCGGCGCCCGCGGCGACGAGGCCGGGGGCGTTCGCGATGGTGATGCCGCCGATGGCCGCGACGGGAAGGCCCGACAGCCGCTGCGCCTGCGCGAGATGCGCGGGGCTCGCGCGCGCCGCCGCAGGCTTCGTGGGCGATGCGAACATGCTGCCGATCGCGACATAGTCGGCGCCGGCGCGCGCCGCCGCGCGCGCTCGCTCGGGCTCGGCGTAGCAGGAGACGCCGATGATCGCGCGTGGAAACGTCGCGCGCGCGGCGGCGACGTCGGCATCGTCGCGCCCGAGGTGCACCCCATCGGCGCCCGCTTGGAGAGCGAGCGCGACGGAATCGTTGACGATGAGCGCAGCGCCGGCGGCGCGGCAGGCGCGCGCGAGCCGGCTCGCCTGCTCCAGCGCGGCCGCCGGTCGCAGGCCCTTCGCGCGGTATTGCACGATGCGCGCGCCGCCTTCGAGGCACTCCTCGACGCGAGCGGCGAGCCACGCCGTGTCTTCGGTTTCGGGCGTAATCGCGTAAAGGCCGCGCAGCGCCGCGGCACGCTCACTTCGCACCGGCCCCACCCGCGTTCTCCCGCGCCCAGAAGAGGCGGTCGGGAAGATGTTGTCCCATGCCGGGCCGGAATGCCCGCGAGAGCGCCTGCCATGTGTAGTCCTGCGCTTCGAACACCGCCTCGCCGATGTCCAGGCCGCGCGCGAGGTTCGCGGCGAGCGCCGAGGCGAGCGTGCAGCCGGAGCCGTGGTAGCTGCCCGCGAGCCGCTGCCATGTATCGGAGCGCACGACGCCGCTACGGTGATAGAGCGTGTTCACGACGTCGGCGGTCGAGTCGTGCGTCCCGGTGACGAGGACGTATTCGCAGCCGGTGTCGAGCAGCGTCTGGGCGCAAGCGGCGAGTGCGGCATCCCCGTGGTCGTCCTCGCCCGCGAGGCGCCTGAGCTCCATTACGTTTGGAGTGACCACCGTGCTCTGCGGCACCAGCAGCTCGCGGATCGCGGAGACCATGTCCTCGCCGGCGAATTCATCACCGCGGCCCGAGGCGAGCACCGGGTCGAGGACCAGCGGCACGTCGGGATAGTCCGATACGACCTCTGCCACGATCGTCACTATTTCGGTAGAACCAAGCATGCCCACCTTAAAAGCGGCGACCGGCATGTCCTCGAGGATGCACCTCGCCTGGTCGGCGACCCAGTCCGGGTCGATGGCGAGGAAGGACTCGACGCCCGCCGTGTCCTGCACGGTGAGCGCGGTGACGACGGAGAGGGGATAGCAGCCCATGCTCGCGAGCGCGAGGATGTCCGCCTGCAGGCCCGCGCCGCTCGTGGGGTCGGTCGCGGCGAACGTGAGCACCGCGGGCAGGGAAGGAGTGGTTTCGTTCATGGCGGCGCGAGTCGCGTGGAGGGGGTTACACTTGCAATCGGGCTCGCGTTGCACGCGCCGACGCGCGCTCGCTACGATGGTTCGACAGCGCGTGCTCGCATTGTACTCAACCGACTCCGCGTTCGCCTATGTCCTCCGCCGCGCCGCAGCCCGCGTCGTTCAAGTTGTGGCGTTGCCTCGCCTGCGGCCTCATCTACGACGAGGCCGAGGGCTGGCCGGAGGATGGCATCGCGCCGGGGACGCGCTGGGAAGACATCCCGGCGGGGTGGTGCTGTCCCGAGTGCGGCGCGCGCAAGGAAGATTTCGAGATGGTCGAAATCTGACGGGGAACAGGCCTGCGAAATAGCTTGAGAAGGCGCAGGTTGGCGATTGTTTCGCCAAGACAAATGGACTAATCTGACAACGACAAAAAGAGCGACCGCAAGCATGTCGGGGATGCGGCTCGCCCAGGCGCCTTCCGTCCGGAAGGCAGCCCGACAGACGAGGGGAGCGTGGCCGACAGCAAGAGCCTCACGGGCGTGCGCGTGATGGTGATCGACGACAGCAACACCATCCGGCGCAGCGCGGAGATCTTCCTCATGCAGGCGGGGTGTCAGGTCATTCTCGCGGAGAACGGCTTCGACGCGCTCGCCAAGATCGCCGACCACCAGCCCGACCTCATCTTCGTCGACATCATGATGCCGCGTCTCGACGGCTACCAGACGTGCGCGCTCATCAAGAAGAGCTCGAAGCACCGGGAGACCCCGGTGATCATGCTCTCGTCGAAGGACAGCCTCTTCGATCGCGCGCGCGGCCGCATGGTCGGATCGGACGAATACCTCACCAAGCCCTTCACGAAGGAAAGCCTGCTGCGCGCGGTGGAGTCGCACCTCGCGCAACGCAGCCCCGCGTGAGGCAAGAACGAACAACAGGGGAATGAACATGGCGATCAAGAAAATCATGGTGGTCGACGACTCGCCGACCGAGCGCGCGTTCATGGAGAACATGCTGAAGAAGAAGGGCTACGAGGTGCTTCTCGTCGACAGCGGCGAGGCGGCGATCGAGCGCTCCAAGAGCGAGCAGCCCGACCTCATCCTCATGGACGTCGTCATGCCGGGCCTGAACGGCTTCCAGGCGACCCGCGCCATCACGCGGGAGGAAAAGACCAAGCACATCCCCGTGATCATCTGCACGACCAAGGACCAGGAGACCGACAAGATCTGGGGGCTCAGGCAGGGAGCGAAGGACTACGTGACCAAGCCCCTCAACGAAGCCGATCTCCTCGAGAAGATCAAGGCACTGGGCTGACACATGGCGCGCCGCACCGGCCTACGCGAATTCCAGCTCTCCGTCGCCGAGCGCATCCGCTCCGCGGCCACGCACGCGGCGCTCTCGTCGCGGCTGGGATTCCAGGTCGCCGGCGACAACTGGTTCGTGCCGCTGCACCAGGTGAACGAAGTGATCCCGTCGCCCGTGATCCTGCAGGTGCCGCTCACGCATTCGTGGTTCCGCGGCGTGGCGAACGTGCGCGGCAACCTGTACAGCATCGTCGATTTCTCGGCATTCACGGGCGGGGAGCCGATTCCGCCCGGACCCGAGCGGCGCGTGATCCTCATCTCCGAGCGGCTGGTGCCGGGCTCGGGGCTGCTCGTGTCGCGCATGCTCGGCCTTCGCAACCCCGAACAATTCACCGCCGCGCAACGTCCGGCGAACGCTCCCGCGTGGGCCGCGGCGGCGTACACGGACGCAGGCGGCACCCGCTGGCTCGAGCTCGATCTTCCGGCGCTCGTGCGTGAGCAACGATTCCTCGAAGTAGGCGCGTAGGAGAACTGTCCCATGGCGAAAGCACAAACGATGAAACCGAAATCCTCCGTTGGCGACTGGCTGAAGGGGCTCATGGGGGGCAAGGCCGCCAAGGTCCCCGCGCGAGCGCCGTCGGCCACTTCGACCGTGACCAACATGCCGGCGGCCGGCGCTCCTGCGACACGGCCCGGACAGGGCGCGAAAGCCGCGGCCGCCGCGGCGGCGAAGAAAGCCGCGGGCGCGAAAGCCGCCGGCTGGGACTTCGCGCAATTCCGCGTGCCCTTCATCGGCGACAAGCCCGTCGTCACGCAGATGCAGATTCTCGGCACCGCGGCGGTCGTGCTCATCGTCGCGACCGCGGCCGCGGTATACGAGGACACGCAGGCGCGCACGCGCAACGCGACCTTCATCTCGATCGCCTCCCAGCTGCAGTACCACACGCAGCGTCTGGCCAAGGCGGCGGGCCTCGCCGCGCGCGGACAAGCGGCCGCTTTCCCGCAGCTCGAGGACAGCCGCACCCAGATCGCGCAAGACCTGAAGGTGCTGCGCGAAGGCGGCGAAGCGCTCGGCGTGACGCTGCCCGGCGCGGCCTCCAACGAGGAGCTCGCGGGCCGGCTCTCGGATGTCGAGAAGCGCTGGCCGGAGACGGACAAGAACGCGAAGCTCATCCTCGCGGCGCAGAAGGACCTGATCGCGCTGGCGAAGAACATCACCCAGGTGCGGGTCGGCGCCGAGGAGATCACGTCCCAGTCGCAGGAGCTCACCGGCCTCATGGCGCAGTCGGGTTCCGCGCCGTCGCAGGTGCTGCGCGCCAACCGCCTCACGTTCCTCGCCGAGCGCCTCGGACGCGGCTCGGCCGAAATTCTCGGCTCGGAGACGATCGACCCCGAGGTGCCCTTCCTCATCGGCAAGGACACCAACGACATGCGCTCGCTGCTGAAAGCGCTCGAGTCGGGCAACGCCGCCATGGAGATGAGCGCGCTGCGCGACACGGAAACGCGCGCGAAGCTCGCCGAGATCACGAGGCAGTTCGCGGACTTCGAGAAGAACGCGCGGCCGATTCTCGCCGAGCTGCAGAAGCTCGTGTCGGCACGGCAGGCAGCCGTGAACCTCGTCGCGGGGACCGAACAGCTCGGCGGTTCCGTGAAGACGCTGCAGGACGCGTTGACCGACCAGCGCTCGGCGCTCACCTTCGTCGCGATCGCCGCGCTGAGCGTGCTGCTCATCGCCGTGCTGGCGCTCACCGCCGCCGCGTTCCTCGCCGATACGCGCCGCCGCGCGGCCGAGGCGGAAGCGGAGAACAAGCGCAACCAGGAGGCCATTCTCCGGTTGCTGAACGAGATGGGCGACCTCGCCGACGGCGACCTCACGGTGCGCGCGCAGGTGACCGAAGACATCACGGGCGCCATCGCGGATTCGATGAACTACACCGTGGACGAGCTCCGGAACCTGGTGACGGGCGTGAACAACGCCGCCATCCAGGTGACGCAGAAGACCGCCCACGCGCAATCGATCTCGGCCGAGCTCTTGGGCGCCGCCGAGCGCCAGTCGAAGGAGATCGAGGAGACGACCGCGCAGGTGTTGCAGGTCTCGCGCTCGATCTCGGAAGTGTCCTCGACCGCGGAAGAAGGCGCGCGCGTCGCGCAACGCTCGCTCGCCGCGGCCGACAAGGGACGCGCCGCGGTGCAGAACTCGATCTCGGGCATGAACGACATCCGCGAGCAGATCCAGGAGACCTCGAAGCGGATCAAGCGCCTGGGCGAGAGCTCGCAGGAGATCGGCGAGATCGTGGAGCTGATTTCCGACATTACCGAGCAGACGAACGTGCTCGCGCTGAACGCCGCCATCCAGGCCGCGTCGGCCGGTGAAGCGGGACGCGGCTTCTCGGTGGTCGCGGAGGAGGTGCAGCGCCTCGCGGAACGCTCGGGCGAGGCGACCAAGCAGATCGGCGCGATCGTGAAGACGATTCAGGCCGACACCCAGGACGCGGTCGCGGCCATGGAGAAATCGACGCAGGGCGTGGTCGAGGGCGCGAAGCTCTCGGATGCCGCGGGCCAGGCGCTCAACGAGATCGACCAGGTGACGAAGAACCTCGCGCAGCTCATCCAGACGATCTCGCAGGCGACGCACACGCAGGCCGCCGCCACGACCAGGGTCGCGCAGAACATGCAGGACATCCTCGAGATCACGCGGCAGACGACGCGCGGCACGCAGCAGGCCGCCGGCTCCATCCGCGAGCTCGCCGCGGTCGCGCAGGAGCTCAAGAGCTCCGTCGCGGGCTTCAAGCTCTAGGCGATTACAAAAGGCGACAGCGAGACAGAGATGGCAGCCAATCCCGCCGACTTCGATCTTGGCCCGCTGAGCTGGGTCAAGACCGAGATCGACCACTCCCTCAACCAGGCGCGCGAGAGCCTCGACAAGCTCGCCGCGAGCGCGGCCGACCGCGCGCCGGTCAAGTACGTGTTGACGCACCTGCACCAGGCGACCGGCGCCCTCGCGATGGTCGGCCTCGGGTCGGCCACCCGTTTCAACGAGGAGCTGGAGAAGCTCACCGCGTCGCTCGAGACGATGGACGCGGGAGCGATTCCGGCGGCGGTGGCGAGCGCGAAGAAGGGAATCTCCGCGCTCGGCGCATATCTCGACACGCTGCTCGCGGGCCAGCCGGATCACCCGATGCGGCTCCTCGCGCCGTACCTCGACATCAATCGCGCGCGCGGCGCGAGCGACGCGAACGAAGGCGACCTCTTCTATCCGAACCTGAACGTCGAGCTTCCCGCGGCGCCGCAGGCCACAGCGCTCGACGAAGGCGTGCTCGCGAAGGCGCTCGCGCTGCAACGCGCGCAATACCAGCAGGGCCTCATCAAGCTCATCAAGGGCGGCAATGGCGAGGCGCTGCGCCAGATGCACGCCGCGGTGATCGCGATCGAGTCGCTGCAGGGCTCGAGCGCGAACCGGCCGTTCTGGACGGCGGCGGCGGCCTTCTTCGACGCGCTCGTCTTCGGCGGGCTCGAAGTCGGCGCCTCGGCGCGTCCGCTCTTCGCGAAGCTCGACCAGCAGATCAAGCAGCTCATCGAAGGCTCGGCGAAAGTCGCCGAGCGCCTCTTCCGCGATCTTCTGCTCGCGGTGGCGCGCGCCGGCGGCGTGAGCGAGCGCGTGACGCTCCTCAAGCAGGCCTATCGCCTCGAGCAGCTCGTCGCGATGCCCGACCGGGGCCTGCGCGCCGTCGAGGACGACGAAGCGCTCGGCGCGCAGCTGCGGGCGTTGCGCGAGCTGGCGGCGCAGCAGAAGGATACGTGGCTCAAGTACACCTCCGGCAACCGCGCCGCGCTCGACGCCTTCGCCAAGCAGGCGGCCGCGCTCTCGGAGCGCGCCGCGGGCCTCGGCAACGCCGAGGTGGCGCTGGTGCTCGCGCGCCTCGCGGAAGTGGCGCCGGCGCTCAAGGCGAGCGCCATCCCGCCCTCGGAGGCGCAGGCGCTCGAAGTCGCCACCGCGATCCTCTTCCTCGAATCCGCGCTCGAGAACTACTCGCGCCTGGGAGCGGATTTCGCGCGCCAGGCGAAGACGGTGGGCGACCGGCTGAAGAGCGCGATGGCGGGCGAAGCGCTCGTGCCGATGGACGCGATCGAAGGCGGCCTCCTCGACGAGATGACGCGGCGCGCGCAGGAAAAGCTGCTCATCTTCCAGGTCGGCCAGGAAGTGCAGGTGAACCTGCAGAACATCGAGCAGGCGCTCGA
>Ga0075426_10003161_pt1 | contig 11772 bp, 10 predicted proteins | sample SoiMethybrSBSTD5_FD_75304 | JGI IMG/M metagenome (GOLD analysis project Ga0075426, IMG submission 75304) | Bulk soil microbial communities from a Populus tree surrounding site in Tennessee, USA - Soil MetaG P. TD hybrid SBSTD5 | ecosystem: Environmental > Terrestrial > Soil > Tree plantation...
ACAAGGGATTAGCGATCAGGGATTAGGGATTAGGGATTAGGAATTAGGAATTAGGGATTAGAAGGGGTCAAGGATTAGGGATTAGAAGGGGTCAGGATTACTGATTAGCGAACTAATCCCTAATCCCTAATCCCCAATCCCTTAAAATCGAACTAATCCCTAATCCCGAATCCCTAATCCCTTAGAATCCGGCCGTGACGACCACCAACACCCGCGCCGCCATCCCGACGGCTCGTCGCGTCCATCGGTTCACCTACGCGATCCGTAACATCGTCGCCGAAGCACAGCGCGTCGAGGCCGCCGGAACCGCAGTGAAATACCTCAACATTGGCGATCCGGTCGCGTTCGGCTTCCAGACGCCGCCGCATCTGGTGGCCGCCGTCGAGCGTGCGATGCGCGACGGCCACAATACATATGGACCGTCAGCGGGTATACCCGCAGCGCGCGAGGCGGTTGCGGCGGAGTACACGAAAAACGGATTTCCGGTTACGCCCGACCGCGTCTTCATTACTGCGGGCACGTCGGAAGGTATCGAGCTGACGCTGAGCGGGGTCGTCGACAGCGGCAGCGAAGTGCTCGTGCCGATGCCGACGTATCCGCTGTACACCGCCGTCCTCGCGAAGCTGGACGCAAAAGCGAAGTACTACCGCCTCGATCCATCGCGCGGATGGATGCCGGACCTTGAACATCTGCGCAGTCTTGTCACTCCCGAGACGCGCGCGCTCGTTGTCATCGATCCGAACAATCCAACCGGCGCCGTCTACCCGATCGAGACACGCCGCAAGATCATCGAGTTCGCCGACGAGCACGGCCTGCTCATCCTGGCGGACGAGGTGTACGGCGATCTCGGCTTCGACGGTCCGATTGCGCCGTACGGGCTTCTCGATCCCGACGCTCCGATCATCTCGTTTTCGAGCCTGTCGAAGGCGTATCTCGCGCCCGGATGGCGGACCGGATGGATGGCCATCGGACGATCGCCCCGGCTGGATGACGTGGCCGCGGCAGTGAGAAAGCTGGCAGACGGACGGCTCTGCAGCACGGTTCCGATGGAGTACGCCGTCGTCGCCGCGCTGACGGGCGACCGGTCGCATCAGGTTGCGTTCCGCGAGGCGCTGCGCGCGCGCGCGAAGCTCACGGTCGATCGCCTGTGCGCGATGCCGGGTGTCAGCTGTGTGGCGCCGACCGCAGCGTTCTACGCCATGCCCCGCGTGTCGCTTCCGCCCGGACGAACCGACGAGCAGTTCGTGCTGTCGCTGCTTCGCAGCACCGGCGTGCTCTGTGTCTACGGATCGGGGTTCGGACTCCCCCCGGAAGACGGGTTCCTGAGAATCGTGTTCCTGGCGCCGCTCGACGAACTGAACGCCATCTACGATCTGATGGCGGATTTCACCAGGGAATACCTTCGCTGACAGATTGCTGATCGCCGGCGGCCGATTGACTGCAGAATGGTAGGGTGTCCGATCGCGATTTCACCCGCCGCATGCTGCAGACCGTCTTCACGGTCGCGGGCATCGTCGTTCTCCTGCTGGCGCTCTGGCACGCGCGCAGCGCGCTGCTGCTGATCTATATCAGCGCGCTCATCGCGATGGGATTCGCACCGATCGTCCGCTTCCTCGAGCGGCCGACCGGGAAGACCAGCGTCCCGCGCTGGCTCGCCATTCTCGTCGTCTACCTCGCCATTCTGCTCGCGTTCTTCCTGCTCGCGCTGATGGTGCTGCCTCCGCTCATCGCGCAGGCGGTGGCGCTGTGGAACAAGCTGCCCGATGAATTCAACCGGCTCCAGGAATTTCTCATCCGCTACAAGATTCTTCAACGGCGCATCACGCTCGCCGAGGCGGTGCAGAACGCGCCCGAGGGATCGACGAATGCGGTCGGCACGGTGCTCGTTGCGCTCTCGAGCCTGATCGGCGGCATGTTCGGTCTGATCACGATCCTGATTCTCAGCTTCTATCTCCTCACCGAAGCGAAATCGATGTTCGAGTACTTCATCCGCTTCGTTCCGGCGACGCGTCGGGGCGACGTGGCGACGGCCGCGCGCGAAGCGGTCGTGAAAGTGAGCGCGTGGCTGCGCGCGCAGTTCGTGCTCGCCGGAGTGATGGGAACGTTTGCAGCCGTCGGTCTCGGCCTGATGGGCGTGCCGTACTTCTACGTCGTCGCGCTCGTGGCGGCAATCGGCGAAACGATCCCGATCATCGGACCGATCATCGGCGGCGTCACGGCGGTGGCTGTCGCGATTACCGTCTCACCCAAGCTTGCGCTCACCGTTGGCGTCTATTTCCTGGTTCTTCACCAGCTCGAAGCGAACGTGCTGGTGCCGAAGATCATGGAGCGGCGCGTCGGCGTCAGCCCGGTCGCGGTGATGATGGCGCTGCTCATCGGCGGCTCGCTGTGGGGTCTTGTCGGCGCGATCCTCGCCATTCCGACGGCGGCGATGCTGTCGATCATCGTCGATCAGATCGCGGCCAATCAGGAAGACGTGCGCTTTCAGCGCGTCAGGTAGCGCGGAACCGCCGGACCTTGTTCCGGTTGCCGCACACCTTCATCTCGCACCACCGCCGCGTGCCGCTGCGCGTCGTATCGAAGAAGATCCAGCCGCAGGTCTCGTCCGCGCACCGTCCAATCCGCTGCACGGCGTCCGACGTCAGCAGATCGATCGCGGCACCCACGACGCCCGCGACGACGGCGTCGAGGCTGTCGGGGTCTGAAGAGGCCAGGACCACACGGTCGTCGCTGACCGAGAGCTGCGCCGCGCTGAGCATCTCCGTCACGTACCGATTCAGACGGGCGAGCGACGCCGCGTCCGGCGGCCGGCGGCTCGCCACCGATCGAGCACGCCGTACAGCGCCTCGCGGAAGTCGATCGCACGCCGCAGCGCGCGGCGCCCGTGATCGGGATCCGCGGCCGCGCGCTCCTCATCGCCGCGTCATTCACCGCCCACGAGTTCAACCGCGTCGATCCGCGCGCCGTCACTGCGATCTCCGCGGCCGCGCTCATGTATCTGATCGTGTTCGGATCGATCGTCGCGTTCTCGGCGTACGCCTGACTGATGCAGCGCGCGCCGGCCTCCCGCGTCGCTACGCATGCGTACGTCAACCCGCTGATCGCCGTCGTGCTCGGCTCCGCGATCGCACGCGAGCCGTTCACCATCACCATCGCCATCTCGTCGCTGGTGATCGCCATCGGCGTGGCTCTGGTAATCGTCCCGTCTGCCCGGCGCGTCGAACCGGCTCCCGAGCGTTTCAACAGTGCGGCGGGGTCCTTCCAACGGCGCCTTTCGCGGGCCTGAAAAGCCCGCATGACAATCGCGGGGAGTCAGGATCTAGGACTAGCGGGCTCGAGGGATTAAAGTGACTAATCGATAATCCCCAATCCCTGATCCCTGTCCCGCACACGAGCGCCGGAGCCCGCAGGCGCGATTCCTTCACAGTCGCGCTCGTCTACACGGCGCTCACAGCGCTCGCAACGTGGCCGCTGGCGCGCGGCGTCGCGCGCGACGTGCCGTCCGACTTCGGCGATCCGCTGCTGCACATCTGGCTGCAGGCGTGGAACTCGACGCATCTCGGACGCGGATGGTGGAACGCGAACATCTTCTATCCGCATCCGCTCGCGCTCGCGTACTCGGACCATCTGCTGCCGCTCGCGCTCGAGACGCTGCCGATCTACGTCATCACTCGCAATCCAATCCTCTGTTACAACCTCGTGTACCTGTCGACGTTCGTCCTGTCCGGCCTCGGCATGTTCCTCTTCGTGCGCGAGCTGACCGGCAGTCGCGCCGCCGCGTTCGTCGCGGGCCTCGCGTACGCGTTCACGCCGTACCGGATGGGATCGCTGCCGCATGTCCAGGTGCTGTCCTCGCAGTGGGTGCCGTTCGCGCTGTACGGACTCCGCCGATACTTCACGACCGGTCGCGTGCGCGCGCTCGCGGGCGGGGCCTCCGCGTGGATCGTCGAGAACCTGACGAACGGCTACTACCTGTACTTCTTCAGCCCCGTCATCGTCCTGTATCTCGTGTGGGAGATCGCGACGCGACGTCGCCTGCGTGACACCCGGGCCTTGTCGCAACTGGCGTTCGTGATGATCGTCGTCGCGGCGGTCACGATTCCTTTCCTGCTTCCCTATCGCGAGCTGCGACAGCAAGGGTTCGAGCCACGACCGATTGGTGAGGTCAGCAAGTTTGCGGCAGATGTCTACGCGTACGCGACCGCAGATCCGAACCTGTGGGTGTGGGGGGGAACGATGCGCGCGTACGAAAAACCCGAAGGCGCGCTGTTTCCGGGACTGACGATCGCGCTCCTCGCGGCCATGGGCACGATCCGGTCGTGGCGAGCAGTGCGTGCACCGGGACGCGACACGCCTGGCGCAACGCTGCTCGCCATCGGCTTGACGGCAGCCGGAGCAGTCACGGTCTCGCTGCTGCTCGGCCGGCGGCTCGTTCTTCCGGGCTTCCACGCAACCAGCGTCTCGCGGTCGCTCGCGGTCGTGTGCGTGCTGGGCGCTGCTCTCCTGGTCGTCTCTTCACGCGCGCGGCAGACGCTCGTTCGTTGGGCGGCGACGGCCGCCGGGCTGTTCGCGCCGATTACGATCCTGGCAGCGGTCCTGTCCTTCGGGCCGACGATCGCAGCGCGCGGCCGGGTCGTCGCGTCGGGCACGCTGTACGCCGTCCTCTATTCGTGGGTGCCCGGATTCGACGCGCTGCGTGTGCCCGCGCGGTTCGCCATGGTCGTGGCGTTCGCGCTCGCGGTGCTGGCCGGAATCGGCGTCGCGACCATCCGCTCGACGAACGCCCGCCGTCGCGTCGCCTTGATCGCCAGTTTTGTGATCGTCGCCGAGACGCTCGCCGTCCCGATCCCACTCAACACCAACGACGTGCACTACAAGGTCGTGGGCCTGGGACCTCTGTCGGATAGTCTTTTTCCGGCGCCCGCGGTATATGGATTCATCGCCCGGCTGCCGGGCGATGCGGCCGTCCTCGAGCTGCCGCTCGGCGAGCCGGCATTCGACGTGCGGTACATGTTCTATTCGATTGGACATTGGAAACCGCTCGTGAACGGGTATAGTGGCGGCGCGCCGGCGTCGTACGCGGCGCTCATTGGAGCCCTGCAGGATCTGCCGGAGCGCGGCGACATCGCGTGGCAGCAGGTGCTCGCGTCGCACGCCACGCACGTCGTCGTGCACGAAAGTTATTACGCGGGCGACCGGGGACAGAAGATCTCGCGCTGGCTCCTCGGTCGCGGCGCACGGGAGATTGCGACGTTCGGAAGCGACCGCGTGTTCGCGGTGCGATAGGCACCGATTTTGATCGCTCGTATGCCGGGCTGGACTGCAGAGCATGCAGGCGCCAGCCCACCAACGGTAAGCGCCATGGTTGGCCTATACAAGCGCTGGGACGAGCCTCGAGCGATGTTCGGCGACATCGCCGTCATCGGATTTCTGCTCGTTCAATGCCTCGACGGCGTGTTCACGTACCTGGGCGTCACCATCTGGGGACTGAGCATCGAGGCGAACCCCATCATCAGCGCGGCCATGGGCGTGGTCGGCCTCGCCACCGGGCTGGCGGGCGCCAAGCTCGTCGCCGTCGCGTTCGGCATCGTGCTGCACCTGCGCCGCGTACACATGCTCGTTGCCGTGCTGACGCTCGTTTACGTGGCCGTCGCGATCCTGCCGTGGACGGCGCTCTTTCTCGCGAACTAAATTGACACTTTCGATAGGTGTAGTCGCCATACCGCTCGTCCTGAGCGTGTCGAAGGACGAGCGCCGGGCTCGTGGTTCGAGAAGTACATCCTGAGCGAGTCGAAGGACTCACCACGAGCGGACGTACGTTACCGCTCACAAAACGCCGTCATGCGCAAAGACCCGCTTGGTTATCTCTCGAGCGAGCTCGACTCGCTCAAGCAGCAGGGCCTCTACCGCCGGCTGCGGATACTCGAAGGCGAGCAGACACCGAAAACGCGGTTCGATCACCGCGAGGTGGTCAACCTTTCGTCGAACAATTATCTCGGTCTCACGACCCATCCGCGACTTCGCGAAGCCGCGCTCGAGGCGACGCGCCGGCTCGGCGTCGGCTCCGGATCAGTTCGGACGATCGCCGGCACGATGGAAATCCATATGGAACTCGAACGCCGGCTGGCAGCGTTCAAGAACACCGAGGCGGTGGTCGTCTTCCAGAGCGGATTTGCAGCGAACGCCGGCACCGTCGCCGCCGTCTTAACCAAAGACGACGTGGTGGTGTCGGACGAATTGAACCACGCGAGCATCATCGACGGTAGCCGACTGAGCCGCGCGACCATCAAGGTGTTTCCCCACAAGGACGTCGAGGCCGCGCGCGCCGTCCTCCGTCAGCTGCCCGCGTCGCAGCGAAAGCTGCTCATCACCGACGGCGTCTTCAGCATGGACGGCGACGTCGGTGCGTTGCCGGAGCTCTGCGCCCTGGCTGAGGAATTCGGCTGCATCATGATGGTGGACGACGCGCACGCGAGCGGCGTATTTGGAAAGAACGGCCGCGGCACGATCGATCACTTCGGCATGCACGGCCGCGTCGACATCCAGGTCGGGACCTTGTCCAAGGCCATCGGTGCGCTCGGCGGGTACGTCGCCGGCAGCCGGACGCTCATCGAATTCCTGTACCACCGCGCGCGCCCATTTCTCTTCTCGACATCGCATCCGCCGTCCGTTGCGGCGAGCTGTATCGCGGCGCTCGACGTGCTCGAGCACGAGCCGGCGATCATCGATCGTCTGTGGGAGAACACGAGGTTCTTCAAAGCGGGACTCCAGTCGCTCGGCTTCAACACGGGGCTCAGCGAAAGTCCCATCACGCCGGTCATCGTCGGCGAAGGCGCGCTCGCCATGAAGCTGTCGGATCGGCTGTTCGAGGAAGGCGTGTTCGCGCAGGGCATCGCCTATCCCACCGTCGCGCGCGACAAGGCGCGCGTTCGCACCATTGTCACGGCAACGCACACTCGCGATGAGCTGCAGTTCGCGCTCGACACGTTTGCGAAGGTCGGACGCGAGCTCGGGATTCTGAAGCATTGAACAGGCGCCTTACCGACTTCGTCGACACGTACACGAAGGATCTGACAGCCGAGGATCTGCAGCGGCTGTTCACGCGCGACACGCCCGACGCGTACCGGTTCTTCACTCGCGCGGTCGATCCGCGGTCGCTCGACGGTCTGCCGATTCATCTTCAGGTCTGGACGCGCGTCCGCGCGCTGTTCATGGCCTTCACGATGAAGCTGTCGCCGGCGCGGCGGCTGCTGTATGCCATCGCGCTGCTGCTCGCGGTGGTCGGGATGTTCAATCTGTTCGTCGGCATCGACACGTTCCACATCCGAACGCCGCTGCCGTTCGACATCGCGCTGCCGCTGCCGGTCATCGTCTTTCGACAAGGCGCCAGCGCGCTCATCGAAGCGTTCATCCTGCTGAACCTCCTCGTCCTGCTCGAGGTGGCCGATCGCCTGTCGCTCAAAAACGATCTCGAGGTCGCGCGCGAGATCCAGCAGGCGATGCTGCCGCGCGGATTGTTCTGCGCGCCCGGCCTGCAGACGATCGGCATCACCCGGCCGGCCAACACCGTCGGCGGCGACTTCTACGACATCATTCCGCTGGCCGGCGGACGCGTCGCGGTCGCGGTCGGCGACGTGGTCGGCAAGGGGAGTCCGGCAGCGCTCCTCATGGCGCGGCTGCTTGCGATGATGCGCACGCTCGTCGACGAGAAGCTCGAACCGGCGGAGCTCGTCACCCGCCTCAACGTTCAGGTGGGGCGTCATGCGCCGGGCACCCGATTCATCACGCTGCTCTACGCGGTGTTCGATCCCGCAACCGGACAGTTGACATATGTCAACGCCGGCCACCTGCCGCCGCTGCTCCTCCGGCGGAGCGGAGCCTGCGAACGTCTGACCGATGGCGGCATCGCGCTCGGCATGTTCGAACAGTCGACCTACGTCACCGGCACCACGATCATCGATCCCGACGACGTGCTGGCGATCTATAGTGACGGCATCACCGAGGCGGAGAATCCGAGCGGACGGCCCTTCGATGAAGGCGGGCTGGAAGCGGCGCTCGTCGCCCACCGGCACGACGAGCTGCCGTCGATGGGCGCCGCCGTCGTTCGCGCGGTCGAGCAGCACACGGCCGACACGCGACTCGCCGACGATTTGACCATTCTGTTGCTGAAACGCTGCACCGCGCCGACGCCGGTCGGTGTCTAATAAAGACTCACGGCGAAACCCCGGGGCCGACCGAGATGAGAGTTGCTCTTGCGGCGCTGTCGTTGTCGGTGCTGTGCATACTGTCGAGCAGCGGCACGCGACTGCACGCACAGGCATCCACACAGAACGAAAGCCTCGTCGCGCTGCTGCGCAGGCTCGAGCAGGTCGTGCAGAGGGGCGACACCGCCGCCTACCTGCAGCTCCTCACCGATACCGCCGATCGATCGCGCGCCAACGACTTCGCGAGCACCGAGCTCATCCCGGGGGCGACGCGCGTGGTCATCCAGGAACGCGATCGGCAGCCGCTTCAAGGCACGCTCCCCGACGACGGCTATCAGCTGATGGTCGACACATTCATCGAGCGCGGCGGCCGCGCGCGCATTGCGACCTGGATGATCGGGGTCAAGCGGATCGGTCCGTCCGGCTCGGAGCGCGAGTGGGCGATCGCGGACGAGGAGCGGGTGTCGTCGGTGGAGAGCTTGTACCGTCTCGCGCTGAACGCCACGAAGCAGTACTCCGCGCGCGATCTCAAGCTCTCATCGGAAGATCTCGACCTGACGCTCGCAACCGGATCGGTGTTCGCCATCGATGTCGATCAGGGCGTCACCGGGCTCGTGCTGCTCGGCAGCGGCACGGTGCGCTTTCATCCTGCTCCTGAAACCGAACAGGGGCAGGTGAAGATTTTCTGCGGCGCCACAGCGCTCGAGAGCAAGTTCGACACGCTGTACGTCCGAATCAATCCCTACGATTTCGAGTCCGCGGTGACGACCGCGAGCCTGCAGCCGCAGGCGGTCGACCCGCGCGAGCTGCGCCGCGCCCAGGAACTTTTCCGCACCGAGTCGCCGAAGTCGTTCGTGCTCGATCTCGGCGATCTGAGCCGCGACGCATGGTCGCTGCTGCCCGCGCCTGGAGACTTCCTCGCGGAGATCCACACGCGCCGCTACGACACGCTCACCTACGCGCGTTCGGGCGGCGAGGCCGAAGACATCACCCTGTTCGATCGCAAGCATCATCGCAACATCTCGATCTACCCGTCGAAGCAGCGCCTCGCGAGCCGCGGCCGCTTCTACACGGAAGACGAGTCGGCCGACTACGACGTCCTCGATTACGACGTCGACGTCGCGGTGACACCCGATCGTCAATGGATCGACGGCCGCGCGCGGCTCACACTGCGGGTCCGCGCGTACTCGCTCGCGACGATGACGCTGAAGCTCGCGGACTCGCTGGCGGTGCAATCGATCGTCAGCCGTGAACAGGGGCGGCTGTTCGGCATCCGCGTGAGAAATCAAAACAGCGTCGTCGTCAACCTGCCGAGCAGCGTCGCGCGCGATTCGATCATGTCGCTCACCGTGACGTATGCGGGACGCCTCGAGCCGCAATCGGCCGATCGGGAGACGCTGGCGCTCGCTCAGCGCGTCGCGTCGCCCGAAGACGTGCCGGTGCTCATGACTCCCGAAGCGAAGACGCTCTACAGCAGCCGCAGCTTCTGGTATCCGCAGGCGACGACGTCGCATTACGCGACGGCGACGCTGAGGGTGACGATTCCCGCCGCGCTCGAATGCGTGGCGAGCGGCGAGCTCGAGGCGGGCTATCCGGTGCTGATACCGGCGAAAGATCCCGCGCAGAACCGCAAGATGTATTTGTTCGTCGCGAACCAGCCGCTGCGCTATCTCGCGATGATCATCAGCCGCTTCTCGCGCGCCGAAACGGTGACGATCGCGTTCCCGCCCGCGTCGGACGGCGTCGGTCAGCCGCCGCTCGCGGGCAAGGTGTATCACAGCCTCAACCTGTCGGTCGAAGCGAACCCGCGTCAGGTCGGACGCAGCCGCGACCTGGTGGAACGCGCCGCCGACATCGCGACCTTCTATTACTCGCTCGTCGGCGACATGCCGTATCCGACGTTCACGATCGCGCTGATCGAAAACGATCTGCCCGGCGGCCACAGTCCGGCGTACTTCGCGGCGCTGAATCAGCCGCTCCCGACCTCGAACCTCTCGTGGCGCAACGATCCGGCCGCGTTCACCGGCTTTCCCGACTTCTTCATCGCGCACGAGCTCGCGCATCAGTGGTGGGGACAGGCGATTGGCTGGCGGAACTATCACGAGCAGTGGCTCAGCGAGGGATTCGCGCAGTACTTCGCCGCGCTGTACGCGCAGCGCGAGCGCGGCGACGACACGTTCGCGAGCGTCATGAAGCAGTGCCGCCGCTGGGCGATGGACATGTCGGATCAAGGACCGATCTATCTGGGCTATCGCCTCGGACACATCCGCAGCGAAGGTCGCGTGTTTCGCGCGCTCGTCTACAACAAGAGCGCGACCGTGCTCCACATGCTGCGGCGGCTCGTCGGCGACGATCCGTTCATGCGCGGCCTGCGACGCTTCTATCGCACGTCGAGATTCAAGAAGGTCGGCACGGAGGATTTCCGCGCCGCGATGGAGAAGGAAACCGGTAAATCGCTCGAGCGCTTCTTCGAGCGATGGGTGTACGGCGCGACGCTGCCGCGTGTGAAGTTCAGCTATCGCATCGATGGATCGGACGTCGTGCTGCGCGCGGAGCAGCTGGGCGACGTCTTCGATCTGCCGCTCACCGTGTCGCTTCAGTACGACAACGGCAAGAGCGTCGAGCTGATGATGCCGGTGACGGATCGAGAGGCGGAGATGCGCGTGCCGCTCGCGGGCACGCTGCGCGGCGTCGACATCAGCAAGGAAGACGGCACGCTCGCCGAGATCGTTCGCTAGATTTCGCCAATTGACGCATCGGAGCGAAAAGCAACCGCGGAGATCGCAGAGATCGCGGAGTCTTTCAAATAAAGAATCTCTGCGATCTTTGCGAACTCCGCGGTTGCTTTCCCGGCGCGTGTTTTACTGCAGGTAAATTGCGGCGACGCGCGGCGCGCCGTTGCGTTCGAACGGCTCCAGCACGAGGATGAACGTCGTGCCCGCGAGCTTATACGTGCGCACATCGCGCGCGCCGAGCGGACCGCGCTCCGCCACCTGCTGCACCAGCACCGCCGCCGAACCGATCTTCGCCAGGGCATCGTCCGCGAAATTCCCGACGCGCACGTCGCGGTCCGCGCCGAGCATCAGCGCCGGCACCGACACCGCGTCCGCCGGCACGGCGGTGGCCGTCGCGCTGACCGGCTCGGCGGCGCCTGCCGCGGCGCGCGGCGCCACCCGGAGCTCGCGAACCATCAGGACGGCGACGAGCACCGTACCGACCAGCAGTACGGCCGCGGTAATCCATTCGGTAGAAAAGCCGAGCCGACCGCGAATCGCGTCCATGTCGACCTCCCCCTCGGAGATCTCGACCTTTCGACCCGACGTCCCGACGTCCCTGCGGGGGAAATGCCTCGAGGTCCGGAGCGGAAGGCGAATGTAGGCGCCGAAGCGCCGCCCTGTCAAGCATTGTCAAGCATGTCACGCAGGATGCGGCGGCTCGTTCGCGAACGGATGGCCGATGTATTCTTGATGTTTATGGACACCGTGACGCTCACGATAGACGGCCGGCAAGTGACCGTCGACAAAGGAAAAACGGTCCTGCAGGCCGCCATCGAGAGCGGCATCTCCGT
>Ga0075426_10003163_pt1 | contig 11770 bp, 7 predicted proteins | sample SoiMethybrSBSTD5_FD_75304 | JGI IMG/M metagenome (GOLD analysis project Ga0075426, IMG submission 75304) | Bulk soil microbial communities from a Populus tree surrounding site in Tennessee, USA - Soil MetaG P. TD hybrid SBSTD5 | ecosystem: Environmental > Terrestrial > Soil > Tree plantation...
CGCGGCCACTTACCCCGAGCGCACAATCGCACTGATCACATTCGGTGTCTTCGCCAAACGCGTTTACGAACCGGACTACCCGTGGGCGCCGACGCCCGAACAGCGGCAGAAATTCTACGACGCCATTGAGCAGCAATGGGGCGGACCAATCGGCGTTGAAGATTTGGCTCCGAGTATGGCCGGCGACAATCATTTCCGAAACTGGTGGGCCAGTTATCAGCGGCGCAGCGCAAGCCCTCGCGCAGCATTAGCGTTAGCTAGGATGAACACTTCGATAGATGTAAGGCACGTTCTGCCGGCCATACGAGTTCCGACGCTCGTGATGCATCGCACGGGTGATCTCGACTGCAACATCGAAGAAGGGCGCTACATCGCCGCGCATATCCCGGAAGCCAGGTTCGTCGAACTGCCTGGCAATGACCACCTACTCTTCGTCGGCGACCAGGACTCAGTGCTCGACGAAGTGGAAAAATTTATCCAGGGTATTGAGCACGTTCAGGAGACGGACAGCTTGCTGGCTACTATTCTGTACACGGAGATCTGCATACCTGAAACAAATGGGCAGACAGCAAGCGACGATCAGCAGCGAGAGTTGTTAAGGCAATTCCACGCAGCTGTCAAAAGAGAGACCGAGTGGTTCAAAGGACGCCCCGGCAAAGCAGAGGGGTTAGGCTTTTGTGCTACTTTCGATGGTCCGATTCGCGCGATCCGTAGTGCCCGTGCTATGCGCAGCTCAGCCAGCGAGCTAGGCATTCAAATCAAGACAGGTTTGCACACCGGGCTTTGTGAAATAAGGGGAGACGACATCCAGGGTCCTTCGGTCGAAATCAGCAAGCAAGTAGCCGCGAGCGCATCAGCCGGAGAGGTGTTGGTTTCAAACACGGTGAAGGATTTGGTATCAGGATCGGGCACCGCGTTCGAGGAGAGAGGCACTCTGAGCATCGACGGAATCCCGGGCGAATGGTACCTATTCGCGGTCTCATAAAGTTAGTCCCATAAGGGTTAGTAATCGTGTGTTTAAGAATTGAGTAGGCTACGACTCAGAGAAACAGATCCAATCGGTGCAAAGGTTGGTGGGAATCCGGTGAATTGTCAACAACCGCTCGGCCGGGTTGTGGAAGTGAAGTGTTCATAAAGAAGAGCGGTGCGAGTACCAATTCCGCCTACACCGCACAGCGGTGACCTGTCGATAGTTTGGGAAGGCCAGGGACATCCATGAGACCGCGTAGCGGTCACCTTTTCCACCGCTTCGGATTGATGGTCGAACAATTCAAAGGTGACCGCTACGCGGTCAATTGCAATTCTCGCGGCTTCGCCGAGAAACCTGGCGACGGTGAAGCTGCTCGCAAATATTCGTAGCGCGATAAGAGATCAGAATAAGCAGCTGCGATTTATTGTCCGGGTTAATCAATCGCAATCCGGCCAGCAACCTGAGCGCTCGCGCCTTCTCAGCATCACTGATTGGTGGGTGCAGCAACTCCTTTCTCGTTACTCTGCTGTAGTAGATTTCGATTGCGGGGTTGCGAAAGAAGAGTCGGGCTCGCGGATCGCCCCGATACCAAAGAATGAAAACGCCTGTGTCGGCGAGCGCGCTGGTCAGGGCCAGCCACAGGGCTCATTCGTCAAATGCTTTTACTTCTTGAAGAAACTCCTCCGCGGTTTTGAGTCTGCCATCTGCCGTGCGCATGCCTTCCTCGCGCAGTCTATCAACGTAGGCGGCTGCGTCTTTCATTTCAGCGCGCTCACGCCACATGCCGAACCCAAGTTCTTCTTCAAGCAATGCGTCAGCTAATCGCAATCGTTTGTCGGATGACAGCTGCCTTGCCTGATCCAGAATCTCTTCGTAGTTAATCACAGTCAAAGTCTACGCGACACGTGCCGGCTAACAATGCTCTTATGGTTGACATAAGGAAACTCGCGCTCACCTTGACTGAGCAGGAGCGAGCAACGCTGGCTGCGAGTCTTCTCGAATCTCTTCCCGGCGTCTTGTCCAACGAAGATGCGGGAATAGCCGAAGCGTTGTCGCGATGCGGAGCTTGAGGCACATCCCAATCAGGCAAAACCCCTTACAAAATTGGTCGCGTAGCTGGACAATCCCAAAGGGATTGCGTCTTGAAGCCCAAGGTTGCCGTACTCGGCTACCTTGGGACAGGGTTCGAGCCGTGTCCAACGCTGAAGGGGTTGCGGCTCTATCGATTCAAATAAATCAACAACAAAATGTGACGGCCTCTGGAACCGCAACGCGGGTGACAACGCTTCGGGGTTGTTGGGCAAACTATCGACTTCGCTTTATGGCGTCGACGTACCCAGGGTAGCGGAGTACCGCAACCCTGGGCTGACAGATTCAACCCCTTCGGGGATGATGAAACCAGAGGATATAAAGCACGTCTAGCATAAACCGCACGCGTAGGCTAACATCAAAGTTTCCGTGCTATCACGGAAACGCTCCCGTGAGAGTCATCAACGAATGATCGATAAGAAAAAAGTAGGAATGGTCAGCCTCGGTTGCCCGAAGAACCTTGTCGACAGCGAGGTGATGATGGGCCTGCTCGCGCGGCAGGGATATGAGCTGACCGCTGATTCAAGCGACGCCGATGTTCTGGTTGTGAATACCTGCGGCTTCATCGACTCGGCGCGACAGGAGTCCGTGGAAACAATTCTTGAAATGGCCCAGCTCAAAGAAACGGGCCGTCTGAAGCGCCTGATAGTCGCCGGTTGTTTGGTTGAACGTTATCGCGACGAGCTTCAGCGCGAGATCCCTGAAATCGACGCGTGCATTGGCGTCAACCAACTTAAGGAAATCGAATCTCTCGTCGAGCCGAATGGCCGCCCGATACTCCCGGTCTACAGCGAAGGCGCGGCGGCGCCGGAACTTTTTCTTTACGATGAAACAACTCCGCGTTTGCGAGCGACCGCGCCCTACACGGCTTACGTCAAGATCGCCGAAGGTTGCGATCACACCTGCGCGTTCTGCATCATCCCAAACCTCCGCGGAGTGTTTAGGAGTCGCTCACCCGAATCGATTCTGAAGGAAGTCGAGATGCTTGCGGCGCAGGGCGTGAAAGAATTCGTGCTGATCTCGCAAGACACGACTAACTACGGCGCCGACCTTGCGCTCAAAGACGGGCTCGCGCGATTAGTTGATTCAATCGCTCGAGTGCCCGGCGTCGAATGGGTGCGTTTCCTTTATTGTTACCCGACGGCCATCACCGATGAGCTGCTCGATGTTATGGCGAGACACGCGAACGTTTGTAAGTACTTCGACATTCCGCTTCAGCACGCGAGCCGTCGAGTGCTCGGGCGCATGCGACGCGGCGGCAATCGAGAAGCTTATGAGCGAATGATCGAGCGCATTCGCGAGCGAGTGCCCGGCGTCGCGATTCGCACGACTTTCATTGTCGGTTTTCCCGGTGAACGAGAGGATGATTTCAAAGAGTTGCTCGACTTCGTGAGCGCGGTTGAGTTCGATCGTGTCGGAGTGTTCACCTATTCCGATGAAGAAAACTCAGCAGCGTTTGAGCTTGATGAGAAGGTCGATCCGGCAATCGCGAAGAAGCGCGAGCAACGCTTGATGAAGGAGCAGGCGCGAATTTCGCTCAGACGGAATCGCCGCTTGATTGGAACGCGAGTCAAAGTCTTGCTCGAGGGAAAATCAAAAGAGAGCGATTTGCTTCTTGAAGGCCGAATGTCGTCTCAAGCTCCGGAAATCGACGGGTCGATATTGATCAATGACGTACACGAAGGCGCTGAGCCTCGCCCTGGTGATTTCGTGACCGTCGAGATAACCGAAGCTCACGAATACGACTTGCTCGGGCGCATAGTCGATCGCGCAGACTCTATAATGAGAGTCGAGCGCCTTGCTGCATCACACAATCTAACCGCTTGAAAAGCCCTTCGCGCATTGAAAGAAGAAGCCGCTCCGCAGCGGACCGCGTGGCTTACGCGTTAGCCACCGGAGTGGGGGCGGGGTTCGCTCCAATCGCTCCGGGCACTGTTGGCTCCGTTGAAGGCGTAGCGATTTTTCTAGCCATACTAGCGATTCATCTTGGGCAGACGTCTCTGATGGTCGTCCTGGCGATCATCAATGTCGTCATCTTCGTCATCGGAGTTTGGGCCTCGACCAGAACCTGCGAAATAACCGGGCTGAAAGATCCAAGGCTAGTTGTGATCGATGAAGTGAGCGGCCAATTGATTGCGCTCACACCGCTCATATTTTTTCCATTGTCAGTGGTTGGAGTTGTCGCCGGCTTCTTGTTGTTTCGCTTGTTCGATATCTTCAAGCCGTATCCCATTCGCAAGCTCGAGCGGCTTCATGCCGGGCTTGGTGTGATGGCCGACGACGTACTCGCTGGAGTTTATGCAGCCGCGTTGTTGTGGCTCGGACACCTTGCGCGCTTGATATAATTCGATTCGAACATGAATCAACGAATCGATGAGGTTAGTGAGCCTCACATCGAGATCATCAAGCGCGCGAAAGGGAACGGCCCGAAGCTCGGCGTTTTTGCATCGTCGTTCAATCCGCCGACAATCGCGCACGTCGAGTTGATTCGGCGCGCGGCTCGGACGTTTACGCTTGATCAGACGATCGTGCTTGCGGGGCAAGCGAACGCGGATAAAGTTGACTACGAATGCCCGCTTGAAGATCGTATCGAAATGGTGAGGCTCGCGTTCGCCGAAGACGATTCCGTCTCGATTGGCATTTCATCACATGCGTTCTTCGTTGATATGGTTGATGCACTTATTCGTGTTTACTCGCCGGGGACTGATTTGCACTTCATCGTCGGCTTCGATACATTCGAGCGCGTGCTTGATCCGCAGAACCAGTACACCAGGCGGTACTATCGAAGGTTCACCGACCGTCCTGAAGCGCTCGGGTATCTGTTTGGTCGCAGTAGCTTCATCGTTGCCGGCCGCGCCGGAGCTGAAGGGGACAGCATTCGATTGCTGACAGAGCGCGAACCGGCTCTGCCAGCGGAACGAGTTTTTTATCTCGACTTTCCTTCGGATCTTGGTGAGCTTTCAGCTACCGAGGTTCGGGACCGTCGCAGATCCGGCAAGTCGATAACAGGCCTTGTGCCTGAATTAGTTGAACGCTACATACTCGAGCACGCACTTTACGCAGGATAAGAAGATGTTGAGAGCTGAGATCATCGCCATCGGATCAGAACTTCTGACACCGTTTCGCACGGACACCAACTCGCTGTGGCTAACGGAACGGTTGAACTCTGTCGGCATCGAGGTCCAGCTCAAGACTGTAGTCGGCGATGATGAAGCGATCCTCGAAGAAAGCGTTCGCGATGCGATGAGGCGTTCCGAGGTGATCATTTCAACAGGCGGATTGGGCCCAACCGAGGACGACATCACGCGCAAGGTTTTCGCGCGAGTCACTGGCCGCCAACTCACGCTCGACTACGAAGTGCTCGCCGGCATACGTGAGCGCTTTTCGAGTCGCGGATTTCAGATGACTCCAAACAACGAAAGGCAGGCGCTCATTCCTCAGGGAGGCAAGGTGCTTCCAAACCCGAATGGCACGGCGCCTGGTATCAAGCTCGAACAGGACAACAAGCTGATTGTGCTTCTGCCGGGGCCGCCCCGCGAGAATCAGCCGATGTTCGACAACTTCGTGATGGCTGATCTCGAACGCATGTCCCGTGGTGTGCGCATCGCACGACGAGTTCTTAAGGTGACCGGGCTTGGGGAGAGCGCACTGGATGAAATGATCGCGCCGATCTACAAGGAATACTCAAACCCGTCGACGACAATTCTATTCACCGACTCTGAGATTGAGATTCACTTGACTGCGACCGCCGAGACCGCCGCCCGGGCAGAAGAGATTGCGGGAGAACTGGCCGACAAACTCGAAGGGAAACTCGGCTACTATGTTTATTCGACTCTGGGCGAGTCGCTCGAAGAAGTGATCGGCCATCGCCTTCGCTTGAAGCAGTTCACTATTGCGACTGCTGAAAGCTGCACGGGCGGGCTTGTGGCGGAGCGAATAACTCAAGTGCCCGGCTCGAGCGATTACTTCGTTGGAAGCGTGGTCAGCTACACCAATGATGCGAAGTCTAACTTGCTGGACGTACCCGCCGAAATGATTGAGCGCAACGGAGCCGTGAGCGGCGAGGTTGCCGAAGCGATGGCGCGCGGAGTAAGGGCTCGAACCGGCGCGACGATCGGCTTGAGTGTAACCGGCACTGCCGGGCCCAGTGGCGGCACGGATGCTGTTCCGGTTGGAACTGTATACATCGGACTCGCCGATGACGTGGTTACATCCAACAGGCGGCTGACGGTGCCGGGCGATCGTCACTTGATCCGATGGCGCGCATCAACCGCAGCGCTCGAGATGGTCCGGCGGCGATATCTGCTTTAAAGGTTTCCGGGTTTTCTGGTTCCCGCTTTGAGGTTGCACTTGATTTACAGATGATTGAGGTGCGACTCGAAATGATAACCAGACTTTTCAAACATGCCTTCACTCGAAAAGCTCCTCACCCAGCTTGAAAAATCAAAGCGGCAATTCGGAGAAGACGGCAAGCGAACGGAAGAGATCCTCACGCAGGTCGGCAAGATAAACTTCACTGACGTTGATTTGCTGATTCGCTTTCACGAAGCACTGCTCTTTGTACGCTCGCATCCTCAAAGCCCCGCGGCGTTTCGGCAATCGGAGAAACTGCTTTCAAGCTTCGCCGAGCGGGTTGAGTTTATTCGAACGAAAGGCGAGGACCTGACAGCGACCGACTACATCGAGTATTCCGGCATTGCGGGCACTACTATTTATGGTACTTTCAGTTATGCAATCGTCCGCTTTCTTATCGAGCAATTTCCCGGTCGCGTAAGTGCCGATTGGAGTTCTGCTCAGCCGGAACGAATGGGCTCAACCTTGCCGCGGTTTCTTCCGCTGTTGTACGAGGACTCTCTGGTCGAAGCTAACATCCCTTATGTGCGCTGGCTTCGCGCGGCTACCGGCAAAGATGGTAAAGGTCTTGAATGGCTAGTGAATCGATTTGAAAGTATGAACCTTGAAGAAAGGCAAAAGGCCGAGCTTTATGACTCGCTGGGGCTCCGCGTTCGATGGCAGCTCGATAACTCGAAAGCCTCGCGAACCTTGAATAAGCTCGATGTCCAAAAGCCTTTTTGTCACACACGGCCTCTGATTCGACGGGACCAAGTTTCTCTGGACATGGAATTTCAATCGCCGGCGCTTGAAGTTAAGCAGCTTTCGCGATCGCGGGGCAAAGCGATGCAGGACATGCTTCGCCGAGCGACGACGGTTCGTTATCGCGAGCTTTACGGCATCACGCACGGTGATCCGGACACGGTTATACAGACAAACGTGGGTCGAGGCGTCGAGATCTTTCTTTGGGGACTACCAGCTGAACGTCGGCTTCCGCTGCGGGCTTATCATGCCGGATTCACGCTCAAGAACGGCGTGCCAATCAACTACATTGAAGGCATAACGATTTGTGACCGGATGGAAGTCGGTTTCAATACTTTCTATACTTTTCGCGATGGCGAGTCGGCGTGGGTTTATTCGAAGGTGCTGAAACTTTTGCATCAAATCGTCGGAGTGAATTGCATATCGATCGATCCCTATCAACTTGGGTTCAACAATGAAGAAGCAATCGAGTCGGGTGCATTCTGGTTCTATCGCAAGCTGGGGTTCCGGCCCACTCGACCTGAACTCGCGAACCTGATGGCGAGAGAAGAGAAGAAGATTGCATCGAACCCACGGTACCGAACACCGGCGCGGATTCTTCGGTTGCTTTCGGCGGGGAACGTCGTTTACGAAGGGCCCGGTTCAAGCCGCGGTGACTGGGACAATTTTTCTATTCGCAATATCGGGCTCGCGGTCCAGTCCCGAATGGCAAAAGAGTTCGGCGGCGATGCAGAACTGATAAGACTCAGTTCTCGGCGACTCGTGGCAAGGTTCCTGAAACTTGAAGTGCAGAGCTTTACTCGAGCGGAACTTCGAATCTTCGATGATCTCGCATTAATGCTCGGGCTTCTTCCCGACTTGTCGCGTTGGACGGCGTCGGAAAAAAAAGGAGTAGCTGAAGTAGTTCACGCAAAGATTCAGGCTCCCGAGTCGGTCTATGCTCGACTGCTGCAAAGTCACGGGAAGTTGCGCGCGGCAATAATCGAACTGGGCAAACCGAATCCGGAGGTTGTTTAAAGGCCGTGCTTCTTTTTCAAGTTATGCACGTGAACTTTTGATACGCCGAGTTTTCGTGCAGCTCGCGTAAGACTGTTGTTCGTCTGCCGCAAAGCGTTACGCAGCAGGAATCCCTCGAGTGTTCGTTTCGCCTCCTGCCATCGCGGCAACTGGTTGCCGTCAAACACGAGCCGATTGTCATCGGTGAATACGATCTGCTCTTCGTACTTGGCCGACACGCGATTGAATTCGTCGCCGAGCCAGGAGTCTTCGATGTGATTGAGCAGCTCGCTTACCCGCAGGAGTTCAGCGCGGCCCGCGCGCGTGTCAACGCTGTGAAACGCTTCGGCTAGATAAACGGTGGCTTCGAGCTCCAGCCTGCGAGCATCAGAGCCGACTGAAGATCGCGCGAGTTCGGCGGCTTCGCCGAAGGCTTGAGTCGCCTCATTGAATTCGCGTTGCGCGAGCTTCTCGTGTCCAAGTGCGAGCCGGGCTCGGGCGCGAGCATTAGTTGAAGAGCTTTGATCCGCGAGCTCTACCGCCGCGCGCGCTTTTTCACCCGCGCTCTCGAGCTGATTCTGATGAAGCGCAATCAACGCGAGCACGGAGAGAGCCTCACTTTCGCCGACCGGGTCTCCCTGGCGCAGTACTCTGCTCTCTTGACCAAGTCTTTCGGCTCGCTCAAGACGCGAGAGCCTGATCAACGCACGAGCAAGTTTCAACTGGCTTTCTGCCAGGTCTCTTCTCAGATCGTAACGCTCAAGCACGGTGTCGGCCTCTTTGTAGATCTCCAGAGAGTCTTGGAAATCGCCGAGAGCGCATTTGAGATCGGCCATTCCAACCAAGGCTCTTGCATATAGACGGCCTCGCTCACAATTCTTGAGCAGCCGGATTGCCTCCGCGTATAGATCTGTCGCTCGTTCGATCTCACCGCGTTCTGCGGCGACCGCTGCCTGCTCTGTGCAGATCACACCGCGAAGATACTCGGTTCGCTTACTCGTGCGGCCCTTGATTCCATTCTGGGCGTGTTCGAGCTTTGCAGCGGCTTCTTCAGTCTTGCCCAGGCGTCGATCAAAGCGGCCGAGGTTGAGCAAGGCCCGGCTTATGCCGAAAGAATCCTTGGAGAACAAATAGAAGTGATAAGCAGATTCGAGCTGGGTCTCGGCTTGCTGGTTGTCGCCTAGCCAGAGCGCCAGGCGTCCTCTTGTGAGGGAAAACCGAGCGGCGACCTTGATGTCGAGAATTCGCGGACCGACTTGTTCGAGCAGTCCGGCGGCTTCCTCCAGCCTGTCGAAATACAAAGCAACTTCGGAACGAACCACCATCTCCATAGGTTCGTCGGTTCTTCGCTCAGAAAAAATCTCCTCAGCGGCAAGGAACTGACCACTATCGATCAACTCTACCAAGCTTTCCTGCGATGCTCGCCTGTCCATTAGATTCGGTTCCTCATTTGAGTATTAAGGTAGCGTCTCGACCTGTCGTTTGCACAAATGCAACGACGAGTAGTGGCCTGCATTACGATACAGCGACGGCTTTGACTTAACCGTTCTTTTGGTTCTTTACTTGAATCCTGCCTGGCGAGTTTCTCAATACTACCATCCCCTGTCCAACTCGCCGGGTTACTGGGATTCTAGCAGCAATTGCGAGATGCGAAAAGCGCTTAAGAGAGAAAAACTGAGCCCGGACTCATTTCTCGCAAGACTAACAAAAGTATGCGCTCGCTGTCACCTGCGCGGCTTAAGCTCCAAAAAAGAGAGGAAAGTTGAGCGAGTACTCACAACGCAGATTATCAAAGCGTGCGCGATTGAATAGCGACCTTGTTAACGAATACACCCTGCGGCTATCCTCGCCGATTGTCGAAGATAGCCGCTCTATTCACTCGGAGACGGCATAGCGATGTCCTTCAGAGTCACTGATACCGCTACCTGTCTCCGAATGGAATCTATGACCTAACGGGCACGTAAACCACACCGAATCCTCGGTGGAGGCTACCCGTCGGAGGGGGTTAAAACATTTTGGGCATTTCATACCTGTCATTGTAGCATGGGTTTTTCATTTTTGGTGCCTCTTTTTTTGAGACCCATGTCCAACCGGGCTCTGGTTAGCTTTGCAGACCGGACGCTACATCGGTTAGACAATCTTAAGCTGTAACTACCAAGCTGAAACGCGTGACGTAAGACCGAGCGTTCGACGTGGGCTCATAAAAGTTCTGAAAAAACGAATTTTTTGCGCGCTTTATATTAATGAATAGGTTTGACCGCTCCTCGGCGATGATGAACACATTTTTTTGTTGACACTGAATAGTAGATATCATACACTCGCGCTGCTCCAAAAGAATCCAACGTGGGATAGTCTTAAACGACCTGGGCCCACGTATCTCTTGTTTCGAAGTTCAAGAAGTGCGGACCTCACCTTGCGATGGCTTTGGCCCAATCGAAGGCCAGAGAGGACGAGCACTCGGGTTTCGGTTCCACGGGTAAAGAGTCAGACAACTTGATGACGGACAGCTATAGCTGTCCCTGGACCGGCTGCGTTCCATGCCGAAAGGAGAAAGATGAAAATCCTCAAGGTTTTTGTGGTGTTGCTGTTCGCGGCGGCTCTCGTAGTGCCATTTTCGCTTACGAGTTCCGTCGAAGGTCAAGCCGCAACGGAAGCCCCGCGGGGCTTCGACAACCAAACCATTGACGCTACATTTGTCAGCCAAGCCACACACGATGCCGACAGGGGTGTTTTCGAAGAACGTGACGACATCGCCAAGGGCTTGGGTCCCGTCTACAATGCACAATCCTGCGCAGAGTGCCATCAGAATCCGGTTAGCGGGGGCATAAGCCAGATTACCGAGCTCAGGGCTGGGCACTTTGATGGGAGTAACTTCATTGATCAGCCGGGTGGCTCGCTCAATAATGATCGCGCGACCAACGCCGAGATACAAGAACGCATTCCCGGCGGCAATGAGGTCAGGACCTTCCGCACTTCCCTCAACACATTGGGTGACGGCTTTGTAGAGGCCATAGACAGCAACACGCTGTTCAACATCTCACAGAATCAGCCAGGGCAAAGCGGAGGTCGAATAGCCGGCCAGTTTATTCAGGTGCCGGTACTAGAAGTTAACGGAGCGGTGCGCGGCGGACGATTTGGCTGGAAGAATCAACAAGCCAGTCTGCTTTCATTTTCGTCGGACGCGTACCTCAACGAGCAAGGCATTACCAACCGCTTCAACCTCACGGAGAATACGTCTCTTGGACGATTTGTCGGATTTGGCTCCGGATTCGATCCGGTTCCGGACAACCAACCCTGCGCGAGCAACGCGAGCGTGAATTGCGGCGAGGATGGAGACGAGGACATCAATGCCTTCGCCAGATTCATGCGAGCGTCCAAGACGCCGTCACGCGGCCCCGGAGCGGAAGACGGCTCCAACGGCCCGCCAAACTCGGACGTGGTCGCCGGCTCGAACCTGTTCAATCAGATAGGTTGCGCCATTTGCCACGTGCGCTCGATTACGACTGCACCGGCCGGTACGTCGATCAACGGCGGAGCGTTCATTGTCCCGGCGGCTCTGGGCAACAAGATCATTCATCCGCTCAGCGATTTCCTGCTTCACGATGTTGGAACGGGTGATGG
>Ga0075426_10003164_pt1 | contig 11766 bp, 7 predicted proteins | sample SoiMethybrSBSTD5_FD_75304 | JGI IMG/M metagenome (GOLD analysis project Ga0075426, IMG submission 75304) | Bulk soil microbial communities from a Populus tree surrounding site in Tennessee, USA - Soil MetaG P. TD hybrid SBSTD5 | ecosystem: Environmental > Terrestrial > Soil > Tree plantation...
CGCCCTGCCACAGGCGATCGGTGTACACGAACTTCGTGCGCGACGGATCCTTCACCGCCGTATACGCGCTGCGCACGTGGTAACCGACGCGTTCGAGCGCCTCGAACGCCTGGTGCACCCACCGACGCTTCGTGGACCAGTTGACGATCGGTTCGCTGAACAGGTGCGTGCCCTTGAGCAGATCCTTGCTGATCGTCGTGTTGTAGGGGAGCTCCATCTGGTAGACGGTCACGCTGTCCGGCTCGAGCTCGATCGTCTTCTGCACGCAGGCGTGCCAGTTCTCCTCGGTCTCACCGAGCATGCCGGCGATCAGATCGATGTTGATCTGCGGAAAGCCGAGCGACCGCGCATATCGAAAGGCCTGGCCGATCTCGGGCGAACGATGCGCACGTCCGTTGATCTCGAGGATTCGATCGTCGAAGTTCTCGACGCCGAGGCTCAAACGTGTGACGCCCAGCCGCCGTATGGCCGCCAGTTTGGTTTCGGTGAGCGTACCCGGCTCGCACTCGAAGGTGATTTCGTCCGCGCCGCGCCACGAGGCGGTCGCCGTCAGCCGCGCGGCGAGCCCCTCGAGCTGCTGCGTCGAGAGAAACGACGGCGTGCCGCCGCCGAAGTAGACGAAGTTGAGAGGCCGGCCCGCAATCGCCGGCTGCTCGGCGTAGAGCTCCCACTCCCGCGCCAGCACGTCGAGATACTGAGCGACCTCCTGCGCGTTCTTGTCGGTGTAGACGCGAAAGTAGCAGAAGTGACATCGCTTCCGGCAGAACGGAATGTGCACGTAGAGGCCGAGCGGCACCGCCGGATCCGGCGGAGCGGCGAGCGCGGGTTGCGCAAAGCGATCGACCGCCTCACGCGACCACACCGAGAACGGCGGATACGTTGCGACGAAGTAGCTGCCGACGTCGGTCTGGTCATCGACGGCTGCGCGGGATCCCTCGTTCATTGATCCGAAAGTCTCCAGGAGGTTTTTTGTCCGGAAAATCAATTCTAGCCGAAGCAATAGAGGCGCCCGTCGGTCGAGCCGACGACGAGACGTCCGGCTGAGATCGACGGCGAGGCGGTGATGGCGTCGCCCGCGTCGAACTCCCAGCGCTTCTGTCCCGTCGCGGCGTCGAGCACGTACAGCTTGCCGTCGTTCGAGCCGACGTACACGCGTCCGCCGGCGACGACCGGCGACGAATCGACGCGCGCCCGCGTCACGAACTTCCACACGCCCTTGCCGCTCGCGGCATCGATGGCGTGGATCGCTTTGTCGCGGCCGCCGACGATGACGCGACCGTCGACGAGCGCGGCCGACGAGTAATACGGGAACTCGCGATCGGGATCGCGAAACGACCACGCGAGCTTGCGGGTCTTGAGGTTGATGGCGAGCACTTCCGCGTTGAACGTGCCGACGTACGCGCGGCCGCCGTCGACGGCCGGCGAGGCGCCCGTGTAGGCGCCGAGCGGCAGCTCGAACAGCGTCTTGCCGTCGGCGATCCGCACGGCGCGGAACTGTTCATCGCAGCCGCCGATGTACGCCACGCCATCTTGAATGGCCGGCGTCGCATGCACGGGCCCGCTGGTCTGCAGGTGCCAGCGCACTTTGCCTGTGCGCTTGTCGAGCGCGTACAAATTGGTGTCGTACGATCCGATCAGGAGCAGATCGTCGACGAGTACCGGCGACGATCGCACTTCGCCGTCGGTCTTGAAGGTCCACAGCTTGCGTCCGTCGCGAATGGCGGCGGCGTGAACGACGCCGGCGAGATCGCCTACGTACACGGCGTCGGCGTCCACCGCCGGCGACGATTCACCGATGAAGCCGCCTTCGCCGGTGGAGTACTTCCAGCGCAGCTTCCCGCTCTCGAGATCGATCGCCAGCAGCTCGCCCTTCGACGATCCGACGTAGACCGCGCCGCCGACGATGGCCGCCGACGATTCGATCGACTCGCCGGCCTCGTACGTCCAGCGCAGCGTCAGGCGATCGGGCAGCGCGGCCGCCGCGACGCCGGTCAGCCGCGCGTCGCCCCGAAACTGATTCCAGTTCGCCGCGGTGGGTGCCTGCGCGGATACGAGAACCGATAACAGGAGAATCCCTGGGACGGCCTTCAGGCCGTCCCTCAGCGCGCGCTGGCTATTTCGTCCCTGCATGAGCGGCCAGCGCGAAGAGCTGATTGCGATTGTTCAGGAAGAGCACGCCATGCGCGGGCACCGGCGTGGCGTACACCGCGCTGCCCATGTTCATCTCGCCGAGGACTTTCTTTTCCTTGCCCGTCCGCAGGATGGTGACGTCGCCGTCCTCGTCGCCGAGATACATCTTGCCGTCGACCACGAGCGCCGAACCCCAGACGGCGGCGAACATGTCGTGCGTCCAGTACTCCTGACCGGTCTTCGCATCGAGACAGTGCAGGAAGCCGCTGAAGTCGGGGATGTAGACCAGGCCGTCGACGACGGACGCCGTCGAAATCGATCGGCGGATCTTGTCGAACTGCCACACCTTGCCGCTCTGCGTGATGTCGCCGCGCTTGGTGGCGTCGATGCAGTAGAAGTGGCCGACGCCCTCGCCGTGCTCGGGATCCTGGCCGTTGCCGATGTACACGCGGTCCTGGTAGATGACCGGCGTGGCGATCAACTCGTTCCGCGTTTTCGGCCACACCGAGTCCTTGGGATTCGTGTCGAACTCCCAGAGCTTCTTGCCGGTCGCCGCCTCGTAGCCGCGCACCCAGCCGTCTCCCTGCGCGCTCACCACCTGATCGACGCCGCCAATCTTTCCAACAGAAGGCGTCGACCACTGTCCGTGCAGGATGCGATCCTCGACCGAGTTGTCCTCCCACACGAGCTTCCCGGTGTTCTTGTTGAGCGCGATGATCGCCGGCGCTTTCGGCGACGGAATGTGCACGTGGCTCTCGTCCTGGCCGTTCGACGTGCTGACGAAGACCAGATCGCCCCAGATGACCGGAGACGAGTTGGACATGTTGTGCGGATACGATCCGACTTCTTCCATCATGTCGAACGACCAGATCACGTCCGCGTCGAACTGACCGGTGAGCTTCTCGTCGGTCACGGGTCCGTCGTTCTTGCCGTCGCGGAAGCCGTTGATGTCGAGGCACCACACGACGCCACGGTTGGACGTGTAGTACAGATGCGTCCCCTCGACGAGCGGTGAGGAGGCGACGCCCTGATACGGCCAGTCGTTCGCCCGGCCGGCCGCGAGCTTCTCGTGCGTCTGCTGCCACATGAACTCGCCGTCCGATTCGCGGAAGGCCATCAGCACGCCGCGGTCGCCCCCCTGCTTCGGATCGCGCAGCCGCTCGTTGTTCGTGCCGACGAACACCATGCCGCCCGCCACGACCGGATTGCCGTAACTCTGCGATCCGAGCTCGGCGATCCATTTCACGTTCTTCTTCGTCTTGACGTCCCACTCCGTCGGCAGCCCTTTCATGGTCGACACCATGTTGCGATCCGGAGTGCCGCCCCACATGGGCCAGTCGCCGCTGCCGGGGTCGGAGGCAGAGAGTCGCGAAATCGTGGCGCCCGACATCAAAAGGAGCGCGACGATGATCAGAACGGTGTTGGACCACAAAGGATATCCAATCCGCAACGGCCATCGAACTGACGCACTCAATCCGCTCGTGGTGAGCTTGTCGAACCGCGAGCAGTCGGCTCGTCCTTCGACAGGCTCAGGACGAGCGCGGGCGTTCGGCCAATTCAACGGCTCACCGGGATCAGGGCGCGAAGCATCTGTTCTCATTGGTTTGCCACGATCTTGAAGTTGTCCAGATACGCACCGAACTGCGCGGCGGCGAACACGCCGGGCGCGCCCTGGCGGTTTCCGATCGGATCGAGTTTGTCGATCATCCACGCAGTCGGCTCCGCTTCTCCCGCGGGCCACGCCTTGCCGCGCGCGCGGACCTTGCCGTCGGCGGTGTTCTCGACTCTCAGCTTGAGGTGGTACCACGCGTCCGGCTTCCACGCGAACGGCACCGTGACCGTTCGCTGCACTTCCGGCTCCCACGGCTCGAGCTTCAGCTGCTGGCTGTTGCCGTACAGCACGAGCGTGTAGCGCTGCGCCGTAATCCCGATGTCGCCCATCTGCCGCCGCCGCGTGTTCACCCGAACGTCCGCCTCGAACGTGTAGTTGGACCAGTCGATCGGTCCGATGAACATGCGCAGCCGCTGGAAGATGCTCTCGTCGGGAGCCTTCTGCAGCACCTTCTGACCGTCGAGCGTCGTCACCGAGAACTTTCCTGCGGCCGCATTCACCCATCCAGCCGGCGCCGAGCCGTCGGCGTACGAGTCGAACGTTTCGGTCCACGGCAGCGGCGGCACGACGCGTGCGCGCGCCTCACCGCTCAGCGCGCCCATCGTTGCCTTGATCGTGCCGGCCTGCGCGACGGGATCGGCGGCGACCGTGAACGTCCCGTCGGCAACCGTCCCCTTCAGTCCCTGCAGCGTCCACGTTGCGGCGGTCTCTTCGCGCAGCAGTCGCCCCTTCGCGTCGAAGAGCCTTGCGTGCAGTTTGACGCTCTGTCCCGGCTTCAGCACCATCTCGGTCGGCGTCACCTGCACGTACGTCGGCTGGCCGTCGCCTTTTTCGGCCGGCGCATCGACGGCCCATCCCGTCGTCGTCTTCGGGGTCTTCGGTCCGATGGCGTACACGGCGTCGCTGGACACGAAAAAGATTCGCCCGCGCGAAACGGCGGCGCCGCCCAGCACAGGCTCCGGCGTTCCCTCTTCCTGCTGCGCGCTGTTCGTGCTGATCGGCAGCTGGACTTCGCTCAGCACTTCGGCCTTGTCCGCGAGCGGCCGCAGGATGAAGAACTTGCCGCTTTCGGTGCCCACGTAGATCTTGCCGTCGGCCAGCACCGGCGGCGCCTTCTGCACCGTTCCGAGATCCTGCTTCCACAACTCCCGGCCGCTGGTGAGGTCGAACGCGCGCATCCGCGAGCCGTTCTCGATCTGATACACGCGATCGCCGTCGATGACGGGCGAGGAGAAGCCGAACTGCATGCCCTTGACCGCCCATTTCGTCTGCTTGATCTCGCCGGTCTGCGACCCATCGATCGCGCCGATCATCCCCAGCTCTTCGGAGTCGAGGTTCTCGTCGCCGTGCGAGACGATGACCATATTCCCCTTGACGACAGCGCCGGTGTTGATCGCGCGCTTGGACAGCGTGTAGTTCCACACCTTCTCGCCGGTCTGCGGTTTGATCGCCTGATAGCCGCCGTCGCCGTTGCCGCAGATGAGCAGGCGCATGCCGTTGATCGTCGCGATCATCGGCGCCGGATAGGCCGTGTCGTACGGTCGCCCTCCTGGCGTCGAGATATAGACGATGTCGCCGGTTCGCTTGTCGAGGGCGACGAATCGAATGGAGCGGTTGCCGAGCGCGCCCCAGTTCGAGATGGCGGCATTGACGATGACGAGATCGCCGTCGATGAGCGGCGACATCGTGCGGCCGCCGTGCGTGGTGAAGGCCGCGAATTCCTCGCCGATGGAGCGCTCCCAGAGCAGCTTCCCATCCTTGTTCAATGCGACGACCAGCGCCCCGACGCCGAGCACGTAGATATTGCCCGTCTCGGGATCGGCCGCCGGCGAGGGCCAGCCGACGCGATGCGGCGGCACGTCGCTCTGAAACACGTTGAACTTGTACTCCCAGACCACCTTGCCCGTGTCTGCGTCGAGCGCCATCACCCGTTCCTGCATCGCCGCACCGCGTCCGGCCGGGTTCTGGACGTAGACGCGGTTGCCCATCACGATCGGCGCGGAGCGTCCGCCGTACGGCGCACGCCACAGGAAGTTCTGGCCGTTGAGCGCCCACCTGTCGACCAGACCGGTCTCCATCGAGACGCCGTCGCGATTCGGGCCGCGCGCTTCCGGCCAGTCGCCGACCGCGACGCGGCGGGCTCCCTGCGCCGACGCGAGCACGCTCATCGCAGCGAGGAAAACCAGGAGGCTCGATTTCTTCAGCATCGTCATGGTTGACGCCTCACCGATCAGAAACTCACTCCCGCTCGTATGCCGAACGTACGCGGTGCGCCGTTTTCGCCGACGAACCCGGACGGCGCCAGGCCGGGATACGGAAACGCAACCAGCACATAGTGCGTGTCGAATGCGTTCCGGATCCACAGCTCGCCGAAGGCGTGTCTGCCGCGCACGCCCGCGCGGAAGTTCGCCAATTTATACGCGCTTTGTCCCGCGGTGTTCGCATCGTCGTACTGGTAGTCGCCGTAACAGATCGCTTCGGCGCGCGCCGTCAACGCCAGCGCGCCGCGAAGCGGATGCGTGTATTGAACGCCGAAGTCGGCGGTGTAGCTCGGCATGTTTGCCAGCGTCTTGCCGCTCACGTCGACGCCGTTGGACATGCTGCCGTCGGAAAAGCGCGCGTGCGTGAAGCCGGTGCCGCCGAACAGATCGAGCGCCGGATCCGGCCGCGCGTGGATCTCGAACTCGACGCCGGTACTGTGGGCGCCGGCCGCGTTCCCGACGAAGAACTGCGCGGGCACCAGCGGATTGGGCACGTTGACCTGCAGGTTGCTCCAGTCGATGCGAAACGCCGCGACGCTGGCCGACAGGCGGTTGTCGAACGCGGAGGTCTTCACCCCAGCCTCGTAGTTCCAGCTGTGCTCCTCGTCGTAGGCCTCCGCTCCCGCCGGCGACGCGGCGTTGAAGCCGCCGGCTTTGAATCCCCGCGCGACGGTGCCGTACACGGTCGTCTTCGGCACGACGTGGTAGGCCACCGCGAACTGCGGCGACACATCGGAGAAATCCTTCTGCGGGGTCAGGACAACGGCGGGGGCAATGGCGGGCGTGAAGAACGTGTTCAGGCTCGCCTCTTTGTGCTCGCGATCGCCGCGCGCGCCGACGACGACATCGAGCGCGCTCGAGAAGCTGAACGTCGCCTGGCCGTACACGCCCACGCCGCGATCGTCCAACGCCGATTTCGGCGAGTGCTGACTGACGGGAAAGCCCAGGAACTGCGAGAGCACGAACGGCGAGAAGTTGTTGACGGCGTCCTGCGTGTAGTTCTGCGTGAACGTGGAGACGCCGAGCTGCCACTTCAACGCGACGCGCGGAGACAGAACGATCGGAGCGGCCTTCGACGACGCGAACCTCGCCTCCTCGGTGAACTGGAAGTCCTCTTCGGTGTTATTGCGCGTGATGAGAGGCTGTGCCGTGTAATCGAGGTCGGTCAGATCTTCCGTCTTCCATTTCAGGAAGCCGGTGGTCGTCGAGAAGTCGATCTTCGATCCGGTGTACGACACGTGAACCGTCGGCGCGACGATGTCGCGGTGGGTGAATCCTTCGACGTCGCGCGATGCGTGAAACGGTCTTGCCCGAAGGGAAGCGAGGTCGTTCAGCCCGTAGTCGCCGTCGCGTGCGCGTTCACCGCTGACCATCGCCCGCGCCTCCCAGCGCGCGTTCGGCTTCCACAGAATCTGACCCTTGCCGAACAGAGCCGAGCGCGAGTCGAGGCCGTGCCCGGTGACGTCGTTCTTCGTGAAGCCGTCGCGCGCCGAGTAGCCGAAGCCCAATCCGACAGCGAGCGTGTCGGAGATCAGCGGACCGGAGAGGGTGCCGCGCAGATCGCCGCCGTTGAAGTTGCCGTACGGGCCGATCAGGCTGCCGGTCCACGTCTTGAGCGAGGGCCGGCCGCTCGTGATGTTGATGATGCCGCCGAGCGCGTTGCGACCGAACAGCGCGCTCTGCGGGCCGCGGACGAATTCGACCTGATCGACGTCCACCAGCTCGATGCTCGACGAGTTCGCGTTGAGCTGCGGCACGCCGTCGATGTAGCTGGTGACGCCGGGATTGGTCGGGCTCGCGCCGACGCCGCGAAACCTCGGGTTGCTCAGTTTCCGCGCCGTGAACTCGTTGAAGAACGTGTTCGGCGCGAACCAGCCCGCCTGGCTGACACCGTTCAGCGCGGCGAGCATCAGCATCTCGTTCGAGACCGCCGTCACGCTCACCGGCAGGTTCTGCGGATCTTCCGGCTCCTTTTGCGCCGTCACGGTAATCGGCGGGAGCGTCGTATAAACCGGAGATTGTGCCGCTGAAGGAACGACCGCCGCCAGCAGGCAGTACGCGACGGCCGCAACACGGTTGACCGGCGTCTGATACATCGGCGAATTCTCCCATATCCTGATGCGGCCGCCTTCGAGGGAGTGACCCTTATGACGCGCAGATCGGCCGTTGGTTTGACGCTCGCGTTCGCTCTTGGGACGAGCGCCATCATTGTCGCGTTCCCCGCGCAGAGCCGCGACGCGGCTGGCGACTGGCCACAGTGGCGAGGACCCGAACGTAACGGATTGTCACGCGAGACCGGATTACTGAAGACCTGGCCCGCTGCAGGTCCGCCGATCGTCTGGTCGGTCGCGACGCTCGGCGCCGGCTACGGCTCGATCGCAACCAAGCGCGATCGAATTTTCGTGCAGGGCGCGAAGGACAGGCAGAGCATCATCTACGCGCTCAATCGCGCCGACGGGAAAGGGATCTGGTCGAAGGCGCTCGGGCCTGCCGAAACCAACGATCGCGGACCGGGTCCGCGCGGCACGCCGACCCTCGACGACGATCGCGTGTATGTCCTCACGGAGCGGGGGATGCTCGCCTGCCTCAAAGCCGAGGACGGCACGTCGGTGTGGCAGCGCAATATCCTGAACGACTTCAGCGGCCGCCAGATTTCGTGGTTGATCAGCGAATCGCCGCTCGTCGACGGCAACAACGTCATCGTCACGCCGGGCGGTCCGCGCGCCGGGATCGTTGCGCTCGACAAGATGACCGGCAAGACGGTGTGGACGAGCCAGCAACTGAGCGACGAAGCCGGCTACGCCTCGCCGATCGCGGGCGACGTCCAGGGCGTTCGCGTCGTGATGACGCTGACGTCGAACGCTGGGGTCGGCGTCCGCGCGACGGACGGCAGGTTGATGTGGAGGTTCGAGCCGGTCGCGAACAACACCGCGAACGTCGCCACGCCGATCTTCCACGACAACAAAGTCTTTTACTCGTCGAACTACGGCACCGGCGCGGCGCTGCTCGGTCTGACGGCGCAGAACGGCGAGGTGACCGCGCGCCAGATCTACTTCACGCGCGACATGCAGAATCACCATGGCGGGATCGTGCTGGTGGACGGATATCTCTACGGCTTCAACAACTCCATCCTCACCTGTCTGGATTTCGCGACGGGAAAGATGATGTGGCGCGATCGCAGCGTCGGCAAGGGCTCGCTGACGTACGCGGACGGCAACCTTTACATATTGAGCGAAGACAACGTCGTCGGCCTGGCCGCGGCCACGCCCGGCGGATATCAGGAAAAGGGTCGATTCCGAATCCCCGATCAGGGACTCCCGAGCTGGGCGCATCCGGTCGTGAGCGACGGCCGGCTGTACATCCGCAACCAGACGACGCTCGCCGCGTACGACGTCCGCGCCCGATAAATGTGTGGCGCAGGGCTTCAGCCCTGCGGCAGCCGCAGCCCTATTATCCGTTTCTGCTACGTCCCCAGATTGAACGCCGCGATCGTTTTTCGATCGCGCACGTAGAGTGTCGTACCAGCGAGCGTTGGCGGCGTCCACGACAGGTGCTCGAGAATATCGGCGCGCGCGAGCACCTTCATTCCTTGTGGTGACACGGTCGCCAGACCGAGATGGCCGTCCTCGTCGAGCACGATCAGCTTTCCGTCGGCGTAGAGCAGCTGCGCGCGCGAGAAGCTGCGATCCTGCCACGCGATTTTGCCCGTCCTCATATCGACCGCCGTGATGAACGCCGGGCCGAAATCACCGCTCGAGCCGTACGCGTAGTCGCCGAGACGAATGACCGTGCCGATGTGGACGCGCATGCGGTTCGAGAACCACTTCTCCGTCGCGAGTGTCTTGCCGGCCGTCTGATGCAGCTCGATCGCCCGGCTGCCCGCGCCGTAGGCCGAGGAGACCAACAGCAGATGATCCGAGGGCGACCAGACGGGCGTACTGATGTTCAACCCGTAATCCGTTTTGTGCGGATGGGTCCACAGCGTCTGGCCGTTCGATGGATTCATCCCGATGACGCGGTCGCCCGCGAACACGACGAGCTGCGGCTGGCCATCGACGTCGATCAGAATCGGCGAGGCCGGTGAGACGTCGCCGCTGCCGCCCTTCCACACGAGCGCGCCGGTCTGCTGGTTGAACGCGGCGACGGCTTGATTCGGTCCGCCGAGCGTCACGATGACCGTTCCGTTGTAGGCGAGCGGACTGCAGGAATCGCCGCGGTTGGGCGACGGCGCGCCGTACTCCTTGATGAAATCATGCGACCAGAGAGGCTTGCCGGTCGCCTTGTCGAGCGCGAAGAGCTCGCGGCGCGAGCTCTTGGCGTAGACGCGCGTGCCGACGATGAGCGGCGTCGCGTGAGGCCCGGCGCCCTCGGAGAAATCGACGCCGTCGGTCGGCGCGGCGTAGGTGAACTCCCAGATCGTCTTGCCGCTCGCCGCGTCGAGCGCCGCAACAACTTCCTGCTGGCTGCGACGCACATACGACATCACGGTGCTCGGCCGGTACATCGTGTACAGGCGGCCGCCTTCGACGAGGATCGAGGAATGTCCTTCGCCGAGCGTGCGCGTCCACAGCTTTCTCGGACCGGCGGGCGGCCACGCCGATGCGAGTCCCGTCGCGTCCGACACGAAGTTGCGGTTCGGTCCGCCCCACTGGGTCCAGTCGGAACCGGCCGCACGCAGCCCGTACTGCGGCGCCTGCGCGATGAATGCCGCGATTGCACCGACGAGTACGATTGGTCGTTGCTTCATATCATTGGGGCTCCGGCTCAATCGTTATATCACCGTGTTAACGTTTCAGAGCGATGGACAACGAACCGGCGCGGCAGCACGCGATCGCGTCGCCGGACAGACGCCGCTGCGGCCATGAAGGTATCGGGTCAACGGGCAAACGATCCTCAGGTACGAGTGAATCAACGGACTGAATGGTGACGTGATGGCCAACGGCGATGACCGGCTCGGTTCGCTCATCAGATGGACGCAGGTTATCTATGCGCTCCACGCGTTCAGCCTGCTCACGGGAATCCTCGGCGCCGCGACGGTGGTCGGCGCGTTTCTCACCGGCTGGCCGTCGATCATCGCGGTCATCCTCAACTACGTAAAGCGCGGCGAGACGCGCGGCACCTGGCTGGAATCGCATTTTCGATGGCAGATTCGAACGTTCTGGTTCGGGCTGCTCTGGATCTCGCTCTGCGTGATCTTCATCGTCGTGACGCTGGGCATCGGCCTCCTCATCGCGTGGCTCCCGATGGCCATCGTGGGACTCTGGTTCATCTACCGGATTGCCCGCGGCTGGCTGGCGCTCAACGATGGCCGGCCAATGTACGCATAGGCACGAGCCTCTCGAATCGGGGATCGGTGCGCAGGCCGTCGAACTCCGGCTCGATGCGCGCGCGTGCCGCGGTGAACGCCGGTAACTCCGCGAGTGCCCGCTCCAGAAACGCCAGCGCGGGCTCGGCATCGCCGCGCATCGCGTGCACCGACGCCGCGTAGTACCTCGTGAACGGATCGTCGGCGCCGAGCCGGAGGCGCCGCTCGAAGCTCTCGAGCGCCACATCGAACAGCGCATTCGCCTTGTGGACGTTGCCGAGACGAAGGTGGGCGCTGCCGAGGCGAGCGTTCAATTCGACGAGGATCCGGTTCCGGAGCGCGTGATCGGTGCGGACCAGGAAATCGATTTCGCGCTCGAAGTACTGCAGCGCGTCGCTGTAACGCTCCTGCAGAGCGGCCAGGTGGCCGGCCCGCATGTAGCCCCCGACCACAGCCAG
>Ga0075426_10003167_pt1 | contig 11763 bp, 10 predicted proteins | sample SoiMethybrSBSTD5_FD_75304 | JGI IMG/M metagenome (GOLD analysis project Ga0075426, IMG submission 75304) | Bulk soil microbial communities from a Populus tree surrounding site in Tennessee, USA - Soil MetaG P. TD hybrid SBSTD5 | ecosystem: Environmental > Terrestrial > Soil > Tree plantation...
CCGGCCGCCGTGGCCCAGGCCGCACCGGCCGCGCCCGCGGTGCCGGCGGCCCCGGCGCCGGTGATGCAGGCGCCGCCCGCCACCAACGGCGCGCGCCTGATCTCGCTCGACTTCAAGGACGCCGACGTCGTGAACCTGCTTCGCATCCTCGCCGCCGAGAGCGGCCGCAACGTCGTCATCGGCGAGGACGTGAAGGGCAAGATGTCGATCACGCTGCGCAACGTGCCCTGGGACCTCGCCCTCGACACCATCATGGAGGCTCGCGGCCTCGTGAAGGTCGAGCGCGACAACGTCCTGCGCATCGTCAGCTCCGAGCAGCTGGCCCGTGAGCGGGACCAGCGCGTGAAGCTCGAAGAGTCCAAGGTCAAATCGGAGACCGAGATCCGCACCAAGCTGGCCGAGGCCAAGCTGAAGGAGCAGGAGGCCGCTGCCCGCCAGCTGGCCGCCGAGCAGGCCGCCGCCGAGCAGGCCGCCCGCGGCCCGCTGAAGGAAGAGACGATCCGGCTCTCCTACGCGGACCCCGAGGAGATCGCCAAGACGCTGGAGGGCATCCTCGGCCTGCAGGGCGGCAGCGCGCCGGCGGCGCCGGCCTCCGGCCCCGGCGTGATCCCGGCCCCGCCGTTCTCCCAGCTCTTCGGCCCCGGCCAGGCGCCCCAGGGGCCGCCGCCGTCGCCGTCGGTCGAGGTGCTGGCCAAGGGCATCACGATCAAGGCCCACAAGCCAACGAACTCGATCTTCATCCGCCACTACGCGGCGGACCTGGAGCGGATCAAGACCCTGATCCGCGAGAAGCTGGACATCCCGCTGCCGCAGGTGAAGATCGAGGCGCGCATGGAGATCCTGGCGCGCAACGACCTCTTCGCCCTCGGCATCCAGTGGGGCGGCGGCGGCGCCGCCGTCGGCAACAACGGCACCCTCGTGGGCCGCGGCTTCACGAGCAGCCCCGGCGTCATCGGCGTGCAGAACAGCAACAACCAGCTCGGCAGCGGCGGTATCGGCGCCACCGGGCTCGGCAGCCTGGCCAACAACAACCTCCTGGTCGGCACCCCGGCCGGCACCCTGCTGCCGGTGAGCGCCGTCAACGGCCTGCCCAACGGCGGCAACGTCGTGAACCTGCCGATCGGCTCCATCCTGCCCGGCGTCGTCTCGGCCGGCACCGCCGGCATCGCGTTCGGCATCGTGGGCAGCCGCTTGAACCTCAACCTCGCCCTGGAAGCGCTGCGCAGCGAGGGCAAGACGCGCACGCTGGCCCGGCCCGAGATCGTCACCGTCGAGAACAACAAGGCCTCGATCTCCCTCGGTGAGGAAATCCCGTACGCGACCGTCAGCTCGGCCGGTACCCAGATCCAGTTCAAGGAAGCCGTGCTGAAGCTGGAAGTGACGCCGACCGTCGTGCGGGAGGGTGACACCAACCGGATCAAGATGTCGGTGCTGGTCGAAAACAACTCGCGCGGCGCCACCGTCGACCTCGGCGCCAGCGGCGGCTCGCCCCCGGCCATCAACAAGCGCAAGGCCGAGACGCAGGTCCTCATCAAGGAGGGCGAGCGGCTCGTCATCGGCGGCGTGACGAACAGCGAGAGTGAAGAGGCCGTCCGCAAGGTGCCGCTGATGGGCGACATCCCGATCTTCGGCTGGCTGTTCAAGCAGCGCGGCGATCGCAACAACTCGACCGAGCTGGTGGTGTTCATCACCCCGTCGATCGTCCGGCGGGACGCCACCACCGCCGCGGTCCCAGGCTCGATCGCGCCCCAGCGATGAGCGGTTGCGTCCGCGTCCAGACCGCGGCCCCCATCCGCGGTCTGGACGCCGGCCCGATCTCCCGTAGCGCCCAGAGATACCGGATCGACCCGAGCCGCCGGTAACCGGCGGCCGGGCGAGGGCTGTCATGATCGTCCCCGTCAACCTCGGCGCCCATTCCTATTCCATCGTCGTCGAGCCCGGTGCGCTCGGCACCGTCGGTGAGCGGCTGCGCGCGCTCGGCGTCGGACGCCGGGCGGCGCTGGTGACCGACGCGGCCATCATGCGGCTGCACGGCGGCCCCGTGATGGGCAGCCTGGAGGCGGCCGGGTTCACGGTGACGGTCGTCGAGGTCCCGGAGGGCGAGACGGCCAAGACGCTGGTGGTGGCCGAGCAGTGCTGGGACCGATTGCTGGCGGCGGGACTCGATCGCACCTCGACGGTGCTCGGCCTCGGCGGTGGCGCCGTGGGCGACCTGGCGGGCTTCGTGGCCGCCACGTACATGCGCGGGGTGAACTTCGTCACGCTGCCCACGACGGTGCTGGCCCAGGTGGACGCCTCCATCGGCGGCAAGACGGCGATCGATCATCCCAAGGCCAAGAACCTGGTGGGCGCCTTCCACCAGCCGCGACTGGTCGTCGTCGATCCGGCCGTGGCCCGCACGCTGCCGCCGCGCGACTTCCGCTCCGGCCTGGCCGAGATCATCAAGCACGGCATCGTGCTGGAGCGCGCCTACTTCGACGAGGTGGAGCGGGACGCTGCGCGCCTGCTGGCCCGCGAGCTCGACGTCCTCGAGCGGGTCATCGGTGGCTCCTGCCGCCTCAAGGCCGCGGTGATCGAGCGCGATCCCGAAGAGAAGAGCGAGCTGCGCTACGCGCTCAACTACGGCCACACCATCGGCCACGCGCTGGAAGCGGCCACCGGCTACGAGCGCTGGACGCACGGCGAGGCGGTCTCGCTCGGCATCGTGGCCGAGGCCCGGCTGGCCGCGCGCCTCGGGCTGGCCGAGGCGGCGACGGCGACCCGCCAGGTGCGGGCGCTGGCGGCCGTCGGGCTTCCGGTGCGCGCCGACGGCCTCGACGTCGAGGCGGCGTTCGCGGCCATCACCCGCGACAAGAAGGCGCGCGACGGCCGCGTGCCCTTCGTGCTGGCGCCGGCGATCGGCGAGTTCCGGGTCGTGTACGACGTGCCGCCGGCCGAAGTCCGCGCCGTCATCGGCGAGCTGGCCGCGCCGTCGCGATGAGCCGCGGCGCGTTCCGTCTGCCGCCCCGCACGCCGGCGCTGGCCATCGCCGCGGCGGCCTTCGTCGCCTTCGCCTCGGCGCTGCCGGGGGGCTTCGTCGAGTGGGACGACCACTACAACTTCCTGAACAACCCCTACTATCGCGGGCTCGGCCTCGCCCAGCTGCGCTGGATGCTCACCAGCGCGTGGTCGGGGCACTGGACGCCGCTCACCTGGCTGACGCTCAGCGCGGACTTCAAAATCTGGGGCATGGACCCGTTCGGCTATCACCTCACGAGCCTCGTGCTCCACGCGGCCACCGCCGGCGTGTTCTTCTTCGTGGCCGCCCGCCTGCTGGCGAGCGCTCAGCCCGAGAGCGCCCCCGGGGCCATCCGCGCGGGCGCCGCCGTGGCCGCGCTCCTCTTCGCCGTGCATCCGCTGCGCGCGGAGTCGGTGGCGTGGATCAGCGAGCGGCGTGACGTGCTCTCCGGCTTGCTGTACGTCCTGACGGTGCTCACCTATCTGCGGGCCGCCGAGGCCGCCGGCGCCGCCCGCCGGCGCTGGCTCGCGCTGTCGGTCGCGGTCTACGCGCTGGCCATGATGTCGAAGGCGATCGTGATGTCGCTGCCGATCGCCCTCCTCGTGCTCGACGCCTACCCGCTGCGGCGGCTGGCCGGCCGCTGGCGCGAGCGACTGCTCGAAAAGCTCCCCTACGCCGTGCTCGCGGTGGTCGGGGCCCTGGTCGCCGCTCGCGTCACGATCGATTTCGAGAGTCGCGGCGAGTATCCCCTGTGGGCGCGTCCCGCGGCCTTCGGCTACAACCTGGTCTTCTATCTCGAGAAGACCGTCCTGCCGCAGGGTCTGAGCCCGCTCTACGAGCTGCCGGCCCGCTGGGAGATCTCCGATTCGCGCCTGCTCATCGGCCTCACGCTTCCGGTCATCGCCACCGTCGCGCTGATCGCCGCGCGCCGCCGGTGGCCGGCCGGCCTCGCGGCGTGGACGGTCTACGCGATCACGGTGGCGCCGGTCGGCGGACTGGCGGTTCACAACGGCCCGCAGATCGCCGCCGATCGCTACACGTACCTGGCCTGCATGGGCGTCGCGCTGCTCGCGGGCGGCGCGTGGTCGCTGGCGCTCGCGCGCCAGCTCCCGGCCCCAGGGCTGCGGCGAGCGGTCGGCGCAGCCGTCGCCGTCGCGCTGCTCGGCCTGGCGGTGCTGTCGTGGCAGCAGGCCGCCGTCTGGCACGACAGCGTGACGCTGTGGGCGCACGCGACGTCGGTCGATCCCACGTGCGCGCGCTGCCAGAATCGCCTGGGCGTCTCGTTGCATGCCGCCGGTCTCTCGACGGCCGGCGTGATCCCGCTGCAGCGGGCGGTCGCGTTGCGGCCGGACATTCCGAACTTCCGGGGCGATCTCGGCCAGGTGCTGGTCTGGCTGAACCGGCCGGGCGAGGCGGTGCCACACCTCGAGCGCGCGGTCGACGCGTTCCCCGACAACGCCGCGCTCCAGAGCGCGCTCGGCGCGGCGCTGACGCAGGCTGGACGCCCCGACGAGGCACGCCGGCGGTTGGAGACGGCCCTGCGCAACCGTCCCGACGACGTGGGCGCGCTGACCCAGATGGGCTTCGCGCTCGTCGCCACCGCGCAGCCGGCGGCGGCCGTGCCGTACTTCGAGCGCGCCATCAGCCAGGCGCCGCGCGCGGTGGCTGCGCGCTACGGGCTGACGCGCGCCGTGGTGGCCCTCGGCGACCACGCGCGGGCCGAGCGCGAGCTGGCCGCCCTTCGCGCGCTCGACCCCCGCGCCGCCGCCCTGGCCGAGGGAGCTCAGCGTTGACGAGGGTCGCCACGGCTTCGCCGGGGCGGCCCGAGCGCCTGGGGGTCTGGGGGCCATTTCGGGGCCCCCAGTTGCATTGACGAACGCTGGCACCGCTCCGTATCATCGCGACATGCAAGCGTCCGACGACCGCGCGCTCGCGGACGCGATCCGGCGGCACGAGGAGCGCCTGGCGCGCGATTCCGACTCGCTGGCCTTCGCCCAGCTCGCCGACCTCTACCGCAAGGCCGGGCGCACCGGCGACGCCATCACCTGCTGCCGCGACGGGCTCCGGCGCTGGCCGCACTACACGACGGCGCGGCTGATCCTGGCCAAGACGCTGCTGGCCGAGGGCCAGCTCGACGCCGCCCTCGGCGAGCTGACCGCGATACTGCAGACCAGCCCGAAGGACGTACAATGTCAGCGTCTGGCCGCCGAGGTGCATCGCCGGGCGGGCCGCCTGGACACCGCGGTCGGCCACCTCGAGAAGGCCGTCGGTCTCGATCCCGGCGATCGCGAGTCGAAGGCGCTGCTGTCGCTGCTGCGCGCCGACGCGGTCGTGACCGGCGACGGGGCCGGGCTGGCCCGGATCCTGGGGGACGACACGTTCGCCACGCTCTCCTTCGGCACGCTGTGCCTGGAGCAGGGCCTGGCCGACGAAGCCGCGCTGGTGCTCAACCGCGTGGTGCGGAAGTACCCCCACAACGCCGAGGCGCGCGAGCGGCTGGAAGCCGCGCTGAGCGCCCGCTCACGACGGAGAGGCTAGGAGCCCATGCAGGTGTCGACCGCGGAGTTCAAGAAGGGACTGCGCATCGTCTTCGATGGCCAGCCGTACGCCATCGTGGATTTCCAGCACGTCAAGCCCGGCAAGGGCGGCGCCTTCGTACGCACCAAGCTCAAGCACATGCGGCTGGGCAAGGTCATCGACAACACGTTCCGCTCGGGGGAGAAGGTGGAGCTGGTCGAGTACGAGGAGAAGCACATGCAGTTCCTCTACAAGGACGACCGCTACCACTTCATGGACACCGAGAGCTACGAGCAGTTGTCGCTGTCGGCCGACGAGGTCGGCGACGCTCGCGACTACCTCAAGGAGAACATCGAGGTGGACGTGCTCTACATCGACGGCTCGCCGACCGCGGTGGACGTCCCCAACTTCGTGGAGCTGACCATCGCGCGCACCGATCCCGGCGTGCGCGGCGACACCGCCCAGGGCGGCACCAAGCCGGCCACGCTGGAGACCGGCGTGGTGGTGCACGTCCCGCTCTTCTTGAACGAGGGCGACGTGGTGAAGGTGGACACCCGCACCGGCGAGTATCTCGGCCGGGTGGCGACGGCCGGCTGATGGCCCGCGCGCCGCGCCCCGTGCGTCCCGCCGCCGCGCCGGCGCCGCCGGCCGGTGACGAGCGCGTCGTCGAGCTGACCCGCCGCCTGGCCGGCGTGCTCGGCGAGCTGGGACTCTCGGAGGTCGAGATCGAGTCGGGCGACGTGCGCGTGCGCGTCCAGCGCGCTGCGGCGCCGGTCGCCGCCGTGCCTGCGGTCGCCTCCGCCGCGCCGGCCACCGCGGCCGCGGAGCATCCGCTCGTGGGCGACGCGGTGTCGCCGGCCCTCGTCACGCTGGAAGCGCCGATGGTCGGCACCTTCTACCGGGCGCCGTCGCCGACCACCGATCCGTTCGTCAACGAGGGCGACGTCGTGAAGGAGAGCCAGGTCCTCTGCATCATCGAGGCGATGAAGCTGATGAACGAGATCGAGTCCAAGGTGGGCGGGCGCATCGCCAAGATCCTCGTCGAGAACGGGCAGGCCGTGGAGTACGGCCAGCCGCTGTTCCTGATCGATCCCCAGCGCTGAGGCCGGGCGGGTGATCCGACTCCCCGCGCGCCACGCCGTCGTCGTCTCCGCGGCGCTGGCGTGCGTGCTGACCGGCGCCTGGTGGGCGACCTCCGTGCCGCGCGGGACGCCGCCGCTGGCCGAGACGCCGCGGCTGGCGCCGACCTCGGCCCCCCAGCTCGCCAGCCTCACCGAGGAGGCCATCCGTCTCTACGCCGCCGGCCAGTTCCCGCGCGCGTGCGAGCGCTTCAGCCGCGCCGTGGAGGACGATCCGGCCAGCGCCGCCCGCCGCGGCGACGTCGCCCGCTGCTTCGAGGGCTGGGGCTGGGACACGCTGAAGAAAGGCCGGCCCGAGGAGGCGATCACGCTCTTCCGCCAGGGGCTGCGCCAGAGTCCCGACTCGCCGGCGCTGCTGCGCGGCCTCGGCCTCGCCTCCGTGCACGCCGGGCGCGCTGACGAGGCGCTGGAGCCCCTGGAGGCCGCGGCCGCGGTCGAGGCCGACCCGGAGGTCCACGTCCTGCTCGCGCACCTCTACGATCGGCGCGACGACGCCGGCCGCGCGCTGGAGCACCTGCGCACGGTGCTCATCCGTGATCCGTCCCACGAGCCGGCCCGCGCGCTGCTGGCCAAGATCGAGCGCGAGGCGCGGGCCGAGGCCGGGCTGCAGCGCGAGGTGACGCCGTACTTCGTCGTCAAGTGGCGGCCCGGCGCCGAGCCCGAGTCGCGCCGCGCGCTTTTGGCGCTGCTGGCGACCGCCCGCGAGCGCGTGGTGGCGCGCCTGGGCGAGGCGCCGCGCGAGCGAGTGACGGTGGTGCTCTACGACGCCGGCCAGTTCCAGGAGGTCGCGCGCGTGCACGCGTGGGTCACCGGCCTCTTCGACGGGAAGATCCGGCTGCCGGTGGGCGGCACCCTGCCGCCACGGCGCGAGCTCGAGCGCATCATGGTCCACGAATACGCCCACGCGGTCATCCACGACCTGGCGCGCGGGCGAGCGCCGCGCTGGCTCCACGAGGGCCTGGCCCAGGCGCTGGAAGGCGCGCCGGTCGATCCGATGCTGCGCGTGCCGGGCCGGCCCACGCTGGCCGGCCTCGAGGAATTGCTGGCCGACGGCGATCCCGCCCGCGCCCGCGCCGGTTACGACATCGCGCTGTGGGTCGTCCACGACCTGCTCGACCGCGGCGGGATGCCGGCCATGCGCCAGCTGATGGCGCGCCTGGGACGCGGCGAGACGATCGAGGCGGCGGTGCCGGCGGTCTACGGGCTGCGCCTGGGCCAGCTCGAGGACCAGTGGCGCCGCGTGCTGGGCGGCTGATCGGCCGTGTTCCACAAGATCCTCATCGCCAATCGCGGGGAGATCGCGCTGCGGATCATCCGCACCTGCCGCGAGCTCGGTATCCGCACGGTCATCGCGCACTCCACGGCCGACGCCCAGTCGCTGCCGGTCCGGCTGGCCGACGAGTCCATCTGCGTCGGCCCCGACGACGCCCGCGCCAGCTACCTGAACATCGCCGGCATCATCTCGGCCGCGGTCGTCACCGACAGCGAGGCGATCCACCCGGGCTACGGCTTCCTGGCCGAGAACCCGGCCTTCGCCGAGATCTGCCGCGCGTGCGGCCTGACGTTCATCGGGCCCTCGCCCGAGGCCATCCGGTTGATGGGCGACAAGGCCCAGGCCCGCGTGATCGCCAAGCAGGCGGGCGTGCCGGTGATCCCCGGTAGCGAGATGCCACTCAAAGACGAGAGCGAAGCGGCCGACGTCGCCGAGGCGGCCGGCTTCCCCGTGATCTTCAAGGCGGCCGCCGGCGGTGGCGGCCGCGGCATGCGCGTGGTGCGCGCCCGCGCCGAGGTCGCCCAGACGTTCGCGGCCTGCCAGGCCGAGGCCGGCGCCGCCTTCGGCTCCTCGGAGATCTACTGCGAGAAGTTCATCGAGGAGGCGCGCCACGTCGAGGTGCAGGTGCTGGGCGACAAGAACGGCATCCGCGTGCACCTGGGCGAGCGCGACTGCTCGGTGCAGCGTCGCCACCAGAAGCTGATCGAGGAGTCGCCGGCCCCGGTGCTGAAGCCGGAGACGCGGGCCGGCCTGCACAAGGCGGCGCTGGCGGCGGCGGCGGCCGTCAACTACGTCAGCGCGGGCACGGTGGAGTTCCTCGTGGACGCCCGCAGCGGCGACTTCTACTTCATCGAGATGAACACGCGCATCCAGGTCGAGCACCCGGTGACCGAGATGGTCACCGGCATCGATCTCGTGCGCGAGCAGATCCGGGTGGCGGCCGGTGAGCCGCTCGGCTACCGCCAGGACGCGGTGCGCTTCCAGGGGCACGCGATGGAGTGCCGCGTGAACGCCGAGGACCCCGTCACCTTCGCGCCGAGCGCGGGCCGGGTGACCGCGTGGATCCCGCCCGGCGGCTACGGCGTGCGCGTGGACAGCCACCTCATGGCGCCCTACGTGGTGCCGGCCTTCTACGACTCGCTGCTGGCCAAGGTCATCGTCCACGGCCGCGACCGCGCCGAGGCCCTCGAGCGCATGAAGCGCGCGCTGGCGGAGACCGTCGTGGAGGGCGTGAAGACGACCATCCCCTTCCAGCTCAGGGTGCTGGCCGATCCGGCCTTCGTCGAGGGCGGCTTCACGAGCGTGGACGGCGCCCGGCTCATCGCCGGCGGCTGATGGATCCCTCGCTGTACGTGGTCCTCGACCGGGCTGCCGCCCGCGGCCGGGACCTCGCCGACGTCCTCGACGCCGCGCTGGCCGGCGGCTGCCGCCTCGTCCAGCTCCGCGAGAAGGAGTGGCCCTCGGGCCGACTGCTGCCGGTGGCCGAGCGGCTGCGCGCGCGCTGCGCGGCGGCCGGCGCCACCTTCATCGTCAACGATCGCGTGGACCTCGCCGTGGCCGTCGGCGCCGACGGCGTCCACCTGGGCCAGGAGGATCTGCCCGCGCGCGCCGCCCGCCCGCTGCTGCGCCCGGGCATGATCCTCGGCATCTCCACCCACAGCGTCGAGCAGGCTCGCGCGGCCCAGGCCGACGGGGCTGACTACGTCGCCGTGGGCTCGATGTTCCCCACGCGCAGCAAGGCGGAATTCCAGCTGGTTGGGATCGACTTGCTGCGGAAACTCCGGGCCGAGATCCGCGTTCCCCTGATAGGCATCGGCGGGATCACCCACGACAACGTGGGCGAGGTGATCGCGGCGGGCGCCGACGGCGTGGCCGTCATCTCGGCGGTGTGCGCCGCCGACGATCCGCGCGCGGCCGCCGCGCGGTTCGTGGCGCTGATCCAGGAGGCCCGCCTCCGGCGCTAATCGCGCCGGTCTATTGACCGTGTGCGGGCCGCCGCTATAATTGGCGGCGCGTAAATCCCTGATTCGTCGATCAAGGAGGCTTCCATGAAATCCTTCTCTCTCCGCAGCGCCGCGGTGCTCGCCCTGGCGCTGGCCGTCGCACTGGCCGGCGGGGCCTCTCAGATCGAGGCCCAGGGCAAGGGCACGATCAAGATCGCCACGCAGAGCCCGCTCTCGGGCGGCCAGGCCGCGCTCGGCGAGGGCATCAAGCTCGGCACCCAGCTGGCGATCGAGAAGTTCAAGGGTCCGCTCGAGAAGGCCGGCTTCAAGGTGGAGCTCGTGCCTTTCGATGACCAGGCCAAGCCCGACGTCGGCGTGGCCAACGCCAAGAACATCATTGCCGACAAGGACATCCTGGCGGTCATCGGCCACCTGAACTCCGGCGTCGCCATCCCGTCGTCGGAGGTCTACAAGGAAGTCAGCCTGACGATGATCTCGCCGGCCAACACGAACCCGACCGTGACCGACCGCGGTTACGCCAACGTCAACCGCGTGTGCGGCCGTGACGACGTGCAGGGCGTGGTGGGCTCGGAGTTCGCCGCCGGGACGGTGAAGGCCAAGAGCGTCTACATCGTCCACGACAAGACCACCTACGGCCAGGGCGTGGCCGAGTTCTTCCGCGACGACGCCAAGAAGAAGGGCCTCACGGTGGCCGGCTTCGACGGCACCGAGGAGAAGTCGAACTTCGACGCGATCCTGACGCCGATCAAGGCGAAGAACCCCAGCCTCATCTACTTCGGCGGCATCTACGACCAGGGCGCGCCGTTCTTCAAGCAGGCCAGCGAGAAGGGCATCAAGGCCAAGTTCATGGGCCCCGACGGCATGGACTCCTCCGACCTCACCAAGATCGCCGGCAAGGCCGTGGTCGGCATGTACTACACCTCGGCGGCCGGGCCGGCTTCCGCGCTGGCCGGCGCCAAGGGCTTCGTGGACGAGTACAAGAAGAAGTTCAGCAAGAACCCCGAGCCGTACGCGGCCGAGGCCTACGACGCCACCGCCATCGCGCTGAAGGGCATCGAGGCCGCCGCCAAGGGCGGCAAGACGCCCACCCGCGAGGCCGTGGCGGCCGCGGTGCGCCAGGTGAAGCACCGGGGCATCACCGGCGAGATCGAGTTCGACTCCAAGGGGGATCGCAAGAAGGCCCTGTACTTCGTGCTCCAGGTGGTGAGCGACAACCCCGAGAAGTGGGGCGAGAACAAGATCGTCAAGCAGCTCACGATCGCGGCGCCCGCGGTAAAGAAATAGCGTAAGTCACACGACGGCGGGAGGGGCGGGGGCACCCCCGGGGACCCAGACCAGGAAAGGGGTCCCGGGAGGCGCCCCCGCCCCGCCCGTCGTCGTGCGTTTGCGTTTTTTCATCCCCATGGATCTCGCGCTACTCGCCGGCATCTTCCCGCAAGTTCTCCTCGATGGCATCTTGCTCGGCTTCATGTACGCCCTCATCGCCCTTGGCTACACGATGGTGTACGGGGTGTTGGAGTTCATCAATTTTGCGCACTCGGAGATTTTCATCTTTGGGGCGTTCGTCGGCGTGGAGATCCTTCTCGGCCTGAAGGCGGCGGGCTGGCTGGAGGCCATGCCGTGGGTCGTCGTGTTGCTGGTGATCCTGCTGGCGGGCATGGCGGCCAGCGGGCTGCTGGCGGTCACCGTGGAGCGGGTGGCCTATCGGCCGCTGAGGCATGCGCCGCGGTTGATTCCGCTCATCTCGGCCATCGGGGTGTCGTTCTTCCTGCAGGACGCCATCCGGCTGTTCGAGTCGCTGTGGCGCAACGCCTTCAACCTCGTCTATCCCACCATCGACGTGCTCAACCAGCGCTACGAGCTCACCACGAC
>Ga0075426_10003169_pt1 | contig 11758 bp, 9 predicted proteins | sample SoiMethybrSBSTD5_FD_75304 | JGI IMG/M metagenome (GOLD analysis project Ga0075426, IMG submission 75304) | Bulk soil microbial communities from a Populus tree surrounding site in Tennessee, USA - Soil MetaG P. TD hybrid SBSTD5 | ecosystem: Environmental > Terrestrial > Soil > Tree plantation...
GCTTCGTCACTTCCGTCGACCAGCTCCGGCTAGTGCTTCTTCGCGGAGTCGGTCGCCATCATCATGTGGGTCGTGTCGCCGGCCATCTTGGTCGTATCGGCCGCCATCTTGGTCGTGTCGGCCGCCATCTTGCCGGATTGATCGGCCTTCTTGCAGGCGGCGCTGGCCATGGCGACGAGCGCCAGGGCGAAGACGAGACGCTTCATGCTCACTCCTATTGAGAGTTTCGGGGCCCCGGAAAACGTGGGGAACCTATAAGGCGGACCAGTCACGTCAAGCCCGGGTATCTTTGTCGCCAGCTATGCCGTCCTTCGACCGCCGCAGCTTCCTGGGTTGGATCGCTTCGCTCCCGCTGTGGCGTGGGAGCGGTGGCAGCGCCGCGACCCCCCCCCCACCTCCCACCGTAGAGGTCCGCCCCACCGCGCTTTACCAGCAACCTGACGGACGCAAGAACCTGGTGCGGATCACGGTGGCCGGCCTGGGCGCGCCGGCGGCGCGAGCCCGCGTGACCGACCGCCGCGGCGCCCTCGTCGGCACCGCGGGGCTGCTCCCGCTGGGGGCCGGGCTCACCCTCACGGGCGAGGTCTGGGTCCCGCTCTCCGAGCCCGCCGACTTTCAGGTGGACGTCGAAGTCGGCCGCGAGCGCGCCGCGCGCCAGCGCGTGCGCCTGACGCCGCCGAAGCGCTGGACGCTGTACTGGCTGTCGTCGATCCATACCGACGTCGGCTACACCGACATCCAGGAGAACGCGCTCGAGGTGCATCGCAAGAATCTCGACGCCGCGCTCGCCCGCCTCCCCACCCATCCCGACTTCCGGTTTACGCCCGAGTGCGCGCTGCAGGTCTTGTCCTATCTCGAAAACCGTCCGCCGGAGGCGGGCGACGCATTGGTGCGCGCGATTCAAGGCGGCAAGATCGGATTCCAGGCGCTGTTCGCGAACATGCTGACCGGTCTCCTGGACCACGACACCCTGGCGCGCGTGATCTGGCCCGCGGGCCGGCTCGCGCGCGAGCGTGGCCTCTCATACGCAGCTGCCCAAATCACCGACGTCCCCGGCCAGACGGCGACGTTCCCGATGGTGCTCGCGGCGAGCGGTGTGAAGTACCTCGCGAGCGGCGCCAATCCGGAGCGCGCGGTGCCGCTGCTGCCCCAATCCCAGGCTGATCCCCTCGGCCTCACGGGCGACTGGACGACCTACCCGCAGGTCTACTACTGGGAGGGACCGGACGGCAGCCGCGTGCTGCACTGGCGCGCCTACCATTACGGCGACGCGACGCGCTTCGGCTTCGACGTCGGCGCGGAAGAGATGGGGCGGCGGCTCTCCGACTGGCTGCTCACGCACCCGGCGTTTTTGTCGCGCGACTGGCCCTACGACCTGGCGCTGCTCTACGGGGCCGACTGGCAGGACAACGCGCCGATGAAGGAGCAGCTCGTCGCCAATATGGAGGACTTCAACCGCCGCTACATGTTCCCGCGGATCTTGCCGGGCCGCGCCGAAGATTTCTTCCGGGACCTGGAGCGGCGACACGGGCCGCGCATTCCCGTGCGGCGTGGTGACACGGGACTCTATTGGGAGGACGGGGCTGCCTCCACTGCCGCCGAGCTGGCCTCGTTCCGATCCGCGCAACTCGCCGCGCGTGCCGCCGAGATCGTGGCTCTCTGGGACACCCGCATCGGAGGGGATGCGCCGGACCAGAAGGAGGAGCGCGGCGCCATGTGGCGTGACCTGCTGCTCTTCGGCGAGCACACCTGGGGGGCCGACATCAGCGTCTCGGCCCCGGACGCACGGCAGACCGTGGCGCAGTGGGCCTACAAGCGGCGCTTCCTGGAGAGCGGCGCCGCGGCCGCGCACCAGATCCTCAGCGACGGGTTGCTGCGCCTCGGCGCCAATACCGCCGCCGGACGCGGCCGCATCGTCTTCAATGCCGCGAATTGGGAGCGCACCGACGTTTTCCGCGTCCCGGGCGGCGCCAGCAAGACGCTCGCATTCGGCGGCCAGGAGCTCGCCTCCGTGGACCTGGAGGGCGGCGATGCTTTGGTGGTTGTGCGCGACGTCCCGCCCCTCGGCTACCTGGCGCTCACCGAGACGGACCGCGACGCCCGACCGCCGACGGCTGACGGCGAAGCGCTCGACGCCAAGGCGGGAGGATTCGCCGTGGCGCTCGATGCGGCGACCGGCGCCATTCGTTCGCTGACGGGTCCCGACGGCAAGGAGCGGGTGAAAGCGTCGGATTGGTCGGGGTTGAACCAGCTCGTCTATGTGAAAGGCGGTGAGCGCAGCGCGCTGTGGACCACGGGCGATCGCAACGACCTGAAGACACCAGCCCAGTTGGTCCTGACTCAAGCGCGCATCGTCAAGGCGCGCCGGGAAAAGCTCCCCGGGATCGGCGTACGGCTCGTGGCTGAGCGGTCTCTGGACGGATTCCCGTCCATCGTCTCCACGGTCACGTTGTACGACGACCTGCCCTGGGTGGACATCGAGAACCGGCTGTTCAAGGAGCCGACGCTCGCGAAGGAAGCGCTCTACGTGGCGTTTCCGTTCGCGTTCACGAAGCCCAGCGTCGACGTCGAGGTACCGCTCGGCCGGATCACGGTCGATCATGACCAACAAGCAGGGAGTTGCCGCGACTGGTACTGCCACGCGCACTGGGTGTGGCTCCATGAAGGGACTGATTCGGGCGTGCTTTGGAGCGGACCCGATACGCCGCTCTTCACTCTGAACGACATCAATCGCGGCGCCTGGCGCCGGACGATCGTCCCCGACGGAACGCTGTTCGCCTACGCGATGAACAACTACTGGCACACGAACTACGCCGCTCGCCAGGGCGGCCAGTTCACGTGCCGCTTCCGGATCTCACTGCTCGCTCCGGGCGATGTCGCCGAGCCCGTCAGGCGCGGCTGGGCGGCGTGCGATCCGCTATACGTGAGCCCGTCGTACGAGACCCGCGTGCCCGGGCCGCTGATCACCAAGGACCGGGCGTTGTTCCTCGCGGACAAGGGCGTCCTGGTGGTGGGCGCGAAACCGGCGGACAACGGCGAGGGCGCCGTCGTGAAACTGCTCGACATCTCGGGTCAGGCGCGCTCGGTGGGGGTATGGCCCGCGGCGTACGCGTTCAAGCAGGCGCGCCGCACGAACTTGGTCGAGATGAACGGCGACGCCGTGCCGTTGGCGGGGGACGGCAAGGCGGCGACCGATCTCTCCGCGTGGGGTCTCGGCGCCCTGCGGCTGTTCACGCCGGCGGTCTAGCTACCATCTGAACCCGACGTCAAGCCACGGCGCCACGGGGAAGGCCCGCAGATGGCTGTCGAGGCGGTCGAGCGCTCCAACGTGGACGACCAACCGGTCATTGAACCAGCGCACGCCCCACACCGCGTGCGTCGCGGTGGTGGAGGGCACTCTCCACACCTCCGTCATCAACTTGAGGCGTGAGCTGATGCGGGTCTCGCCCCCGATCATAAAGGTCGGCTCATTCGCCAGGTTTTCCCGCGAAAAGGGATACCCACCCAGCAACGTGACGGCGTGATCGTTGCTGCCGAGCGTCGCGACGGCGTAGGCGTTCCCGAGCGACCCACCGCCCGGACCCGTCACCGTCCCCAACAGGGCGCCAAGCGCAACCGCTGCCTTGGAGCTCCGGAAGATGCCGACTCTCGCGTCGAGCCAGGCGGGCCCCTTCGCCCCGGTCACCTTGTTGGCTGCCGAATCCCAGCCTTCCATCATCGAGAAGCCGCCCGAGACCATCACTCGGTCGCTCACGCCATACGCGCCCGCCCAGATGACGACGTCGTAGGCCGCGGCGTAACCCGTGTGCCGTTCGAGGGTGCGCGCGGTGGGACCGAAGAACAACCGGCTGGTGTGGAGATCCGTGTCCCGAAACCCCCGCGCCGTAAGCGTCCCGCGGCGAACGCGCCACGACTCGACGGTGCGACTCGGGAGCACGACGCGCTTCGACTTCATAGTGAGCAGCGTGAGCGACGTATCGTCCGTCGCCACGACGCGACCGGAGACATCCGCGCCCTTCGTCCGGGCGATCACGATGACAGTGTTCGAGTCGACTGGCGGGAGCGCCTTCGCTTGGGCGGACGCGGGCCTTGGGGGCAGCGCGGCGGCAGCGACGAGCCATACGAACAATGGACGCATCGTCTCCTCCCTGGACGGGCGCCTCGAAACACTGGGGGGCTGGCAATTTCCTGTCAAGCGAGGTTAACGTCGAATCCATGAATCAGCCGACAACCCTTGGGGAACTGAAGCAGACGGAATGGGCGAGCCCCGCCCGCCGCAACCGCACCGTCAAGGACGAGATGCGGGAGAACCTCATCTGCCTGCTGGAGAACGGCACGCCGCTCTTCCCCGGCATCGTGGGCTACGAGGACACCGTCATCCCGCAACTCGTGAACGCGCTGCTCGCGCGTCACAACTTCATCCTGCTCGGCCTGCGGGGTCAGGCGAAGAGCAGGATCCTGCGCCAGCTCGTGAGTTTGTTGGACGAGGAGATCCCCATCCTTGCCGGCAGCGAGGTCAATGACGACCCATTCGAGCCGATCTCGAAGTACGGACGCGAGCTCATCGCCGCGCATGGCGACGCCACGCCGATCGCCTGGCTGCCGCGCGACGCGCGCTTCATCGAGAAGCTCGCGACGCCCGACGTGACGATCGCGGACATCATCGGCGACGTGGATCCGATCAAGGCGGCGCGCGGCGGGCACCTGCTCTCCGACGAGCTGACGATGCACTTTGGCCTGTTGCCGCGCGCGAACCGCGCGATCTTCGCGATCAACGAGCTCCCCGATCTCGCCGGCAAGGTGCAGGTGGGATTGTTCAACATCATGCAGGAAGGCGACGTCCAGATCAAAGGCTACCCCGTGCGCCTCAACCTCGATGTGGCGCTCGTGTTCACCGCGAACCCCGAGGACTACACGGCGCGCGGCAAGATCATCACGCCCCTGAAGGACCGGATCGGCGCCGAGATCGTGACGCACTACCCCCTCACCGTGGAGCTGGGCACGGCGATCACGAAGCAGGAAGCGTGGGTCGAGCGCGACGGACGTCCGATCCGCGTGCCCGACTTCATCGAGGAGCTGATCGAGCGGATCGCCTTCGAAGCGCGCGAGGATAAGCGTGTGGACCGGCGCAGCGGCGTGTCGCAGCGCCTGCCGATCAGCGTGCTGGACAGTGTCGTCTCGAACGCCGAGCGCCGCACCATCGTCACGAAAGAACGGGCCGTCGTGCCGCGCGTCTCGGACGTGTACGCGGCCCTGCCCGCCATCACCGGTAAGCTGGAGCTCGAGTATGAAGGCGAACTCCAGGGGGCGGAGGCGATCGCCAAGGACCTGATTCGCCGCGCCGCCGGCAAGACGTTCGAGGCGCGGGTGGGCGGCGCCAATGTGGACGACATCGTCCATTGGTTCGACGAAGGCGGCGCGCTCAAAATCACTCCCGACGAGCGCTCCGAAGCGCTGCTCAAAGGCTTCAGCGTGGTACCAGGGCTGCTCGACCTCGTGGATCAGGTCGGACTCGCCGGCAAGAAGGACCCCGCCGCGATGGTCTCGGCGTGCGAGCTGGTGCTCGAGGGCCTCGTAGCCGAGAAGCGCATCGCCCGCAGCGAGGACCTGGGCTACGTCCGCGCCCGCCCCGACCCCAAGGGCGGGGCTCCGCCGAAACCTGGGCCGAATCTCTTCACGTAACATCCTCGTCCCCTACAGGGAGTCCCCATGGGCCAGATGTTCTTCGGTCTCGTGCTGCTCGCCGTCGCTTTCTTCCTGCGTCTTGGCGCATCGGCGGTCCGAGCCGAAGGAGCGCGCCCCGTGGGCGGGGCGCTGCGCCTCGCGAGCCTCGCCGCCCTCGTAGTCGGCGTGCTGCTCCTCATTGGCTCCACCGCCGTCGTGATCAACGCGGGCGAGGTCGGCGTGCAGCACGCCTTCGGATCCGTGAACCCCAGCCCGCTGCTCCCCGGCATCCGCATGGTGCCGCCCTGGTCCTCGATCGAGCACTATTCGACGCGCGAGGAGCAGTACCCGTTCACCGGCGACCAGGTCGAAGAGATCGCGGCGCTGTCGAGCGAGCAGATGGGGATGACCGTGGACGTCGGCCTGCGCTGGCAGATCGATCCTCAGCAGGCGGCGCGCATTTACACCGAGATCGGCGACGAGAATCAGATCCACAGCGCGGTGCGCAATGCTCTGCGCAAGGGCGTGCGCGACGGGATGGTGCAGTACTCCATCAACGACATCTCGAAGCGCACCCAGATCGCCAATACGATGGAGGCGCTGGTGGACTCGGCGCTGGTGACGCAACCCCGCGTGGGTGGTCCCCGCTTCCGGATCGCCACCGTCACCGCCTTCTTCCTGCGCGACCTGCAGCCGCCGCAGCAAGTCGTGCAGGCGATCAACAACAAGATCGCGCAGGAGCAGCAGGTCGAGACGGAGCGTCACCGGGTCGAAGTGGCGCGGCTCCAGGCGGAGCAACAGAAGCTCCTCAACACGACGCTCACCCCCGAGGCGCTGACCCGGCAGTACTTCGACGTCCTGCGCGAGCTCAAGTCGTCGAACAATCTCATCATCCTCGTTCCGACGTCGGGCGGGATCCCGATGCTGAACCTCGGTGACCTGCGGCGGAACCTGCGCCAGCAGTGAGCGCGCCACCGCTCATTACGGTGACGCGGCAGTACGCCTCCGGCGGCTCGGACATCGCGCGCCTCGTGGCGAAAGCATTGGGCTGGACGCTGATCGACAACGAGTTCGTCGATCAGGTGGCGCGGAAGGCCGGGCTGCCGCCCGAGGAAGTGGCGCAGCTCGAAGAGCGGGCGCCGGGCGTGCTCGAGCGCTTGGCGCGCACGCTCGCGGCCGCGTCACCCGAGATGTTCATGACGACGGCGGGCACGCCGCCGCCGGTCGAGGCCGACGAGGCCACCATCGTGAAGATGACCGAGCGGGTCATCGCCGAGGCGGCGGCGGAGGGACGGGCGGTGCTGGTGGGCCGCGGCGCCCAGGCGGTGCTGGCCAAACGCGAGAACGCGCTCCACGTGTACGTCGTCGCGAGCAAGCCGTGGCGCAAGCAGCTCGCGGTCGAGCGGCTCGGCGTCGATCCGGCGAACGTGGACAAGGTGATGGACGAGACCGACAAGCAACGCGACCACTACGTGAAGACCTACTACGGCCGCGACCGGCACGACATCACCAACTACGACCTCGTCGTAAACGCCGAGACGCTCGGCTTCGAGGGCGCGGCGGCGCTGATGGTCGCGGAAGCGAAACGGCGCCGCTGGGCGTAGTGCGTTCGCTCGTTGCCCTCCTGCTGGTTGCGGGGTGTGCGCCACCCCGGGCGTCCTTCGACTCCACGCTTCCACCGCCGACGCCGGTCGTGGCATTTCCGTTCGAGCGGTACAACGACCACCTCTACGTTCGGGCCTTGGTCAACAAGGATTCCGCGTGGCTGCTCCTCGACACGGGCACCGCCTACACCTGGGTGGACAGTGCGTGGGCGATGAGGGCGGGCGCCACGCCGGTCCCGGGCGGACGTACCACGGTAATGACCGTCAGCCTCGATTCCGTGGTTCTCGGTGGATTCCAACTCAGAAAGCACCGCGCTCTACTGATATCCACGGCGTTCATTAGCCAGGGATCGGGGCGTGCCATCCGGGGCATACTCGGGTTCGAAGGCCTCCGGCGTTACACGATCGAGATCGACCCGCTCGAAGGGCTGATCAAACTCTACGATCCCGCGACGTACCGGTACGCGGGATCGGGGACGGTCGTGCCGATCGCCCTGCGCGACGGTTTGCTGTTCACCCGGGCCCAGGTCAGCGTTGCCGGTCGCCGCCCTGTGACGGTGCATCTGATGCTGGATACGGGAGCTTCTCGCCAGTGCACCATCTTTAGCCGCCATTTCCTCGCCACCCACAAGGAATTCGACGCACTGCCCGGCCTCGACGCGATTGTCGGCGTCGGCATCAATGGCCAGTTCGAAGGTCGCGTGATGCGGTTGCAGGAGCTTCGGCTTGGCCCCTTTGTCGCACGCGCCCCGACCGTTGGTCTCCCTGACTCAGGCACCGAGAAGATCCTGGACTTTCCCGCGGATGGCGTGATTGGGAATCAGCTCCTCACTCGGACGGGGATCGTGTTCGATTACGCGAGGCACAGGATCATTCTGGCGAAGGCAGGGACAGACGAGAGTACGTGCCCTTACGACATGAGCGGACTCTTCCTCACCACGAGTGGTCCATTGCTTGAAGAGGTCCGCGTGGCGCACATCACCCCCAATAGTCCGGCGTCCGATGCGGGCGTGCGGCTAGGGGACGCAGTCGTCGCGGTGGATGGGAAGCCGATCGCCGCGCTCACGCTCTGGGAGATCCGCCAAGCGCTGTCGGTCGACGGCGCTCGGCGGGAGTTGCTGCTGCGACGGGGGGCCGACTCGATCTCTGTCACACTGCTGCTGCGCCCGCTGCTGTAGGCCCCCGAACTAGGCCGGATACCAGTTCTTTTCCCACGCGTGTGGCTCGAGGCGCGTGAGCAGCGCAGGCGACAACGGCCCCTTGTCCGACGCCGCAATGTTGGCCCGCACGTGCTCGGCGCGCCGCATGCCGGGAATCACCGTCGACACCTCCGGTGACGACAAGCAGAAGCGCAACGCCAGCTCGGGCAGCGTGGCCGCCTCGGCTCCGAGCAGCTTGGCGAGCGCATCCGCCCGCCTGCCGGCTTCGGCTTTCCGATCGCCGGCGAAGTATCCCTCGCGCCAGTCACCCGCCGGGAAGACCGTGTCCGCGCGAATCTTGCCGGTGAGCGCGCCCTCGTCGAACGGCACGCGGACGATGATGCCCAAGGGCTTCTTTCTGGCGAGGGTGAATAGCGCCACCTCAGGCGACCGGTCGTAGATGTTGTAGATGACCTGGGCGGTCTCGAAGATGGGATCCGCCAGCGCCCGCAGCGCGGTTTCGGGCGCGTGATCGTTGATCGAAATCCCCCAGTGCAGAACCTTCCCCTGCTCCGTCAGGCGGACCATCTCCTCGTACGCTGCCGCCCATTTTGGATCGTCGAGCCAGGCGTCGTGCCACACGTGCAGCTGCTGCAGCGGCAAGGCGTCGAGTCCGAGGTTCTTGAGCGAGGACTCGGTCGAGGCGGCGATGTGCTTGGCGGTAAAGACGTCGCCGAGCGGCTTCTTCCCGTCCCCGGGCCACTCCTCGTTGCGGGGCGGAATCTTGGTGGCGACGACGGCGCGACCGTCGTGCAGCTCGGCGCGCAACACTTTGCCGATCAGCTGCTCGCTGTGACCATCCCCGTACGCCAACGCCGTGTCGAAGAAGGTCACGCCCGCGTTGAAGGCTTCGCGCAGCGCGTCGCCCCCCTCACGATCGCCCGAGCCGAGCCACATGTCGGCGCCGAGGCCCCAGGCACCGTAGCCGAGCTCGCTGACGTCGTATCCCGTAGTACCCAATGTGCGATTTCGCATACGGTAGGCTACACCGCGCCGCGCAACTGCGGAACCCGCCACGCCGCGATGGCCATCGCCAAGGCCGTGACGATGCCGCCCGTCGCCACCGCCGCGGGGGCGCCGTAGTGCTCCGCCAGCACTCCCGCCTGCAGGGAGCCGAGAGGCGCCAGTCCAACGAACACGAAGGAGTAGAAGCCCATCACGCGCCCGCGCAGGCCGTCCGGCACCAGTGTCTGGAGCATGGTGTTCGTGAGTGCATTGTTGAGGATCATCGCGCACCCCGCGAGCGCCAGGACGAGGAGCGACAGCGCGAAGCTGCGCGAGGCCGAGAACAGCACGAGCGCCAGCCCGAAGCTCGTGCCCCCCGTGACCAGGGTGCGGCCCTTTGGGATGCGGCGGCTCAAGACGGCGATGCCGAGCGCGCCGAGCAGGGCGCCCGCGCCCACCGCCGCCATGAGGGCGCCGTAGCCCGCCGCGCCGACACGCAGCACGTCCCGCGCCACGACGGGCATCAGTACTAGAAAAGGAAAGCCGAAGACGCTGAATAACCCGGTAAGGACGACGAGCGTCGATACCCGAGCGTCGGCGCCGATGTACGCGAGACTCTCACGGAACCCTGCCCAGGTCGAGCCACCCCCCGACTGCGGCACGTGCGGAGGCAGCCTCATCGCGAGCAGGCCGGCGATCACGGCGAGGTAGCTGACGCCGTTGAGCGCGAAGCACCACGCCGTCCCCACCGTTCCGATGAGGACGCCGGCGACGGCGGGGCCGAAGACACGTGCCGCGTTGAACATCGACGAGTTGAGCGCGATCGCGTTCATCAGGTCGTCCTTCCCCACCATCTCGACCAGGAACGACTGGCGCGTGGGAATATCGAACGCATTGACGATGCCCAGAAACAACGCGAGCCCCATGACGCTTTCGACGGTGACCTTGCCGGTCGCCACCAATGCGGCGAGCGCGAACGCCTGCAGCATGAGGAGTGTCTGCGTGATGACGACGACGCGCCGTTTGTCGCTGCGGTCGGCCACCACGCCGGCGTACAGCGTGAACAGCAGGACGCCGATCGACCCCAGTGCGGCGACCAAGCCGACGTAGAACGACGAGTCGGTAAGCTGCAACACGAGCCAGCCCTGGGCGATCGACTGCATCCAGGTGCCCGTGAGTGAGACGGTTTGGCCAAAGAGGAAGAGGCGGAAGTTGCGGTGGGCGAGGGCCCCAAGTCCGTAGCGCCGCGCAGCCTCAGTCATGTCCCAGAAAACTACACTAGATTAGAAGACAGCCGATGAAATACACGACGTACAGCCGATTCGTCCCTGGCCTGCTCGAGACCTTGAACCTCCAGGCCCTGCTCGACCAGCTGGCGGATTTCCTCCTCCAGTCGGGCTTTGCCGGAGGCCCGCACTCGAACCCGTTCTGGGGCGAGTTCGGCGAGGACGATCCCGACCGCTCGCTCGACGCGCTGCGCCAGGCCATCCTCCAGGCCCTGATGGAGTCGGGTCAGCTCACGCCAGACATGCTGAACGTCTTGCGTGGAGAATCGACCGGCGACGCGCAGCGCGACGCCGACTTGCAACGCCAACTCGCCGAGCTGCTCGACCAGATCGTCCAGAAGCTGATCGAAGAGGGATACCTGAACCTCACGCAGGCGCCCCAACTCCCGGCGGGGCAGCAACCCCTCTTCGGTCCCGGCGGCATGGCGCAGGAGGCGGCGCAGCAGGTGCAATTCAGTCTCACCGAAAAAGGCATCGACTTCCTCGGCTACCGCACCCTGAAGCACCTGCTCGGCAGCATCGGCAAGTCGAGCTTCGGCGCGCACGAGACCGAGCACCTGGCGACCGGCATCGAAGCCGAAGCGGCAAGCAAGCCCTATGAATACGGCGACACGCTCAATCTCGACGTGAACGCGACGCTGTCGCGCGCGCTGGAGCGCGAGGGGTTGGGGGTGCCGATCAACCTCGAGTATAGTGACTTGATGGTGCACCAGGCCGAGTACCGCTCGTCATCGGCGACGGTGCTGATGCTCGACTGCTCGCACTCGATGATCCTGTACGGCGAGGATCGCTTCACGCCGGCGAAGAAAGTCGCCCTGGCGCTGACGCACCTGATCCGCACGCAGTTCCCCGGCGACACGCTGCGCGTGGTGCTGTTTCACGACACCGCCGAGGAGATCCCGCTCGGCCAGCTGGCGCACGCGCAGGTGGGGCCGTACCACACGAACACCGCGGAGGGGTTGAAGCTGGCGCGCCGTATTCTGATGGGGCAGCGCAAGGACATGCGCCAGATCATCATGATCACCGACGGCAAGCCGTCGGCGCTGACGCAGCCCGACGG
>Ga0075426_10003171_pt1 | contig 11756 bp, 6 predicted proteins | sample SoiMethybrSBSTD5_FD_75304 | JGI IMG/M metagenome (GOLD analysis project Ga0075426, IMG submission 75304) | Bulk soil microbial communities from a Populus tree surrounding site in Tennessee, USA - Soil MetaG P. TD hybrid SBSTD5 | ecosystem: Environmental > Terrestrial > Soil > Tree plantation...
GACCGGTATCCCAACAAGCCCCGTGCGGGGATCTTGAACCGCATACGCACCGTCCCCACGCCGGGGTTCCGCATGTCGATCAGCTCCCCCCGACGTGGGCCCAGCTTCTCCATCACCACGCCGAGATACCCCTCGGGGGCGTCGATCATGAGCTCCTCGTATGGCTCGAGGCGCTCCCCATTCGGGCCCTCACGGGGAATGATCCGCGGCCGGCTCACCTGGAACTCGAATCCCTCCCGCCGCATCGTCTCCATCAGGATCCCCAGGTGCAGCTCGCCCCGGCCCGACACGGTGAGGGTCTGCGGGTCGTCCGTCTCCTCCACCCGCAGCGCCACGTTCTTCTCGAGCTCGCGGAACAGGCGATCGCGCAGCTGCCGGCCGGTGACGAACTTGCCTTCGCGCCCCGCGAACGGCGAGTCGTTCACCTTGAAGTCCACCGAGATCGTGGGCTCCTCGACCGCGATCCCTTGAAGCCGCTCGAGGTAGTCCGGCGCCGTCACGGTCTTCCCGATCTCGACGCCCACGAGCCCGGCCAGCGCCACGATGTCCCCCGCGGACGCTTCCTGCACCTCCACCCGCTCCACCCCGTAGAACGAGAACAGCTTCACCACCCGCGCCTGCTCGTACGGCCCATCCCCCACAGGACCAGGCTCACCGAGCGGAAGTAACGCGACGGTCTCGCCCACCCGCACGCGACCCCGCTCGATCCGGCCGATCGCGATCCGGCCCAGATACGACGAATAGTCGAGCGTCGACACCAACATCTGGAACGGGCCGGAGGGGTCCGCCAGAGGCGCCGGGATGGTGTCCAAGATCGTCTGGAACAACGGCTTCAGATCCGTTCCCGGCGTCTTGAGATCGAACGTGGCCGTGCCCGCCCGGCTGGATGTATAGAGGAAAGGGCAGTTGAACTGCTCGGGCGTCGCCTCGAGGTCCAGGAACAGCTCGAGCACCTCGTCGTGCACCCGCAGCGGTTCGGCGTCCTGCCGGTCGATCTTGTTCACCAGCACGATCGGCCGCAGGCCCAACGCCAACGCCTTCCCTGCCACGAACTTGGTCTGGGGCATCGGCCCCTCGGCCGCGTCCACCAGGAGCAGGAACCCGTCCACCATCCGGAGAATCCGCTCCACCTCGCCGCCGAAATCAGCGTGGCCCGGGGTGTCCACGATGTTGATCTTGGTCTCGCCCCAGTGCACCGCGGTGTTCTTCGACAGGATCGTGATCCCGCGCTCCCGCTCCAGCGGGTTCGAGTCCATCACGCGCTCGGTGAGCCGCTCGTTGGCGCGGAATACCCCCGCCTGGCGGAGCATCTGGTCCACCAGCGTGGTCTTACCGTGATCGACGTGCGCGATGATGGCGATGTTACGGATCTGCAAGGGACTAGGTCCTAGAGGGCTCTGTGAGGGCGCTTTCCGTGAGGGGCGCAGTATAGAAGAGAGCCGGGGAAAAGACAAGGCGGGAAATCACCAAAAGGGCGGCAAGGCGGCACGGCGGCAAGATCAGCAGCGCCTGCCGCCGTGCCGCCATGCCGCCCTTTAGTCACACGTCGGATCTCTCTCCATCTGTACCGTCACGTGCCCGATCCCCATCGTCCCAAGGCGCTGCTGCACCGCCTCGAGCACGCGCTGGTTGTCCGCCGGGTTCTGCACCACGAGGTGCCCGCTCATGGCGATCACGCCGCTCGTCACGGTCCACACGTGCAGGTCGTGCACGGAGGCCACGCCGGGGATCGAGACCATGCAGTCGTGCACGTCCGAGAGATTGATGTGCGCCGGCGCCGCCTCGAGCAGCACGTCCGTGCTCTCCTTTACGAGGCGCCAGGCGCTACCAAGGATGAGCACGGAGATGAAGAGCGAGATGAGGGGGTCGACCCGGACCCAACCGGTCGCCAGGATGACCAAACCGGCCACCACCGCGCCGAGCGACCCTAAGAGATCGCTCAGAATATGGAGATAGGCGCCCCGCTGGTTGAGCGAATGGTCGTGCCCGTGATGCAGGATCGCGGCGCCCGCCGCGTTGGCCGCCAGGCCCACGCCGGCAATCGAGAGCAGCAGCAGGCCGTTGACCGGATCGGGCGCCCGCAACCGGTGCATCGCCTCGACGGCGACGCCGATGGAGATCACGATCAACGCGGCGCCGTTGACGAGCGCGGCCAGGATCTCGAGGCGCATCAGCCCGAACGTCCGCTCGGCGGTCACCGGGCGCTGGGCGAGCGACGCGACGACGAGCGAGAGACCGAGCGCGGCGACGTCCGCCAGCATATGGCCCGCGTCGGCGAGCAGCGCCAGCGAATGCGCCAGCCAGCCGCCGAATGCCTCCGCCACCATCACGCCGGCCGTGATGGCCAGCACCGTCCGGATCCGCCGCCGGCTTTCGGCGCGGAGCGGGGCTCGATGCGTGCATTGAACGTCGATTGGCAGCGTCGCGCTCATGCTCACAAGATAATGCGCCCGTTCCGCCGCCGGGCATGACGCTCTATGTTCCGGCCTCTATGTCCGATCCTGCAACGGAATCGCTGGGCTTCCGCCTGTTGGCGGTGCTGCTCCTCGTGTTGGCGAACGCCTTCTTCGTCGCCGCGGAGTTCGCGCTCGTCGCCGCCCGCCGCACGCGCATCGAGGCGATGGTGCGTCGGGGCGACCGCCGGGCGCGCACTGTGCAAGCGGCGCTCCAGGATCTCTATCGCCAGCTCTCCGCCGCGCAGCTCGGCATCACGGTCGCCTCGATCCTGCTCGGCTACGTAGCGGAGGACACCGTCGCGCACCTGTTCCGCGATTGGTTCGCCTCGCTCCCGACGGCGCTCCAGTTCCTCACCCGCGGTGGCGTGGCCTCGACGGTCGCCGTGGCCGTGGTGTCGTTCCTGCACGTGGTCTTCGGCGAGCAGGCACCGAAGGCGTGGGCCATCACGTATCCCGAGCGCACGAGCCGCTGGATCGCCTCGCCCCTCATCATCTTCTCCTGGATCACCCGCCCCTTCACGGATCTCCTCAACTGGAGCGCCAATCGCGTGGGGCGCCTCCTCGGCTTGAAGGGCACGATTGCCGAGCTCGACCGGATCCATTCGCCGGAGGAGATCCGGATGCTGGTCAAGCAGAGCCAGGAGCGCGGCAAGCTCGACGCCGACGATGCACGCCTGCTCCAGGGGGTCTTCGAGTTCAGCGAGAAGTCGGCGCGGGAAGTGATGACGCCGCGCACCGAGATGGTCGCGCTGCCGGCTGACTTAACCCTCGAGGAGGCCGCGGATCAGGTCGCCGTCGCCGGCCGGTCGCGCTATCCCGTGTACGGCGAGTCGTTGGACGACATCCTGGGCGTGGTCCACGCAAAGGACATTCTCGCCGGCTTGCGCTCCCTCAAGGGCGGCGGCCTGCGAGCGGTGCTGCGGCCCGGCATGTTCGTTCCCGGCACGCGCGAGGTGGAAGACGTGCTCGCCGACATGAAGCGGCAGAAGATCCACCTCGCCATCGTGCTCGACGAGTTCGGCGGTACCGCCGGCCTGGTGACCATGGAGGACCTGCTCGAGGAGATCGTCGGCCAGATCTACGACGAGTACGACCGGCCGAGCGGCGAGGCGCGCGGCACGCCCTCGGGCACGGCGCCCGTGATCGCCGGGTCGACTCCGATCCGCGAGGTCAACGTCGCGTTCGGGCTCGAGCTCGACGAGCAGGACTATACCACGATCGGTGGCTTTCTCTTCGGGGCGCTGGGCCGTCTACCCAAGGCCGGTGATCAGGTCGCCGTGAAGGGCGCCGTGTTCGAGATCGTGGAGATGGACGGGCGCCGGGTGGGCGCGGTGCGCGTCAACCGGCGCGTGGCGACGGAAGCCTAGAGCCGGCGGCCCGCGAGATCGGCGGCGAGCTCGAGCGCCGCGCGCATGGAGCCCGGGTCCGCCACGCCGCGGCCCGCGATGTCGAAGGCCGTTCCGTGGTCCGGGGCCACGCGGGGGAACGGCAATCCCAGCGTCACGTTCACGCCCTTCCCGAAGCCCGCGACCTTCACCGCGGTCATCCCCACGTCGTGGTAGGGCGTGATCACGGCGTCGAACTCGCCTTTCTGGGCGCGGACGAACACGGTGTCGGCGGGAATGGGACCCGCAGCGCCGATCGCCCTGGCCGCCGGCGCGAGCACGCGATCGTCCTCGTCGCCGAACAGCCCCGACTCGCCCGCATGGGGATTCAGGGCGCAGACCGCGAGCCGCGGCGTCGCGATCCCCCACCACTCGCGCAGTGCCCGCTCGGCGACTCGCCCGGTGCACACCACACGCTCGGTCGTGACCTGGCCGGGCACGTCCTTGAGGGGGATGTGGGTTGTGACGAGCACCACGCGGAGCGAGCCGGCGGCGAGCATCATGGCGACTTGGACGTCGCCCGCCAGATGACCCAGGAACTCCGTCAGTCCGGGATATTCGAAGCCCGCGAGGTGGAGCGCGCGCTTCTCTACAGGCCCCGTTACGATGGCGTCTACATCGCCGGCGAGGGCGAGGCGCACTGCCTCTTCAACCGCTCGCCCGGCGATCCGCCCCGCCTGTTCTGGGAGCAGGGAGCGGGGAGCGGGACCCGCCGCTGCATCGGAAGGTACCGCTCCCCGCTCCCCGCTCCCGAGAAACACGAGATCCGCGTCGAGCGGACCGAGGGCTAGCGCTTTTTGGATAACCTCCGGTCCGATACCCCGCGGATCCCCCAGCGTCACCGCCAAGCGGGGACGGCGCATGCGACTAGTACCGGACGTCGACGTACGTCATGCGGCGCAGGAGATCGAGGTAATGCTTGATCGCGAGCTGCTGGCCGAGGGCGTCCTTGATGCGGTCCTTCACCTCGTCGAACGACAGCTCACCCTCGGGCAGGCGCTTGGTGAGCTCGAACACGACGAAGCGCGGCCGGGAGGTCCCCTCGCCGACCTGGAACACGGGCTTCAGGCCCGGCACGCTGTCGTTCCCGATGACCTTGATATAGTCCGGCGGCAGCTGCGACACGGGGAGCGCGTCCGCCAGCTTCGGCTCGTTCGGGTCCGCGTAGCGGCGCGCGAGAGAATCGAACTGGGCGCCGTGCGTCAGCGCGTCGTGCACGGAGTCGGCCTTACCCTTCGCGATCGCGATCTGCGCGGGCGAGATGGTCGGCTGGATGAGGATATGGCGGGCGAGAATCTCCGCCGGCTGCGCCCGCTCTACCTGGATGATGTGGAACCCGAATTCGGTCCGGACCACGTCCGAGATGACCCCGGGCTTGAGCCGGAACGCCACGTCTTCGAACTGCTTGACCATCACCCCGCGGCGGAACCAGCCGAGCTCACCTCCCTGCTCGCGGGACGCGCTGTCGGTCGAGTATTTCTTCGCGTAGTCCGCGAAGCTCGCGCCCCGGCGCAGCGCGACGACCAGCGATTCGGCGAGCTCATACGCCTTCAGGTCGGCGGCGGAGTCGGGCTTCGGCACGATCACGATCTGGCGGAACGAGATCGCCGCCGGACGCTTGGGCTGCGAGGCCCGGTTCGCCTCCCAGAACTCGTGCATCTCCGCGTCGGAGGGCGGGATCGGTCGGAGCTTTCCCTTCTGCTTCAGGTCTTCGATGAGCCGCTGCTGCTCGATCGAGCGGCGCTGCTGGTCCGCGAGCCAGCGGCGCCATTCCTCCTCGGACACGAAACCGGCCGCGCGCAGTTGGGTTTGAAACTCCGTGATCGAGGTGAATTGCTTGCGCACGTTCTGCACCGTCTGCTCGACGGCGTCCTGCACTTCCTGCTCCGTCACCTTGATCGTCGTATCCCGCTCCGCCTGCTGCACGAGCAGCTCTTCGTCCACCATCTGCGAAAGGATCTGCTTGCGCACCGCTTCGCGGCCCACCGAGTCGTCCGGCAGCTTGGTCCCCTGCGACTGCGCCAGTACGAGCTGCTCTTCCACCTGCGACGCGAGGATCGGCTTGGTGCCCACCACGGCCACGATCCGGTCCACGGGGCGAGCGCTCGCGGCCCGTCCCTGCGCCATGGCGACGGGACCGGCGCACACGGCCAGCCCCGCCGACACGATCGAAAGCGCAATGCGCCTACTCAGGGTGGGCTCCGCTTCGAGTCGCCTGGCGCCACGGGCGCCGGCCCGGGGGCCGGCTTGAGTCCGGTGGGGGGCCCCGTTCGGCCCGCGGAATCCGCCCCGCGCATGCTCTGGGCCGACTCGTACGCGCGCGTGATGCCCGACTGGTTGAGCGACCACGGGGTGCCTTCCCGCAGGGCGTTCGCAAGGAACGGCGGCACGGGGTAGAACGGCGCGGTGCCCTGGGTGACCGCCTGATCCAGATACCGGTCTACGTGCGCCATGGCGAGCTGCACGCGCGCGGCCGGAGTGGCGGCGGAGTCCTTCAGCATTTGCGGGCTGAGCAGGAGCAGGCCTTCCAGGCGCCCGACCGCGGAGTCGTGCTCGGCGCGCACCTGGCTCCAGTCCTTTTGGGTGAGCTTCACGCCCGCCGCGTCGACCTCCGTGAGCAGCATGTCGCGCTGCGCGAGCAGTTTGATGAACTGGGTCAGCTGGGCGTCGGTCGCCGTGGACACGCCCCGCACGTCGTTGGGATCGAGCGCCAGGAGCCACCGGGCCAGGTCTTTCACCGTGAACGTGCCGCCCGTGAAGGTCGCGAGCGTCCGCTTGTCCTCCCGGGCCGTCACGATCTGTGGCACGGCCTGGCGCACGAGCGCGGGCGCGCCCGACTCGACCTTGAGGTGGCGCTGGTTTGCGATGCTGTCCACGTAGAGCGAGTCGAAGCGCGTGCTGCGCGCGTTCTCGACGTCTACGCGGAAGGAGTCCCGGACTTCGGCGAGCGGGGGCCGCCGGATGATGTGGAAGCCGAAGGGCGTCCGGACGATGCCGCTCATCGCCCCCGGTGGCAGGGTCCATGCGGCGCTGTCGAACGCGGGCACGAACTGCCCCTGGGGCGTGGCCGGGAGATAGCCGCCCCGGGCCTTCGAGCCGGGGTCCTCGGAGTAGCGGCGGGCGAGCTGCGTGAAGTTGAACCCGCGCTGCGCCGCGGCCTGGCGGAGGATGCCCGTCATCTCCTTCAGCTTCTGCTGTTCCACCTGGGGCGCCGCGCTCGGCGGAACCCGGAGGAGGATGTGCTGGAACAGCCGCACCGAGCCCTCATTGAACGCCGAATCGGCCTGGGCGGGCGTGAGCTTGCCGCGCGCGCTGATCAGCCGCGCGTGATACTGCTCCCATTTGAGCTGGGCGACGAGCGGCCACTCCGACGCGAGCACCAGCGCCGAGTCGTGCAGGTCGCGTCCCTGCCCGAGCGCCGCCGCGAGCACCGCGTAGTCCAGGTACACGTTCGCGACGCCGGTGAGCACATCCGGGCGCAGCGGGATGCGTTGCGCCTTGCCCACGAGCGTCGCGAGCCGGTCGACGGTCAGGGTTTGCCCCGCGGCCGAGCCCGCCACCGCGGCGTGCGCGGAAAACGCGTCGCGCAACCCACCGCCACACCCCATGACCGCGAGCGCCGTCACGATCGAACCCAACCGTCGCATGCCTTCTCCTCTAGTTATGGGTATCGTCGAGCGCCGCCGCGAGAGCCCGCACCAGCCCGGGCCCGATCGCCTCGCCACCCAGCCGGCGGAGTCGCAGGGAAAGAGGCGCCGCGCGCCGAACCTCGGCCTCGAACTGCACGGCGTCGAGCGCCGCGGTCAGCCCGGCGAGACGCGGGTTCGCGTCCCGCGCGAAGGTGAGCCGCGCCTCGTCGCCCTTCACCAACACCGTCTCCAATCCCAGCCGGGCGCCGAGCGCGCGAAGCTCGGAGATGAGGAGCAGCCGCTGCGCGTCCTCCGGCAACGGGCCGAACCGATCGCGCAGCTCCTCGCGAACGGCTTCAATCTCGCTCGGGGTCCCGGCGCGCGCCAGCCGCCGATATAAATCGAGCTTGACCGCTTCGTCCGGCACATAGGCGTCGGAAAGATGGGCGGCCTTGTCGAAGATGACCTCCGGCGCGGGAAAAGTCCCACTCCCCACTCCCCGCTCCCCCTGCTTGAGTGCCGTCACGGTCTCCTGGAGCCACCGGAGGTACGTGTCGAACCCCACCGCCTGCGCGAAGCCCGACTGTGCGGCGCCGAGCAGATCACCAGCGCCCCGCAGCTCGAGATCGCGCAGCGCGATCCGATACCCCGAGCCGAGATCCGTGTGATGCTCGAGAACGTGCAGTCGCTCGTCGGCGTCGGGGTCCACGAGATCGGGCACGAGGAGGTAGCAATACGCGCGACGATGGCTCCGGCCCACGCGGCCGCGCAACTGGTAGAGCTGCGCCAGCCCGAACTGATCCGCGCGGCTCACGAACATCGTGTTCGCATTCGGCACGTCGAGCCCGGATTCGACGATCATCGTCGAGACGAGAATGTCCACGTCGCCCCGCACGAACCGGGACATGACGTCGTCGAGCGCTGCTCCCTTCAGCTTGCCGTGCGCCACCGCCACGCGGGCTCGCGGCGGGGCGAGCGACCGCACCCGCTCGGCGATCGTGTCGATCGTCTCGATCCGATTGTGCACGAAGTACACCTGCCCCGCCCGGTCGAGTTCGCGGGCGAGACCCTCTTCGAGCAAGCCGTCGTCCCATGGCTCGACGAACGTCAGGACCGGCGAGCGGTCTTTCGGTGGCGTCTCGAGCAGCGTCAGATCCCGCAGGCCCGCCAGCGAGAGGTGCAACGTCCGTGGAATGGGCGTCGCCGTCAGGGTCAACACGTCGACCGCGAGCTTGAGCGCTTTGAGCCGCTCCTTGTGCCGCACGCCGAACCGGTGCTCCTCGTCCACGACCAGGAGGCCGAGATCGTGAAATGAGACGTCCTTCGAGAGCAGACGGTGCGTCCCGATCACGATGTCGACCTCACCCTTCTCGAGGCGCCGGGTGGCTTCCTTCGCCTCCTTGGGCCCCCGGAAGCGCGACAGCACGTCGACGCGCACGGGATAGTCGGCCAGGCGCTCGCGGAACGTGCGCCCGTGCTGCTCGGCGAGAATCGTCGTGGGCACGAGCACGGCCACTTGCTTGCCCGCCTGCACCGCTTTGAACGCCGCCCGCAGCGCCACCTCCGTCTTGCCGTAGCCCACGTCTCCGACGAGCAGGCGGTCCATCGGCCGGGGCCGCTCCATGTCGCGCTTCACTTCGTCGGACGCGCGGCGCTGATCCGGCGTATCCTCATAGAGGAAGGCGGACTCGAGCTCGCGCTGCCATGGCGTGTCGGGCGGGAACGCGAAGCCTGACGCGAGCTGGCGGCGCGCGTACAGATCGAGCAGCTCCGCAGCCATCTGGCGAATCGCCGCGCGCGTCTTGTCACGCTGCCGCTGCCACGTGGTGGCGCCGAGCTTGTGGAGACGCGGTGCCGGCGCCACGCCGTCGCCATCCGCGGCGGCGCGATAGGGCTCGAGCTGGTCGAGGCGGTACAGCGGCACGTTGAGCCGATCGCCGCCCTCGTACTCGACGACCGCGACCTCGAGCGTGCCGCCGTCGGCGCCCACCGCAATGGTCTGGATGCCGCGATAGATGCCGATGCCGTGCTCCAGGTGCACCACGAAGTCACTCGCCTTGAGCGCCTGCGCCGCCGTGGCCAGCGCCTCTCGGTAGCGGCGCGGCCGCCGTAGGCGACGGGCCCGGCGGAAGATCTCGTGGTCGGTCAGCACGCGCAGGTCGGGGAGCAGGAACCCGCCGTCCAGTGCTCCCACGACGAGCGTCGCCCGCTCGGTGTCGAGCAGCTCCTCGAGCCGCTCGAGCTGACCCTCGTTGTCGCACAGGATCACGGTGGGCGGCTCAGTCGCCACGATGCGACGCAGCCGCTTGATATCGCGGTCGACCGCCTCGGGTGGCGCGATCGGGAACCGCGCGTCGGCGCCGGCGGCGTCGAGGGAGAGTCGGGCGAATCGACCGAGCGCCGCGCGCCACGTGGTGGGCTCGACAAAAAGGGCGTCGCGCGCCGGCGGCTCCTCCCCGAGCCGCCGCGCGATCTCGAGGTGGTGGGCCGCGTCCGTCCACGCGCGATCCACTTCCCCACCGAGCGCGGTCTCCTGCTCCAGGACCAGCAGCGCGTCCGTGGGCAGGAGATCCAATAGGGATTGCCGTTGGGGGGGCGCAGCATGCTGCGTCACTCCGCCACGCGTTCCCGGACCTTCGGTCTTTACGGGAAGAATCGTGACCCGCTCAACGGCATCGCCCGATCGTTGCGTGTCGAGATCGAACGTGCGTAAGGATGCGAGATCGTCGCCCCACCATTCCAGGCGGGCCGGCGCCGCCATGCCGAACCCGTACACGTCGAGGATTCCGCCGCGGACGCTGAACTGTGCGACCTCGGTCACGGTCGGCACGCGAGCGTAGCCCATGGATTCGAGTCGCTCGATTACTTCACGGAGGGAACCGCTCTCCGCTCCCCGCTCCCCAGATGCCAACACCAGCTTCATTTCCCGGAGCGTCGCTGGCACTGCCGTCCGCTCCGCCGACGCGCGCGCCGTCGTGACGAGCACCCGGACCACGCCCGAAAGCAGCATCTCGAGCGTCTCGATCCGTTCCCCGGCGATCTCGACGTGCGGCTCCTCGGCACCCAGTGCCTCGCGCTGCGGGTAGAGCGCGGCATTCTCCGGGCCCATAAGCGCCTGTAGATCGGCGAGCCACCGCTCCGCGTCGGTCGGCGTGGCGGTCAGGACGACGAAGACTCGTTGCGCGAACCGCCGCGCGAGCGCGCCAACCAGCACGGCGGGACTCGAGCCCGGCAAACCCGCGACGCCGACCTCGGACCCGACTCTGGGGAGGTCGCCGGCGAGGGCTCCCGTGGCCGGGAGCTCCGTCATACGGTCGATTAGAAACTCGAGCGGCATCAGTGCGAAAGCGTTGCCACGCCGAGCTCGACGAGCGCGAGGAGCAACGCCAATGCGAGCAGCAGACCGCTCACGTCGCTCCGTCCCGTGCCCGCGAACCGCGCCGCTGCGAAGGCAGCGTCTTCGAGCACGTCCGCGCCGAGGACGTCGCGCGCCAGTCCGGGAGCGGCGGGCGTGAGATCGGATTCCCGGGGATCCAGGCCGAACACCGTTGCGCCCAATGTATCCGTGCCGCGGGTGCGGAACTCGACGCGCGCCGCGCCCTCGGCCTCGCCCACCGGCGCTTCACTGCGCGCCAGCCGGTTCATCAGCGCGTCGACAAACGGTACGAACCCGGGCGTCGCGGGGAGCGCGGTCCAGCCGGTGTCCAGCCGGCTGCCGATCAGCAGTACCGAACCGTCCCGCACCAGCCAGGGCTCGCCGTTCACGCGCGCCAAGACCACGCTGTCCAGCGCGGCTGTCGGCTGTTGCCCTGATTCGTCCAGTCGAAAGCGTCGCCCGACCGGTGTGCCCTCGGGGGCCACGGGGCCGGTGAGCGGCCCGGGCGTCCCGGCCGGCCCGAACCTCCACCGGCAGCCGCGCTCGGCGAGCGCCCGATTCACTTCGCCCAGCAGGGCCGCGTCCGCGGGCGGCATCACGATACTCGTCTTCGATCCCGAGGCTGGTCGGTCACCAATGAACACATCGCGCCCACGTCGGATTCTTCGTCCATCCTCGAGCACCGCGAGCGCCGCCGACACGAACGCTCCAGCGTTGGCCGAGGCGCCGACGTTCGCCGGCGGTGCCACCCGCCACACGAAAAGACGGCGGTCATCGGCCCTGAGCTCGTCAGGATCGAGCGTCGCCTCTCCCGACCACCAACCGGGGCCGAGGGCCGGGAGCGGGATGGTGGCGGCCGACCCCGGCGCCGCGAGGCCGCGGCCCACCTCGCGACCTGCGATGCGTACGG
>Ga0075426_10003173_pt1 | contig 11754 bp, 9 predicted proteins | sample SoiMethybrSBSTD5_FD_75304 | JGI IMG/M metagenome (GOLD analysis project Ga0075426, IMG submission 75304) | Bulk soil microbial communities from a Populus tree surrounding site in Tennessee, USA - Soil MetaG P. TD hybrid SBSTD5 | ecosystem: Environmental > Terrestrial > Soil > Tree plantation...
TCAGGCGCATCTTCGAGCTCGCGCGCGAGTTCGATGTCGACATCGATTTGCACCTCGACGTCGGCCCTACGCCCGAAGGCATGCACATTCATCTGGTGCGCGAGCTCACCGAGAAGTACCAGCGCGGCGGGCGCGTGGTCGTGGGTCATATGGCCAAGCTTTCGCTGCTGCCGCCAAGCGACGTGGCGAACATCGCGCGCCGCCTCGCCGATGCGGGCATCGGCGTGACGGTGCTGCCGGCGACCGACCTTTTCCTGATGGGACGCGACCAGGACCACAGCGTGCGGCGCGGTGTCGCGGATGCGAACTTCCTGATCGAGCAAGGGGTGAACTGCTCGCTCTCGTCCAACAACATCCTTAATCCGGCCACGCCCTACGGCGACTGCTCGCTCATTCGCATGGCGAACTTGTACGCCAACGTCATCCAGCTCGATCGCCCGGCGCAGCTGCGCGAATGCTTCAGCATGCTGACGGATCGCTCAGCGCGGCTGCTCAACCTCAGGGACTACGGCTTCGCGCTCGGCCACCCGGCCGACGTCGTGATCGTAGATGCGCAATCGCCCGAGCAGGCGATTGCGGAAATTTCGAGACCCGTCGCGGTGTTCAAGCGGGGCAAGCAGACGGTGCGCTGGCCGGCGCCTGAGCTGCTGCGGCCGTCGGTCTGAGTTACCGGTGGCCAGCTTGGCGGCCATGCCGCGCTAGCGACATACATAAGTGTATGGAGCGAGCGTGAACAAAATCACATCGCGCCTCGGCGAAGCTCAGAACAGCGGCGCCGCGTCTCAGGGGTGGACGTCGAAAGCGTCCACCACGATGTAGTTACCGCTCGCGTGCTCGATCGTCAGCGTGTGCGGACCATTGGCGAGGCCATCGGCTCTGAAGGCCTCCCACTGGTATGCCTCGATCGGATACGGTCGATGCAGGTCAACCTGCCGCTGGAAAACGCCGTCCAGGTAAACGTTCGCCTGGCCGAGGCTGCTCTTTGCGGAGCTGATCCAGCTCACCGACGTCCCGGTAAAGCTGAAGACGGCGCGCCCGCCTGAGTTGTTGGTCGCAGACTGGCCTTCGCTCCAGACTCTATTGATGTTGCGGCGAGGTGCCGTACAAGTCGGCACAGCAGTGGGCGAAGGATCCGCAGGGCAATCTGTGCTTCCGGGGGACGACGGCGTCCAATCGCCGATATAGGCGACCGACGGCTCCCATTCCTGGTAACGCCTTCCCGGCGTCCTGATATCGAAAGCATCCACGAATATCGTCGAGTTCGACGCTTGTGCGTTCCTGCGGCCGCTCGCCAGGATGGTCAACGTATGGTTGGTATCGGCGAGTCCCGTCGCAGTGAACACGATCTCCTGATACTTCGGCGCCGGGCCAAACGTGTCGACGTCGACCGCCGCACCGCCGTCGATCTGCACACTGGCGATTCCCGCGTCCGGACCGCGATAGCCAATCCAGCTCACCGCAGTTCCGCGGAAGGCGAGCGTCGCTTTCGCGCCCGCGGTAGAGGCCATCTTCGCGCCCTGCGGTAGTTCCGGCGAATTGGAGATGCAGCAGGCACTCCAAGGGCCACCGTATGCCTCGGTCCACTCGGGAGTGAAGCTGACTTCGGGGTTGGTTTGCTGGATATGGGACACGATCAGTCCCTGTACATCGAAGGCATCCACCACCACGACGTTGGACGTCGCGTTATGGTTCGCCTGCCCTGTCACCTCGATCGTCAGCGTATGCGGGCCGGCGCTCAGGCCGTTTACCGTAAAAGCAGGCGAGTGGATTTCCTGGCCCGGGGGGGCATATAGGTCCAGCTCAACGGCCGGGCCGTCGTCGACGCTCAGCAAAGCCATGCCCATGCCTGGGCCGCGGCTGCCAAACCACGTCACCGACGTGCCGCTGAAGGAAAGAACAGCGCGCGCGCCCGCGGTCGTCGCTTGCACGGCGGAGCCGCCGCTCCAGCCGAGCTGCGGATCGCTCGGTGTCCACGCGCCGCTCAAGGTCACCGCCGCATCCGTTTCCTCGACATGCATGCCTGCGGTCGCGATGGTTGCCGCGCTGCCGGTGCCACTTCCCGCGCTGCCGCCGCCCGCTCCGGCGCCGCCGCTTCCCGCGCTGCCGCTACCGCTTCCCGCGCTCGCGCTGCCGCTATCGCCGCCGCCCCCACAGGAGACGAGCATCGCCGCCAGAAACACCATGGCGCCGATCAGGTAGCGCTTCATAAATAGCCCGCGCATCGCATCGGCGAGTGTGCGTCGCATCACACTCAAGCGACAATGATCCGAACGACGTCACAATGATCCGAACGACTGCGCAGCTCTTCCGTTCAGCGCAGGTGCGCGGCGACTCGGTCTACCGGCCGCGCCGGCACGGCGCCCATCATGCGTAGAGCCTGAGCTCCCGCACGTCGTCGCATCCTTCCAAGCGCTGCATCGCACTAACTAGCCGCTCGGCCGACATCGGCTTTGCGCTGCGCCGAACGCACGCTGTGAATTTAGCCTCCAGCTCGGGTGCGGAGAGCGGCATGGCAGGCGATCCCGGCAGCGCCGCCACCGTGCGACTGCGCCTCGCGCCGCCGCGGAGCGTGACGCTGACCGACTGCGGCACGAGCGTCTTCGCGTCGGTAACCGAGCGATCCTCGAGCAGCTCGATGCGCGCGGCAAGGGCGTTCACTCTCGAGCGCTCGAGCGCGGGCGGCTCGAAATCCTCCATCGCGACGGCGCCGCAACTGAGTGCGACAGCGACGCCGTACGGCGCGCTGCTGATGGCGTTGCCGACCGTTTTCGCCCCGCCCCATGGCTTCCCGTTCAGCGCAAAGGCATTCGGCGCCAGCGTCACGCTCACATGCTCGATATGCTCGGCGCGCACGCCATCGGCGTAGAGCGCGAGCGCGGCCGCGACGGCGCCATGGTGCTCGCGCGCACAGGGGTAGGGCTTCACGCTCGCCGCTGTGCCCTCGTAGCGCCCGCGCAGCGCTTCGAGCGCGAGCTCACGCCGGTAGCGGCCGGACTCGTAGAGCGCGACGTAGCCGCAGCGGCCCTCGAAGACGTTTGTCGGGCCGGTGACGCCACGCTCGGCGAGCATTGCCGCGCGCACGCCAGCAGCGGCGCTAAAGCCACCTTGGTAGCGCTTCGCAAGCGTGCCGTCGATTACCGTCTGGATGTTGCCGCTCGACTGGCTGAGAGCGAGGGCGAGGGCATGGACGGTTCGCTCTTCGGCAAGGTTAAACAGCTTCGCCGCCGCGAGCGCGGCGCCGAAAACACCGAGCGTCGCGGTGCGCGACCAGCCGAGGCCGCTTACGACGGCGCGGCCAAGCCGGCAGGTGAGATCAGTGCCGAGCACGACCGCAGCGATGAGCTCCTTGCCGCTCGCGCCGGCGCGCTCGGCGGCTGCCAACGCAGCGGCGAAGATCGGCCCGTACGGCAGCAGCACGCCGGGCTCGTAGACGACCGCGTCGAAGTCGCGCGCCTGTGCCATCGCACCATTGAGCAACGCCGCCGCCGGCGCGGGGAAGCACCCGCCGAAGACGAGAACGCTCGCCTGCTCGGCGCCGCCCGCTTCGCGCGTATACGCGAGGCCGGCTTCTATCCCGGCGGCACTCGACCCGGCAATGGCGGCACCGACGGTGTCGACGATGAAGGCCTTGGTTGCCTCCACGGTCGCCCCGGGAAGATCCGCATATGTAGTGCGGCAGGCGCGCTCGGCGAACTCGACGGCGAGGTCGGTCATCCCGCTCTAAGCGGCCGCCTTCGCGGCGCCGATGCCTTGGAGCTTGCGCAGCACCTCGGCCGTCGGCGCGACGTCGGCGTACTTCTCCGACATGTCGAAGAGGTTCACCGCGTGCGACACGCGGCTGCGGTCATAAACCGCGTCCTCGGCGACCAGCACGCGGAAGTTGTAGGCGAACGCGTCCACCACACTCGAGCGTACGCAGCCACTCGTTGTGCAACCCGTGACAACCAGCGTGTCGGCGCCGGCATCGATCAGGTGGCTGACGAGCGGCGTCGCGAAGAACGCGCTCGGATGCTTCTTCGGAATGACGATGTCGCCCTCCATAGGCGCGACCTCGGCGACGAAATCGTAGCCCCGCGCGCCGATGTTCATGATCGCGGGCACCTTCTCGGCAAGCCGGCCGCCGTCGGTCGCCTTTTTCGGCGCGACGTGCGGATAAAGCACCGGCCACTTGCGCCGGCGAAATTCCGCGAGCAAGAGCTTGATGTTCGCGACTGCCTGCCAGCCGAGCTCGCCGCAGCTCGTAGGGAATTCCTTGATCGCCTCCCAGAACGGACGCGGCTGCGTGCCCACGGTGCGGTACTGCACGTCGATGATGAGCAGCGCGGGGCGCGTGCCCAGGGCGCCCGGGCGGCCGAAGCCGGCCGCGCGATGGGCGCGCTGTTCCTCTTCACTAATGATGTTGTCCCACGGTCGCATGGCGTCTCCTTCGGTCGCTTGCCTCAGTTGGTATGGATTGCAGTGATTCAGGCTGCGGCGTTCGCCGCGCTGCTTAGCCGGCCGGCCGCCTGCAGCATTGCGCTGCGCGAGATGCCGAGGTAGCGCTTCATGGCCTCGGCCGCCTCACGCTCATCGCGACGCTCGAGTGCCCTGAGTATGTCTTTCATGCCGCGCAGCACCACCTTTTGCCGCTGCGGATCGCCGAGCGTCAGCATGGCGAGCGCGCGCACATGGTCGGCATAAAGGCCGACCGTTCGCGCGAGGCGGCGGTTGCGCACCATGCCGAGCCACGCGGCGCGGAACCGGCTGTTGCCGGCGATGAAACCTTCCGCGTCTGCGCGCGCGTGCGCGGCCTCGGTCTGCTCAAGTGCGCGACGCACTTCGACCAGGCGCTCGGCCGGATCTTCCAGCGCGGCCGCTTGGCGCACGGCCTCGGTCTCGAGCAGCACCCGCAGCTCGTAGATATCTTCCAGATCGTCCTCGGTGAGTTCCGGCACGGTGAAGCTGCGGCCGTGCGCATGAACCAGTCCTTCGCTCGCGAGCCGCGCGAGCGCCTCGCGCACCGGGGTGCGCGACACACCGAGTCGCGCCGCTAACGTCGCTTCGCGTAGCGATTCGCCCCACCGCACCTGCCCCGAGCGCAGGTAATCGCGCAGCATTTCGTAAACGCGGTCGCCCAATGAAGCAGCGCGCTCGACGGGCTGCAGGGCACTCTTTTTGGAAGCGGGCACGAAGCGGAAGGGGTTGACGTGTACGGTGTACGGTATACAATTCTCCCTTCCCGGTCAAGACTCCCATGGCGGAACAGCAAAAGGTGCCCGTCGCGCTGCTCACTGGTTTTTTGGGCAGCGGCAAGACGCTGTTGCTGAACGCGTTGCTCAAGGCGCCGCAGTTCGCCAACACGGCGGTGATCGTCAATGAATTCGGCGAGATCGGCCTCGACCATGTGCTCGTGCAGTCGAGTACCGACAACGTCGTTCTGCTGGAAGCCGGCTGCCTCTGCTGCACGATCGCCGACTCGCTCCACGAGACGCTCGCGGACCTGCAATTTCGCCGCGCGCGCGGTGAGATACCGCGGTTCGAGCGCGTGGTGATCGAAACGACGGGCCTCGCGGACCCGGCGCCCATCCTCAACACGCTGCTCGGCAATCGCCTGGTCACGGAGCACTATCGGCTGGATGCCGTGGTGGTTACGGCAGACGCGGTGCACTTCATCGACGAGCTGCAAAAAAACCGCGAGGTGGAGAAGCAAGTGGCAGTCGCCGACCGGCTGGTGATCACCAAGGCCGACGTCGCCCCCACCGCGCCGGTCAAGGCGCGCCTGGCGCAGCTCAATCCGCGCGCCGAGGTTTTCGAATCGCGGCAAGGGAGCGCCGCTCTCGCCGCCTTTGCGCCGGGCGATCCGCTCCAGGCGCGCGCCGTGCCGGTCGTCGAAGCCGCGCACGCTCACCATCATGACGTTAACCGCCACGACGAGCATGTGCGCTCGCATTCCGTGGTGCTCGATGGACCGGTATCGTGGTCCGGCATCACGGCGTGGTCGCGCATCGTCGTCGAAAAGCTGGGCGACCGTCTGCTCCGCTGCAAGGGGTTGGTGCAAATCGCCGAGACGGGCGAGATCGTTTTCCTGCAGGGCGTGCAGCGCGTGTTCCATGCGCCGGAGCGCCTGCCGCGCTGGCCGGACGATGACCATCGCTCTCGCCTCGTTTGCATCACGCGCGATGTCGATGCCGCCGAGCTGCGCCGCACCCTGCCCGCTCTCAAGCTCCCCGCGGGCAGCGACCCGCACGTCCGACTGGAGGATCTTGCTGCATGAAGGAAGCCATTCTCGTACTCGACATGACGCGCGACTCAATCGCGCCCGAAGCGCGCGCCGTGGAGAAGCGCCGTGCGCTCGTGCCGCGCACCGCGGAGTTCCTGGCATGGGGCCGTCGCACCGGACGCCCGATCGTCTTCGTCTGCAGCGCGCGGCGGCGAACCGACAAATGGTTCCTCAAGTACTGGGAGCTCGCGAACGAGATCTGGAAGCCGGGACAGGACCCGATCCCCGAGCTCTATGAGCGCGAGCGGGACCTCATCGTCCACAAGCGCCGCTATAGCGCGTTCTTCGGCTCCGATCTCGACCTGACGCTGCGCGAGCTCGATGTGCAGTCGCTTCTTCTCATCGGCTGGTCCACTTCGCTCGCCGTAGCGACGAGCGCGATCGACGGCTGGCAGCTCGGCTACCCGACGACAGTGGTGACCGACCTCACCGTGGCGCACGCCTGGGGCGGGCACTCGGTCGAGGAGAACCAGAAGTGGTCGCTCGAATTCATCGAGGCGATGGCGAAGTCGAAGCTCACGACCACCACGGAACTGATGAAGTGACACGCGAGCTGAAAGTCGGCGGCCGTAGCTTGCGCTATTTCGATGTCAATGGCATCGAAGGCGCGCCAGCGCTTCCCTACTGCCTGAAAATCGTCGCCGAGAACCTGCTGCGCCAGGGCGCCGATCTCGCGCCGATCCGCGAGTGGCTGGAGAAGCGGCGCTCGGATCGCGAGATCGGCTTCAAGCCCGCGCGCGTGCTGATGCCCGACTCCTCCGGCATTCCGCTGATGGGCGACCTCGCCGCGATGCGCGACGCGATGATCCGCCTTGGCGGCGATCCTTCGCAGGTCAATCCGGCCGTGCCGGTGGACCTGATCGTCGACCACTCGGTGATGGTCGATGCGCATGCGACGAAGGACGCGGTGGTGCGTAATCTTTCGCTCGAGCTCGAGCGCAACGCCGAGCGCTACTCGTTCCTGCGCTGGGCGGCGCAGGCGTTCGCCAACGTAAACATCGTGCCGCCGGGGAACGGCATCCTGCACCAGGTGAACCTCGAGCACATCGCGCAGGTAGTGCGCGCGGAGGACGGCGTCGCGTTCCCCGACTCCTTCCTCGGCATGGACAGCCATACCGCCATGGCGAACAGCCTCGGCATCGTCGCCTGGGGCGTCGGCGGCCTCGAAGGCGGCGCGGCGGCGCTCGGCGAGACGGTGTCGATGCTGATTCCGGAAGTCGTCGGCGTGCGCCTCACCGGCAGGCTGCGGCCCGGTGTGACCTCGACCGACCTCGTGCTCACCGTGACTCAGCGCCTGCGCAAGCACAAGGTGGTCGGCAAGTTCGTCGAGTACTTCGGCCCGGGCGTCGACGCGCTCAGCATTCCGGATCGCGCCACCGTCTCGAACATGACGCCGGAATACGGCGCCAACATCGGCTTCTTCCCGATCGATGCGGAGACCATTCGCTTCCTGCGCCTCACCGGTCGCGACGAGGAGCAGGTGCAGCTCGTCGAGGCGTACGCCAAGGCGCAGGGACTGTGGCGCGATGCCAAGAGTCCCGAGGCGCGCTATACCGAGACGCTGACCATCGACCTCGGCCAGGTGGAGCCGAGCGTATCGGGTCCGAAGCGCCCGCAAGACCGCGTGCCGCTGCGCGAGGCGAAGTCGGCATTCGAGCGCGACTTCCCGGAGCGCAAGCAGGCGAGCAGCGGCCTGAAGGATGGCGACGTCGTGATCGCGGCCATCACCAGCTGCACCAACACCTCGAATCCATCGGTGATGATCGGCGCCGGCCTCATCGCGCGCAACGCGGTGGCGCGAGGACTGAAGGTGAAGCCATGGGTGAAGACATCGCTCTCGCCGGGATCGCGTGTCGTCGCCGACTATCTCGAGGCGAGCGGCCTGCAAGCGTCGCTCGACGAGCTAGGCTTCCAGCCAGTCGGCTACGGCTGCATGACGTGCATGGGCAATTCCGGGCCGCTGTCCGAGCCGATCGCCACAGCGATCGAGCACGACAAACTCACCGTGGTTGCCGTGCTTTCGGGCAACCGCAACTTCGAGGGTCGCATCCATCCGCTCGCACGCGCGAACTTCCTCGCCTCGCCGCCGCTCGTGGTTGCCTATGCGATCGCCGGCACGGTGCTCAGGGATTTGGACAAAGATCCGCTCGGCGACGACGCGGCCGGCAAGCCGGTCTTCCTGCGCGACATCTGGCCGAGCAGCGCGGAGATCGCCGCTATCATAGATCGCACGCTCACGCCGGAGCGCTTCCGCCACCGCTACGCCACGCTCCTCGAGGGCACGCCCGAATGGCGCGCGCTCAAGGGCAGCGGCGGCGCCACGTTCCGCTGGGAAGCAAAGAGCACGTTCATCCGCCGGCCGCCGTTCTTCGACGACATGCAGGCGAAGGTCGAAGCGCCGCAGGACATCCGTGGCGCGCGCATCCTCGGCATGTTTGGCGACATGTTCACCACCGACCACATCTCGCCGATCGGCGCCATCTCGCCGCAGACGAGCGCCGCGGGCTACCTGCGCTCGCTCGGCATCGCGCCGCGCGACTTCGTCAATTACGCCGCGCGGCGGCTGAACCACGACGTGATGGTGCGTGGCACCTTCGCCAACATCCGCGTGAAGAATGAGCTCACCCCGGAGCTCGAGGGCGGCTGGACGCGTCACTTCCCCGACGGCGAGACCATGACGATCTACGACGCCGCCGAAAAATACCGCGCCGAAGGCGTACCGCTCGTCGTCATCGCCGGCGCGGAGTACGGCGCCGGTTCTTCGCGCGACTGGGCTGCCAAAGGCACGCGGCTACTCGGCGTGCGCGCGGTGATCGCCGAATCCTACGAGCGCATCCATCGCTCGAACCTCGTCGGCATGGGCGTCCTGCCGCTCGAGTTCCCGGCGGGGATCACGCGCAAGACGCTCGGCCTCAACGGCTCGGAAGTTTTCGAGCTGCGCGGCATCGCGGCCGGGCTTGCGCCGCGGAGCGAGGTCGAATGCACCATCGTCTTCAAGGACGGCCGTAAAGAGACGGTGACCCTGCTCTGCCGTCTCGATACGCCGCACGAAGTGGACTACTACCGTCACGGCGGCCTGCTGCACTACGTGCTGCGCCAGCGGCTGCGCAAAACACAGCGGAGCGCCGCATGAGCCCGAGGACGAAAATGCGCCAAGTCCTCGCGCGCAAGAACTATGCGATCGTGCCGGGTGCGTACGACACGCTGACCGCGCGGCTCGTGCAGCTCGCGGGCTTCGATGCCGTCTATCTCACCGGTGGCGGCTACTCGCGCGCGAACGGCTATCCCGACGTGGGGCTCTTGACGATGACCGAGGTGACGCAGTGGATCTCGCGCACGGTCGAGGCAGTGGAGATTCCGGTGATCGCGGACATGGACGCCGGCTACGGCAACGCCATCAACGTCGTGCGCGCGGTACGCGAGTACGAGAAGACCGGTGTCGCCGCATTCCACCTCGAGGACCAGGTCTCGCCGAAGAAGTGCGGCCACTACGAGGGCAAGCAGGTCGTGAGTCGCGGCGAGATGATCGGCAAGATCAAGGCGGCGGTCGATACCCGCCGGGACGCGGAGATGCTGATCATCGCGCGCTCCGATGCGCGCGCGATCGAGGGACTGCAGGCGGCGATTGACCGCGTCAACGCCTATCTCGAAGCGGGCGCCGATATCGGCTTCGTCGAGGCGCCGCAGTCGGCCGCCGAGCTCGCCGCGGTCGCGAAAGCGCTGATCAAGCCGGCGCTCGCGAATATATTCGAGGGCGGCAAGACGCCGGTGCTGCCCGCGCGCGAGCTCGAAGCGATGGGCTTTCGCCTCGGCATCTATCCGTCGCAGACGCATCGCGCGGCGATCGCGGCCGCGAAGAAGGTGCTCGCGGTGCTCAAGCGCGACGGCGACACCGCCGCCATCGAGCACGAGCTCGCCACGTTCAACGATCGCGAGGATGCGGTGAACGCGCGCCACTGGCGCGAGATCGAAAACCGCTACCTTAAGCAGGTGTAGCTCCCAACTATGTACGATTTCCAAACCGCCACCAGGAGGATTCACCGATGAGAAGCACCACGCGCCGCGCGTTCCTGCGCGGCATGGCCGCCGCCGCGACCGCGGCCGCGTTCGGCGCCGCCGCGCCGGCGCAGGCGCAACAACAGACGCTCCGCTTCGGACTCGCCATGCCGCTGACCGGGTCGGAGTCGTCCTACGGCAAAGACCAGATCAAGGCGACCGAATGGGCGGTCGAGGACATTAATAAGAAGGGCGGCGTCAATGGCAAGAAGCTCGAAGTCGTGCTGCTCGACACGCAGGCGAATCCGACCGTCGGCATCAACGCGGTGAACCGCCTGATCAACGTAGAGAAGGTGCCGGTGTTTGTCACCGCGTGGAGCGCGGTGGTCAAGGCCGTGGCGCCGATCGCGAACCGCGACAAGGTGCTCGAGCTCTCGATCGGCGCCAACGCGCCGGAGATCTCGAAGCTTGGCGACTACGTCTATACCGCCTTCCCACTCGCCGACGTCGACGTCACCGCGCTCGCCAACTACACCGCCAAGACGCTGCACCACAAGCGCGTCGCCATCCTCTACGCGAACAACGACTCGGGTGTCGAGGCCGCGAAGGTCTACAAGTCGGTATTCGAGAAGGCCGGCGGCCAGATCGTCGCTTACGAGACCTACGACCCGAAGGCGACCGACTTCACCGGCATGCTGCTCAAGGTGCGCACGGCCAACCCGGATTTCATCCACCTGCACGGCCTCGTCGGCGACATGCCGATCGTGCTCTCGCAGATGCGCCAGCTCGGCATGAAGCAGCGCGTCTCGACCTATGCCGGCGGCTACAACCCGCAGATGATCGAGAAAGCGGGCGCCGGCGCCGAGGGCCTGATCGTCACCTCGCTTGCGCCCAACGAGAAGCAGAACCCGAACGTCGCTTCCTACATCGAGCGCTGGAAGAAGTCGGAGGGTCGCACGCCGAACGGGCTGCCGTACACGCAATACCTGTATGACGCCGCCTACCTCGTCTCGGATCTCTACGACTACCTCGACAAGCACAAGCTGCCGGTGACAGGCGAGAACATGCGCAAGGCGCTGCTCGCGGTGAAGACCTTCGACCTGCCGATGACCGGGAAGCTCGTCTTCAACGATGACCACACGGTGAAGAAGCCGGTGAACCTGCTCACCGTGAAGGACGGCAAGTTCGTGCCGCTCGCGACGGTGGAATAAGGACGAGCGCGCCAACGACTGTACGACCGGGGCCTGCGTGGGCCCCGGTCTCCAGCCCATGTTCGAACTGCCGATCCTCCTCCAGATCCTCTGGACGAGCGTCGCTACCTCGACGTACTACGTCCTGTTCGCGATCGCCTTCTCGCTCACGCTGAAGGTGGCGCAGGTCTGGAACTTCGCGCAGGCGGCGGTGATGGGCGTCGCGTTCTACGGCATGTTCGCCGCGATGCGGCTGTGGAACTGGCCCGCGGCGCTTGGCTTCGTGCTCGGGCTCGTGCTCGCGATCGC
>Ga0075426_10003174_pt1 | contig 11754 bp, 8 predicted proteins | sample SoiMethybrSBSTD5_FD_75304 | JGI IMG/M metagenome (GOLD analysis project Ga0075426, IMG submission 75304) | Bulk soil microbial communities from a Populus tree surrounding site in Tennessee, USA - Soil MetaG P. TD hybrid SBSTD5 | ecosystem: Environmental > Terrestrial > Soil > Tree plantation...
GGCAACGGGGCGGAAGCATTTGAGAAGCTCAAGTCGCTGGTAGGCCATTGGGAAACTGACAAAACAAACATGAACAAAGCCACGCTGGACCTGGAACTGACCTCCGGGGGCACGGCGGTACTCGAAAAATTCCACATGGTCGATAACGGCAAGCCGGTGGAAATGACCACGCTGTATTATCTCGACGGGGACCAGGTGAAGCTGACGCACTATTGCATGGCGGGCAATCAGCCGACGATGAAGGGATCGTATGCCCCAGAGTCGAAGACCCTAACCTTTGATCTGGTCAGCATTTCAAATCTGAAGACCCCCAACGATGGCCACATGCATCACGCCACCTACACGTTTATCGACAACGATCACTTCAAGACTACCTGGACATTCCGCAAAGAACAGAAAGACGCTTTTACGGAAGACGTCACCTACGTCCGGACAAAGTAAAATTTCTCGCCGAAGTAAATGCAAAAGGGCGTTCGGATCGTGCCGGAACGCTCTTTGTGTTTGTGACCCGTGTAGAATGGCACGCATCGAATAGCTATCGCGAGGGTTCGCGAACGCAGGAGCGATGCGATGGGATTTACGGCAGTTGCCGGGCACAAGTATCTCAACCTCGAAACTTTCAAGAAAGATGGAACGGGCGTGAAGACGCCGGTATGGTTTGCAGCCGATCCCTCGTCGAGCCTCGATTCGAATGATGCCAGGCTGTATGTCTACACGATCGGCGTTTCCGGAAAAGTGAAACGCATTCGCAACAATCCGCGGGTGAAGATCGCTCCGTGCGATATGCGCGGCAAAGTGCTCGGTGACTGGGTCGATGCGCAGGCGCAAATCGTAACCGGCGAAGAAGATGCGCGCGGAGTGCACCTGCTCAACAAGAAATATTTCCCCTGGAAACAGTTGCTGGATTTCTTCGCGAAGTTCCGGAATCGCCAGCACACGGTATTCGTACTCCGTCCGGCGTGAATCGAAGCGACAAAATAACAAAAAATGGACGCCAGGCCGGCGCCGTGTTCGTCTGCCTCGGTGCGCTCTTGCGTTGGGGCGTCAAGCGCAGGCCGTAGTTACCGACGACAAGGTGCGTGAGTCACCTGGGCCAGAGCCAGCCGAACGTCCCCGCCGTCAGCAAGCTGTAAACGAGCCCGTCAAACGCTTCCTTGAAGACCATGCTCCAGGGCTGGCCTTTCCAGATGCCATTGACCAAGGGTCCAAGGCCGAAGGCCAGGAACGCCGCTGTGCCCGCCACGCGAAATACGGCCAGATAGGGCGCGCCGGGCGTAACTGTGCGTCCCGTGAGATAGGCGACAAAGACGCCGACGAGCAAGCAATAGGCGAACCACATGCCGAGGAACTTGGGCATGGCCACTGGGCCATTGGGATACAGGGTTAAAAACCCGACTGGCCCTTGCTTGAATTTTTCCTGCATGGCGGGCGAATTCATGTCCTTATGGGAACAATAAGGGAAATGATAGAGGCCCGGCGTCAAACCGGCCGGTCGCAAGGAGGCAAGAAGTTTGTCCTCCTCGGGAAGCTGACGGTAGTCGCTAACGTGATACTTCAGCACCATATGGATGATCGAGCTGGCTACAAACACGATGACGGTCGAAAGGAAGATAGGCAGCAAAAGTGCCGTGAGAGAAACCATGCGTTGCCTCCCTGGGAAGGACGTTTGAATGCAGGAAATTAGGCCGAGGCTAACGCCGAACGGGGGCTGCGGTCAAGAAGTTAGATTTGGCGTTAGATTTGGCGTCAATAGTTCAGTTTGAGCGAGAACTGGATCTGCCGTGACGGCCCAGCCGTCCTGCTGATAACGCCAAAGCCGCTCCCCAGGACGATGTTGGAAGGCAAACCAAAATTCACTTCGTTGAAAATATTGAAAAACTCTGCCCGAAATTGCAGCACAGCAAGCTCCCCATTTCCTCGGTGACCAATCGCCGTGTCTTTGATCAACGCAAAATCAAAATCTCGAAAGCCCGGACCGCGAAATGTGTTGCGCCCGAGGGTGCCGAAACGGCCGCGGAATGGCCCGGTCCCGGCGGGGATGTTGACGGGAATCGCGAAAAATGAATTGTTTGCTTTGCCCAAGCCAAAGTAATCCTCTCTCACCGTGCGGCTTGTGGAAAATATCGGCATGGCGAGAAGATCGGGGCGATCCGTTCCGCCCAAGCCCACGCCCGTTTGCTGGACGCCGGAATACACCGTGAACGGGGGTCCGCTCGTGAGTGTCGTAATGTTCAGAACCTGCCAGCCTTTGGTAAATTTCTTACCCAGAGGCTGAAGAAAGCCCACGCGTTCCAGTGGCAAAGATTGGATCAGGCTCAGCGTGAAAACGTGCGTCACGTCGAAAGTGGAAGGGCCCTTGTCGGCGCTGGGATTCCGTGGATCCTGCGGCAACGTCTGCAAAATCACGCCGGGGCTTCCGGAAATGCCTCCGGGCACTGCGCTGGTGTCATCAATGCTCTTGGAAAACGTGTAGCTCGCCTGCAAGCTGAGTCCCGCCCGGGAATTATTTTGGCTGACGCTCGTTTGCAGCGCGTGATAGCTGGAGTGCGCTCCCGAACTCATCACGGATTCGGGACCGAATCCTCCGACCGCTTGGCCGGACGAGTTGAATTGCGTGTAAGGCGCGAAGGCCGGCTCCGCTCCTCCGTAACCATTCGGTGAGAGCACGCTGGCAAGGTGGACCCCAGCGGTGCCCACATAGGAAGCGCTCAGCTTGACGCGACCGATTTCATGATCGATCCCCAGAGTTTGCGTGGCGATATAACCGTTACGAGAATGCGGGTCGAAGCTGATCGCCGAAAATAATTGCACCTGATTGCCGGGAGTGAGCGCCGCCAAATCGTTTTGAAATCGCTGCACGTCCATGGGCGTGTTCGCGGGAACATTGCTGCTGCTTCCGGACGCAAACAGCAGCCCGCCTTGCGTGGTGTAAACCGGAGGAAAGCTGAGAGGCGTAACAGAATCCTGAAAATTCAACGGAGATCCCGGTTGCGCCGTCAACAACGGCTGAAAAACGAAGGGAAACGCGCCCGTGACATAATTCTGTAGCCAAAGGTTGGGAAGAATCGTGGTGACAGCGCCGCCGGCATGCAGCACCGTATGTTTGGTCAGTCCGAAATCCACAGAGAGCCGCGGTCCCCACCCGCTCCAATCCAATGCGTAAGGAGGCTGCGGATTGTACACGTAGATCTGCGTCGCGCCGGGAGACAAATATCCTGCTGGCTCTCCGTTCTGCCCGACGGGGAGCGCCAGCGATGTGCGATGCTTCGCTTCACGAATCCGGCTGTTCACTTCATAGCGAAATCCATAACTGATGCTTAATCGCCCTGTGGCTTTCCAAGTGTCTTGGAAATAAAAATTGTAGGCCTCGCGCCGGACAGCCGCTTCGTCAAACTTGTCTCCCTTGGGCGTCAAGTTCGCAGCCGCGGTCACCGTGTAGGAATACGGCGTTGCAGTCAGCAGACCGGTCAGTGAATCCGGCAACTTGTCCCCGGGATGGATGTCATGCTGACCGCTGGCGGAGGGAATCAGGATGGGAGAATACGCAGCGCCTCCTCCAAACGTGTACTGCCCGTCGGGATTCGTTCCGAAGATCGTGGTATCGCGATTGAAGCGCAGTTCCGCACCCCATTTGAAGGAATGAGAACCATCCCGGTAAACCATGTCTTGTTTGAATTGGTAGACGTTTCCATACGAACCGAATACGGATCCGTCGGCGGAATTGAAACCCTGAAAAAGTCCGTCGCCAAACGCAATCGCGGGCTGCGTCTGATTGCTGGTGAGGAAAAGAGGCGTGCTGCGGATATAGCCGAGAGTCGTTTGATAGCTGAAGCGCGGAGAGGACGTGCGGGAGTATTTTATCGCCGCGCTTCGCTGGTGATCGAGGAACTTCACGCCAAAATCGGGATGCAGCGCGGTTTGATCCGGGTTCGTCGTCGGTCCGGTGACCTGGTTGCGGCTGCCTCGCAGAAATAGCGTGGCCTCTGCCGAAAGGCGATGGTCGATCCGCAGCGAAGCCTGATCGGTTCTCGTGGCAACTTTCGAGGATGTGGCATAGGTGCGCGCGCCGAATGCTCCTTGAGGATCGTTCGGCAAGGGATAACTGGCCAGCAATGCCGCGACCTTGCTGCTGACGGGAACCGTCAACGTGTCGTCGGGAAAAGTAGTTGTGTCGATTCCCTGCCTCTCCGCCTGCGTCGGCACAGGAAATACCTGCGTAGTCCCTAGAACTTGTCGGAATCCTTGATACTCCGCGAAGTAAAATATCTTGCCGCGTCCGTCGTAAATATGCGGAACGACCACAGGTCCGCCGTTGGTTACGCCGAATTCATTTCGCGCAAACGGCGGGAGGCGCCGTGTGTCCAGATCGCTCTTGTGATCGAAAAAATTTCGCGCGTCGAAAGAAGCATTGCGTACAAACTCAAACACGCTTCCGTGCACTTGATCACTTCCGGACTTGGTGATCACGTTCGTGAATCCGGCCGCGCCATGTCCCGTGTCCGCCGGCATCACGCCGGAACTGGATTGCACTTCCTGAATGGCATCGACATTGAAGTTCGAAAACGTCGCTCCGCCAAGTTCCGGATCGGTGGTGTCCGCCCCATCCATGGCAAACACGGCAGCCGATCCGCGCTGACCGTTCACCGCAAATTGTTGCGTGAAATTCGCCGCGCCGTTGGTGTCCGTCATGGTGCCGGCGGCCAGCAGCAGAAGCTTGCTGAAGTCCCGTTCATTCAGCGGCAAACTGGACACTTCGCCCGTCGAGAGATGTTCGCCCCCACTCGCCTGGGGAGAAGCGGCATTCTGAGCGAGTGCCACGTGAAGGACTTGCCCTTCTGCCAAGAGTCGAACTTCAGCCGTGAGCGTGGCATCCTCTTTGATGATCACTGGATCGACTGCAGCCCAGATTCTGTTCCCCGCGTTTACCGTGAGTGTGTAGTTGCCCGCCACGATTCCATTGAACGCAAACTGCCCACTCGCAGAAGTCGTTACGGAGTACTCCTGTTTGCTGCCTGCTGCAATCAGCTTGACCGTGGCCTTGCTAACTGGATTTCCTCCTGGGTCGCGCAGCACGCCACTCAAAGAGGGCAAAGGAGCCGAGTACAAGGAAGGAATGGGCAGAAATACAAGAAAGAGAAAGAAGGCACGAGCCATTTCACGGAACCAGGAGGGCATCGCAAAACATTATACGCAGGTTTATTTTGTGTACGATATTGCCTAAGGTCCGGTCGCCATCGCCGCTGCGCGGATGTTGGCATAGAATAGCCAGTTTTGTAGTCTTATTGAGGAAATCCAATGAAAAAACTAATCTTGCGCCCCACTCGAATCACTTCGCTGGTCCTCGCCTCATTGATCCTCTTGTCCGGCTACGCCATCGTGGCGGACGACTCTTCCTCCTCGCTTCCAGCACCGCCAGTGGCGAAGAAAATTCCGAAGGCGACGGAAATCAATGGCCATAGGCTGGTAGACAACTACTATTGGCTGCGCGAAAAGAAGAATCCCGAAGTAAAAGCTTATCTGGAAGCGGAGAACGCTTACACCGATTCGGTGATGAAACCCACAGAGGCTTTACAAAAAAAGCTGTACGACGAAATGCTGAGCCGCATCAAGGAAACGGACGTCGAGGTGCCCTATAAGGACGGCGGCTACTTCTACTACACGCGGACGGAGGCCGGGAAGCAATACGCCATCCGTTGCCGGAAAAAGGGCAGCATGGACGCTCCCGAAGAGATTCTGCTGGACGTAAATGAACTGGCCAAAGGGCAGAAGTTCATGTCGCTGGGAGCGTACAACGTCAGCGACGATGGCAACCTATTGGCGTACACCACCGACAACACCGGATTCCGCCAGTTCACGCTGGCCGTAAAAGACTTGCGCACGGGCAAATTGCTGGCAGACCACGCCGAGCGCGTCGACTCCGTCGCGTGGGCGAACGACAACAAAACCATCTTCTACACCACGGAGGACGCGGTATCAAAACGCTCGAATCAGTTCTACCGCCACAACGTCGGGACCGCTGGTCCAGACACCCTGGTCTACGAAGAAAAGGACGAAAGGTTCGACATTGGCACCGGCAAGACCCGCAGCAAAGCCTACTTATTGCTCATTTCCGGCAGCCACACCACCAGCGAAGCGCGCTACATTCCTGCCGATCAGCCCACGGCCGAATGGAAACTCATGGAGCCTCGCAAACAGGACGTCGAGTACTACCCGGACCACAATGGCAATTTCTTCTACATCCGCGTGAACGACACAGGACGCAATTTCCGCTTGGTCAAGGCTCCGGTTTCCGATCCTAGCAGCAAGAATTGGCAGGAGGTCGTGCCGCATCACGCCGATGTCATGCTCGATGATACGGATTTCTTCAAGAACTATTACATCTCTTACGAACGGGAGAAGGGCTTGCCGCAAATTCGCGTCACCAACCTGCAAAGCGGAGAGTCCCGCCGCCTCGAATTTCCGGAGCCGGCTTATGTCGACTATCCCTACCTCAATCGTGAATACGATACGGCCAAGTTCCGCTACGGCTACCAGTCGTTCATTACGCCGCAGTCGGTGTTCGAGTACGACATGGCCAGCGGAACGTCCACCCTGCTGAAGCAGAAAGAAGTACCCGGAGGCTATGACCGCACGCGCTATCAGGTGGAGCGGATTTTTGCGACGGCATCCGACGGCGTCAAGATTCCCATCACCGTTGTGCACCTGAAGGGCGCCAAGCTGGATGGAAAAGGTCCGCTGTATCTGACCGGCTATGGCTCCTACGGCTATCCTTATGACATCAGTTTTGACTCCAACCTCTTCAGCATGGTCGATCGCGGGGTCGTAGCAGCGGTCGCGCACATTCGTGGTGGCGGCGAAATGGGCAAGGCCTGGCACGACGACGGCCGCATGATGCATAAGAAAAACACGTTCACCGATTTCATTTCCTCTGCCGAATATCTCGTGGCCCAAGGATATGGTTCGAAGGACCGCCTGGTGATCGAAGGAAGAAGCGCCGGCGGCCTGCTGATGGGCGCGGTCCTGAATATGCGGCCGGATTTATTTCACGCCGCGCTGGTTGGCGTTCCGTTCGTGGACGTCATGAACACCATGCTCGATGAGTCTCTGCCTCTCACCGTCAGCGAATTCGAGGAGTGGGGTAATCCCAAGCAAAAGCCCGCTTTCGATTACATGATTACCTACTCGCCGTACGACAATATTGAGCCGAAAAACTACCCGAACATGCTCGTGCGAACCTCCTTCAATGACAGCCAGGTGATGTACTGGGAGCCCGCCAAGTATGTCGCCAAGATGCGCGCGATTCGAACGGACCACAATACTATGATCCTGAAAACCAACATGAATCCCGCCGGGCACGGGGGAGCCTCCGGACGCTACGATCGCTTGCGTGAAACGGCGTTTGATTACGCCTACTTTCTCACCCAGATGGGAATTCAGAATTGACCGCCCGCCGGTCAGTCTTCTGTCTCCAGGCAGAAAACCGCGCACGGATTTTCCATGTTTGTGGTTAGAATACTAGTTACACCCTTTTCGAGGGGGAGCTTGAATCGTTCCCAGGCGATTCGGGATTCCAAACAGCGCGTTCCTGGGGGTAGCGGATGAAAATGCAATTCGTAGTGCGCAATGCGATTTTCTGCCTTGCGTTGTCCCACCTGATTGTTCCTTTCACAGCCAGCGCTCAAAGCCAGGTCTTGGGCGAGGTGAAATTGGTCGGAAAAACCAAGGCCGATAAAACATCCGGAGTGTGGGTGGATGGACAGTACGTCGGCTACGTCAGGGAGTTGAAGGACGACAAGAAACTCTTGCTAATGCCCGGCGAACATGACATTGCCGTTCGTCAGGCAGGGTATACCGATTTTACGAAGAAGGTCGTCGTGGAACCTCACAAGAAAACCGAGGTGCAAGTTGTGATGCTGAAGGACCCTCGGACTCGTCTCCCAACTGTTACTTCTCTCATAAAGCTAAAAGTTACGCCGGACAGAGCCGCGGTTTTCGTTGACGATGCGTTCGCCGGAACCGTCACTGAATTCAGCGGCGTGGGGCATGGCATGCTCGTCAGCCCCGGGAAACACCGCATCAAGATTGCTCTTGCCGGATACCAGGCTTTCGAAACAGAGGTCAATCTGCTTGCGCATCAGAAAATGACTATCAAAACAGACTTGCTGCAGGGAAGCATCACGCAGGCCGGAGCTTCCATAAAACAGGAGTAGGACAATCCAGCCACGATCGTTCGTGACTCTGTTAGCTGCGAGCCGTGACAACGGAGTCGCAGGAAGCGGCGAGGGCGCGAAGCGAATCGGTAAAAGGCGCGCGGGCGACGCCGCGTTCCGTAAAGATCGCCGCGATGTACCGGGCGGGAGTAACGTCGAAGGCGGGATGAGCAGCGTGAACATCCGGCGCGATGCGAACGCCCTGCAGATGCGTAACTTCATCGGCGGAGCGCTCTTCGATGGGAATGTGCTCGCCATCCGGTATGGATAAATCGAAAGTAGAAACGGGCGCGGCAATATAAAACGGCACATTATTTTCTTTGCCGAGTACGGCGATCTGATAGGTGCCGATTTTGTTGGCGGTGTCCCCGTTCGCGGCGATGCGGTCCGCGCCAGTAACGATCGCGCCGACTTTTCCTGATTTCAAAAAGTGGCCCGCCATATTGTCGGTGATGAGCGTGAGCGGAATTCCACCTTTGTGGAGTTCCCACGCCGTAAGGCGCGCGCCCTGAAGATACGGCCGCGTCTCGGGCACAAGCACGTGGAGCTTTCTTCCTTGCTCGAACGCCACGCGAATCACTCCGAGGGCCGAACCGATCCCAGCGGTGGCGAGCGCGCCGGCGTTGCATTGCGTCATCACCTGGCCTTCGCGCGGCATGAATTCCGCACCAAAACTTCCGATAGCTTGGTCCGTCGCTCTTTTCTCGAGATGAATTTGCCTGGCTTCGTCGGCCATTCCTTGGCGGATTTTGCCGAGGTCTGAACTCTCCGATATTAATCCCGTAAGGCGCCGTTTCATGCGCTCGAGCGCCCAGAAAAGATCGACCGCCGTCGGACGTGTTTTTGCAAGCGTCTCGCAAATTTCCGTGAATTCAGTGCGGAGCGCGTCCGCCGATTTCGCGGAAGAATGCAGCACGCCAAGCGCCGCGCCCATGGCGGCGGCTACGCCAATTGCCGGAGCGCCGCGAATGACCATTTCGCGAATGGCTTTGGCGACTTCACGGTAATCCGTGTAGGTGTAGCTGATTTCTTCGGCAGGAAGTCGGCGCTGGTCAAGCATGACCACGCCGCGCTCCGTCCATTTGATGGGTTGCGCTACGTACATTCTGTCGTCATCCTGGCAAACTTCAATTGTAGCGGAGGCCGGGGCCGAAAACGAATCGCGCTGCTTCCAATTCAGCGGCCCGGGGGCATTTGCGTAAAGCCTTTGGTCGCGATGATCGAAGTGATGGCGATCATGGAATTGTAGCCGAGGTGAAGAAGGAAGCTGGCAAGAACGGTTCCCGTCCAGGCGCGCGCAAACGTGAAGATAATGCCCACGAGAGTCAGGAGGCCTACAAGGCCCCAGGTCCAGCCGAGTTGTGCACCGTGCATGAGGCCAAACAAAGTTCCAGTGATAACAATGCCGACAAAAGTGCCGAACCGGACAGCGCGAGGGGGATCGGCGCCCGCATTTTGAGCGAGATCTGAAAATTTACTGGCAAAGAGCGGGTACAGGTAACCGCGGAAAACGGTTTCTTCGACCAGCGGAGCAACGAAGACCGCCATGGCCATGAGCAGCATGGCGCCGCTGCGGCTTTTGAAGAGCTCCTGAATGGGAACGTGATCCACGTTCTTGACGCGCGAGCTCGCTAAGGCCACGAAAATAGCCAGGCCGCAGCCGGAAAAAAAGTACATCCACGGGCTGCCCCTGCCAGTGGTGGGATCGGCGCCGAATCTCTTCCAGCCGAGAGAGCGCCAAAAGGGCAAGCCGCGCAGGACCGCGAGAGTCATATAGAGAAAAAGAAAAAGCAATGCGTACCAGAGAACGTTTGTGCCCACCAGGAATTGCGGCTTGGACTCGATCATCTGCTGCAGTTGTTTTTGCGTGAGGTGTTTGTTGGCGGAGAGCATGAGCACCGCGCCGACTTGAACGATCAGCAGGCTGCCAAAACCAAAAATGAGGAACACAATGAGATGCGCCCACGACCAGGAGATGCATAGGTCTGCAGGCAGAAAAGGTTTTTCTTTGCAAGGAGTGGCGGCCGCAAAAGAGATGGGGTCGCCGCCCAGGGGTGCAGAGAGTTGCGCCGCTGGAGTTGATGCGCGTGCATCGCTGTCCAAAGTCACAGGGTCTAGATTTGGCTCAGGCGGGTTCAGAGGATTATCGTCAAAGAGGCTCATCGTTTTCCAGTTCGGCGTTTCTTGGGCCAGCCGGCAGCCAGTGCAGCGGCGACCAGCGGCATAAGCAGCTCGTGGTGGCCGGTGATGGCGTAGCCGTGCGATTCAGGTCCGCGGCGTCCGCGGGCCGCCGCGGTGGGGCGCCTCACTACATTCTGCAACGGGCGGTAGTGCTGGATAAAGTCGAAGTTTGCAGTGGTAATAGGGCGGAGTGGAACGCCGAGATTGCGCACGACGGAAACCGCTTTCAAAAAAATCTCGGGCAGAAGAACGGCCGAGCCCCAATTGAGATAAACACCGCCGGAATGCATCAGCTGCACAAGCGCGCAGAATAAACGAAAATCGTGGTGCGTGGCATCGCCCAGCGCCGCGCCGTTAGCCGCGGGATGCATATGCGGGATGTCCGTGCCGATGGCCAGGTGAATCGTCACGGGGATGCGGTGTTTGTACGCCACCGCGAGGATGCTGAAATCGGCGTGTTTGACTTCGATGACGCCGCTGGAAAGAAATTGTCCGGCAGCTTCGCCGTAACCGATTCGTATTCGGTGAGAAAGTTTCGCGATCTCGTTGAGATATTTTCCCGTTTCTTCGGCCATGCCGAATTGGCCTTCGCCGAGACCGGCTTCCACATCTTCGGAAGTGTTGCCGGCCAGCGCGATTTCAAAATCGTGGATCAGCGCAGCGCCGTTCATGGCAATGCCGGAAACAAAGCCTCGTTTCATCAGATCGATTAGGATAGGGCCGAGGCCGACCTTGATGACATGGCCGCCGATCCCCCAGAGAATGGCTTTGCGATGTTTGCGCGCAACGTGAATCGCGCCGAGGAGATTGCAAAGATCTTCGGCGGCAAGAATGTTCGGGAGCGAATCAAGAAATCGTGCGAGGGATGTGTTCGTTCCAGGAGGTTTGGCGAAATCGCGAATGCTAACCTTGCTTTTGCGCGAAGCCAGCGGATACGTGTGCACTGCGCCAAGCGTGATCGGCTGGATGGAATAGTTGCTCATGGTAAGGGCTTCACTCTACGGTTAAGCACCGCCGCTTGCAAGCAGCAGACGCTTCGGCCCGGTGCGTTCCTTCGATCTCTGCCGGCCCGTTCAGCACAGGAACCGGCCGACGGGAATGACGCCACCCAGGGAAACAATGAGAGGAATGTCAGCCAGACACGAGATGACGATTCCGCCCAATCGCCACAAGCGATCCGCCCGCCCGCCTCCGGCGATCCACGGTAAAGGAGAAATAGGACCGCGAAGAATCAGAAGGGCCATGATGGTCCACTCGATCCACCGCACCGGAACGTAGACGCACAGATACGCAATGAGGTTTTCTGGAAGACCGGGCGCCAGGGCCGTGATCAGGGCGCTGCTGAGAAAATAAATCAGAACGC
>Ga0075426_10003175_pt1 | contig 11753 bp, 11 predicted proteins | sample SoiMethybrSBSTD5_FD_75304 | JGI IMG/M metagenome (GOLD analysis project Ga0075426, IMG submission 75304) | Bulk soil microbial communities from a Populus tree surrounding site in Tennessee, USA - Soil MetaG P. TD hybrid SBSTD5 | ecosystem: Environmental > Terrestrial > Soil > Tree plantation...
CGGACGAGGCGATCGTCGAGGATCTCGTGCGCGTGAAGGGCATCGGCCGCTGGAGCGCGGAGATGTTCCTGCTCTTCTACCTCATGCGGCCCAACATCCTTCCGGTCGGCGACCTCGGATTGCAGCGTGCGATGGAGCGCGCCTACAACGCGGGCAAGCCGCTCACGAAGGACGACATGCGGGAGATCGCGGCGCCGTGGTCGCCGTGGGCGAGCGTGGCCACGTGGTACATGTGGCGCTCGCTCGACGAGGTGAATTTCTAGCGTGGCGGTCGAGGCGCTGCTCTTCGACCTGGGCGGCGTCGTCTTCACGCTCGACTGGGAGCGCATGTTCGCGTGCTGGTCGCGGCACGCCGGCGTGCCCGCGCGGGAGCTGCGTGCGAAGTTCTCCTTCGACGCGCCCTACGAGCGCCATGAACGCGGCGAGATCGGCGAGCGCGACTATTACGCGGCGCTGCGCGAATCGCTCGGCATCGCCCTCACCGACGAGCAGCTCGCCGAAGGCTGGGGTGCGATCTTCGCGGACGAGATCCCCGAGACGGTAGGCCTGCTGCGGTCGATCCGCGGCAACGTGCCGCTCTACGCCTTCTCCAATTCGAACGCGGCGCACGCGCGCCTCTGGCGCCGCCGCTTTGCCGCGGCGCTCGCTGTCTTCGACCGCATCTTCGTGTCGTGCGAGCTCGGCGCGAGGAAGCCCGAGCGCGCCGCGTTCGAGGCCATCGCGCGCGCCATCGGCGTTCCCCTCGAGCGCATCCTCTTCTTCGATGACACGCGCGAGAACGTGGAGGGCGCGCGCGCCGCCGGACTGCAAGCCGTCCTGGTGAAATCGCCGCGGGACGTCCGCGAGGCCCTGCGGCCGTGGCTGGCCGGCTGACCCGGCGTCGTCCTACGCGCCGATGCGGCCGTGCGCGACACGCCTGATCCCAAGCGACTAGCGCCCCGGCGCCCGCCGACGCGCGGAAATTCTTGCGCGTGCGCGAGCATGGCGCGATGAACCTCGCCCTTCGCGCCCGGCCCGCCACGCCGCGGGACTCCGAGGCGTACCACCTGCTCGAGCTGCAGATCGCCTGCAATCCCGCGGACACGCGCCGCGTGATGCCGAAGATCCGGCCGCAGCACCGCCGCATCCTCGATGTCGGCTGCGGCGCCGGCCAGACGCTCATCGCGAGCGGCATCGGGCCGGAGGTCACCGCGATCGGCATCGACTGCAATGCCGCGGCGCTCGGCTTCGGCCGCCGCCTCGACAAGCGCATCCGCTTCGTCTGCGCCCGCGGCGAAGCGCTGCCGCTTCCCTCGGACCATTTCGACCTCGTGATCTCGCGCGTGTCGCTGCCCTACATGCGCCGGCGCGCCGCGCTCGCGGAGATGGCGCGCTGCCTCGCGCCCGGCGGCGACGCATGGCTCGTGCTGCATCCCGCGGACCGGCTCAGGCGCGAGCTGGCGGGCTGCGTGAAGCGCGGCGAGATCCGCAAGGCGCTGCACCGCCTCTACGTGATCGGCAATGGCGCGCTCGCCTCGTTCACCGGACGCGAGCTTCCCTCGCCGGTGAGCGGGCGCTATGAATCCTTCCAGACCGAGGACGGCATCCGCGCGGAGCTGGAGGCGCTCGGATTCGTCGACGTGAAGGTCGAGCGCAGGGCGTTCTTCGTCGTGACGGCACGCAAGGCGCCGCGAACGACGCACTGAATCATGGCGACCGTGTATCGCGCCGGCGTGCTGTTCGTGGCTGCCGCGCTCGGCGCGCACGCCGCGGTGCTCTACAAGTCCGTGAGCCCGCAGGGCGTGATCGAGTTCTCCGACCTGCCGCCCGACAAGAACCGCGTCGTCGATCGCATTGCGCTGAAGGACGACGGCCTGATCGCATCGGCGCCGCCCGAGATCGTGGGGAAACCCGCGAACGATCCGGTGCTCGACAACGACGGCGCGGCCGCGCGCGCCGCCGCGCAGCTCGACCTCGCCGAGCATGCGCTCGCGCTCGCGCGCCAGCCGTTCGCCGCCACCGGCGACCCGCTGCGCATCGCGGCGAAGCGCCCGGCACACGGCGACGTCGAGCGCATCGAGTTCTTCAAGCGCGGCGTGATCAACGCGCGGCAGAACCTGATGGAAACGCTCAAGCGCTCGCGCATCGCCGCGAGCCGCCAGACTTTCACGGCGTCCGCCGACTCTCCAGACATCCGTCGCTGATCGCGAGCGTGCGGCCCATGCGCGCCGCGAGGGCGGGGTCGTGCGTCACCATGACGAACGCGGCGTTGTGGCGCCGGTTCAGGTCGAGGATGAGGTCGAAGACGCGCGCGGCGTTCTCGCGGTCGAGGTTTCCCGTCGGCTCGTCGGCGAGCACGCACGCGGGCTGCGTCACGAGCGCGCGCGCGACGGCGACGCGCTGGCGCTCGCCGCCCGAAAGCTCGCCCGGCCGGTGCGCGAAGCGGTGGCCGAGGCCGACTTCCTCGAGCATCGCCGCGGCCTTCTCGTAGACCGACCGGTCGTGACGGCGGATGACGAGCGGCATGGCGACGTTTTCCAGCGCGGAGAATTCCGGCAGCAGGTGATGGAACTGGTAGACGAAGCCGAGCGCGCGGTTGCGAAGCTTGCCCTGCGCGGCCGGATCGAGCGCGGAGAAATCCTCGCCCATCAGCGTCACCACGCCCGAGCTCGGCCGGTCGAGGCCGCCCAGCAAGTGCAGCAGCGTGCTCTTGCCCGACCCGGACGCTCCGACGATCGCGATCGATTCCCCGCGGCGCACCTCGAGGTCGACGCCTTTCAGCACGGGCACGGCGACGTCGCCCAGCCCGAACGTCTTCGCGAGGCCCGCGGCCCTCAGCACCAGCTCGTCGAGGCGCGTTTCACTCATAGCGCAGCGCCTCGGCGGGATTCACGCGCGCGGCGCGCCAGCTGGGATAGATCGTCGCCACCAGCGAGAGCAGGAACGAAAGGGCCGCCACCCACGCGACGTCGAGCCAGTGCAGGTCGGAGGGCAGCTCGCTGATGTAGTAGACCTCGCGCGACAGGATCTGGAAGTTGAACGCGTGCTCGATCGCCGGCACGACGACGTCGATGTTGAGCGCCGTGGCGATCCCCGTCACTACGCCCGCCACCGTGCCGACGAGCCCGATGATCACGCCCTGGACGATGAAGACCTTCATGATCGCCGCGGGCGAGGCCCCGAGCGTCCTCAGGATCGCGATGTCGGGATGTTTCTCGGTCACCACCATCACGAGCGTCGAGACGAGGTTGAAGGCGGCCACCGCGATGATGAGCGTGAGGATGATGAACATCATCCGCTTCTCGATCTGGACGGCGCGGAAGTAGTTCGCGTTCTGCTGCGTCCAGTCGGTGATGAAGATGCCGCGCGGCACGCGCGGGGCGAGGCTGCGCGCGACCTCAGGCGCGCGGTCGAGGTCGCGGATCTTGAGGCGGATGCCGCTCACGCCGCCGTCCATGCGGTAGAGGAGCTGCGCGTCCTGCATGTGCACCAGCGCCAGCGCCGAATCGAACTCGTTGTGGTCCAGGGCGAAGATGCCGACGACGGTGAACTGCTTGAGCCGCGGCAAGAGCCCCGCGGGCGTCACCTGCCCCTGCGGCGAGATGAGCGTCACGCGATCGCCGACGTCGAGCCGCAGCGCCCGCGCGATGCCGATGCCGAGCACGATGCCGAATTCTCCCGCCCTGAGGTCCTCGATGCGGCCCGAGCGCATGTGCTGCGCGAAATCGGCGACCTCGTTCTCGCGCTCGGGGAGGATCCCGCGCACGTAGACGCCGCGCACCGCCGAGCCCGTCGACAGCAGCCCCTGCGCGTTCACGAACGGCGCGTCCGCCACGACCTCGGGGTGCTGCTTGAGCGCGGCCGCGAGGCCTTCCCAGTTTTCGATCGGGACGTCGGAGACCACCTGGATGTGCGCCGCCGCCCCGAGGATGCGCGCGCGGATCTCCTTCTCGAAGCCGTTCATCACCGACATCACCGTGATCAGCGCCCAGATGCCGAGCGCGATGCCGACCACCGAGATGAACGAGATGAAGGAGATGAAGTGCGTGCGGCGCTTGGCGCGCGTGTAGCGCAGGCCGACGAAGAGCTCGAAGGGTCGCAAGAAGGGAAAACCGTGTCAGGGACGCATAGTTTAATCGTCCCTGACACAATTTTTCCCGGTTTAGTTCATCGTCGCGGAAACCATGATCGGGCCGAGCGCGCCGCCGATGCGCTGCATCTGCTCCGGCGTCACCATCGCGGTGAGGACCTGCATGAAGCGCTCGTTCTGCACGCCGGAGACGATGTACTGCCAGCGGTAGGCGCCGGTGAGCCCGTCGCGGATCTTCCGCGTCTCGGCCTTGTCGAGCTTGCGCGGGATGACGCGCGTGAAGTACTCGGTGTCGGCCGCGGCCTGCATCTGCAGGATGCCGTCCACCGCGGCGACGAGGTCGATGAGGTCGGTCACGCCCTGCTCGCGCTCGGCCGGCGTCACCTTCGCGTCCTCGCGCTGCCATTCCATCTCGTCGAGCACCGCGTGCTGCGACTCCTCCTTCATGTGGAAGAGGAAGACGTCCTTCCAGAGCTCCGAGACTTCCGGGTCGCGGTCGATGCTCTGGCGATAGTGGTCGAGCGTGAAGAGCTCGATGTGACAGGTGAGCCCGAGCACGGCCCACGTGCACTTGGAGAGCACCGCGTTGGCGACGTCGTTCGGCTGCGGCATGAACGTGTAGCCCTTCGGCATGCCGGCCGCCATCATCACTTCCAGGCGGCGGAAGAGCTCCTGGTGCTTGAGCTCCTCGTCGGTGAAGCGCACGAGCGACTCCACCACGACCTGGTCGCCGAGCGCGTGGCCGCGCGTGATCTCGAGCATCTTCGCGCCGATATAGCGCTCGACGAGGCCAAAGATGTTCGCGTAAGTGCGGCCCTGGATCTGGCTCAGGAACCGGCGCTCGTCGGGATTGGTGAGCCCGAAGCGCGCGATCTGCGCGAGCTTGTCGGGCATGAACTTCTTGGTGAACTCGAAGCTGCGGCCGCGGATGACGTCCTTGTCGATGTCCCAGCGGACTCTCTTCGATGCTTCGATGCACTTCGCGTAGCGGGCGGTGCTGTTGCTTACGACTGCGGTATCCATGATTCCCTCCGGGGATGGTGAGGATGCGATGCGCCGATGCGGTGCTGCGAATTCGCGTCGAGGTGCGCCGTGATGAGCGCGTTCACTTCCTCGGCGTGCGTGATGGGGGACATGTGGCCCGCGCCCGGGATCGTTTCGGCGCGGACGTCGGGAAGCCGGCTCGCGAGGCGCTCGCAGATGCGCCGCGTCGGCGCGGGCGAGCGCTCGCCGTGGACGACGAGCGTGGGCAGCGGCAGGCGCTCGAGGCCGGCGAGGCGCGCGCGCTGCTCGAGCGTCGCGTGGAAATCGAGCGCGACCTTGCCCACTCGCAGCGCCGCGGCGGCGCGCTTCGCCTGGCCCATGGACGCCCAGGTTCCGGCGCCACTCCAGTAATCGACGAACGCACCACATGCCGACGCGTACTCGCCGCTCGCGAGACCGCGCGCGATGCCGTCGGCGACCGCGCGGATCTCGGCGAGCGCGGCCGCGTCCGCGGCGTCGCCGTCGCGCAGCAGGTGAAAGGCAACCGGCTCGATCAGGGTGAGGCTGCTTAGCCGCGGGCCGTGCTCGCGCGCGACGTGCAGCGCGACGGCGCCGCCATACGAGTGTCCGACGAGGTGCGCGGGCTCGTCGAGACCGTCGAGCAACGCGTCGATCGCGCGGGCCTCGTCATGCAGGTGGAACGGCCCTTCGCCGCCCCATGCCGGCGCCTTGCCGTAGCCGATCAGGTCGGGTGCGAATACTTGGTAGCGCGCCTCGAGGCTCGCCGCGAGCGTGCGCCACTGTGCGCCTGAGGCGAGGGAGCTGTGAAGGAGTAGAACGGGTGTCGGCATGGGCGCATGTTGCGAGCCGCGACCGCGCCGCGCACGAGGCGCATGTCCCGGATCGGGGCCGGGATTGCAGAAAATTCAGCCGGGACAACCGGGACAGCAGTCCCGTCAGGCGGGGGATCCCACTCCGAAGCCCGCCTCGCGGGCGCGCACGATCGCCTGCGCGCGCGTCTCGACCTCGAGCTTGTCGAGGACGCTCGACACCATGTTGCGCACCGTCTTCTCGCTGAGATTCAGGTGCGCGGCGATCTGGTGGTTATCGAGGCCACGGGCGAGGAGCTCGAGCATCTCGCGCTCACGCGGCGTGAGCTCACGGAAAGGACCTTCCTCGTCAGGTCCCGAGGGCAGGAAAGCCCGCGCCTCCTCGGCGAACTGCTCCCAGGCGGGCTCGCCTTCCCAGAGGATGCGGTTGCGGCTAGGCAGCACGACGAGGCGCGACTGCGGGATCAGCCGGGCGAGATACGAGGCTTCCTCCAGCGAATGGCGCAGATCGCCGCGGCTGTGCACGACAAGCGTGGGACAGGATACGCGCGCGGCGAGATCGGTGACGTCGATCTGATCGGTTGTGCTCATCGCCCGCACCAGATTCTCCGGCGACATCGTGAGCTGCAGCTCCTCGTGGGCCTCGTGCGCCTCGGCGGGCGCGTCGGGCGCGAATTGCGTCTGGAAGACCTTTCGGAATGAGGGATCTCGCGAGCTCCATCCGAATCGCGCGAGCCGCTGGTACAGCAGCCCCTCCTCTTCGCCCGCGCCTCCAGGCTCGGCCTTGCCGCGGCCGCGCGCATACGAGCTGCAGAGCATGAGGTGGGTTACCCTCGCCGGATTGAGCGCGGCGTACGCGACCGCCGCCGCTGCGGCGGAGGAATGCCCGATGAGCGCGAAACGCTCGAGCCCCGCCGCGTCGGCAACCGCGCCGATGTCCGCGACGCGCGCATCGAAGGACATATCGCGGGGATTGTGATCCGACATGCCGAAGCCTCGCGCGTCGAATTGGACGTAGGTGCGATTGCGCGAGAGCTCCGCGGTCCACCGGCGCCACAGCGCGTTGACCTCGCTGTACTCGACGAGGTTGAGCGAATACGCCGATTCCAGGAGCGCCGGGCCTTTGCCGGCCACCGCATAAGCGAGGCTCGTCCCATCCGGGCTCGTGCAGAAGCGCACCTTGCGGGAGTCGCCCATCTCCGGATCCTACGCGACAGATCCTATTCCGTAGCCCGCCTCGCGGGCCTTGAGGATCGCCTGCGCGCGGTTCTCGACCTCGAGCTTGTCGAGCACGCTTGACACCATGTTGCGCACCGTCTTTTCGCTGAGCGCGAGGTGCGCGGCGATCTGGTGGTTGTCGAGGCCGCGGGCGAGGTATTCGAGGAGCTCGCGCTCGCGGTGGGTGAGCTCGCCGAATGTCGCCGCCGGTGCGCACGCCCCCGGAAGGAACGCCTCCACTTCCTCGAGGAAATGCCTCCAGCCGGGCTCGGTCTCGAGGAGGATGTGGTTGCAGCTCGCGATGGACACGAAGCGCGCTCCCGGAATGAGCGAGGCGAAGAGCCGCCCTTCCTCGAAGGGGATGCGGGCATCGTCGCGCGCGTGCAGCACCAGCGTCGGGCAGGCGATGCGCGGGGCGAGCTTCGTGACGTCGATCTGGGCCGAGGTCTGCAGGATGCGCACGGCATCGGCCGCCGCCGCCGACTCGCGCTGCAGCTCGTCGTAGGCCTCGATCTGCTCCGGCGTCCCCTGCGGCAGGAACTGGCTCGCGAAGACCTGCCGGAAAGCGCGGTTGTCCGTGCCCCAGCCGAGCTCGAAGAGCTTGGTCATCAGCAGCACCTCGTCGATCCCCGCCTGGCCGGTGCCGCGCTTGAGCCGCCCGCGCGCGAAGGCCCCGTACAGCACGAGGTGGGTCACGCGCTCCGGATGGCGCACCGCGTAAGCGGTCGCGATCGCCCCTCCCTGCGAGATGCCGAGCAGCGGAAAGCGGTCGAGCCCGGCGGCATCGACCACCGCCTCGAGGTCGGCGACCCACGATTCGAAGGAGATCTCGCGCGGGCCGCGATCCGAGAGGCCGCTGCCGCGCGTGTCGTAGCGCACGAACGTGTGCCGCCGCGCGAAGGCCTCGATCCAGTGGCGCCAGATGGGCGTGCGCAGGTCGAACTCCAGGTGCGAGAGCCAGTTCGCCGACTTCACGAGCGGCGGCCCGGCGCCGATGCTTGCGTAAGCGAGGCGTGTCCCATCCTCGCTCGTGCAAAAGCGCAAAGCCTGGCGATCGCCCATGAAATAATGATGCGCCAATGCCGCTCGACGTGCTCGTTCCCCACCTGCTGCTTTCGGCCGATGCGCCCGCCGCGTTGCGAGCCTTGCGGCTTCCCGGGCTCGAGCGCTGGCTCGCGCGCGCCGACGTGGCGACCGTGCCCGAGCGCACTGCCGAAGCATGGCTCGCGTCGCGCTTCGGATTGGCGGCGCCGGCGCCGTTCGCGGCGATCGCGCTCGCGGGCGATCGAGCGCCCCACGAGGGCGCCTGGCTTCGCGCGGATCCCGTCCATTTTCGCGTCGATCGCGACCACGCGACGCTGCACCACACGGCGATTCTCGATGTCGGCGACGACGAGGCCGACGCGCTCGCCGCCGCACTGCGCTCGCACTTCGCCTCCGACGGCATCGAGATTTCCGCCGTCACCCCCGACCGTTGGTACGCGCGCGTGCCCGATGGCGAGCTGCCCGCGACGACCCCGCTCGAGGAGGCGCTCGGTCGCGACGTGTTGAAGCTTCTGCCGCGCGGAGGCGGCCGCATCAAATGGCCCGCCGCGTTCACCGAGGCGCAGATGGTGCTCGGCGCGCAGGCGGTGAACGCAAACCGCGAGGATCGCGGCGCCCCGGCGATCAACAGCGTGTGGTTCTGGGGAGAGGGTCGCGAGCCTGCAACGGTCGCGAAGGCGTACGCGCGCGTTCACGGTGCCGAGGCGTTCGCGCGCGGGCTCGCGAAGCTCTCGGGCGCCGTGCTCGCTGCGACGCCCGCGCGGCTGGCGGACGTGGAAGGCACCAACGATTCCACGCTCGTCGTGCTCGACGATCTCACGCGCCCCTGGCATCGCGGCGACGCGCCCGCATGGACGAGCGCCGCCGAACGGCTGGAGCGCGACTGGTTCGGCGCGCTCGGCGACGCGCTCAAGCGTTTCCACGCCATGCGCCTCATCCTTCCATCGCCCGGCGGCACGCGTGTCGCCGCGCTCACGCCCGCGTCGCGCTGGCGCTGGTTCCGCCGCGCCGCCCCGCTCCATGCCTGAGATCGTCGAACGCCCCGTCGACGAAGCGGCGCGCGCGCGGCTCGTGGCCGGCGGCTGCGATCCGCGGCTCGCGCGCCTCTTCGCCGCGCGCGGGCTCGCCTCGATGGACGAGCTCGCGACGACGCTGCACGCGCTCGCACCGCCCGAAACGCTTTCCCATGTGCGCGACGCCGCCGTGCTCCTCGCCGATGCGATCGCGCGGCGCGAGAAGCTCCTCGTCGTCGCCGACTACGACGCCGACGGCGCGACCGCGTGCGCGGTGGCGGTGAAGGCGCTGCGGGCCATGGGCGCGCTCGTCGACTACATCGTCCCGAACCGCGCCGAGCACGGCTACGGCATCACGCCCGAGATCGTGGACGAGGCCGCGGCGCGCAAGCCCGGCGTGCTCATCACCGTCGACAACGGCATCGCGGCGCTCGAGGGCATCGCGCACGCGAACGCGCTCGGCATGCGCGTGCTGGTCACCGACCACCACCTGCCCGGTGCCGAGCTTCCCGCCGCCGCGTGCATCGTGAATCCGAACCAGTCCGGCTGCGGATTCCCGAGCAAGAGCCTCGCGGGCGTGGGCGTGGTCTTCTACGTGATGCTCGCGTTGCGCGCGGAGCTGAGGACGCGCGGCGCGTTCGCCTCGCGTCCCGAGCCCAACCTCGCCGACGTCCTCGACCTCGTCGCGCTCGGCACCGTCGCCGACGTGGTGAAGCTCGACGCCAACAACCGCATCCTCGTCTCGCAGGGCCTCGCGCGCATCCGCGCCGGCAAGGCGGCGCCGGGGATCATCGCGCTCTTCGAGGTGGCCGGGCGGTCGACCCGGGCCGCGACGGCATTCGACCTCGCCTACTCCGTCGGCCCGCGTCTCAATGCCGCGGGCCGCCTCGACGACATGTCGCTCGGCATCGAGTGCCTGCTCGCCGCGGACGCCGCGCGCGCCATGGAGCTCGCGATCCGCCTCGACCGGCTGAATCGCGAGCGCCGCGAGATCGAGGCGCAGATGCAGGAGTCCGCGCTGGCGCTCCTCGACGGCATCCGTCCCGACGGCGACTACACGCTCTGCGTGCATCATCCGGAATGGCACGGGGGTGTCGTGGGCATCCTCGCCTCGCGCCTCAAGGATCGATTCCACCGGCCGGTGTTCGCGTTCGCCTCGGACCGCGACGGGCGCCTGAAGGGATCGGGGCGTTCGATCGCGGGATTGCACCTGCGCGACGCGCTCGACGTGATGGCCAAGCGCAACGCTACCTTGCTCGAGCGCTTCGGCGGCCATGCCGGGGCGGCGGGCGCCACGATCGCCGCCGTTTCGCTCGCGCAGTTCCGCGCAGCCTTCGAGGCGGTCGCGCGCGAGACGCTCACGCCCGCGGACCTGAGCCTCACGATCGAGACCGACGGCGCGCTCGCGCCGCACGAGATCGATCTCGACCTCGCGCGCATGCTCAAGCGCTGCGTCTGGGGACAGGGCTTCCCGGAGCCACGCTTCGCCGGACGCTTCGCGGTCGAATCGCAGCGCGTCGTCGGCGAGAAGCACGTGAAGGCCGTGCTGTCGCTCGACGGCGGCCGGCGCTTCGGCGCGATCCGCTTCGGCAACGCCGAGCCGCTCGCCGCGACCATCGATGCGGTCTATCGCCTCGAGGTCGACGAATTCCACGGCGAAGCGTCGGTCCAGCTCGTCCTCGAGCACACCCGATAAATGGTACGTGGCACCATTTTCGCCCGGTATAATCGAGGCGATGGAAGCCGACCGCCTCAACCTCATCGACAATTCCCTCCGCGATCTCGCCGCCCGCTCGGCCGAGCTCCGGAGGTATCTTTGACTACGACAGGAAGAAGTCCCGCCTCGTCGAAGTCGCCCGCGCTCTCGAAGATCCCGGCATCTGGTCCGATGCGAAGCGCGCACAGGAGCTCGGAAAGGAACGCCGCACGCTCGAGGAAACGCTCGGCACGATCGAGAAGATCGACGCCGGGCTGAAGGATTCCGCCGAGCTTTTCGATCTCGCCCGCGGCGAGGCCGACGACGCCACGCTCGTCGCCGTCGAGACCGACGTGCAGCACACGGCGAAGCTCGTCGAGGACCTCGAGTTCCGCCGCATGTTCTCCAATGCGATGGACCCGAACAACTGCTTCGTGGACATCAACGCGGGACAAGGCGGAACGGAAGCCCAGGACTGGACGCAGATGCTGCTGCGCATGTACATCAAGTACTGCGACCGCAGGGGCTTCAAGACCGAGCTTCTCGAGGAATCCGCGGGCGAGGTCGCGGGGCTGAAGAGCGCCTCCATCAAGGTGAGCGGGTCATACGCCTACGGCTACCTGCGCACCGAGACCGGCATCCACCGCCTGGTGCGCAAGTCGCCCTTCGATTCCAACGCGCGCCGCCACACGTCGTTCGCGAGCGTGTTCGTCTACCCCGAAGTCGACGAGACCATCGAGATCGAGATCAATCCCGCGGACCTGCGCATCGACACGTATCGCGCCTCGGGCGCCGGCGGGCAGCACGTGAACAAGACGGACTCCGCCGTGCGCATCACGCACCTGCCGACGAATATCGTGGTCTCGTCGCAGAACGACCGCTCGCAGCATCGCAACCGC